>Ga0207664_10001163_pt1 | contig 17500 bp, 18 predicted proteins | sample LARL83metaG_FD_184349 | JGI IMG/M metagenome (GOLD analysis project Ga0207664, IMG submission 184349) | Corn, switchgrass and miscanthus rhizosphere microbial communities from Kellogg Biological Station, Michigan, USA - LAR L8-3 metaG... | ecosystem: Host-associated > Plants > Roots >... | reverse complement strand
GCGGGCCACGGTCATGCTCCAGAACGCGTATGGCGAGGGCAAGCAGGTGGCGGCCCGGATCAGGGCGGCCACGCAGTCGATTCAGGCCGCTGAAAGGCTGGACTCCGGGCTCGTGCAGAGCGGCTCCGAGGAAACCCCGCACCTGCTGCTGGTCGAGCCCGATGCAGCCGTCGCCAGTCCACAGGGATAGCACAGGCGCGGCCCATGTTTCCCCAGGCAAAGAACAGGGTTGTGCACAGTTATTACCCCGACATGTGGGGCTTCGGTCGGCACACCTACCAAATATCTTGTGTTTTGGGTCTTGACATGCCGTCGACGCCGTCGTAGGATGTGCAGCGTAGTTCGGAGGCCCTGGGGCATAACGTGGCGGGCATGCTCTGGGGCCTCTTCTTTCTCTAAAAGAGACTCCCCAAGGAGGCGTCAAACCCGAAGATGGCCAAGAACGTAGCCGACGTCGCAGCCGGCACCAGCCGGAAATCGCAGCCAGCCGCCGGACTCAAGTTCGAGCGGCACTTCACCCCGCCCGGCGCTCATGCGTACGACCTCATCGAGTGGGAGCGGCGCACCGCCGCGATCATCGGCGAGAAGGGCCAGGCCATCTTCGAACAGAAGGACGTCGAGGTTCCGCGCTCCTGGTCGCAGCTCGCGATCAACGTCGTCGCCCAGAAGTACTTCCGCGGCGCCCAGGGCAGCCCGGAGCGCGAGACCAGCGTCAAGCAGCTGATCGACCGCGTGGTCGACACCATCAAGGCCTGGGGCGTCGAGGGCGGGTACTTCGCCGGTTCCACCGATGCCGACGATTGGGCCGAGGACCTGCGCTACCTCCTGGTCACCCAGCACGCCTCCTTCAACAGCCCGGTCTGGTTCAACATCGGCGTTCCAGGCCGCTCCCAGCAGGCGTCCGCCTGCTTCATCAACTCCGTCCAGGACTCGATGGAGTCCATCCTCGACCTCGCCAAGACCGAGGGCATGCTGTTCAAGTTCGGCTCGGGCACGGGCACCAACCTGTCCGTCCTGCGATCTTCTCGCGAGCAGCTGTCCGGCGGCGGCACCGCGTCCGGTCCCGTCAGTTTCATGCGTGGTTATGACTCCTTCGCCGGATCGATCAAGTCCGGCGGGACCACGCGGCGTGCCGCCAAGATGGTCATCCTCAACGCCGACCACCCAGACGTCCTCGAGTTCATCAAGTGCAAGGCCGGCGAGGAGAAGAAGGCCTGGGCGCTGATCGAGGCCGGCTACGACGTCGGCTTCAACGTGCCCGGCGGCGCCTACGACTCCGTTCAGTTCCAGAACGCCAACCACTCGGTGCGCGTCAGCGACGAGTTCATGACGGCGGTCGAGAAGGACGGCAAATGGGAGACCAAGAAGGTCGTCGGTGGCGGCACCATGGACACCTTCAAAGCGCGCGACCTCATGCACGAGATCGCGGATGCCGCCTGGATCTGCGGAGATCCCGGCCTGCAGTTCGACACCACGATCCAGGACTGGAACTGCGTGCCGAACACCGGCCGCATCAACGCGACCAACCCCTGCAGCGAGTTCGTCTTCCTCGACGACACGGCCTGCAACCTGCTCTCGCTGAACCTGATGAAGTTCCAGGACGAGCGGGGGGTCTTCAACGTCGAGCGCTTCAAGCAGGCGGTGGACGTCTGCTTCACGGCGCAGGAGATCCTGGTCTCGAGCGCCTCCTACCCCACCCCGGCGATCGCGAAGAACTCAGAGGCCCTGCGCCCGCTGGGTCTTGGCTACGCGAACCTGGGCGCGCTCCTGATGTCGATGGGCCTGGCCTACGACTCGGACGAGGGCCGTCGCTTCGCGGGCGCGGTGACCTCGATCATGACCGGCGAGGCCTACGCGCAGTCGGCGCGGATGGCGGCGGTCAAGGGTGCCTTCAGCGAGTTCCCGAAGAACCGCAACGAGATGCTCCGCGTGATGAACAAGCACCGCACCGCGGCCTATGCGCTCGCGGGTCAGGGCGAGAAGCTCGGCGTGGTCGACGCCGCGGGCGCGACCTGGGACGACGCGGTCGCCCTCGGTGAGCGACACGGCTACCGGAACGCGCAGGCGACGGTGCTGGCGCCGACCGGCACGATCGGCCTGATGATGGACTGCGACACGACGGGCATCGAGCCCGACCTGGCACTGGTCAAGTACAAGAAGCTGGTCGGCGGCGGGCTCTTGAAGATCGTCAACCAGACCGTCCCCGAGGCCCTGCGCAAGCTCGGCTACACGGACGCGCAGGTCAAGGACATCGTCGACTACATCGACGAGAACGAAACGATCGAAGGCGCGCCGCACGTGCTGGACAGCCACCTGCCGGTCTTCGACTGCGCCTTCAAGCCCCTCAAGGGCGTCCGCTCGATCGCCCCGATGGGCCACGTGCGAATGATGGCGGCGGTCCAGCCGTTCATCTCCGGCTCGCAGTCCAAGACGGTGAACCTCCCCCACGAGGCGACCGTCGAGGACATCGAGAAGACCTACATCGAGAGCTGGAAGCTCGGCCTCAAGTGCATCGCGATCTACCGCGACGGCTGCAAACGCTCACAGCCGCTGAACACGTCGAAGGACTCTGACAAGGACGCTGACAAAGCCGCCAAGGCGGCTGCGTCCGCGAAAGCCACCGAGGCTCGGCCGGTGCGCCGGCGGTTGCCGGACGAGCGCCGCTCCCTCACCCACAAGTTCGACATCCAGGGCCACGAGGGCTACGTCACGGTCGGCCTCTATGACGATGGCACGCCGGGCGAGATCTTCGTGACCATGGCCAAGGAGGGCTCGACGATCTCGGGCCTGATGGACGCGTTCGCCACGCAGACGTCGGTGGCACTCCAGTACGGCGTGCCGCTGAAGAGCATGGTCGACAAGTTCAGCCACATGCGGTTCGAGCCGTCCGGCTTCACCAAGAACTCCCAGATCCCGATCGCCAAGTCGCTGGTCGACTACATCTTCCGGTACCTGGCGAGCCGCTTCCTCACGATGGAGGACCAGGACGCGGTGGGCATCATCCAGCGCGACGATGTGAAGCCGCCGCTGCCGACCAAGGAAGATGCGGCGCCGGCAAAGCCCGAGCTGAAAGTACTCGCTCCCAAGGAGAACGGGAACGGCGGCTCGACCAAGGTGACCTTCGTGGTCGACACGGACGCGCCGGCCTGCTCCGAATGCGGGTCGATCACGGTGCGCTCAGGCTCTTGCTACAAGTGCATGAACTGCGGCGCCACCACGGGGTGCAGCTGAGGAGCTAGCACACTCCCTCCCCCCTGCGAGGAGCCGGTCAGCCGGGCTGGCCGGCTCCTTCGTGTTCAGGCTGCCCCCCTAAATCTGTCAGCGCCGATATAAAGTTTTATGCGCAATGGTTGTTGCTCGCCAGCAAGTCCTGGTTCTCAACCCGCAGGCCGGCGGTCTCTCGGATGAAGCGGAAAAGGCGGTTGTCCGTGCCCTCTCCGGCTTCGATGTAATCCGCCTGGAGGCGGACCAGGACCTCGCCGCTGTGGTCACCGCCTCGGATGTCGCTCCAGACGCCACGATCGTGGTGGCCGGTGGCGACGGAACCGTCGGGGCCGCGGCGCGGGCGCTGGTGGGGACCGACCGCCAGCTCGGGATCGTGCCCGTCGGCACCTTCAACAACTTCGCCCGGGCCCTCGGCATCCCGCTCCAGCCGGGGGCGGCTGCGCGGGCATTGAGCGCGGGCAAGCCGGCCACGGTCACGCTGGGCCGTGTCAACGGCGAACCCTTCCTGGAGGCCGCTTCGCTGGGGCTGTTCGGCGACCTCATCAACCTCGGCGAGGCTGCCAAGGAGCTGCATTACGGCGAACTGCTGCAGCGGGTACGTGGCCTGAGCGCGCCCTCCTTCGAATACCGCCTCGACGGCGATGTCCGCGAAGCAGGACGGGCCCGGGCACTGGTGATCGCGAACACGCCCAGCACCGGCGCGCTCGTGACGGTGGGGTCTGTGACTCCGGAGGAAGGGGTGCTCGAGCTCTCAGTCTTCGGCCCTGGTCGTCGCGCCCAAATCCTCCGGCGCCTCGCCCTCCGCGCCCTCCCCTTCCTCGACCGACCTCATCCCGGCCGCCGGGTCCGCCGGGTCCGGATCGAGACGGACCCGCGGATCAGCGTCTACGCGGACGCCGGCCGGGTGGGTGAGACGCCGGCAGAGATCGCGATCGACGTGCACGCGCTCAAGGTCCTTCTCCCGGCATGAGCGCCGCCACCGAGGTCCGCAGGGCCGAGCGGAGTGCGAAGCGCAAGGCCCGCAGCGCCGGGCGCCGCGTGGAGAAGCAGGCCGCCAACCCGTGGTTCGAGCGCGCAACGCGCCTGGGCTACATGGTCCGAGGCCTGCTCTATGCCCTGGTCGGCGTCCTCGCGATCGGCCAGGCCCTCGGCATCGGCGGCCAGGCGACCGACATGCGTGGCGGAGTCGGAGCCGTCACCGACAACCCACTCCGTTATCCGATCCTGGCGATCGCGCTGATCGGACTGACGGCCTATTCGGCCTGGGGCTTCGTCCGTGCCGTGTACGACCCGCTGCATCGAGGCGACGACCCCGTCGGCCTGGCGTCGCGCCTGGGCTTCGTCTGGAGCGGCATCTCCTACCTCTCGCTGACCGTGTTCCTGGTCCAGCTGGGCGCCGGCCACCCCGGCCGCGGCGAGATGCTGCGGGGGTTTGTCGCGGGCGCCCTGCAGTACCCCGCCGGGCGCTGGATCGCAGCCGCGGTGGGCGCGGTCTGCATCGCCTTCGGGGTCGGGCAGTTCGTAGACACCGTCAAGGCGTCTTTCCGCAAGGACCTGAAGCGCGGTGCGATGACGCGCTTCGAGCGCCTCGCCGCCGAGTATCTCGGGCGATTCGGAATGCTCTCCCGCGGGGTCATCTTCTCGATGCTGGGCTGGTTCGTGGTGCTCGCTGCGCTGACGCAGAACCCGGGCCAGGCGCGCGGCTGGGGCTCCGTGTTCCAGGTCCTGGCGGCCCAGCCCCACGGACAGTTCCTGCTCGTGGTGGTGGCGCTTGGCTTCGTTGCGCTAGGCCTGCACTCCTTCGCCTGCGCGCGCTGGATCCGCACGCTCGAATGAGGCCTCGGCTCGCTGCTGCCGCCGGCGTGCTGCTGGCGGCGTTCGCAGCCTGGACCATCCTGCAGATCCACCAACCGGCCTCCGGGTTGGATATCAGCATCGTCAAGGCGATCCAGTCGGTTCGCTGGGGAGCTGTTGAATGGACCTTCCCCCTGTTCAACTTCCTCGCCGGACCGCTGCAGGATGTGTTCGCGGCGGCGATTGTCGGAGTTGTCGCCCTCGCCCGGCGGCCGGCCGTCTGGCTGATGCTCTCCGGCGCCGGCGAGGGAGTCATCTACTCGGTCCTGAACCAGGTGCTGCGCCGGCCGCGTCCGAGCACCCATGTCGTCCACGTCGCCAGCTATGGCGGCGGCTACGGCTACCCCAGCGGCCACGCGGCCTTCTTCCTGGCCTTCGGCGCCCTGGCCGTGCTCTGCCTCTGCTGGCGCCGCAGCCCGGGCTGGGGCCTCGTCCTGGCCGCTGTGGTGGCGACCCTGGTGCTGGCCGACGCCTGCTTGAGCCGGCTCTACGAGGGCCAGCACTGGCCGAGCGACATCCTGGGCGGGCTGCTGCTTGGAGGTGGCTGGGTCTTCCTCGTGCTGTCGATCCGCCGTCTTTCCGACCCGGTGCTGGGCGACTGATGGCTCCGCAGGTGCAGGCCGAAGCTGCTGCCCGCCAGGTTCTCGCCGGCAAGCCCGGGCAGGCCGCACGGCGGACGCTCGCGATCGTGGCCGTCGCCTGCGCAGCTCTCTTCCTGGCCGACAGCCTGCTTGTCGCCACGCATCCGCTGCTGTTCTTCGACGTGCCGGTGGAGCACGCCGTTCAAACCTTCCCCTGGGGTCCGCTGGCAGCGGTGATGACGGTCACCAACTCGATCGCCGGGGCGAAGCAGATGATCGCCGGGCTGCTCGCCATCGGCGGGCTGTTGCTGGTCGACCGCCGCAGCGGCATGCTGATGGCGCTCGGCTCCCTCGGCTCATTCCTGGACGAGGTGGTGAAGGACGTCTTCGCCCGTCACCGGCCGGACACAAACCTCGTGCACGTGCTCAACCCGGTCACCGGCTACAGCTATCCCAGCGGGCACGCCGTCTTCTTCACCTGGCTGTCCTTCATGATGGCCGCCGGGCTGGCCCCTCGCGTGCCCCGGACGTGGCGCATACCACTGTGGAGCGCCGCGGCCTTCCTCGCCCTGGTCGCCTGCACCGGCCGCGTCTGGGCCGGCGCCCACTGGCCCAGCGACGTCATGGGCGGGTTCCTCATGGCGCTGGGCTGGTCGGCGTTCGTGCTCTGGATCCCGGAGCGCTGGCTGCCCAGCCCTTCGGGTCTAGGAATCCGGAGACGCCGGCGCGCCGCGGGCTCCTGACCGTGCCGGGTCAGCGCTTCGGCGGTCGCAGCTCCCGGTATTCACGCGCGGCGTTCGCGGCGGTCTCGAAGTTCTCGCAGAGCTTGGCGTTGCCGGTCTCGCTCCGGAGCCGCTGGATGTGCTCGCTGAACTGCTCCCAGTACAGGTCGAAGGCGAAGGCGTCGAAGAGCAGGTCTTCGCTGATCAGGCCATGAACGGCCAGGGTCGAGATCTCCTCGAAGAGGTGGGCCAGCGGGATGTAGTCGTCCTGCTGCAGGCGCCCGCTCAGCAGACGGCTGAACGCCGCCGAGTTCGGCTCCTGGTGGAGCAGCTGCATGATGCCGAGGAAGGCGGGGACGTCAGACGCGGTGGCCGTTCCGAAGTGCGGCCGCGGGCGGGTCGGAGTGGAAGGGTTGACGACGACCGGTCCTGCCATGGCGAGCTCTCCCTGGTGTTGAGACGGATTGCGTCACCACCAATGAAAACAAAAAGAGGCGCCCCCCAACGGCGGCGCCCCTTAGAGATCCTGACGGTGCTTAGGCGACCTGAACCTTGCCGGCCCGCGGGCCCTTCGGGCTCGCCTCGATCTCGAAAGTCACCTGCTCGCCACCGGCGAGGCTGTCGAACTCAGGTGTTGCGCTGCGGTGGAAGAAATAATCCTTGCCGTCCTCAGCGGTGATGAAGCCGAACCCGCGGTCCGGGACGAGCTTCTTGATGGTGCCACTCTGCATGGCTGTCACTCCTACTTCTCGAACGCAACTGGCTGCACGACGGTGCCGTTCGAGAAGAATGAAGCGACCGACGAAGGGCGCCCACTGCGAGCGCCTGTCGCTACTTTACCCTGCCGCGGGTTCCCGCCAAACGCGACGCCGAAGGAACGGGCTCGAGCACCACGACGGGAATCCGGCGGCTGGACCGGTCCTGGTAGCGCTGATAGTCCGGCCAGACCGCATTGACGTCGCGCCAGAGACGGTCGCGCTCCTCGCCGTCGGCGATGCGGGCGACCGCCCGCAGGCGCCGAGTGCCCACCTGCACCTCGGCCTTGGGGTCTGCCTCCAAGTTGAGCAGCCAGGCCGGCGGTGAGTCACTGCCGCCCTTCGACCCGACGACGACCATGCTGTCGCCGTCCTCGACATAGAGCAGCTCCGAGGTCCGGATCTGCCCGCTCTTCCGGCCCCGCGTGCGCAGGAGCAGCAGCTTGTAGGGGCCGAATCGAGATCCGAGGCGGCCGTCGGTGCGCTCGTAGAAGAACTGCAGGACGCCCAGCAGCCGCAGGCCCAGCGCGATCTCGACGTTCTTCGGCAGGCGTAGTGGCACGAAGCAACCGTACGGGTCGCGGGTAGAACTTCACAACGCCTCAGATCACCGTCGGCGTCCCGCGGGGACCGGGTTCCTAGCCTCGTTGCGTGCCCTTGGTGCGGACCCTTCTGATCAGCTGTGTGGCGGCCCTCCTCGGGTTCGCCTGTGCACCCGCCACCACCGCCGTGCGGGGCGCGACTCAGCAGTCCGCGGGCGGCGGCAGCACGAGCGCGAACGCGGACCACCGCGGCATCAATCGCACGCTGACCTGGCCGCCGCAGGAGGACTGGATCGCCCCGCCCACCCCGGTGCAGCCGCCGGACGCCGACCTCGCCTTCCCCACCCCCACGCCGGCCCCTGCTCCGGACGGCCGGCACCATCCGGCGAGCTCGCCGTTCAGCACGCTCGCGCGCGGCTACGACGCGTCCTGGCCGCAGTGCTCGGCGGGCAGGAAGCCGACCGGTGCGACCTACGGGATCATCGGGATCAACGGAGGTAAAGCCTTCACCCTCAACCCCTGCTTCCTCGACCTGATGAAAGCCGCCCCGAAGGGAGCCGGCATCTACCTCAACACCGGATTCAACCCCAAGAACGCCGCCCGCATGCTGCCCTACTGCGCCGCCCAGGCCGCCCTGCTGCCAGGCGCAACCGCCAAGCAGCAGCTTGCCTACGGCCTCGGCTGCTCCACGACGGTGGACACGCTGCGAGTGATGAGCGACTTCAACATCCCCGCCCCTTCGATCTGGTGGCTCGACGTCGAGGAGACCAACAGCTGGGATGACGCGGAGCCGAGCGTGAACCGCTACTCGATCCTCGGCCAGCTCGACCAGCTGGCGCCCACCGGCAAGACCATCGCGGTGTACTCCGACTTCCCGGACTGGAAGCAGATCACCGGCGGCACGTGGGGCGACCCGCGCATCGCCGGCAACTGGGTCGCCGGTAAGTCGCCGCAGGACGCCTGCTCGCACCCGGGCTTCTCCGGAGCGCCGGTCTGGCTGGCCCAGGAGCTTGCCACCTGGCCGGGTTCCGGCTACGACTCCGACTACGCCTGCTGAACCGGCTCCAGGCCCCAGGCGGCGCTGAACTCCTCTCCCGGTTCGAGCACACGCAGGCCGTCTCCGGTCACGAAGGCATTGGGCGCGCAGGTCATCGGCTCGACGCCGAGGCCGCGCCGGCGCTCGTGGTCGGGCAGCGTGTCGCCCGTGAACAGCATCAAGTGGCTGTAGCTGCGGTCGAGCCAGAGGCGCACGGCGCGGCGTCCATCTGACGACGCGAGCGTCACCCAGGCCCTGCCGTCCTCATCTCGCTCGAGGTCGGTGAACGCGGTGTCGATGACGGTCGCGCCCAGCGGTTTCGGGTGCCGAAAATCGAAGGCAGATCCGGCTACCGCTGCGCGGCCGGTCGGGATGCTGCGCTCGTTCGTTTCGTAGCGGGTTTTGCAGTCGACGTGGAGCAGGGCCTCGTCGATCAGACCGTTGCCGACCGTCAGGTAGGGATGGGCCCCCGCGCCGAACGGGCAGGGCTCCGCGCCGATGTTCGCCGCTCTCAGCGACACCGTCAGTCCAACGGCGTCCAGCTCGTAGGTCAGACGCACCTGGACGCTGAACGGGTAGCCGGCCTGGGCGTGGATTATCTGCCCCAATTCGACCCGAGCCTCGGAGCGCCCGACCGGCGTCCAGGCCGACCAGCGCGCCAGGCCGTGGATCGCGTTTCGCTTCGGCGGTTCGGTGAGCGCCAGCTGCAGCCGCCGGCCGCCGAACTCGTAGCGCCCCTCGTCGACGCGATTCGGCCACGGGACGAGGATCTGACCGCGGCCGCCAGAGCACATTTCGCCCACCGCATAACCGTCCAGGACCTGCCAATCGCCGGCGCGGTAGGACCTCAGTCCGCCGCCGACCTCCACCACCGTGACCGACTGGTCGCCGAAGTTCAGCTCGTACTGGTCGCCCGAAGGCGGGATGGGCACCCTTTCAGTCTGAAGTCAGGACCCTTGCAAACCTTTACCTGACGCGCGGCTTCAGCTTGGAGAGGGTGCCTAGATTGATCCTCGAACCTAATCAAGGAGACAGATGACATTGGCTCTTCGCGCAGCACCGCAGCTCGTCCCCCTCAGCAGCCTCGCCCGTGAAGGCCATGCCATCATGCCCGAGTTCTGGGCGCAGATCGGCGATCAGCGGCACTTCGTCACCGCGGTGCTCGAGCGGACGGTCGTCTACGTCGACGGTCCGGAGAAGCGGCTGACGCGGCGCGAGAACTGCTACGTCGACCCCTCTGACATCGAGCTGCGCGAGGTGACCACGTCCATCAGCTGGCGGAGCCGCGGCAAGGCCGTAGCGGCCGCCGCCAACGCGCAGCGTGCGGCCGCCGCCGCGGCGGTCGTGGTCGCCGACCCGGAGGAGCCGGCCATCGAGAACCTCGAGGACTTCGAGGACGACGAGGAAGAGCCGGAGCTCGCCGAGGAGCCGACCGCCTAGCTAGGCCGCCGGCCCTTAGGCTCGACCAGAGCCACCCTGAGTCTTACGGCGCCGGCGCGAGGATGTCCGCCAGCTCGAAGTGGGTGGCGGTGAAGATCTGGTCGAACTTGCACTCGGCCGGCGGCTTGTCCGGCCGCCAGCGGCGGAACGAGGCGGCGTGGCGGAAGCGCTGGCCGCTTTGCAGCTTGTCGTAGGCGACCTCGCAGACCAGCTCCGGCCGGATCGAGACCCACTCCGCATCGCGGCCGCGGGACCAGCGGCTCTGGCCGCCCGGCATTCGCGCGTCAGGGACCGTCGGTGCACCCCAGTCGCGGTCCTCGCGCATCGGCGCCAGCTGCTCGATCAGGCGCTTCCGCTCGGCCGCTGAGAAGGACGAGGTGTGCCCTACGTAATGCAGCTTGCCCTGGTCGTTGTTTAGTCCGAGGAGCAGCGAGCCGAGCGCGCCGTCCTTATGCACGCGGTAGCCGATGACCACGCAGTCGGCGGTCCGCTCGTGCTTCACCTTCACCCAGCCGCGCTTGGCCGGGAGGTAGGCCTGGTCGAGCCGCTTGGCGATCACACCATCGAGGCCGGCGCCCTCGAAGAGGTCGAACCATTCCAGCCCCAGAGCGTGGTCCTGCGTGCGCGGCGTCGTGAACACCGGTGGCGGCACCCCGCGGAGCAGCGCCTCGAGGCGCTGGGAACGGACGGTGAGCGGCTCCTTGAGCAGCTCCTCGTCACCGATGGCCAGGGCGTCGAAGGCGATGAACCAGGCGGGAGTCTTCTCGCTCAGCATCCGCACCCGCGAGTCGGCGGGGTGCACCCGCTGGAGCAGGGCGTCGAAGTCGAGACCCTCAGGGCTGCTGACCACCACCTCCCCGTCCAGGACGTAGTAGGCGGCCGGCACCGCCCGCAGTGGGTCGATCAGCTCGGGGAAGTAGCGCGTCATGGGCCGGCCACCGCGGCTGATCAGGTCGACCTTGTCGGCCTTGCGGTGCACGAGCACCCGGAAGCCATCCCACTTGGGCTCGTACTGCCAGCCCCCGCCATCCGGGAGCTCGGGCTGGAGCTGAGCAAGCATGGGATCGAGCTCAAGCGGAAGGGGCAGGGCCACCGGAAAGAATATGAGCCAAGGCAGCAGCAGACTCCTCCCCACTTGGTGGGGAGGTGCCGGACCAAAGGTCCGGCGGTGGGGCCACGACGAGCTTGGCCTCTCTCGATTTCCCCAATTTGTCAATATCTTGTGGAAACCCTGCGCCGGTGCTACCATATGCACGGCTCATAGCCCCAGGTATCGCACTCCACGCCCCCACCCCAGCCTGGAAAGCCTGCGCAAGCAGGCTTTCCCCTTTTACGGCTCCAGCCAGTCGAGGGTCAGGGCGGCGGTCCAGGTGAAGCCGTCGATGCCTCTCCCCTCTCCGCTGAGCGCGTCGAAGTACTCGAAGAACCCGCTCCCTTCCACCAGGTCGAGACTCTCGCGCCTGACGAGCTCACGCTCGCCGGCCAGCCCGGCCATCTCCAGGCCGCGGGCGACGAGCCAGTTCACGCTGAGCCAGACCGGGCCGCGCCAGTAGCGGGCCGGCTCGAACTCGGGCGCGTTCGGTGGCACCGTGCAGACGAGCCGGGCGCCGGCGCAGGCGGCCTTGTAGCCGGACCAGACCCGGGCTGCCCGATCTCTCGGGATCAACCCCCCGGCGAGTGCGGCGACGGCCGCCGCCGATTCGACGCGGATCAGGTCGCCTCTGAGCACATCCCGATCGAAATAGGTCTCTCCGTCCAGGTGCGCCGCAGCAAACGCCCTTGCATAGGAGGCCAGCTCCGCGGCGGGAAACGGAGGCGCCTCGCCCAAGGCGGCTGCCATCGCGTTCGCGTCGGCCGCCGCGGCGTACCAGAGGGCGTCGATCAGCAGATCGTGGACGGCGAAGGGCGTGGCTCTCAGGTAGCTCTCGAGGTCATAGTCGGCGCCGTCCAGCAGCTCCGCCAGCCTCAAGTAGGCGTCGTAGTCGCGGCCGGAAGGCCGCTCTGCGGAACCGACGTGCCGGGTGTCCAGGCGCTGGTACTCGCGCGAGGGCTTCAGGCCCGCGCCGCTGAGGCGGTCCCAGCGCGGCGAGTTGTCCCAACCCGCCTCCCAGGGATGAACGACCACCGGAAGCCCTCCGTTCGGCGACCGGCGGGTGGTGACGAACCAGCTCAGCCAGGCCGACAGGCCCGGCAGCACTCGCCGCCAGAAGTCGTGGCGGCGAGCGAGGTCCGGCTGGCGCTCGCCGACCAGGCGGACGGCGATCGGCAGGATCGGCGGGTTGCTGATCCCGCTGGTCGGCGTGCCCGGAACGAGGACGTGCTCCGCGGCGTGCGGCCACCAATCCGGCCCCGGGAAGTAGTCGGCGACGAAGCGGGGGTCGTAGCGCAGGTGGGGCACCATGCCGTCACCCCAGCGCCCTTCGAGCAGGGATTCGATCTCGAGCACGGCGCGGTCCCAATCGAAGGTCGCCCAACCCAGGGCGGCGAAGGCGCTGTCCCAGTTCCACTGGTGCGGGTACTGCGCGGGCGACGGCTTAGTCCAGCGGCCGGCGTCGTTGGCGCGCAGGACCGCGCGGGCTGCGTCGCGGAGGCTGGAGCTCAGACCCGGGCCGCCGCCGGCTCTGACGTCCGAGCCATCTCCGCGAGCCGGGCCAGGGCGAGCTCGGCCGCGGCGTCACGCGGCGAGCGCCCCTGCTCGGCCGCCAGGCGGAGCGCCGCCGGCACGGCCGCCCGCATCGTCCTGCCGATCGCCTCGAAGGACGACGCGACGGTGGGCTCGATCTCGCCGAGGACCAGCCACCAGAGGTAGGCGTTGGTGCCGGCGTTGGCGATGAAGTCGGGCACCACCGTGACGTCGCGCTCCCGCAGCCTCCGCTCGGCAGCGCTGGTGGTCGGGATGTTGGCGGCCTCGACGACCAGCCGGGCTCGAACCCGGTCACAGTTCGCCTCGTCGATCGCGTCCGCGACCGCCGCCGGAACCAGGATCTCCGCCTCGGCGCCGAGCCAGGCATCGGTTCCCGCCTGGACGTCTCCCGCACCCAGCGAGGAACGGTCGATGTCGCCGCCGGCGCTCCGGGCGCGGAGCAACTGCTCAACGTCCAGCCCGTTGGGATTCGAGACGGTGCCGTGCACGTCCGCAATCGCAACCACGCGAACACCCGCGCGTGCCAGGTAGCGCGCGCTCGACCCGCCCATCGACCCGAAGCCCTGTATCGACGCTCGCAGGCCCGCGGCCTCGCCCAGGCCCAGGTGCTCCACCGCCGCAAGTGCCGCCTCGGCCACGCCGAAGCCGCCGACCAGGTCGACCAGCGCCACACCCTCTTCCTCGATGGTCAGGCCTTGCGCCACCCGCGCCAGCGCGGCGGCGGGGTCGCCGCTGCGGACGAGCCCGGCGTGGAGCGACGAATCAATGCCCGCGTCCCGGAATACCGAGGCGAGCAGCGCCGGCGTGGTGCCCATGTCCTCGCCCGTCACGAGCATGGTCTCGAAAAGCGGCTTCAGGTGTCGCACGAACCGCGTCAGGATCGCCTGGGCGTCGGGCTCCGACGGGTCCGCGTCAACTCCGAGCTTGGCACCGCCTGAAGGGATGCCGAGCGAGCCGTTCTTGAGCGACATCGCGTGCGCCAGCCGCTCGACCTCGGCCAGAGAGACCCCGGCCCGAAGACGGGTGCCACCTGCCGCAACTCCGCCTACCAAGGTGTCGACCACGGCGTACCCGTGCCGGCCCGTCTCCGGGTCGGTCCACGTGAGCCGCAGGATGGGCTCGGGCATGTGCGAGCGGATTATGGACTGGGCCGCCGGCTCAGGTGGCGAGGGCGGCCCGAAGCTGCGCCGCATGCTCGCGGACGTGGTCCAGGTTGATCTGAAGCAGCTCGCTGAAGGGCTGTCCCGCATACGCGGACGTGGGCGGGCAAGCAGTCGCCGCCTGTTCCACGGTCAGTGAGGCCAGCACCTTCTCGGCCTTCTTTGCGCCGCGGGCCAGATACGACAGCAGCTGCGCGCGCGTGTAGTCGCGGTAGGGCAGGATGGCGAGTTTGTGCTCGTCGACATCATGCTCCTGCGGCCCTCCGAACGGGCGCGGCGGGCTGTAGGGCCGGCCGTCCAGCTGAGCGAGGTAGAAATCGAGATAGAAGATGCAGTGGAAGGCGACGTACCAGAAGGAGCCGAACACCTGCATCTCCTCAACCGAGCGAGCAGGAACGCCGGCGTTGGGCGCGGGAGACATCCACGGGTCCGACAGCTCCACCACCCAGATTCCGCTCTTCCACAGCTCGTCGGGACAATCGCGCAGGGCCGTCTCAAGGAGCGCGATCGCGGCCCGGTAGTCCTCGAGCATCTGAGCGGCAGGTGGCCAGGTGGAGGTGCGCTTGGCCCGCTGGCGCTCGAGCCACTCCTCGATTGCGGGGTCGGGCTTCAGGCCCGGCGTCAACTCATCCACGAGTGTTGGGTTCGGTCGTCCGTGCAACCCCAATTACGATTGCCCGGCCATGCCACCTCGGCCTGACCGCGCCAAGGTGGATCTCTCCCTGGCCGAGGCCCGCGCGATCGCTCTGCGAGCCCAGGGGTTTGGACGCGAGCCGGCGCAGCAAGGCAGGCACCAGCCGGCGGACGTCGTGCAGGAACTGGGTGCGATCCAGATCGATGCGGTGAATGTACTGACGCGGGCGCATTACCTGCCCATCTTCTCCAGGATCGGCTCCTACGATCGAGCCGGCCTCGATGGTCTGCTGGCCAGGCCGGCCGCGGCCTTCGAGTACATGGCCCATGCGGCTTGTGTCGTGTCCACCGACCTGTACGACGCGCTGCGCTGGCGGATGGACGCCCACCGGTCGAACAAGTACTGGCTGGCGTCTCAACGGGCCATTGCGGCGAGGAGCCCGGGATACCTCGACCAGGTGCTGGAAGAGGTGCGCGAGCGCGGACCTCTTTCGTTCCAGCAGCTGTCGGACCAGGGGCGGAATGAGCGGCCCAAGACCAAATACGCAGACTCCAGCATTCTCTGGTGGCCCACCCGTCCGTCGGACGGCAAGGAGATCCTCGAAGGGCTATGGCGCGAAGGTCGGCTCGCGGTTTGCGCTCGGTCCCCGGCGTTCGAGCGGATCTTCGACCTTGCCGAAAGGGTTCTGCCGCCGGCCGTGATGCGGCGGCCGGCACTCTCACCAGAGGACGGGCAGCGGAAGCTGGTCGCGCATGCCGGCCGCGCTCTCGGAGTCGGCTGGGCGCGCGATTTCGCGAGCTACTTCCAGCTGTCCGCAGCAGCCACGAAAGCAAGGCTGGCCGAACTGGTGGATGCCGGCCGGCTTCAGCCCGTCCGCATCGAGGGCATCGAGGAGACGGCATTCATCGACCCCGGGGCCGACCACCGGCCGATCACGTCCGCTACAGCCACTTTGGTGGGGCCGTTCGACTCGCTCCTCTGGGAACGAACTCGCAACACCAGGCTGCTCGGCTTCCGCCACAGCTTCGAGATCTACCTCCCGGAGAAGAGGCGCGAGTTCGGGTATTACGTCTGTCCCGTCCTCATGGGAGACCGATTCGTGGGCCGCCTGGATCTCAGGGCCGAGCGATCGAGCGCCACCCTGATGGTCAAGGCCGCCCACTCCGAGATCGATTCGGACCCTGCGCGGGTCGCGGACGCTTTAGGTGAGAGCCTGGTTGAGCTGGCAGCCTGGCTTGGGCTAGAACGAATTGAGGTGGCCAAACGGGGGGATCTGGCGCCGGCTCTCGAGCGGGCCGCAAGCGCGAAGAAGGGAGTTCATCCCTCGCCGAACATCCAGCAGCACCCTGACGTTTACGAGCTGGAGAACAGAGCAGCAGACCCCGACGGCAAGCTGGAGACAGTGATGTGGGGGCTGGCGCCCTGGTCAGGCAGGACAGTCCTGGACATCGGTTGCGGTACCGGCTTCCACCTCACGAAGTTCGCGGAGAAGGCCGGCGCGGTAGTCGGCGTCGAGCCGCACCTACCGAGCCTGTCACGTGCCCGCGCCAGAGTCGCCCATCTTCGGAACGTCAGCGTTCTGCCCGGATCCGCCGAGTCATTACCCCTGGAGGACGCAATCGTCGACGTCGCCCATGCCCGCTTCGCGTATTTCTTCGGGCCCGACGCAAAGCCCGGGTTGGATGAGCTCCGCCGAGTTGTCAAGCCGGGCGGGACGGCCTTTCTCATCGACAACGACCCCAGCTGGGGGATGTTTGCCGAGTGGCTCCGACACTCCGAGTGGGCCAATTCGAGCGACGGTAGCCCCACCTTCTGGTCGGAGGAGGGCTTCACCACCCAGTCGATTCAATCCGAGTGGCGGTTCGATTCACGCGAGCAGCTCGAGCAGGTCATCGCCATCGAGTTCCCGCCCGATCTTGCCGCCAGGATCCTGGCGGATTTCACGGGGACCACGGTCACCTATGGTTTCCTGCTCCGTCACCGGAGGTACTGACTCAGGCGCCGGCCGACGACTGACTGGTTGATCGGGGCCGTCGACCTCGATCTGCGGAGCGCCACCAGGGTTCGAGCGGTACGCTTCAATTTCCGGCGTGGCCGGCGAAGTCTTTGAGCATCCGCGTTTGGTGGCGATCTACGACGCACTCGATCCAGACCGGTCAGATCTCGACGCATACGTAGATATCGCCATGGAACTCGGGGTACACAGCGTGCTCGATGTCGGCTGCGGGACCGGAGTCTTCGCACTCATGCTGGCAAGGCGTGGCATAAGAGTGACCGCACTTGATCCCGCCGGCGGCTCACTCGGGGTCGCGAGGGCCAAACCGGGAGCCGAGCGAGTTAATTGGATCCACGGTGACGCGACGGGGCTCCCACCGATCCAGGTCGACCTGGCAACCATGACAGCGAATGTCGCTCAACATATCGTCGAGCCCCGAGACTGGGACGGGACCTTACGCGGTGTGTGGGCTGCGCTGCGGCCTGGCGGCTATCTGGTGTTCGAGACGCGGAATCCAGCGCAGCGTGCCTGGAAGAGGTGGACCCGGGAGGCGACCCGAAGGGTTACGAACATCGAGGGCGTCGGAGATGTCGAGGAATGGGAGGAGGTGCTGGACGTGACCGGCTCAGTCGTAACCTTTCGCTCAACCAACGTCTTCCGCGCCGACGGCGCGGTTCTGACTTCGGACTCGACCCTGCGATTCCGTGAGCGCGGGGAAGTCGAAAGGGATCTCCGGAACTGCGGCTATGAGCTCATGGAGGTTCGGGACGCTCCCGACCGCCCGAACGGCGAGTTGGTCTTCTTCGCCCGGCGACCCGAGTGATTGCCTGCAACCGCTCTCCTTGGACCCAGGCTGACGGACCCGACACTATCGGAAAGTTCAAATCCTGGACCGAAGTCGGGCGGGTGGG
>Ga0207664_10001161_pt1 | contig 17540 bp, 34 predicted proteins | sample LARL83metaG_FD_184349 | JGI IMG/M metagenome (GOLD analysis project Ga0207664, IMG submission 184349) | Corn, switchgrass and miscanthus rhizosphere microbial communities from Kellogg Biological Station, Michigan, USA - LAR L8-3 metaG... | ecosystem: Host-associated > Plants > Roots >... | reverse complement strand
CGACCAGAGTGGTCGCTTGGTTGACGCCGTCGCGATTTCTGATTTGGACCTTGATATGGTCGGCCAGGTCATTAATGAGAATGTCGTGACGACAAACATCGTTCGTGACTGCCGGATTACAGGCTCCGATGAATACCCAATCACTATACGTCGTTCCGCCGTCTATGCTAACAGCATAGTCGACCTCACAACCATACGGTCCCGGCGTTCCCGCCATAGCCTGCGCTATTGTAACTACAAGTCCGCGATACGGCGCTGTCAAAGCGGTCGCGCTTGACACAACCGTCGCGTTAGCGGCAACCGGGTTGGTGTTGAAAAGGACTACTGCGGCCATTATGACTCCTACCCGAGTGCCGGGTCGACTGAAATGTTGAACGACACGCTATAGAGTGTCTTCGTGCCGTTAGTAATCTTCACTTGACCTTCCCACAGACCTGTTACGTCGAAGTCTGTGTTCAAGGTTACGCGGCGCGCGGTTCTGTTGTCGCTTTGAACGTTGAGTGAAAGTGTCTTGGGTGTGCCGGATGGATTCTTCAGTAGGAGTGTGCAGGTGTACCCGGTGAGGTCATAGCCCATGAGGTTGAAGTCAAGGGCAAACCCAATCACTCCCTGAATGACGCGATAGTCGCTCATTTATTCGCTTTCCAACGGTATGTTCACGATTTCATGGTCGAACACACCCAAGTCAACTTCGAAGGTATCCCTCAATGCCACTGAGGCAGTGAGATTGTCGGTCGTTGCTGACGGAATGACGAGCGTATCGACCGTGCGCGGCCTTACCGTAAGCGAATCGTGAAGCCGAATGAAGAACTTGATAATGCGCGCGATAGTGTTCGCCGTGACGACGAATATCGAATCGCTTACAGCACCAAGAGTCTCGTTTACCGACCGGATGAAAGACAGTATGCGCGTTGTCGTGTCTGAGATAGCCCAAAAGCCGTCCGAGACGATGCGTGAGAACGACTGCGGTGCTCTCAAGGCGGCATCCGTAGGCGCTGGAACCGCGTCGGACGCGGTTCGCGAGACCGACTGCGACCTTGTGGTCGCGTCAGTGAGCGCCGCGAGAATGTCGTTGAGGCTTCGATTGAATCCCATGAGTCCGCGCGAGGCTGAGTCCGTTAACGGATTCAACGTGTCTGACGCTGACCGATTGTACCCTTGCGAACGAGAAACGCTATCGCTCAGAGCGTTGAGCGTGTCGGATACGGTTCGCGCAACGTGCATTATGCGCGTGGCAGTATCCGAAATAGCCCCAAGGGCATCGCTTACAGGTCGCGGGAACGACTGTGACGCACGAGTGAGGTTATCACTAAGCGCATTCAACGAGTCACTGATAGGTCGGGTGAAGTGTAACGCTCCGCGCGTCGCGCTGTCGCTCAGAGACGCGAGTGCGTCGGTGATTGAGCGCGCGAACGACTGTGAAGAACGGTTGGCGCTATCGCTGATAGCAGACAACGTATCCGAAGCCGTTCTAATGAAGGTCTTGATGCCCACGGCCGCGTCTGACAACGCGGCGAGCGTGTCGTTGACCGTTCGGGAACCTGACAGTATACGAGTAGCCGAGTCACTGAGCGCCGACAGGCTTTCCGAAACGCTTCGAACGAAGTGAACGGTGCCTTTGGTAGCAGTGTCGCTTATTGCCGAAAGATTATCGGAAGCGGTCCTGATGAACGCCTTGATACCGCTTGCCGCGTCCGTTATCGCCGCAAGTGTGTCGCTTGCGGTACGTGAGCCTGTCCATAACCGGACGGTTGTCTCGACGAATGCTGACAGACTATCGCTGGCTGACCGTAAGACGGACGCTACTCGCGTTGCCGTATCAGAAACAGCGGCGATTGTATCGTTCGCCGTTCTGAATCCGTGCCACGCCTGAACCGTTGCGTCGGAAAGGGCCGCGAGTCCGTCTGAAATGGTACGCGCGAAGTGGAGTGTTCCTCGAAGCGCCGAATCACTCAAAGCCGTAAGGCTATCGGATGCTGTTCGCGCATAACCTAATGCGCCGCGTAGTGCACTATCGGAAATAGCCGAAAGCGGGTCGCTTCCTGTTCGAAGGAAGGTTTGTGAAGCGCGCGAGGCTGTATCGGACGGCGTGGTGACAGAGTCACTAGCCGTTCGCGCGCCTGCCCATGTACGCAAGAGCGTTTCGGTGATTGCCGAAAGACTATCGGAGGGTGAGCGACCGAAGTGGGATATTCGCGTTGCTGATTCAGTCAAGGCTGACAGTGAATCGTTTATCGAACGCGACCCGGAAAGAACGCGCGTCGGAGAATCGGTCGGCGCTGACACCGTATCGCTTGACGTTCTGACGAATGACTGCGCGGAGCGGGTCAGGGACTCGGTGATTGCGGAGAGGCTATCGGATGCCGTTCTCGGATACGTGATTGTCCGAGTGAGGGTTTCACTTAACGCTGAAAGCGAGTCGGATGACGTGCGGGTAAAGTGTTGTGAGGCGCGCGAAGCCGTATCGCTCAGTGCGCTCAACCCGTCCGAAGGCGTTCTGAAGAACCCTACTTGTCCTTTAACGGCCAAATCACTCAACGCTGAGAGTGAATCGCTAACCGTCCGAGGAGTAGAAAGTATTCGCGCAACGCTATCAGAGGTGAACGGGTTATAGGGAATCGTGTCCCCTGCCGTTCGTGTAAACGCCTGGGCCGCGCGCGTCAGTGATTCACTGAGCGCGCTCAGAGAGTCAGACGGGCTTCGCACGAAGCCCATTTGCTGAGTCACCGATTCGCTTATCGAACCAAGTGAATCCGACGCCGTTACTGAAAATGAACTACCTGTCGAGAACGACGTTGTAATGATTCTCGATGCGTTCGTGCCGGAATCATCAAGACGCAAGGTCGTGGTAGAGGTGACGCTACCTGATGCGGCAGTTTGCTGTAGATAGACTTCGATGTAAAGGTATTGGCCCGCAGTGAGCGTGACTGCTCCGGGGTTAAACGTAACGGTTGTAACATGCGCCGAGAGAGCATTCGTAAAACTAGTTCCGGCGACTGCATTGGCAAGTTGCGTGACACTTGTGACGGTCGTCGTCGTAGCAGTCACCACCCACATGCTGACGCTGACTATCTCGGTGCCACTCGCTACGCTTGAGAATGTTTCTATATCGACGGTCCAAGTGCCAGCGGCATACGTGCCAGCCGCAGACCCGTCAAAAATCCAACCCTTGCTGTCCGGGGTGGTTCCTGGTGTGATTGTGGTAGTGTTACTCGTTGTGCCAGGGATAAATTGCCACGTCGCAAGATTCTTGGCATTCTTTACCGACGTACCGGACGTGTTGCCGCTACCCTGGGTTGTACTAAGAAGTTCAACAGCCGCCGTGCCGCTAACGACCGTTGATGCACTCGAACGTAGAAAAAGCGTCTGAATAGCCATTAGTGATTTATCTCAAATGAAATCCCGCACTTAAAACGGCACGAGCCTTCTGACGCTCAGTTATCAATCAATTTTACAGCGTGACCGTCCAAGTGATTTGCGCGTTGTCGCCTGATGCCGCAACGGTGAACGTCGCAGACAGAAGCGTTTCCAGGAACAGCAACGAACCTGCCGCCGCGAGCGAGTTACAAAGAACCACCTTCGCGATAGTGACCGAACCTGTAGTCGAGTAGGTGAACGTCTTCTGTAATTGATACTGCCCCGACGCAAAGGTCGGCTGAACGTATGCGCGAGCGAGACCGTTCGCGGTCTGCTCGGTCGACGCGCCGCCCGAGGTGCCGTCGCCGAAGAGGCCGTCAGACGTGCGAAGCACGTCGCCTGCCGCCGCCGCCGCTGAGTTGGTCGAAAGACCCATCCACAGTGCCGCGCCAGCGTTCGGTGATATAATGTAGGGAGCGGCTGACGCCGGGGTCGTGCCTGCGGCACCCGTCGCGGACGTCGCGTCATACCATTGGTCGACGGTCAGGACCGTCGCGGTGTTCGACATGATGATGCCGTAGACACCGTTGCCCGTGCCGGGAACGTAGACGACATGGCCCTGCAAGGAACCATTAACGCCGCCTGACGTCGGGAACGCGGCTGAAGAGTTGGTCAAGGTGGTCGCGGTCGGCGCGGACGAGGCCGTGCCTGCAACCTTCGTGTAGCCCGTCGCGTTGGCGGTAATGTCGCCTGCCATGACGAGTCTTTGCCAGTTGTCGCGGCCCTGGGTCGTGCGAAGGTTGTGCTGACGACGAATCGCCTTCAGTTTGCCGTACTTGTCGCGAACAACGACTTCGACCGGGTTGCGCTGAGGAATGTATCCTGACACGAGCGACCCGAGGTCGAGGACGCCTTCCCGAAATAGTTTGAAGTCTTCCTTGAAATGCTGTTTGGGGTCGCGCAAACGAACGGCCTTGGGGTCAAACATGCGCGGCGTCAGGTCGACTTCGGGGAGAATGTCTCGAATATCCATTGATGCTCCAAACACCCGAAGGGCGTTCGCAAAATTGAAAAGGCCCGCGCTATGGCGGGCCTAGTGTTCACTTGAGAAAGGTTGAGGTTACGACGCGCGGACAGTGTGAGTCGTCAGCGAGTCCTGGATGCCGATAAGGGCGTTCAACTTGGCGACGTCGCCAAGTGCCATCGCCATCGGCTGATTAACAACCGCGTCGCCCGAAGCGCCCGTCTCCGTGACGTTGTCGCTTGAGTCGATTGCGAACGTGTTGCCCGTGACTGCGGCGTTGATTGCCGTGAGGGCGTTCGTGCAAGCGGTCGTGCCGTGAATTGACATTTCTACTTGATTCCTTTGAGGTTAGATTACGTCTAAAGCGACGTATTCAGCAATTCGTTCTGCAACGATATGGCCGTAGGTGCAAGCGGCAACGCCGCCCGACTTGTAAAGATTCGCCGCGCCTGTTCTGCCTTGGTTGTAGGCTTCGTAAGCGACTTCAGGCGGGTAATTGTTAACCGCCGCCCATCCGAGGTTCCTGATGATTGCCGCGCATAGGTAGTCGAGAGATTCTTTGATTGCGCCTTTGCCTGCATACGAGCCGTTGCCGTTGACCATGCACAGTCCGTAGTCGGTATGCGCCGCTTCGGATTGCGCGTCAGGCCACTTGCCGCCAATCTTGAGGACATGGTCGGCACCGGGGGCGTCTTCGAGGTTGGGGCAAAAGGAATCGGGGTCAAAATTTGATTCGCCGCGCAGGAACGCGCAAATGATTTTCACGCCGTCCGCGCCGAGCGCCCATGAATTCGAGGCGTTGGCAATACCTATAGCAACCGCTTCTGCCGTCGCATCGTCTACTTTGTGGACGACGCCGCCTGAATATTTGAAAGGGCCTTCCGCGAAGTTTTCGCGCTTTATCAAATCAATTATGTTCATGCGTTCCTTCGCCTACTCGTGAAAATAAAAAGGCTCCCGGTTAAGGGAGCCTTTCAAACGAGAACGTCTATCGCTAGGGCAGGGTGAGGAGTATCCGCGTGAGTAGCATTTACGCTTCGTAGTGTTACGCTTGCGTTTTTAGCGCAAGCCAATCTCCACACCTCGGGACCGTCGTTCTCTAGTGACCACTAAAAGCCGCTACAGCCTGTGGTCAGTTCTTACTCAATCCGATTCTTGTTCGGATTGATAATTGATGCCACGACGAATTTAATCAGTGTGGCAATTGCTTTGAATATGTTCATAAATCTTAAAGGCCGCAGACCCATAGATAGGGTTATTGATGCTGAGGCCAATCCACCAGGGTTATCATACTACCTCACTCCACGTTTCGAACCGTGTGCAACTCGCTTGCAAGACGTTGCTGAGTGAGCACCCGTGGGACCAGGCGGGCAAAAGGTCCCGACGCGCGCCCTTCAATATGGAGGATACTGCGTCTTCCCGCTGTCCGCTTTGCGAACGCGGAAACTATCCCGTTGTATCGGGTGACTTACGCGAGAACGTAGGAGCAAACCGTCGAGGTCGTGGCGTTCGTGCCGTCCTTGTTGACGAGTTGGACCTTGAAGTGCGTCGCGGCGGCGAGCAGTGTAACCGCGCCTTGGATGGTCGAGGTAACTGCCGTGCCTGAAGAGGGTGTCGGTGCCGAGGTAACGCCCGCGTCTGCGAAGTCCGAGAACGTCGTGCCGCCGTCAATGCTGTACGCGATTTGCGCCTTGACGCCCGTGGTAGCCGCAGTTGCGGCATACGCTGAGGTAATTTGCAGGTACAGTTTGACGAACTGCGGACCTAAGTTGGGATACGCGGCGGAGATTGCACCGCCAGCGGCGTCGACATGCGATGCGGCCTGAGTACCCGAGAAAATTTGTGTGAAAGCCGAGGCCATTCAAGAAACTCCTGGAAGGGTTTGGTGAGTGGAGGCGACGGCCTCCAAAGAAAAGACGATTCTACGTTTATGCCGGGTCGATATGGACGGTAACCTTGAACGGCTTGCCGTCTTTGTACGCGCCGCCGATTGCAGGCGAAACATACGATTGGTCGTTGCCGATTGCCGCTTCCGCGCCAACAACCGCCGCCGTGATTTGGTCAACGACGGGCTGAAGGGCGTTCGCCTTGTCGACAAGGCCGAGAACTGCGGCGGCGTCCGCCGCGACGTACTTCTCTTGACGGAGAATGAACGCGAGGACGCAATGGTCGTTAAGAGCCATGAATAATTCCTTTACGAATAGTTGCTCGCTGAATGTTTTTGTAACGAGGCTTTCTAGCCCCGTGCTTTACCCAACGGTGAGAGTTCTCGCCCCGGTTTGGTGGACAAATAACACACCGCATGTCGGCGCGCATCGCCTTGAACAATACGGTGCGGTATTGAATCCAATCGGAAGTGTGAGCCATACTGTCTGACCCTCCTAGTGGTCACTACAGCATGTCTCACTCTCCCTTTTCAAAAATTTGGTGGACCTGACCGCAATCGAAGCGGTGTCCGAAACTGATACTGAACACGAGATTGATACAGGCTTTGCGTTTTGCGTCCGCCGACGTTAGGGCGACGCTTCCGCCGCCTCCACCACTCGGTTTACGTCCGAGAACGCCAGGCTTTCGCCTTGCAGGTCTTTCAGCCCGCGAGTTCCGGCTAAACCGAAACCCTACTTGCTTTTCAGGGAATGCAAGAATCCCTATGACGAAGGCTTGGTGCTTACGCACTTCCGTATCAAGTACGGCACGGGCGCAAGACTTTATCCAAGGTATCCGCCCCTTTTACTTCGGGGAGAAGTTAGGCCGCGATTGCCATTCCCGCGAGTGAGACTTGCGTGTTACGGCTTGCCTTACGCGCGCGATAGGAGTCGAGGTTCACAACATTCGAGTTGCTATTTGTTTTTCGGTCGGCTTTTTAGGAGGCCCGCTGACCAACCTCCGCCTGAGTTCGTATCGTTCACAGTCCCGTCGAAACCTGACAGGCCCGTTTCGTAGTTGGAGTTCGGGTTGGCCCTGAAGCCAACCCGTCCTCGGCCCCACATATATAGTATAGATGATGCGAGGCGAAATGTCAAGGACCGTCTGTTAGAGTGTCCCGTTCGTCTATTAGTAGGCGGTATGTTACGGATTAGCCTTGCGGGACAGTTGCTTGCGCCTGGCGTAGCCCTTCGAAGCGGCGGGGACGCGCTTTCGGAACAGGCTCCGTGAGTAGGCCGAGTTGCACCGACCGCACAGAACCGCCTTCAGCGGTTCACCGTCAGGTCCCGGTCGAACCCGGAGGAACATTCGACCTTCGCTCGACTCGCACTCGAAACACTTGTGCCCGTACTTGTCGAGAAACGCGCGGCGCTCTTGCTTCTTCTTGTTGGTGGCTTCTGCTTTGCATGTAGCGCCGCAGTATTTGGTGTGGCTTCGGAATGACTTGCGAGGCTTACCGCACTCTACGCAGACGACGTCGGTTATCTTTCGTGCCCGCCTAGGTTTAGTGTCCACTAGAATATGCGACTAGCCCAAACCACTCGCGGATTCTTGTGACACTGCTCTTGCTCAGACAGTCGATACTCTTTGGTCTTTTCGATGATGCCGAGTTTCTTCGCTGTCAACATGACGCTACCGAGGATGCGGAAGTCGGTCGGCCACGGCGCTTTGTTGCCGAGAGTCTTCACGACGTCATCAATGGTGAACGTCCTGTTGGTCTTCGCTACGTCGAGGAGTGTCTTGAGCGCCGATGCGCGGTAGTCCGTATTGACGGTGTTGAAAGCGACGCTGTTGATAATCTTGTTGACGGCGTCGTGTGCTTGAGTTGCAAGCATGTTCAAATATGTGTTCCTTCAAAGTCCTCAAGCATTTTGAGATAAGCGACGGCATTAACGAGCGCATCTTCGAGCGTATCGAAGAACGTGTCGACGCAAACCTTCATAAAGATGGAGCGTCGGTCATAGCCGAAGCCATACACCGGAACTCCGTTACACCACGCCGACCTGTAAATCTCCATCGCCGTTCCATCGGAAGGCTTAGAGAGGTTGGCGATGATAAGGTCGCACGGGTCCATGATTCCGAAGTCTGCTTCGACTGCGTCGTAAGCATCCTCGTCGCTAATGTCAGGCGGTAGGATTCCAGGGCCGTCGCGAATCGGGCACACGACTTCGATGCCGTGCGCCTCTAAGAAAGCGCGAGACTTATCGCGCCAATTGGTCGCCTCGTCAGGATTGATGTTCTCGATTGCCCCTGCGAGATAGACTTTCATCCGAGTTAAGCCGCCACCACTAGGGCAGGCGTCGGGTCTTCGATAATCTCTCTCGCGCACAATGCGATGACGCCGTAGTTGAAGATAGGCTGTCCGTTCGAATCGGTGAGTTTGGTCTGCTCGCGGAAGCCCTTAATGTCGATAATCAGCCAACCTTCCTGACCGAGTTCGTTGAAGAAGTGACTCTCGTTGTACTCGGGGTTCTCATTGCTCTTGTAGGCGAATGATTGGTACTCGAACTTTTTCATAAGGTGGGAAGTTTCTCCGTCTGAGTCAGCGACGAGTCTTCGTCGTCGATTCGTTCTACGATTGCCATAGCAACCGCAATGGTTTGAATGAGTTCTTCTCTGAAGTGATTGAGGTTGGAACCTCCGAAGACAGTTTGGAGCGCGGCCTGCGTGACCTCACCGGACTCTTCATTGAGAATACACGCCCATGTCAGAACGTTATGTTTTTGAATCCCGTAAGGCGTTCCGGTGAACTTCACATTCTGACGCCAACGCTCCATGTGAATCTCGTTCATCAGTCGTTGACGGGCGCGCTCTTGATACCTAACGACGGCGTACTCGTCGTCGCGTAATCCTAAGCACTCTTCAACTATTTGAGTTGCCACGAAGCCTCCGATTGAAGTTGTTGACCATTTCCTTGACGTAAAGAACATCATCAGCAGTCGGATAGTCAATGACGAAGTCTTCATTCTCCGTCACAATCACTACCTTATCCGACTCCTCTGAGACGAACGGTAAGTAATCGGTACCGCCGACTCCGAGACGATTTAAGAACATCGCCGCCTTCTCAAGCGGCGACATTGGAATGTCGGCTAAGTTCTCTTCACGAACCCGGTTGAGTTTGGCTTCGAGTTCAACGATGTATTCGGCCTGACGATTTAAGATTTGGTCTTTGTAGTCCATGATTTCAATTCGGTGCTGACGATGTTCGCCGCTTTTAACATTCCTGAATGGAAGTAGGGGTTGTGTTTCGTGCCTTGAGCATACTCGGATGCGGCTTCGCGAATCTTTTTCTCAAGAACCTGAAGCGTCACTTGGACTGCGTTTGCTTCGTCGCTTTGGCTCAGGAGGGGGCGGGAAGTCAGAACGCTTCCAGGTACATTTGCAGTTGGCGTGAGCGCATCCGACGCTATCATTGTGTGCCTCGATTGGGTGCTTGCAGGGGTGTTTCTTGATTCCATCGGATTCCATCCGAATTCCCTAACTTTTCACAGGTTCAAGAAGTAGTGATAAACGTTGAGCGTGGAGTCTTTCAAGGTCTTGCTTGTTACGTGCAATCCAATAGTCGACGTCAGTGAGCGCGGCGAGTGCGGCTTCGTGTCGCGACCCGTACAGTTTCTCGATATGCTCGCCTGATTCGTCGAGAACTACGTTTTCCGCGAACCTGTCGGTCTTTTCAAGGACTCTGTAGTATCGCGTCGACTCGTTTGGAAATTCCCGCGTGTAGTGGTCAAAGCCAACGAACTCAACGTATACGGGATAGCGGTTTTGAAAGGCCAACCATCCTCGAATCACCGGAGCATTATCAGACAACGTTCATCCTTCACAGTCGGAAGGGACGCTCACGCTAATCGCGTTGCGCGGAACGTCCCTTCCTGATTTGCCCTCGTGGCCGGAAACACAACGAGGGCATGAGAGAAGCGCGACTCACTTGCCGACGTCGCGCTTTGGACAATTCCCTAACTCTAGTGTACCATAAGTCGGGATATTTGTCAAGTGAATTCTGTGGGATTATGCTGGAATTTCGATGGAACTCAGTTTCTCGGCTACGAGGAGCATAAGCCTAGTGTCCACTTCAATCTTCTTCAACCCTTGCTCTTTCGCTTTGAGCGCGATATTCCGAAGTGACCACAGTTGCTCCACTGTCAACGATTGGAACGGGGCGTCGCCTTCTTTGGCGACGTTAGCGAAGTCGACGATGACCAAGCGGTCGTCGTTTCCGAACTTCTCTTCGACGAGAGGTTTGACTGCGCTCCACGACAACTGACCATTACCGCACCCTGGTCGCGGAAGGTAGACCGACTTGTATGAATCGGTCTTCATCCGCCACCAAAGTTCGTGAAGCGACTGCTTGATTAGGTCAAGGTCCGCAACTTCATTCCAATTGTGTTTGACCGGGAACGAAAATATGTCCGGGTTCTCGTGGAGCCTGTGAACATGATTTCCGTAAGCGGTTAGGAAGCGGCCGAGAACTTCATCAATACCTGGGAATTGCTTCGTTGCTTCAAGCGCGCACCCGCGACCCATGACCGCGTTACCGTTCTTCTTGACGAAACCATTCGTCGTAACGCAAATCGCGGTGTGGCCTTTAGGGTCGAGAAGACTCCACAGGTCTGCGTTGACTTCCCTCACGGAACAGACAACGGCCGAGGTGTATGGGTCAGTTCGTACTGAAGGTGATTGATATGGTACTCTTCCATTTGAGCCAGGGTCATCGGCGCGTTGACCTCGTCCATGTCAATAAGAATGTCGCAATGGTTCATCGGGTCGTTGTCCTTGAACACGAGCAAATCGCCGGGGTCTATCCAACGACCCGTGTGACTTTCATTACTCGGGTCGAGGTGGATTGCATTCCCCTGCGTGACCCAATCTTGCTGAACACGGTCCAAAGCGTGATAGTAGAGACACATGATGTTCGGCAGTTGAGGATTTGGTAGAGTGAATGACATGGAGACAGGAGGCGTACTTTGAAACGGATGATACGGCTGAAGCGTCGTCCTCGCGGCCGACGTAGACGAAAACACGACAACCGCGACGATTGCCGCGAGCGCGAACGCCATGAACTTACGCATTAGTTTAGTAGCCTCTTTCCATCAGAGATATAACTGCGCTCGCAGGGACGATGCCCGCGACCGAGGGTTGACCCATTCCTGCGACGAGCACACCGATGACCGAACCTGTTGAGTCAGTCACGGCCGCGCCCGAGTCGCCTTCGTAACACGAACCACAGTCAATGAGTTCAAGACCTGCGAAGTCAGCGCCGTCGACCGCCGCGAGCGTAAGGTCGGTGCCCGTCAGTGACGTTGCGTTGCTGTACGAGAACGCGCGGCCTTCCGGCATTCCGACGACGACAAGTGGCTCGCCCCGCACCAAAGGCGCGGCGCTCACCTTCTCCGCAACATGAGGAGCGAGTGAGAAGGCTTGCAGAAGACGAACATCGGCAGACGTTGACGGCGACGATGCAATGACATTCGCAGTCGTTCCGTCGTAGTAAGTCACCGACGTCGGAATCAACGAAACGTCCGCTAAAGGAATGCCGAAAACGTCGACCTCTTGAACTCCGCCGCAATGCCGAGCCGTGACAATCTCCTCGACCGCTGGCGTCGTGCCTGAATCCTTGACAACGAAGCCTGAGCAGACGGGAGCCGTGAAGTTCTCGTCGGTCGGGGTTTGGTCGGTCTTGGCTTTAGGCTTGGTCGTTAGGTAGAAAGCCCCGCTCGTTACATGAGCCGCCTTCAGGCGCTTCTGAATCTCTGCGTCAGAGAGATAGTGAACATGGACATACGCAGTGACAATGACGGACGACTGCGTAACCGTTGTCAGGTAGTCGGCTCGCGCCGCTCCCGCGCAACAAAAGAAAAGAGCGGCGATAGCCGCCGCAATTCGAGTGAACACTAGGAACCGTTGTTTCTTTACTTTAGTGAGGAGAGGACTTCCATGTCTCTATGATAGCACAGGTCGGACCCGCTTGTCAAGTCTTTTCTGTTAGTTATGACTTGAAAAGTGTGCGTTGGGCGACCGTAGGCTTGGGTAGTCCCATAGGCTTCTGAAGCCTCGGGTCGATTATCTCCAAATCGGGTGTCCCGGCGAGTTCGCATAGGACGTCCGCAACAATCTCGTCAACGCTATGACGCTGACCCATGACCGGAACGAACGATTGGCTGTATGAGCCTAGGATGCGCTCAAGCGCCTCGTCCTTCGCAATGGCTTCTTCCTCGGTCTGCATCCGGCCAATCTCAACGTACTTCTTCTGTCGCCGCACGAAGTAGTTGATGTTAGTGAACTTCCTGAACTCAAGGTAGACAACGTCTGAGAAGCCTTCTATGTGCTCGTTGTAGGCGGTGCAAATCATCAAGGGCGAGTCGGTCACGATGACGTCGACCTTGCCGCGCAGTCGGAGTTGGCGCTGAAGTTGCTTGCCGAAGACGTAGTAGGGATTCTCTAAGATTTGGAAGTGCTCGTCCCAAACCTTATCCTTCGCGTACTCAGTGACGAGTTCTGCTAAGACTCCTCTCCATTTGAGTTCTGCGAAGACGTGTGCCGCCATAGTCGATTTGCCCGCGCCGGGTCCTGCGAAGAAGTTGACGACGAGCGGTTCTTTTCTAGTGGACACTTAGGTCTCCGTTCATAAATCCGAGAAGTCTCTTTCTTCTTTGCACCAAGCACAACGGTCACGGCACACAGTCCATCCGGTACCTGTGATTCTACCGCCGAGACATTTCCAATTGTGCAACCCTATGCGACAGAGAAACGCCTTCACGCGGCTTCCCCTTCCCACCCGTGCGGCACTTGGAATCCTGATGCGTTGCGATGACCGCCGCCGCCGTATTGTTGCGCGATGACCGCGACGTCGAGGCGGCTTTGCTCCGAGCGCAGACTGAAGCGCCTGCCCTCTGCGCGGTCGTAGTAAACTGCCGTAAACGCAGTCAATGGATTCTGGTCAAGTAGTTCTTGGCCCACGGCGCTTGCGAAGAGATACGGAGCATTAACAACCGGGACCTTGAATCCCCCGATGACCATGTACCTTTGGTTCTTGCAAAGCGCGAGCGTGTCGATTCGCTCTTTGCGAATAATCGACTCACCTTCTTTGACAAGCGTCTCTATGTCGGTCGCGAACAACGTATCCCAACGTTCGAAAGTATGTTCATAGGAGAACACTGCCGCGTTGACGGGCTTCGTCCATTCAAGGTCGAACTTCCACAGGTCGCGGTCTTCGATATGGTTGAGAAGCGCGGGTCGTCCTTTACCTTTGAAATAGAAGTCCCAAGTTATTCCGGCCCCGCTCTTTTCCAAATGGTATTCCCAATGTACGTCTTCGCCGTCATCGTCTAACCAATCGCCCAACGCATCAAGCGTTTCCATCGCAGTCTTATGGTGGTCGAGAATAAGAAGCGAGCGACTTTGTATATAAACGCTTTTGAGTTCTGTAAGCGGGTAGGTGAAGTCGACCATGATAACGTCGCGGTCAAGGCAGTCAGGCGGCGGAAGCCCGTGGTCCGCCGCATGGAAGTCCACATTGCCGTCGCCATAAAACTTCCGCACGACCCACGCGGCCGTGAAACCATCCGCGCAGTTACCGTGATAGATACAAAGAGGTCTAGTGTTCACTTTAATTCCTTGCAAGCAAATGTAAAAACGACTTCGTCACCCGGCTTAATGTAGTCGCGGGCAGGCCTTGTGACCTTTCCGTCTATCCGGCAGTGTTCTTGGGCGACGTATTTTTTGGAATCACGATAAACTTCCTTATCGCCCACCTTCTGCGAGTAAATGAATTCGACCGTGTCGCCTGGATAGAGAACGGACGGCGGAAACTCAACAGTCTTCACTTTAGGTCTAAAAAGTCTAAAGGTCACTTAGCAAGATGCTCCGGGAGTTCAAGCGTGAATGAGAACGGGTCGACGGGATAGGTGTTGAGGCGAGCCACTATTTTATTCTTGACTTCTTCCGGTAACGACACGACCTCTCGAAGTTTCGTAGGCTCTCTTCCGATGTAGGCAAAACCGACACCGACCGCAAGGTCCTCAGTCGTAACGCGGCGCAACGCGCGGGCTACCATACAACTGTCAACAGAACGCATGTCAGCCTTGTCAATATCGTCCTGTGTCACCTCAACGGTAACCGTCTTCATGCCAGGTACGCTTCCGCGAGCGTCAGGAAGAACTTGAAGGGTTCAGGTTTATTGACGGTTGGCGGATTGTCGACGTCGCCTTGTTGGTATTCTCTGTGCAAGTCGAAACGGTTAACGAATCGCACGAGGCTTCGCGGCGAGGACGCTACTTTCGGAGCAAGTTGCCCCTTACATATTCCAATATTCACCGCGCTCTTTCCGACATGAACGTTGAATTCAGGCTTGACTTTGCGACCGATAGCATGAGCGGCAGGACAGTTTGTCCGACAGTATCTCGTATAGCCTTGGTCAATGTCGTCCTGAGTGACTTCGATTAGAACTCGCTTCTTCACGCCGCTTCCTTCCGCTTGATAATCGCAGTACCGCACCCTGAGAACTTGAACTCGAAATGACGGTTAGTTGCCTTGAAGTGAATCTTCGGGTACGGATAGGAATGTTCGTCTCGCTCCATGTCAATACTGTCGAGAACAAACAAACCTCCGGTATCAGCGTCGCGGTTGTAACGCAACTGCTCCGCTTCAAGATTCGCTTGGAATGCACGAACTCGGAGTCTGTGGAACTCGGCCGCATACGTCTCGCGGTCCTTTTCAAATTGCTTGACCTTAGCCTCAAGTTCCTCAAGCGTTTCTCGGTACTCGGGAATGCCTGCGACGTTGACAGTGTATGAGAAGCCTTTGGCTTCCAGGTCCTTCTTTAGCCGCTCCACTTCTTTGAGAAGTCTCGCGTTATCGTCCTTATACTTCTTGACCATTTCTTGTTCAAGTCGGATGCGGGCCACGAGTTTGCCAACCGTAACACTATTCCACGCGCACCTAAAAGGGTCGGCTTGGTCAGCGGCCGTACCTTCGAGGTTGTCGACGAGCCAATTGGGGGAGGGTTCAAACATTACTTCTTCGCTCCGTTCAATTCAATCAGGTGGTACTTGGGACCGCGTTGGATAAGGGTGATTAGTTCGGGGTTGTAGGACTTGGTTTCCCACCCGTTTGACACTTCGACTGTCGTTGCGTTCACGAATATAACTATACCGACTTGCCCTCTGCTGACGCAAACGACGTCTTGCTTCTCCGGTACTTCGCCGTCTTTATAAAACACTTTACACCTACAACTCGGACAACCATGTTTGCTCAATGTAGCACCTTGTCTATCAACATGTTACATTCGTAAACGAGAACCTTGAGTATATGGCACACTCCTATAATCCATAGAACCATAAAAGCGAAGGGCCACATGATAACGACAACTGCCGCGAAGTCGTCGTAGAAAGATTCGCCCCAACAACGAATAACAAAACTCGAAATAAGAATCCCTATGACCAAGTACGCGACGATAAGCGACGCAATTTGCATTACTCTATAACCTCACTGTTCTCCTCAAAAAATTTTACCTTTTTCTCGTACCACTTTATGAGACTATCAAGTCCTGCGGTCGGCAAGCCGTCGCTCACCAAAATCTCTCTCGCTTCTGCCAACGTATCCAAGACTTCAACGTAGGCGAAGTATTGTTCGAGTGTGATTGTAGTGTCCACTAAGGCAACACCTCGAAGTATCGCTCCAACGCCTGACGGATATACTGCCTGCCCGCAGGGTTGTCGCTGAGTATACGGATTTTCATGTCGCTTGGGAAGTGGTCGTTTCGGCCCACGACGTTCTCCTCAATGGCTTTGATGATTTCACGGACGTCCGCGCCTGCACAACCGAGGTCATGGTCAAGCCACAGTTCATTGATGTAAATGTTGAAGGCGAGCGAGAACAACGCTTCGACCGCGATATGATGGTCGCGAATCACGACGGCCGCGCCGATGCACGGGCGTTGGTCGTCAATGGCGACTATCAACTCAGGCGCTCCGCAATGACGGCCCCTGACCACCACAACAAGCCGCCAATGATAAGCGTAATGGTGTATACGACGGTGAACACTTCGAAGAAGGCCGTCGCGTTGGCATAAGGTATTCCGGCCCCGGAAAGTACGCTTGCGAAGGCTAGGCACCCGAGCAGGTACAGAACGGTCTTGGCAATCTTGACTTTCAAATCAGACCTCTGGAAATAAGTAGAGTCTCGTTCTGCTCCGCTACCCGTTGCTCGACGAAGGCGCGAATTTGCTTGGCCTTCTGCTTCGCGGTCGACGGTCCTGAGTAGAACAGTTCGTAAACGTCGGTTAGGCAGATGCCGAAAAACGTAGCGTGAGCCTGACGACTACCGTCTCCGTCAACCTTGACGCTATATGATTTAGCGCCATTATCGTGATATTCCAGGAGTGCCTTTAGCCCGCGCTTACGGAACCACGGAATACTTCCGGCCGTGCCGAGGGCGCAGGCTGACGTTTTACACGACGGGTACGTAACCTTGAACAAAGACATGTCGAACCTGTCAATACCGATTTTCGCTTTGACCTCTTTGAAGTCGTCGAGGTAGTCGGCAAGTTTGAGCAGGCGCTTTGGGAAAATCTCTTCAGTCTTAGTGTTCACTTAGAATCTCCGTCCAATTCGAATGAGTCGATATAGTGGTAGTCGTGGACTCCGTACTTGCGAATCCACTCGTCGGCCTTCGCCTGGGAAGAACAAACGGCGACGTTAACACATGAATCACAGAAGCCGCCCTCGGAACGAATGACCACGAACACCTTCATACTAACTCTCACGTTTCTTACCTATGATGTAGATAATGTCGTCGTGCCGCTTGAGAACTTCTAGCAAGACCCAACCCTTCGCCAACCAATTAGACGCGCCGTACTCGTTGTCGATTTCACTGACCTTGACTATATCGTCGTGTCTCAAGCCAAGCACTCCTCAATGACGTCGATAGTGAACGTCGCGGCAGGTCCGAGTTGGTCTGTCTTCCACGGAGCCGAATCCATCGAGTCGTAGAACCGCATGACCATTCTCGCCTCGTCGGGCGTTTGGTTCGTGAACCAAAGCCTGTCAGTCGGGTGGTGGCCCTCGGGAATAATCGTCAGCCCTTTGTGCTTGACCGATATGTAGGTTCCGGGTCTAGTGACCTCTATGAGTTTCTGTGCGATGATACAGGCTTCGTTGTGCGCGGGCCAATGCTCCGGTCCCAACGTTTCTTGAAGACGGTGTTCCTCGGCCTGTGCCTTCTGATAATCCTCGGG
>Ga0207664_10001160_pt1 | contig 17541 bp, 5 predicted proteins | sample LARL83metaG_FD_184349 | JGI IMG/M metagenome (GOLD analysis project Ga0207664, IMG submission 184349) | Corn, switchgrass and miscanthus rhizosphere microbial communities from Kellogg Biological Station, Michigan, USA - LAR L8-3 metaG... | ecosystem: Host-associated > Plants > Roots >... | reverse complement strand
GCGGTCGGATCAACGCCTCCAACCCCTGCTCCGAGTACATGTACCTCGACGACTCGGCGTGCAACCTGGCCTCGCTGAACCTGATGAAGTTCCTGCGCGAGGACGGCGCCTTCGACGTCGAGGCCTACCGCCACGCGGTGCACATGACCATCACCGCCCAGGAGATCCTGGTCGGCAACGCGGCCTACCCGACGCCGAGGATCGCCGAGAACTCGGAGAAGTTCCGCCCCCTGGGCCTGGGCTACGCCAACCTCGGCGCCCTGCTGATGGCGCGCGGCGCGCCCTACGACTCGCCGCTGGGCCGCGACCTGGCCGCCTGCGTCACCGCGATCATGACCGGCGAGGCGTACGCGCAGTCGGCGCGCATCGCCCGTGAGGTCGGTCCGTTCGAGGGCTACGCGGTCAACCGCCAGCCGATGCTGCGGGTGATCGGCAAGCATCGCGAGGCGGCGTACCGCATCCCCGGCGAGAACGTCGAGCAGCCGATGATCCAGGCGGCCCGCCGGGCGTGGGACGAGGCGCACGAGCTGGGCGCGATGCACGGCTACCGCAACGGCCAGGCCACCGTGCTGGCGCCGACCGGGACCATCGGCTTCATGATGGACTGCGACACCACCGGCGTCGAGCCCGACATCGCCCTGGTCAAGTACAAGAAGCTGGTCGGCGGCGGCATGCTCAAGATCGTCAACGGCACCGTGCCCGCGGCGCTCAAGCGGCTGGGCTACGGCGAGGCCGCGGTCAACGACGTCGTCGCCTACATCGACGTCAACGACACCATCGAGGGCGCGCCGCACCTGCGCGAGGAGGACCTGGCCGTCTTCGACTGCGCCTTCCAGCCGGCCAAGGGCAAGCGCTCCATCGCCTGGCAGGGCCACGTGCGCATGATGGGCGCGGTGCAGCCGTTCCTGAGTGGCGCCATCTCGAAGACGGTGAACATGCCCAGCGACTCCTCGATCGAGGACGTCGAGCAGGCGTACATCGACGGCTGGAAGATGGGCCTCAAGGCGCTGGCCATCTACCGCGACGGCTCCAAGCGCTCGCAGCCGATGGCCACCACCATCGAGAAGACCACCGGCGCCAAGGTGGCGGCGCAGCAGACGGTGAGCGTCGAGCGGCCGCTGCGCCGGCGCCTGCCCGAGGAGCGCCAGGCGCTGACCCACAAGTTCTCCATCCAGGGCCACGAGGGCTACATCACCGTCGGCCTCTACGAGGACGGCTCGCCCGGCGAGATCTTCCTCAAGATGGCCAAGGAGGGCTCGACCGTCTCGGGCCTGATGGACTCCTTCGCCACCGTGGTCTCGATGTCGCTGCAGTACGGCGTGCCGCTGCAGGCGCTGGTCGACAAGTTCGCGCACAGCCGCTTCGAGCCCAGCGGCTTCACCGGCAACCCCGAGATCCCGATCGCCAAGTCGATCATGGACTACATCTTCCGCTGGCTCGCCTCGCGCTTCCTGGGATGGGAGGAGCGCGACCGCCTCGGCATCATCCGCCGCGACGGCACCGAGGCCGGGGAGGAGCCCGCGGTGGACACGCGCGTCGCGGTGTCGGCGCCGCCCGGCTCCGCGGCGGTGAGCGCCGCTGCCGAGTCGTCCCCGTCGCAGCAGCTCACGCCCGTGCCCGTGGTGCAGCGTGCCGCGCCGACCGCGTTCCTCAACCAGGAGGACGCACCGTCGTGCAGCGACTGCGGGTCGCTGATGGTGCGCAGCGGTGCGTGCTACAAGTGCCTCAACTGCGGGGCGACGAGCGGCTGCAGCTGAGCCACGCCAGGGCGGCGCGGTAGCCGCCACCTCACACGGCATTCAACCTCTGGCCGGGGGCCTGGTCGAGATCGATCGACCAGGCCCCTGGTGCCCTTCTCGAAGCCTACTGCCCGTCCTGATGGATCGCTGCCCACGTATTGGCACCCACGATGCCGTCGATCCCCAGCCGGCGCGCCGCCTGGTACGCGCGGACCGCGGTCTCCGTGTTGGACCCGAACTGGCCGTCAACCCCCTGCGGGTCGAAGTCGGCGTTGTTGGCCGCGAGGTTGGTCAGCGCCTGCTGCAGGATGGTGACCGCGCCGCCGGTGGTTGCGTCGCTGTCGCCACTGCGCAGTATGGGATCGTCGCGGAAGGTGAACTGATCGGCCGGCACCACGGCCGACGCGCCACCCGGCGTGGTCACCGTCACGTCGACGACGCCGTTGCCGGCGGGGCTCGTCGCGGTGATCTGCGTATCCGAATCCACGGTGAACGCCGGTGACCCCGCGGCGGTGAATCCCACCGCCGTCGCCCCCAGGAATCCGCTGCCCGTGACGACCACCGAGGTGTTCCCCGCGGTGGGGCCGATGTGGGGATTGATCCCGGCCACCACCGGGACCGGCGGAGCGGTGTAGGTGAACTGGAGGGCGTTCGAGGTGCCTCCCGGCGTGATGACCACGACCGGCTGCGTCGCGTTCCCGGGAGGAGCCACGGCCTCGATGTGGTCGTCAGCGAGGACGATGAAGGCCGCAGCCACCCCGCCGAAGGTCACCTGCACCGCGCCGGTGAACGACTTGCCCGACAGCGACACGCTGAACCCGCCGGCCGCGGTCCCCGAGGACGGGGTGAGCGCGGTCAGCTTGGGACGCGCCACCTTGAAGTAGAAGGGATCCATCGACACGTCCGGCGGAGGTGGGGGTGCGAGGTTGACCTGCAGCAGCTGGTGGCTGGTGAAGTCGGCGTTGCGCTGATACCGCACACCGAAGGGAAAGTTCGCCAGGTCCGGGGTGTTGCCGGCGGTGTAGATGCCGTGGAAGACGTCGGCCACGGCGATGAGGTTGTCGTAGTCGCCGATGTACGGCTGCCCCTGCGCGACGGGCGTCCGAGCCGGCGTCGTCGACAGCGTCGCGTCGTCCCAGTTCTGGCCTGTCGTCGAGCGCGCGAGGTGCGCCTCCCACCGGTCGTCGGGTGCGGCCCCGGTCACCTGCTGGTAGGAGAAGCCGATCTCGCCATCACTGTTCACCGCCACGGAGGGGTTGGTGGCGGCAGCGATGGTGCGCAGGTCGGCGTTGCCCCAGGTCTGCCCGCGGTCGGTTGAGGCGCGCACGTGAAGTGTGTACGTCCCCGCCTGCGTGTCGCCCCAGGCGATGACGACTCGCGAGCTGTTGCCGGGGTCGACCGCCAGCGAGAGGCCCCCGTCGACCCGCTGCTGCCCGAGGATGACGTTGGTCACCAGCGTGACACCGGCGACCACCGTGGCCGAGGCACCGAACGGGTTGGGGCCGCTGGCCCAGGTGTCGTCGCGCAGCACCACGATGTCGAGAGTGGCCGTGTTGGTGGCCGGATCGAAGGCGCTGCTCCGGTAGAAGGCGGCATAGATCGTCCCGTCCGTGTGCGCTGCGACGCGCACCATCGGCAGGAACAGCGGCTGTGCGGCTGTGCTCAGGTTCACCACGGTGAAGACGGGTGCGGCGGCGCCGGCGTCCAGGCACACGTCGATCTTCGGGCCCACCTGTGAACCCGCGATCTGGTTGTAGCCGACGTAGAGTCGGTCAGTGCTGGTCACCGGGTCGGTGATGGCCAGGATCCACGGTTGGTCGGCGTTCGGCCTGGTCTCCAAGACCTGCATCGGCGGCTCGGCAGGATCGAGGAAGTCGTTGGCGCTGAGGACCTGCATGTCGCTGCCGCCGTTGGGCAGCTTGGCCGCGTAGAGTCGATTCGTGGTGGGGCTGAAGGCGATGCTGATGTCGCCGACGACCGCGCCGCCGGGCACGATGTTCCTCAGCTCCCACGTGTGGCCGCCGTCTGCCGACACGTAGATGGGCGCGTTGGCTCCGCCGGTGGGGTTGCCGGTGAACGCCGTGGCCGCGACCTTGTCCGGGTCGAGCGGGTTGACGGCCACGTCCGGCTCGCTGTCCTGACCCGACTCGTTGCTGCGCGACTGCGGTATCGCATTGACCAAGACAAGCATTTCCGCCTCCTCCTTCCCGATGACTGTGACTGTGATTCTTGCTGCAGGGAGTCCGCCGTGGCCCAGCCGCCCGTGTCGAGTCAGCCGACCGGCCGGTCGTCGCTGCCGGGTACCGGCGGCCCCAGCGGGATGTGCTCGGCAAAGACGACGCGCCGGCCCACCGTCTCCCGCGCCTGGGCGCGGCGCAGCGCCATCGCGGCGACTCCGAGCGGCGGCGGATCGACGGGCAGGTTCTCGTACTCACGCACCAGCAGCCGGTAGGTGTCCGGCGCCGGGGCTTCGGCGAAGCGCACGACGCCTGCCCAGAGAGCCGCGCCGCCGGTGAGTGACTCGGGGATCTCGACCAGTTGCGCGGTGCCCACGGGCACGTCCTCCCAGGCCAGCTCGCCGGCGAAGTCCGTGCGCCTCTGCTGCACCGTCAGCTCCACGGTGTTCCGGCGCGGTCCGTCAGGCGCCACCCCGGACACGACGACGCGCGCCGTCGACGGGTGCAGCGGGTCGGTGGTGACCACCACCGAGCGGTCGGGCAGGAACTGGGCGACGTCGGCCAGCACCACCGGCGACAGCTCGGCACCGGCGATGCTGTGCGGCTGGTAGCGGGCCAGAGCCAGCCGCACCATCGGCGTATACGCCTCGGTGGTGGCGAAGACGACGTCGGCGAACCACAGGCCGCGGTCGGGGTCGAACTCGACGGGGAAGCCGGCGACGCCGACCGAGAGGTCGAGGCGAGGCACGGAGAGGCCGGTCGCGGTGACGGCTCCTTCGAAGTCGTTCACCGAGGGCATGGCGCTGATCGACCGGGCCGACCAGATCGGGTCGAGGCCCCACTGGGTGACGAAGGGCGCCACCACGTGGCGTTCGTCGGCGCTCGGCGGCGTGTCGCGATCCCAGAGGACAACGCCGAGCATCTCGCCGTCACCGCTGCTGAACCACGGCCGCTTCAGGTAGACGCGCAGTCCGCGGCCGCGGCGCACGCTGGCACGCACGTCGGTGGTTGCCTGGCGGTCCCAGCCGAAGGTGGGCAGCACGTCGAGCACCTGCGGGGCATGGGGGAGCGACGAGCTGGGGACGTCGATCACCACCGGGTCGCCGGCGCGGATGTACGGCGTGTCGTCAGGCGGCGACGACCCCGGAGCCGGCGCCGCAGCCGGCTCGAAGTACTCGCGAAAGCGAGTCGTCGCCGTGGCCCGGTAGGTGATGCGGTGGTGGCGGGTGTCCCCGATGCGGTGCAGCGGCGCCGCGTCGCCGGTGTACCGCACGGTGTCGCCGCTGAAGGCGCCGACGCGCCCGGCGGCGTCGAGGAAGCAGACGAGGTCGCGTGACGCGACGTAGAGGCCCACGTACCGCGACTGAGCGCCGTCGGCCGCGATGGCATGGTCGTCCAGCTCGTGCAGGTGCACCTCGTCGACGTGAGTCGAGGTGGAGCGCTGCCACGGGTAGCGCTGCGAAGGGTCGTCGACGATGTCGCTCCAGGTTGCGTCGATGTCGACCTTGGCCGTGCTCGCCCCGTGCACGCGCAGGCCGCCGAGCAGCAGCGCATCGGTCGCCCCCGGCTTGCGCTCGGCCAGCAGCGGGCCGAGCGTGGCGCCGCGGCCGGTCAGCGGGTCGGGCTCGGTCTCGATGCCGGCGACGTACGACGAGAGCTGAATGGACACGAACTGGGGCGCGCGCAGCGGCTGCTGCACGGCGTGCACCAGGGTGATGTCGCGCGAGGGCGTGAGCATCCACAGCTCGCCGCGCAGGGCCGCACGCACGATGGCGGCGATGCCGGCGCCCAGCCCCACCAGTGACGGCGGGTCGCCGCCGCCCAACGCCGCACCCTCGGCCTTCTCGAGAACCTCGCGGAGCCAGCGCCACGGCTCGAGCAGGGCCAGGTCCTCGGGTCCCACCACGCTGCTCAGGGGCACGGTGATCGACGTCGCCTTGGGGAGCGACACGGTGAGCCGGCGGCTGACGCCATCCCACTGCGCGGGGTCGCTGCCTTCGACGATGCGCAGGCGGAAGGGCTCCAGATCCGGCCAGGAGCTGCCGAAACGCACCACCGCCGTGGAGGCGCCGGCGGCGTCGACGTCTGCCTCGCGGCGGAAGCCCAGGGCTGCCGGCGCGGCGGTGTCGGCCAGGGTGGCGTCGGCCGCGCCGGGCAGCCCGTGCAGCGCCGCCGCCCGGCTCAACGGGTCGGGGACGTAGCCCACGGCCATCTGCAGCCCGCCCTCGACGGCCGGCGGCGCCACCGAGTCGCGCTGCACCACGGCGTAGGCCTCGGCGCCGGAGAGGCCGTCGAGCGCGCCGTGGTGCTCGGCCATGCGGATCGAGGCCCGCGGCGGGGCGATGTGGCGGGCGTCCTCCTCGGTGGTGGCCACGGCGTCCAGGGTCGGGTCGCTGTTGCGCGTGCGGATCACCAGGCGGTGGAGGTCGCCGCCGGTGCCGAAGTCGGTGCCGGCGGCCACCACCACCGGCGCGGGCACGGGTTCGTGCCGGAGGTAGCTGAAACCCGTCGGGTCGGGTGGCAGGGCGGTGCCGTCGGCGGCGTCGGCTGCCGGCGGGACGCTGTTGCCGGCAACGTCGACGATCCGAGCCCGCATGCGGTAGCGGTTGCCGAAGCGCAGCCGGGGCAGCGTTCCCCGGGGCACGCTGAAGTCGGTGCGCAGCTTGAACGGCGTCAGAGCCTGGCCCAGCGACGGGTCGTCGTCGAGCGCGTGCGCGGGGTCGGCGCTGCGGTTGAGCGCCCTGCCCGGCCGGGGCACGCTGAGGCTCCATCCGCTCCAGCGGGCCAGCCGCTCGTGGACGCGCAGGTCGGTCTCCGGTGGCGGCATCTGGCCGCCGGGCGGCAGCTTGTCGAGCCCCGCCGCCGAGGTGGCGCCGAGCTGGGTGAAGCCCTCGTCGTCGACGGGCAGCGACACCTCCTGCTCGGTGCGATAGGCGCCGGCGCGCCGGTGCAGGGACCGCCAGGTGGGATCGGCTGAGGACCAGACGTCGAGGCGGTAGCCGCGCACCAGGTCGTCGACGGTCAGCGGTGTGCGCAGCGCCTTGGGGTCGTCCAGGCTGTCGTGCAGCTCCTTGGCGCGGGCGATGCGGGCCAGCAACTCCTTGCCGCGGTCGGATGCCAGCAGGGAGATGCCCGCCGAGCGCAGCGCCGGCAGGCCCACGGCTCCGGACGGGCGCGGCATGCCCTTCGCCGTCGCCGCCACCTTGTGCATGGCTCCGTCGACGTCGAGGGCGAGCAGCCCGAAGAGCTCGGCGGGCAGGCGCAGCATGCCGCCGACGACCGGGTCGTCCGCCGTGGTGGCCGAGACGGTGTCGCCCGGCGCCGGCTCGAAGGACACCGGCGCGCCGGTTGCGGCCAGGATCAGCCGGAACGCGGTGGGCGGCCCGTGCACCTCCGGCGGCGCGCCCTCCCAGGCCGCGGTGAGCCGTTCGACGGCGACGGTCGGGTAGGCCTGGCCCGGCTGCGGCATGGCGCCCCCGGCACCGTCCAGCGGCACGGCCACCTCCAGCACCAGTCCCAGCGCGCGCATCAGCGCCGGGTGCGCAGCCAGCGCGCTCAGCACTCGGTGCACGTCGAGGACGGTGTCGAGGTCGAGCTGCGGCTTCTCGGCCTGCGGCGCGTTGTGGAACAGCGCCGCCGCGGCGGCGACCTGGCCGGCGCGTGTGCCGGTGGGCAGGTCGGGGATGCCACCGTCGGACGACGACGGCGCGGCGCTGAGACGCTGCAGCTGTCCCTGCTGCGTCTCCCACAGAACGCGGCGCAGCACATCACGCTGCTTGGCGCCCTGGTCGCCCCAGCCGGTCTGCAGGTCCTCGGTCATTCGCCGCACCAGCGCGGCGGTCGGCAATCGCGCCGCGCTGGTCAGGGCGACCCGCTGGTAGGTGTCCTTGACCACCGCGGCCGCAAGCAGGGCGGGGTAGCTGACCACCAACCGTCCGCTGTGGTCGTCGAAGGTGTAGTCCACGACCGGTGCGGTCTCGGGGAGGATCGCCGACCACAGGTGGCGTTGCAGCTGCTTGGTGGGCACGCCGACGGTGATGCGGGCGCCCGCCCAGCTCAGGGTCACCTCGACCGGCCCGCGCTGCAGGGTCGCCGGCCAGTTGCGCAGGTTGGGGAAGGCGCCGAGCGTCGCCGCGCCCTGCAGCCGCGGCACCACCAGCAGCGAGAGCAGCGCGGTGTTGCTTCGTTCGTCGACGCCGTGGGGGCAGGCGATCAGCGACAGGCTCTCGCTCATGCGAACGCTCCCGCGTACTCGTCCCAGGTCGCCGCGTCGGGGATGACCTGGTCGGCGGTGGGGTCGCCCGCTCCGCTGCCGTAGCTGCGCTCGACGCTCAGCTCCACCGACTTGCTGAAGAAGGCGACGTGCACCGCCACCGTCAGCGTGGCCCGGCCGATCACCTTGCCGTTGCCACCGCCCGCCTGGTAGGTGAGGCTGAGATTGAAGTCGACGCTGACCGAGACGATGCCCAGCACGCTCAGCTCGCCGCCGGCATCCACGAAGCCGCTGATCTGTGACTTCTCGGAGTCGAGCATGAAGTAGATGCCGGCCATGATGTGCACGCCGCCGCTGGCGACCACCAGGTCCAGCGAGAAGTCGCCGCCGAACTCGATCTGGCCCTCGAGCATGCGGATGCCCGCGGAGTCGAGCTGCACGTGGAGGAAGCCGCCGCCCCCGAGCAGCTCCACGGTGAGCAGGCAGGGATGGTGGCGGTCGGCAAAGGCGAAGTCCACCGTCGGCGTGCCGTCGGCGAAGGGGATGTCCGTCGCCGTCCTGAAGGTCAGGTCGTGCAGCGCGAAGACGCCGAGCGTCAGCGGAGGGATGCCCAGCGCGTAGCCCACCGAGACTCCGTCGGCGGTGACGTCGATGCTCGGGCCACCGCCTCCGGGACCCGTCGACGGGATGATTTCCGCCAGATCCTGCAGGAACTGGAGGGCGCCCTGGAAGGCCACCTTGCCCACGTCGATGTTCATCTGCACCTTGCTGCCCGAGCGGGCCTCGAAGTGCAGGGTGGGGATGGGCAGGGAGATGATGCCGCCGAGGTCGAGCGACACGCCCTGCAGCGTGCCGCGGGTGACGAAGGTCCCGGCGTCGGCCTGCGTCGGCGAGGCGGGCCGGGTGATGGTCGAGGTGATGGTCAGGTCGGTGCCGCCGTCGACGGTCACCGGCCCGTAGGACCCCTGGTTGAGCGGCGGATGCCAGCTCAGCGTGGTCACCGTCTGCGGCGGCACCGACCCCGGCACCGGCGCCACCGCGATCTGCGGGGCGCTGCTGTCCTGGCCGCCGGCCCCGGAGATGAGGTCACCGAGCGACACCGAGCCGAGCAGGTGGGCGCCGCTGATGCTGCCGAACACCGCCTTGGGGTCGAAGTTGCCCTGTGCGGCGACGTCCACGTCGCCGGCGACCGCGCCTTTGAGCCGGCCGATGCCGCTGACGTCGAGGTTGGGGGTGGCGAGGCCGCCGGACTTGTCGGCGGAGAAGCTGATCCCGGGCGAGTCGATGCACGCGGCGAACAGCCCGACGTTGGCGTCGAAGCCGTTGTCGAGGAAGCCCTGGTAGAGCTGCACCTGGGACGGGGTGGGCCTGCCCAGCAGGTGCTCGACCGCGTCGACATGCACGCTGGCGTGGCGCAGCACCGGCAGGAAGCCGGCGCCGGCGCGTCCCGACCTGTCGGCGACGGCGTCGAACACCACCGCGTCGGTGACCAGCCGCGTGTCCTCCGTGCCCGGCGTGGGCTCGGCGAGGTGCAGGCGCTTGCCACCCAGGTCGATGCTGATGCGGGTTTCGCTGGCCCTGGCCCACTCGGCGATGACCGCGCCGACGTCCTGCGCCTTGTTGCCGTCGACGTAGATCAGTGGCGTGGTGAAGTCGACGGTGGCCCCACCGGCATCGACGCCGACGGCATGGAAGTGCACGTCGGTGCCGCCGGTGTCGACCACCCAGCTGGTCAGCGGCTGCGACGCCCCGCTGATCGGCGTGACCAGCAGGTCGGGGGTGATCAGGGTGGTCAGGCGCACCGAGAGCAGCGGCATCTCCCGGCCCTGGTGGGGGTAGGCCAGCGGGTCGAGCTCCACCAGCGGCCGGCGGACGATGATGTACCGGCGCTGGAACAGCTCGGCCACAGGTGTCCCAGCCCCGGCGCCGCCCGCGGGAAGCGTGTCGAAACGCCGCTCGGTCACCGTGATCATCGCCGCGCGGTGGCCGAAGGGAAAGAGGAAACCCTCGTTGACGATGCGCACGTAGTGGTCACGACCCTGCGCGGCGACGTGCACCCACTGGCTCAGGGTGATCTGGTCGACGTCGTTCACGCCGGCGCCGTAGCGGTTGACCAGGAAGTATTTGTCGTTGTCGACCAGAACGGTCCAGTCGCCGCGCGAGTGCAGCCGGCCGCCGAGCGCCGACAGCTCCAGGTGGTGCACCTCCAGCGGTCGAGGCGTGTAGGCCGTGGCGCCCGGATCGCCGTAGGCGTAGCCGCTGAAGCCCGAGGTGAGGATGACCGCCTCGGCCCGGTTGAGCGCCGTCATCGCCGCGGGGAACGGCTCGGGCGCGTCGGGAAGCTTCTCACCGGCGCCCGGGTAGTCGGGCGACCACACCGCGCGCGCGGTGGCGGTCACCGTGCCGTCGAGCTCGGCGATGGTCGTCGGACCGGAACCCTCCTCGCCGTCGCCGCCGTCGGCGGTGACCACGGCGGCCAGGCGCGCGTGCCACAGCTCGATGCGGCCGCGGTTGGCCACGGGGCCGGTGCTGGCGACGAACGTCGCCGGCGCGTCGGGGGCGAGGGCCACCCGGTACGGCAGCTCGATGGAGGTCTCGTTGTACGCCGGCGGCGCGATGGGCGGCGGCTCCTCGTCGGGCACCGCCTGGTCCACGAGCGATGCCGGTGGCAGTGAGAGCGGCAGCCAGCTCCAGCCGAGCAGGCCCTCGTAGCTGTACGGGAGCAGGTCGACGCCGTCGGGAAGCTGGAAGGCGATGCGCGTCGGCCCGGCCATGCGGCCGCGGAGCGGAGGCGGCTGCGGCTCCGGCTGCTCGATCACCTCGAAGAAGAGGAAGTCCCGCGTGATCACCGGCAGGGCCTCCTCGACGATGCTCTGCGGCTGCATCACGGCCACCAGGTAGGCCGGCTGCCCCGGCTGGTCGCGAACCAGGTACGGCGAGCCGTCGACGGTGTCGAGGCGAAGGTTGTAGCCCTGGAAGGTGATCACCACCAGGTCGTCGGGGCGGATGAGCTCCACGCTGACGTCGGGCGGCGGCGGCGCTTCGATGCGGTGCCTCCACCACGAGGGCAGCGGTTCCAGCACCGAGGGCGGCCGCAGCAGCCCGCCGAAGAGCCGCGCCCCTGGCGCCACCCGGCGCCCCACCGCCACGTCCGGCTGCGCTGGCCCGCCGTCCTGCCCTTGCATCGCCACCTCGCCACATGCCCCGATGCCACGGAAGAGGCTCGGCATCGTGGGCGCGGCCCAGCCGGGTTGTCAAGGCGTGCAGCCCGAACGATGCATCCATCACAGTTCGACCCGCGGGCTTGCGCTGCCGCCGCGATGGCGCCTACTCTCGCCGCCTCGCTCGCCGGCGATCACGGCGAGACGCCACGGAGTGTCGGGCAGGATGATGGTGGGCGGCTGAGATGTTCTTCCTGGTCGAGGTCGTGCCCGAAGACCTGCGCCGCGGCTCCAACCAGGGCCAGGACGGTCGCTCGGAGCCGTTCGTGGCCGTCGACCCCGTCGACCCGCGCCGCGTGGTGGTCACGGCGAGCCGCTGGGTCGCGGAGGACATCACCGCCAAGGACTTCCTGTTCGTCTCCGGCGACGGCGGCCAGCACTGGAGCAAGCAGCAGATCCTGCCGCCGATCTCCTCTGACATCTCCTGCGTCATCGGCGGCGCCACGCGATCGCTCTACGTGTCACGGATCGACGCGTCGGTGCAGGGCCTGGTGGCGCCGGCCCCCAGCTTCAAGCCTCTCGTCGTCCTCCAGAGTCGAGACATCGGCAGCGCGGCGCCGTCGGCAACCCAGGTCGTGGCTCCGCCGGACGTGCGCGCCGACCAGCCGCTGGTGGCGACGACGGTGGTGGCTGCAGGACCTGACGCCGGCAAGGAGCGCGTCTTCGTTTACTACCGCCACTTCACCGCCAACGGTGCACCGGAGGGCGTGGGCCTGCTGCGCTGTGACGATGCTCGCGCCGCCAAGCCGGTGTTCGCCGAGGTGGTGTGGGACCAGCGGCTGATGAACTTCCCGCTCTTCGGGACGCGGCTGGTGGCCCACCCCAGCGACCGGGTCTACCTGGCCCGCTACGTCGTCGGCCCCGGCAGCACGGCGGGCAATCTCCTTGCCGACGTGGTCGTGTTCCGCGACGACCACGGACTTCGCGGCCCCCAGGTCTTCGCGGATCTGCTGGACAGGCGGGACAACACGCCGGGCAGCCACGCCGCCCGCGGTGTGCACGTTCTCAGGAGCGCCGCACTCGGCGACCAGGACGTCGGCGACGGCACCGGGGCACTGGCGGTGCATCCGCTCAACCCCGACGTCGTGTTCCTCGCCTACGCGCACGACACGCCACAGGGGTTCGCGCTGCACGTGTGCCGGTCGATCAACGCCGGCCTCGACTGGACGCCGGTGCACGACGTGCCGCATGCGACCAATCCCTCCCTGGCCGTTCTGGAGAACGGCGAGGTGGGGCTGGCCTACCAGGCGGTGGACGACACCGTCGACCCGAAGAACCCGCTGTGGAGCAGCGAGCTGCTCCGCTCCCCGGACGGTGTCGATTGGACCGCACCCGCGCTGCCGATCGCCCGTTTCCGGCAGCGGGACATCGCCGGGACGCACCGGCCGTACGTCGGCGACTACGCCGCCCTGGTCGCGGTCGGCAAGGTCTTCCACGGCGTGTTCTGCACCGGCGACGCGCACACCGCGGCCAACTTCCCGACGGCGATGCCCTTCGACCCCTCGCCGGCCGACCCCGCCGTGAAGGTGCAGATCAATCCCTTCTACTACAAGGTGGCGCGCCCCGAGGTGACCAAGCTCAACCTCGACCACGGTCCCGCCGCGGGGGGCACCGCGATCACCATCACCGGAGTCAGCTTCACCGGTGCCACAGGCGTCCGCTTCGGCAACAGCGCCGCCACCAGGGTCACCGTGGTCGACGACACCACCATCACCGCGACGAGTCCTCCGGGCAGCGGCACGGTACCGGTCATCGTGACCACGCCGGGCGGCGTGTCCGGCGCGGTCCCCCGCAGCCGGTTCAGCTACGACGCCCCGCCGCCTCCTCCGCCGCCCAAGCCGCCGGCCATCACCGCTCTCGAACCGGCGAGCGGCGACACCATCGGAGGCACCTCGGTTCAGGTCACGGGGACGAACCTCACCGGTGCCACCGACGTCAGCTTCGGCGCCGCAGCGGCACGCAGCTTCGCCGCTGTCGACGACACCACCGTCACCGCGGTCAGCCCACACGGCCGCGACGCCGTCCAGGTCACCGTGACGACGCCCGCCGGGACCTCCGAGGGCGCGGCCTTCACCTACGCCGACCCGCTGCTGAAGATGGGCGACAGCGGCCCCGAGGTGCTCCGCCTGCGGCGCGCGCTGCGCGGCCTCAACACCATGCTCGACGAGCCCACCGACAGTTTCGACGCCCCGACGGAGACCGCGGTCCGGCGCCTCCAGGGCCGGCATGGCCTGGCCCAGGACGGCGAGGTCGGTGACCAGACCTGGTCGGTTCTCGACGACGACGTCACGCTCATCCAGGCGGCGCTGGCCAACCTCGGCTTCTACAACGGCGAGCAGACCGGCGACTTCGACGACGCCACCCGCGCCGACACCGAGACGTACCAGGCCGCGCGAGGCCTTGGCGTGGACGGCATCGTCGGGCCCAAGACGTTCCAGGCGCTGAGCGACGATGGACAGGCCATCACCAGGCCCACCTAGCCTCAGAGCTGGACCGGGGCGGCGCTTGACCTTCGCGGAGGGCGGGCGGATACTGCGCACCTCCCGGTTTGTCAGGACGCGACGCAGGGCATGGCGGGCCAGCCCTCCACCGGCGGTTCCCCGCGTGCGCTGAGTGCGCGACGCAGGATGCTGGAGGCACTGCCGTGGCGACCACCGTTCCGCTCCCCGGAATCGAGCACGTCATCCTGCTCATGTTCGAGAACCGCTCGTTCGACAACATGCTCGGCTCCTTCTACCCCGCCTCCGGCGATCGGGGCGGCGTGCCCGACGGGTTCTTCAACCCGGTGCTGGGCAACAAGGTGTACGCGTGGCGCGCGCCGGTGGGCTCGAGCGCGGGGAACATCCCCTACCCCGATCCCAACGAGCTGTACGTCGACATGAACGAGCAGATCAACAGCCCCTTCGGGCCGATGATGGGCTTCGCCTACAACTACGCCACGGTGAACCCTGCCGACCCGGCGGCGGTGATGCAGTACTACGCCGCCGGCAACGTCCCCGTGACCTCCACCCTGGCCATGCGCTACGCCGCGTCGGATCGCTACTTCGCCTCCGGCCCGGTGCAGACGTGGCCCAACCGGCTGTTCTCGCTCTGCGGCACGCCCGGCTACGACGCCACCACCGACACGGCGTACGTCAACAACGACATGTACCCGGACTACCCGTTCCTGGTCGGCCAGCTCGACTGGCCCACCGTCTTCCAGCAGCTCGACGAGGCCGGCCATGACTGGGCGGTGTACTACGACGACGAGGAGCCGATCGCATTCGTGCTCGAGTACGTCCGCGCCGGCTGGCATCCCCTCGACCCGGCGAAGAACAGGGTCCACTGGTTCGACCCGACGTTCTTCGACCACGTCGCGGCGGGCACGCTGCCGGCCTTCAGCCTGATCGAGCCGCGCTACCAGATGGGATCGATGGAGGGTTTGCGCGCGCCCACCAGCAACCACCCCGGCAGCAGCGACGCGCTGTTCGCCGACGGCCCGCCGATCAACGTCTCCTGCGGCGAGGGGATGCTGGCCCGCGTCTTCAACGCGCTGGCCGCCAACCCGGCGCTCTTCGCCACCACGCTGCTGATCGTCACCTACGACGAGCACGGCGGCGTGTTCGACCACGTCCTGCCGCCCGAGGCGGTGTCGCCGTTCCCCAGGGCGATGAGCAACTACAGCTACACGCAGTACGGCGTGCGCGTGCCGACGCTGTTCGTCACACCCTCGGTGCGTCCCGGCCTCTTCCCGCCCCCGGCGCTCGACCCGCCCGTTCCGCTGTTCGACCACACCTCCATCCTGGCCACGCTGCGCGACCAGTTCGGGCTCACCGGCTCGCTCTCGCCGCGCGTCGACGGCGCCCTGACCTTCCAGGGGCTGATCCAGACCGGAAAGCCGCCCATCCCCTCCCAGCCCATCCCCGTGCCGCCGTGCACCTGGACGCCGCCGGTGGCGCGCGGGCACGCCGAGCCCATCATGCGCTCGGCGCTCCTGCGGGCTCGCGCAACGCCGCAGCCTCGGCCCGGGGAGACGGCGTAGGCCTCACTGTGCAGATCGGCACACACCGCGCATTGGGCGTGCACCGGCGGACAGACGGGTCCATACTTCCGGGCCTGGCAGCCTGACCCGTCGCCCTGGGCGTGTGCTGCGCCGGCGGGTCGGCGGCGAAGGGGAACTGCGATGGCTCCCGTCATCCTCGGCCCGCGCACCAACCGTCAGGTCACGTGTGACAGCAGCGCCGCCAACGACCGCAGCGAGTCGGCGATCGCGGCCAACCCGACCGACCCGTACAACCTGATCGGGTCGTCGAAGAAGTTCTCCGACCCGGCCACGTACCAGTTCTCGCTGGCCGCGTACGCGAGCTGGGACGGCGGCCAGTCGTGGACCGACTATGGCCTGCTGCCGTATCCGGCGACGGTGCTCGGCGAGGCGGTGGTCGGCATCTCCGATCCCACCGTCGCCTTCGACGAGCTGGGCAACGCCTACATCATGGGCCTGGCCTTCGGCGCGCCGACACCGCAGTACAACCCCAACCTGCTCGGCATGGTGGTGTGCCGGTCGGTGGACCAGGGGCGCTCGTGGACGGCGACCACGGTGCACGAGGGGCAGGGCGACGACAAGCAGGCGCTGCTCTCCGACCTCAACCCGCCGGGCGCCAGCATGCACCGCGGCACGGTCTACGCCACCTGGGACGGCGGTGGCGGCGTGCTCTTCGCCCGCACCACCGACCACGGCGGCACCTGGAAGGGCGTCACCGCCGCCGGCGTCGACCAGCCGACCGGCAGCATGATCATCCCCGGCGCGATGTTCAGCACCATCGCCGTCGACTCGCGCGGCAACGTCTACGTGTCCGCGTACGGCACCGACGGGCACGGCAACCCGGCGATCGTCAGCGTCGTCTCCACCGACGGGGGCGGCAGCTTCTCCGCGCCGCAGGTCGTCGCCACGCCGATCACCCCCATCAACGGCGTGCCCAGCGGTCTGTTCCGCGCCGAGTCGATCCCCACCTCGTGCGTCACCACCGGCGACCGCGTGCTGGTGGCATGGTCCGACGGCCGCACCGCCGGCGAGCACCAGATCTACTACGTGCGCAGCGGGCACAACGGCAACTGGCCGCACACGCCGTCGTCCGGTGACCTGCTCACCGCGACGCAGCCGTCTGCGGCGGGACAGCAGGACATCATGCCGCAGCTCGCCACCGCACCCGACGGCACGGTCGGCTGCGCGCTCTACGAGTACGGCCCCAAGACCGGCGGCGGCCCGCAGCTCATCGACGTGCACCTGCTGGTGTCGACCGACGCGGGGCAGAGCTTCGCCAACCGGGTGACGGTCACCGACCGCCCCTGGGATCCCACCGTCGACCTGGTCACCGACGAGTACCACGAAGGCTTCATCGGCGACTACTTCGGCCTGGCCGCGAGCAGCCTCGGCTTCTTCCCGCTGTGGACCGACACGCGCACCGGCGTGCAGGAGATGTTCACCTCGCGCCTGGCGGTCAACCCCACCGACATGCTGCTGCGCGACTCCTCCAGCGACACCGGCACGGTGCCCTCGCCGGCGACGGCGAACCGCTGGGAGGCTCCTGACCTGGTGGTCGGCTACTCGGCTGCGGCGCCGCCGTCGCCGTGGGTCAGCCAGCCGCTGGTGCCGGGCATCGACCACTACGTGTGGGCCAAGGTCACCAACCTGGGCAGCAACGTCGCCCAGAACGTGCAGCTCGCCGTGACCGTGGGCAACTTCCCCGGCCTGCTGGGCATGCCCGGGTCGGAGTTCCGCTACCCGCAGGACTGGTACCCCGGCGACTGGAACAGCACGCTGCTGCGGGACAACCACAAGTGGCTGGGCACGACCGCGGGGGTGACCGTCAACGTCGGCGCACCGCCGCAGCTGCTCGGCCCGATCACCTGGCACGCCGCGGACATCCCCGCCGAGGGCGCCTGGCATCCCTGCCTGCTCGCCGAGGTGCGCTGCGACAACGACGACTCCGCCGGCGGACCGGAGGGCGGCGCGCTGCAGGCCGGCACCGACGCCTGCAATCCCGGCTCGTTCTTCTGGGCCGACAACAACGTCTGCCAGCGCAACCTCAGCTACGCCACGTATGCCGCCGACGAGATCCTGCGCATCGACTTCCCGTTCATCGTCGGCAGCTTCTTCGGCGACGCGCATCTCGTCGAGGTTGTCGTGGAGCAGCCGCGCGAGCTGGTCGAGC
>Ga0207664_10001159_pt1 | contig 17547 bp, 17 predicted proteins | sample LARL83metaG_FD_184349 | JGI IMG/M metagenome (GOLD analysis project Ga0207664, IMG submission 184349) | Corn, switchgrass and miscanthus rhizosphere microbial communities from Kellogg Biological Station, Michigan, USA - LAR L8-3 metaG... | ecosystem: Host-associated > Plants > Roots >... | reverse complement strand
AGCCCGCGCGCGACACTCATCCCCAGTGTCGCTGTCCCCGTTTCGCTGATCGGTACGTTCGTAGCCATGTACCTGCTGGGCTACAGTCTCGACAACCTGTCGCTGATGGCGCTCACCATCGCTACAGGCTTCGTGGTAGACGATGCCATCGTGGTGATGGAGAACATCACACGACATCTGGAGAGCGGGATGCCTCCGATCAACGCGGCGCTCGTCGGCGCGCGAGAGATTGGGTTCACCGTCTTCTCCATCAGCATGTCGCTCATTGCCGTGTTTATCCCGATCCTCATGATGGGCGGTATTGTCGGCAGGCTCTTCCGCGAATTTGCCGTGACGCTATCCGTGGCAATTCTGGTCTCGATGGTGATTTCGCTGACCACGACGCCAATGATGTGCGCACACCTGCTCCGCCACCATCCGCCGGGCGAGCGCCACAACTGGTTCTACCGCATCAGCGAGAGGTTCTTCAGCGGGCTTTTGTCGATTTACAGAGTATCGCTGGCCTGGGTCCTGGATAATCCCGGATTGATGCTGATCGTGCTCGCGCTGACCATCGCGCTCAACGTGGTGGTCATCTACCGCATTCCGAAGGGCTTTTTCCCGCAGCAGGACACCGGCGCAGTGGTCGGTGGAGTACAAGGGCCGCAGGATGCGTCGTTCCCGTTCATGAATTACTCCGTACAGACGCTCATGAAGATCATTAAGGCGCATCCGGCCGTCGCCCACGCCAATGCGTACACCGGCGGCAACGGAGCCAGCAACGGAGGGTTCATCTACATCGCACTCAAACCACTGGGCAACGGGCCGGGCGACCGAACCGAGAGCGCGATGCAGGTGATCAGCGACTTGCGGCCGAAGATCAACAGGCTACCGATCGCGTCGGCGTTCCTGCAGCCAGTGCAGGACCTGCGGATTGGCGGCCGAGGCAGTTCCGCGCTGTACCAGTACACCATCCAATCCGATAACATTCCGGACCTGGCGCACTGGGGACCGATTTTGCTCCAGAACATGAGAACGCTGCCGGGACTCGAGGACGTGAATACTGACCAGCAAAATGGAGGACTGGAGGAGAGGCTGGCTTACGACCGCGTGACGGCGGCGCGACTGGGCCAAACTCCGCAGACGCTTGATAGCACGCTTTATCGTGCGTTTGGGCAGTCGCAGGTTTCGGTGATCTACACACAGCTGAACCAGTACTACGTTGTGCTGGAGGTGGCGCCGCAATACTGGCAATCGCCGGAAGGCCTCAAGGACATTTGGTTCACGCCAAAAGGATCCACTGCAAACACGACATCGCCACCTCCCGGCCTCACGATGATTTCGCCACTCAGCACCGTCGCCAGGGTCAGCACTTCGACGACGCCACTGCAGGTGAACCACACCGGGCTGTTCCCGTCTGTGACCGTGTCGTTCAATCTCGCGGCTGGCATGTCACTCAGCGATGCGACGCGCGAGGTGCAGGACATGGAGAGGCGCCTTGGGCTGCCCTCTACGGTGCACGGCTTCTTCGCCGGGACGGCGCAGGCGTATCAGGATTCGCTCGCCAGCGAGAAGTATCTGGTGATTACGGCCATCCTGGCGGTCTATATCGTGCTGGGCATCCTCTACGAGAGCCTGATGCACCCGTTGACGATTCTGTCGACTCTGCCCTCGGCCTCGATTGGAGCGATGCTGGCGCTGATGATCTTTCACATGGACCTGAACGTCATCTCGATCATCGGCATCATCCTGCTGATCGGGATCGTGAAAAAGAACGCGATCATGATGATCGACTTTGCGCTCATGGCCGAGCGCGAAGAACAGAAGACGACCTATGACGCGATCTTCGAGGCCTGCATGCTGCGCTTCCGTCCCATCATGATGACGACGATGGCGGCGACCTGCGGAGCGCTGCCTCTGGCGTTCGGGACCGGAACAGGGTCGGAACTGCGGCGGCCGCTGGGCATCACGATTGTGGGCGGCTTGCTGCTGAGTCAGCTGATTACTCTCTACACTACCCCGGTGGTTTATCTGACGATGGATAAGCTGCGGCTTCGTCTGATGGGCAAGACGCACGATACCTTCCGCGCGGAAATTGAAGGAACCGTATGACGAAGTGGGCTATTTTCGATGCAGGGACTCGGATCTCCAGGCCGGCCCTGGCGGCGGCTTTGGCCATGATTCTGAGCGTGGCGGGGTGCCGCATCGGACCTCGGTATCACGCGCCCGCACCACCGCAAATCACGGCGACCAACTACAAGGAATCCACCGTGAATTTTCAGGACCAGCCGGGCTGGAAGGTAGCGAGCCCGAGCGACGCGATGATTCGCGGAAAGTGGTGGGAGGTGTTTCACGAGCCGGAGCTGAACGCGCTTGAGGATCAACTGAACATCAACAACGAGACGATCAAGGTTTATTTCAATCAGTACCTCGCGTCGCGCGCCATCGTGCAGGAAGCTCGTTCGCAATTCTGGCCCACGATCACGACGTCTCCGTCGTGGAATCGGCAGAAATCGTCGGGAAATCTGCATGCCACATCGACTGCTAATACTGGCTCGACGGGGACGATCTGGTCCCTGCCCGTGGACATCTCGTGGGCTCCGGACATTTTCGGGAAGATTCGCAATGAGGTGCGGACGGCGGAATATGCTGCGCAGGTGAGCGCGGCGGACCTTGCCGCGCAGACGCTGCTGGAGCAATCGCTCCTGGCGCAGTACTACTTCGAGATCCGTGGCCAGGACATGCTGCAGCAGATCCTGAACCAGACGGTTGCTGCTGACCAGAAGGCGCTCGACGCAACGCAGGGCGCATATGAAGCGGGGGTAGGCGATTACATTTCCGTCGCAGAATCGCGGTCGACCCTGGCAGCGGCGCAGTCGGCACAGATCAACGTAGGTCTGCTGCGTGCGCAGTATCAGCACGCGATTGCCACCCTGCTGGGCAAGCCGGCCACGGACTTCTCTGTGCCCGTGCGTGCCATGCTCTACAATCCGCCGTCTATTCCGACGGGGGTGCCGTCGCAGTTGCTGGAGCGGCGCCCCGACATCGCGGCGGCGGAACGAACCGTGGCCCAGGCGAACGCAACGATTGGAATCGGGTACGGGGCATTCTTCCCCCAGGTGACGCTCTCGGCAGCCGGCGGATATGAATCCTCGGTACTGTCGCGACTGGTGGATTGGCCAAGCCGGTTCTGGGCGATTGGTGCCTCCGCAGGCCAGGTCCTGTTCGACGCGGGGTTGTACCGCGCCGACCTGCACCAATATCAGGCGCAGTACAACGCGAACATCGCCACATACCGCCAGACAACCCTGACCGCCTTCCAGCAGGTGGAAGACGCGCTCTCGGCGACGCGGACCTACTCACAGCAAATCCTGCGCGAGCAGGAGGCGGTGAAGTCTGCCCAGGAATTCCTCGACCTCGAGATGGAGCGCTATCAGGCCGGGGTCGATCCCTATGTGAACATGGTAACGGCGCAAACCACGCTGCTAAACAATCAGCAAACGCTGAATGCGCTGCAGGTTTCGCAGATGATCTCGACGGTGCAGCTGGTGCAGGCGCTCGGCGGCGGATGGGATCGTTCGCAGCTGCCGACGCCGTCGCAGGCAGCGCAGAAGGTGCCGAACTCGAGCTACACGATGCAGAAGTAGAAGCGGGTCGGCGAGCTACCTGCCGTCCTTAAGCCGGCTGGCAAGGCGATTGGGCAGGCCCGCGCGGACGATCCGTTCCTGTGCCTCCCGCAGATCGTAAGGAACCCGGTGCCAGGTGAGCAGCATCTGCTGATCGTCGTAGACGGCGAAGGCGGCGCGCCAGTCGCCATCGCGCGGCTGACCGACCGATCCGGGATTGAGCAGGTAGCGCGCCCCCTCGCGCAATGGCAATTCGTATTCTTCAGCCTCATCTTTGGTGCTGTACTGCGGCGTGAGGCGGAACCATTCGTCGCCATTGGTCGCGAAGCCACCCTGCATGTGCGTATGGCCGAAAAAGGTGATGCGTTTATCGGTGCTGAGGAGCGAAGGCCAGGCATCGCGAACCGTAACGATGTATTCGTCCTCGTCCATCGGCGAGCCGTGGACGCAGCTGACCTGTGGTCCGTCGGGCGAGATAGGTCCGGCAGAGAGGTGGCGCAGCCATTCTCGATGCTCATCGGTCAGGACACACTCGGTCCAGCGGCAGGCTGCCTGTGCGATTGGGTTGAAGTCCTCCGCGCCGCCCAGGCCGCAGCAGGCGCGGTCATGGTTGCCGCGCACAAAAACACTGCCGCGCCGCCGCGCTTCGTCAATGACTTCGTTGGGATTGGCTCCGTAGCCGACAACATCGCCCAAATTCCAGACCACGTCGTGCGCCGGTGCGGCGCCCAGGACGGATTCGAAGGCCTCAAGGTTGGCGTGAATGTCGGAAAGCAGGAGCGCGCGCATGGGTTCGGGAGCCGTTTACCACTCTACATGAGGATTGGATGGAGTCTATGGCCCGAAGGTCTATTTTGGCGTTCGGCGAACCCAATGGCCGGGGGACGCTTCCGCCAGTGGGAGGAATGCCGCTGGAGTCCCTGCCGCCTGTAGGGTAGCCAGGGGCTGGTCCAGAGCTGTGCGCATCGTAGGCACGGCCCCCAGCAGGCTGCGCGTGTAGGGGTGCAGAGGATGGCTGAAGAGTTCTTGCCGGCTGGCCTGTTCCAGAAGTACGCCGTGGCGCATGACCGCCACGCGGTCAGCCACATGGGAGACCACGGCAAGATCATGGGAGATGAAGAGCATGGCCAGGCCGAATTGCTCGCGCAGCTTAGCCAGCAAATCGAGGATTTGGGCCTGGACGGTGACATCGAGCGCGGTGGTAGGCTCGTCGGCAATGAGCAGACGGGGCCGGTTCACGATGGCCATTGCGATGAGGATGCGCTGGCGCTGACCGCCGGAGAACTGGTGGGGATAGTCGGCGTAGCGTTCGGCTGGATCGGGCAGCGCGACTGCGGTCAAAGCCTCAAGGACCAGATCCCGCACCGCGCGCCGGGAGAGATTGCGCTGATGCACACGGACGGATTCGGCAATTTGCTCGCCGATGGGCATGACCGGATTCAGTGCGGTCATCGGCTCCTGGAAGATCATTGCGATGTCCCGCCCCCGCAGGCGACGAATCGCGGAGGCAGGCAGCGGGACCAGGTCGCAGCCCTCAAATTCGATCCGGCCGGTGACCGTCGCGGCTTCGCCGAGCAGGCCCAGCACTGCCATGGCGGTAACGGATTTGCCGGAGCCAGATTCGCCGACAAGCCCGAGAGATTCGGCCCTGCCAATTGCGAGCGAAAGGTCCTGTACGGCGGGTGTGGTGCCGAAGCGGATATTCAGGTTCTGGATCTGGAGCAGGGTCACGGAAGACAGGGTACAGGGAATCGCGCGCCGGCCGGAAAGCAAAAGAAGCGAGCCTAAGCTCGCTTCCTTGTCTGGATGAAAGCTGAACTACTTCTTCGGAGGCGCGATCGCGTCCTTCGCAGATTTCGCGACGCGGAACTTCACGACGGTCTTAGCCTTGATCTTGATCTGTTCGCCGGTCTGTGGATTGCGGCCGATGCGCGCCTTGCGCTCTGCCTTCACCAAGCGGCCCAGGCCGGGGATCACGAAGACGCCGTTCTTCTTGGTTTCTTTGATCGCGGTTTCCGCGAGCAGATCCAGGAACGAAGCGGATTGTTTGTTCGTGAGTTCCAGTTTCTCTGCCAAACCGCGCACCAGAGCGGTTTTCGTCATAGTTGCTGCCATTGAGACTTCCTCCTTTGTGTTGCCTTGTCCAGAGCGCCCCGGGCGCTCGGCCGTTGGAACCTCCGGTAGATTCTTACGCGTCCATACATGCGAAACACTCAGTAATGACGCGGGTCCGGAAGAACCTGCCGCCATTAACCTTGCGGCTTTGCGCGACCGCTGTCAACGAAAAAAGCCCGGTTTCCACAGGAATTTTGCGGTTTTCTTCGGTTTTTCTCTGGAAAACCCGGAATTCTGGGGTTTTTGCCCGCCAGCGAGTTACTGAAGGCCGCTGTTTATGCGGGCTTGGGATGTTGTGGGTCCTTGCGATGCAGTGTATGCCCGCTGCTGGCGCTGGTAAAGCCGCGCGCAGGCAGATACTCAAAATTACTTTCGTGGGAGTGCCGAGACAAGCACGCGCCGCGGTCGCGCCTGCTGCAGCAGGGGTGCGTTGAGGAAGTCCACCAGCGGCGTTGCGAGGCGGAAACGGGCTTCGATGTCATGGGCAAGATTCGCACGGAGCGCTGTCTCGGAGGGCAGATGCTTCGTAACACCCCACTGTCGCCACTTAATCCAATCGATGGCAGGATGATCAGCAGGAAAACCCTTGGGCGGGCGTGAAAGCGCGGCCGGGTCGTGCACCTGGAAGCCGCGAAGCAACTTGCGGTCCTCGATCAGATCCTTCCATTCCTCCGGATGACTGAGCAGATGACGGCGGATGGCAAGAGTCTGCTCTTTCTCCGGCATGTAAGCGCCGGCCGCAACGACCAGTTCGGTTGAGCTGATGTGCATGTAGTAACCCGCGCCCGATGTCTTTTCCATGCCACTGCGCGCCCACCACGCGCCGAGATGCGTCTTGTAGGGCGACTTGTCGGCAGAAAATCGGGTATCACGGTAGATGCGGAAGAGGATCTTCGCTGCTGGACGCATGTGTCCGGGCGCGTAGTCCGCCATGCCTGCAGTGAGGCGTTCGATCAGAGCGAGCATGGGCATCTTGACAGCTGACTCGAAGACGTCGCGATGCTCTTCGAACCATTCGCGCCGGTTGTTGCGCTTGAGACCGCGAAAGAAGCGAAGTGTTTCCTCGGTAAAGAATGGCTTGCTCGTCATGGAGCGATTTTAAACAGAGCAAGACCGCCGAAAGTGCGGCGCTGTCTCGTAATCGAAATTGACAGGCCTGAGTCTGCGTCTCTATGCTGACCGCAGATTCACGCTATGCCGAGCTTCTCCCTCTCTTCCCTCACACGAAGTTCCAGTCATGACTGAGAAAAGCGCTGTACAGCCGCTGTACGTACAGGCAGACACGCGCGATAACGTCGCGATTGTCGTGAACGAGGGCGGACTGCCGGCGGGTGCGACGTTCGCGACCGGGCTGACGCTGCGGGAGCACGTGCCTGAGGCTCACAAGGTTACGCTGGTTGATTTGCCGCACGGCGCGCCAGTTATGCGTTACGGTGCCGTCATCGGCTACGCGGAGGCTTCGCTGAAGGCCGGTTCGTGGATCCACGAAGCGCTGATGCGGATGCCCGCTCCTCCCGCACTGGACCAACTGCCCATTTGCACGGCGATTCCCGATCCGCTGCCGCCGCTCCCAGGGTTCACATTCGAGGGCTTCGTCAATGCCGATGGCAGTGTGGGCACGAAGAACATTCTGGGGATCACAACGACGGTGCAGTGCGTTGCCGCAACAGTGAACCACGCCGTGCAGCGCATCCGGGCTGAGGTGCTGCCGCGCTATCCGAATGTAGATGACGTGATCGCCCTCACGCACGCGTATGGCTGCGGCGTGGCGATCAACGCGCCAGGCGCGGAGATTCCGATTCGTACCCTGCGCAATCTCAGTCTCAACCCAAACTTGGGGGGCTCGCCCATGGTAGTGAGTCTGGGCTGCGAGAAGCTTCAGCCGTCGCTGCTGATGCCGGCCAGCGAACTGCCCGTGCTCAGGACGGCTCCGGATGTGGTGCGTCTCCAGGATGAGCAGTATCGGTCTTTCGAAGAAATGGTGGGCGCCATCATGGAGATGGCGGAGAAGCGCCTGGTTGTTCTGAACGCGAGGCGACGCACGACGCGCCCAGCTTCTGACCTGATCGTCGGCATGCAGTGCGGCGGCAGCGACGCATTTTCCGGAGTAACTGCGAATCCGGCGGTCGGGTATGCTGCGGATCTCCTGGTGCGTGCTGGAGCGACGGTGATCTTCTCCGAGGTGACCGAGGTGAGGGATGCCGTGCATCTGCTGACGGCGCGTGCAGCCAATGAACAGGTAGCGAGAAGCTTGGTGCGCGAGATGGCCTGGTTCGATGAGTATCTGAGCCGGGGAGCGGCGGACCGCAGCGCGAATCCGGCACCAGGAAACAAAACCGGAGGCCTGACGAACATCGTGGAGAAGGCGCTCGGCTCGACAGCGAAGGCCGGATCGACTGTGCTCGCGGGAGTGTTTGGAGCGGGCGAGCGCGTCACAACCAAAGGCCTGGTATTCGCAGCGACCCCGGCGAGCGACTTCGTCTGCGGAACTTTGCAACTGGCCGCTTCGATGAACATGCATGTCTTCACTACTGGCCGAGGTACGCCTTACGGCCTGGCAATGGCTCCTGTGATCAAGGTGGCCTCGCGGTCGTCTCTGGCACAGCGGTGGCGTGACCTGATCGATGTGGACGCCGGGGTGATCGCAACGGGAGATGCTACCGTGGCTGAGGTGGGCGAGCAGATTTTCCGGATGATTCTGGATGTGGCCAGCGGCCGGAAACAGACGTGCGCGCAGCGATTGGGTCTGCACAATGATCTGGCGCTTTTCAATCCAGCGCCGATCACCTAGCGGGCAAGCTTTGGCGGACCCAGCGGGTTGCGCTCGAATCGTGGAGCCGTCAGACTAAGGCATGCGCTTTTCTGCTGCTTTCGCAGCACTATTGCTCGGCGGGCTCTCCGCGGCGCCACAGTCTACACACGTTCCGCACCATGACCTGAGTTCCAGCCAGGCACGTCGGATGGCGATCGCTGTTGCGCGACATGACCAGATTGACCTCCGGGATAGCCACATCGAGCTCAACAGCATGGACCTGGGCACAGACTTCATTCCCGGTTACGCCAGCTTTATCGTTATCCGCGAGAGCAACGTCCAGGGACCCGATGAGACGCTGCGGCGCTACGCTGTGAATCGACGCAGCGGCGAAGTATGGGAGATGACGTTGTGTACGCACTATGATTTCCCTGAGTTGGTGCAGATGCGCAGGAGCTTTGCGCTGAGCGCGCCGGGCGGATCGGAGATCACCCAGGAGAGCCGCCAGCTAGGCTGTTCGGAGCAGAAGCCAGCCCGCTGACCCGCTCAGGCAACGTGCTCAGGCGCGCCAATTTGGCGAATGACCCGCCAGGCATAGTGGAAACCCGACAGGAGCGTCAGAACGATCGTGGCGGACAGTGACCATCCGCGCAGCACGTGGACCCACCGCGGGTGCCAGAACTGATACAAGAGCACTGCTGCCAGGGCGAAGATCTGCGCAATCGTATTCAGCTTGCCGAAGATGCTCGGCTTGAAATTTCGGATGGAGGTGGTTGCGTAGAGGACGGCGGCAACCATCAGGATACCCAGATCGCGAGCAAAGACGAGGACCGTCACGCGTAGCGAGATGAGGCGTTCGTGGTGCGCCACCAGAAAAAGGGTGCTCAGCAGCAGCTTGTCCACCACCGGATCGAGATACTGGCCCAGCAGCGTGCGCTGGTGCAGAAGTCGGGCGACCAGACCATCGAGGGCATCCGTGACGCCGGCCAGGACAAAGAGCGCAAACGCGAGCTGGAAATGGCCATCCAGCACCGCCAATACGAGGAACGGGGCGATGCACAGGCGGAGGAATGTGAGCAGGTTCGGAGTCGCCCGAAGTTCGTTCATCGGAATACGCGTCCCGCCCGGCCAGACCTGGGCCTAACGGATGCACGGAACTCTCATAGTAAAGCAGAGCCGCCTGAAATGGGCGAGCGACGAATCGTTCACGGTATACCGGGTAATCGAGACGAAACGGCGCGCACAGAAAGATTATGAGTCCAGGCCGAATCCCAGGTCGGAGAGCTTCCATCTGATTCGGAGAGGGCATCGAACGCATGGACATTGTGCTATACGGGGCAAGCGGCATGATCGGGAGCCGCATTCTGAAAGAACTGCTGGCGCGCGGGCACCGAGTACTGGCGGTGGTCCGCGACCCATCAAGGGTGGCCGCGACGCCGGGCGTGCGGGCGATCCGGGGCGATATGACGAACGCGACGGAAGTGGCAAAGAACCTCGAGGGCGCGGATGCGGTAATAAGCGCTTACAGCCCAGGCCCGGAGAACGCGGACTCGCTGTCTTCGGCCATTGAGGCGCTGCTGCACGGAGCGCAGCGAGCGGCTGTGCCTCGCGTTCTGATCGTCGGCGGGGCGGCGAGTCTCTTCGTCGCACCGGGCAAGACGCTGCTCGAATCCGGACACCTGCCCAGGGAATGGGAAGCGATTGCGACGGCGCACACGCGCACACTCGAGATGCTGCGCGAATCGGAAACAGCTGCCGATCTCGAGTGGACCTACTTCAGTCCCGCAGCCTTCATTCAGCCTGGCGAAAGGACGGGAAAATTCCGCCTGGGCAAAGACGAGCTCGTGACGGACGCTCAGGGGCAGAGCCGAATCTCTGCCGAGGACTATGCCGTTGCGCTTGTGGACGAACTGGAGAATCCCAAACACATCCGGCAGCGGTTCACGATCGGATACTGACATCGGAGAGCAGGGCCTGCTTACTGTCCGACTTCTTCTGACTTGATTTGATTCTCGATATGATTCACCCGGAACGTCGCCTCGGTGAGATCGAGGTGCTCGGATTCCCGGACCAGCAGGATTGCATCGACCTTACGTCCCTGCTGCAGAAGACTGCGGACAGAGCCATCCAGGGCGGCTGCGCGGGCGGCGTCCGGATTCGCGGCCGGCGCGGTAAACACGGAGAAATTTTGTGACCGCGCCGGCCGGATGAACTGCTGGATCGTATCTCGCAGGGAGTCGATGTGCTTTTGGCTGCCGCTGTATTCGTCGGACATGGGTACTGTTCCCTCGCGAGTAGCAAGCGCTAAGCGATAGATCGTCGTGCCGTTGTCGCCGCTCATCGCTTGTATGTCAATGGCCTGCACGTCCGAAAAGCGAATGGTTCCGCTCGCTGTCCGCAACCAGCGCAGGCGAGTGTAGTCGATCCTCTGCGTCGCTGCGTTGAACGTAAAGGTAGATCGTCGCGCCCACACAAGCGCAAGGGCAAGTGTCACGGCCATGGCCACGAGCGCTCGGCGATCTCCCTGGACAACGAAAAAGTACAGAAGTAACAGCGCAGCGGCGATGAAGATGGCGCTGAGCCAGAGACTGCTGTCGCGCACGACGAGTTCGTTTGGGCTTTGGCCGACGATTTTCATGGCGGGCTCCCCGGATTGGCCAAAGCTGTAGAGGGGGAGCAGCTTTCGATGGCAGATTTGAGGCTCTCGAGATCTCTGCGAATGGCACTCCTCATCGAGTAGAAGACGGGTGCCAGCAGCAGATAGCGAAGACGAAGCTGGAAATGCGCGGCGCAAATGACCACAGAGCCTTGCGAATCCGGTTCGACGCGAAAGCGCCACTCCGCGGACCTGAAGAAGCGCGCATTGCCGGAATCGCTGGTGAGTTGGACCGTGCAGCCCCGAACCGGATCGGTTTCTGTGATTCGGTAGGACATCTTGCCCCAGTTCCTGTCACGGGTGGTGCGCGCCGATCTCGCCAGGGTATCGAATTCAAAGCCGACGCCGGGCTTCCTTTTTGTATTTGCCTGCACCGCGGCGACGCCGCGATCCCATTGGGGAACATTGGACACGTCGCCCAACCACGCCCAGACCTCGTCCGGCGAACGCTGAATCAGGACCTGCGTCTCGAGGCGCATGTCTCCTCCTGTGGCTTCGGGCGGCCGGGGCTGCGGTGTTGGTTCATGCGTTCCTCAATGGGCTACATTTTGCCAGTGGCCGGATTTCGCGGAGTTGAAGATGGCTTCGATTACAGCCATGTTGGCGATGCCTTCCTCAAGGGGCACAGGCACCGGGGTGCGATCCAGGATGGTTTTGGAGAAGGCGTCGCCCTGAAGTGTGTACTGATCGACGACCGCAAAGGTTTCCGTACTGACGCCCGAGGACGTAAGATCTCCCGTCTCGTCAACGAAGATGCGCGTGGGCCGGTCTGGCGGCGCGTTGAAGGGAATCTCGATCTCGATGCGCCCCTTTGTGCCGAGAAACTGCACCCGCTGATACGGGATCATCTGCGTGCTGCAACTGAAGATTGCGTGACCGCCGGGGAAGTCGAGCAGGGCAGAGGTCAGACGATCCGTACCGAGCTGTGGATCGCGATCGATGTGGCCGACCACACGCGTTGGCTCCTGCCCAAAGCCGTAACGGGACGCCTGAATGCAATAGCAGCCGATGTCGTAGAGAGCGCCTCCGCCGCATTCCAGCTGATTACGGATATTGGCAGGGTCGACATTGTAATAGCTGAACGTCGCTACCACGGCACGCAGAATGCCAATGCGGCCCTCTTCGATCAGTTGCCGGGTGCGAAGCCACTGTGGGTGGCTGCGGATCATGAAGGCTTCGCCGATGACGACGCCGGTGCGATCGCGGACGGCGAGCAGGGATTTGGCTTCCCCGACCGTCATGCTCAATGGCTTTTCGCAGAGAACGTGCTTGCCAGCTTCGGCGGCCTTGAGCGTCCAGGGGACATGCAGCTGGTTGGGCAGGGGATTGTAGATGACGTCGATGTTCGGGTCCGCGAGCAGGTCCTCATAGGAGCCGTAGGCGTTCGGGATACCCAGGGCAGACGCGACGTCGCGCGCGCGGGCGAGATCGCGCGACGCAATCGCGGCAACCGTCGAGTATTCTCCGCGCTGCATTGCGGGGATCACTTTCTTCACTCCGATGGCGGCTGTGGAGAGCACACCCCAGCGCAGCTTCTGGCTCATGGCCGACCATCATACCCCGGCGCTTAGCGAGTGGTCTGTACGAAAGCCGCTGTTGTCGGCCGGAGCTTAGGGGCTACAGCTTCTGCGTGATGTTCCTGGTGCATCCACCGCCCACGAAATGTACGATCTCGAATTTGTCGCCCTCGCAGACTGAAGTTGCGCTCCATGCGGTACGGGAGACGATCGAGCCGTTGTGCTCGACCGCAATGCGGTCGGCCTTGAGAGCAAGGGCTTTGAGCAGGTCCTGGACGGTAGCGCCCGATCTGAGTTCTGGAAACTCCCGCGCCTGGCCGTTGATCAGCAGCTTCATGCCCTGAATGTAACAGGCGGGTCGGGTCGGACGCGGTCAGAACAGCGGACGCAGGAGATGCCAGAGGCCGTACCCGACAGCTGCTGCGAGCCCCTGAAAAGCAACGCCGAAGGCGAGACCGCGGAAGACGGCCACTGGATTATCTCGGACTGGAGCGGCGGCCGCTCCGCCGCCGTCCCTGCCGGGCTCGAATGGATGGATGGTGAGTTCGGATATAAAAGCGGAGTCGCTGCGCACCACCATAAACCAGTCCCTCGCAAAGGAAAGTATCGGCAGCGTGGCTAATTGCCCTTAGGGATTGCGGTGTGTCGACGGCAGTTTGTAGGGATACGGGACAGATGCGTCAGCGTGTCCCATTCAGGGAACGCAGACCCTGCCAGGAGCAGTTAGCGCACGACCCCAATGTTGTCGGCGGGCCAGTAGATGAACTCGGCCTTTCCGTAAATGAGGTCGCGATCCACCGGGCCGAAGTCACGGCTGTCGCTGGAAATGGAGCGGTGATCGCCCATGACAAAATATTCGCCTGGGGGGACGGTCAGCTCTCCCATGGACCGCGTGTCCTCGTAACGGCGTGGAACGTACGGCTCGGAAATGGGGATGCCGTTGATGAATACCCGTCCCTGGCTGATGCGGATGGTATCGCCAGGCAAGCCGATCACGCGCTTGATGTAGCTCTTCTCCGGATCGCGCGGATAGTGGAAGACGACCACATCCCCACGGTTGACGGTCTCGAAGCGGAAGAAGAACTTGTCGATGAAGAGCCGGTCCTGATCGCGCAGACCGGGCTGCATGCTTGTACCCTCGACCCGGACAGGTTGATACAGGAAGGTGATGATGAAGACGGAGGCGAGGAACGAGATGACAATATCACGGAGCCAAACGTGAAATCCGCTTCTTCGCACGAATTAGCCAGCCTCGTTTCTTCGATCAGTTGCAGCCCAGACTGCCGTTAGGGCAGAGAATGTGCTGGTGCAGCGTTGGTTTCGGCAGCGGCTGTTGCTGCGCTGCTGCCGGTACGAGCGCGGAATTACCAGCGAGGTTACTTTCCTGCACCTCCAGAGGGCGCTGGATCACCATTTCCACCTGTGAACCGGAAGGTATATTTATGTCCGCCTTGTGCGTGAGGAGCGCGACGATGCCTGCGGCGGCGAGTCCTGCTCCGGCACCTTCGAGGCCCCCGGCGAGCGGGTGGCCACCTTCGAGCCCACCAATCGAGCCGACCGTTGCCCCGGTGGGAACGGCGACTTTGGCCGTCTCTCCGGCGTTGTGGCCCTTGTTGCTGCCGCCGTGTTGCTCGATGGTTCCCTCATCGCCGTTGACCTGCTGGTTCGTTGCACCCGGCAAGCTGTTAACGACCCCGGGTATCGCGACGACGCTGCCGTTGGGGAAAATCATCGAGGTGAAGTGCATATTCAGCTGAGCGTTCCCATGCATGCGGCCAGGGCGCACCACACTGTCGATCACTCCCTGTACATATACTCCGGCTGGAATCAATACCCGGTTCTCGGCGACCACAGGGAAGGTGGACACGAGGTAGACGCCATCGCCCGGCTTGGCACTCTTCGTATTGATCGCGCTGCGCAGCTCAAGCAGAACTTTGCTCCCAGCCGGAACGGTGAAGGTTTTCGGAGCGGCTGATGGGCCAGCCGCCGAGCTTGCTGGCTGGGCTGCCGCCTCGGCGGGCGATGCGGATGGCGCCGCCTGTGCCGCGGCCGTCAGGCTTCCGGCCAGCAAAAGCGTTGTCAGCGAGAGGAGCGGATTGGGCATCGTGAGCATCCGGAAGTCTCCAATATTGTGCCTCAGGAATCGCACATCCGCGCCAACAAATAGCGGCGGGGCACGCAGGTTTTGACTTTCCGGAACCGGTGGGGTGAGCGCGGACCCCATTCAAAACAAAGTGGGCCTGAGTGGGGGACCCGCGATTTTGATCCTGACGAATTCGTCAGAACGGCATTGGATTTCTACTTCACACGCACCTTGGGCTCGACGGACATGCCGGGCCGGAGCAAATGATCCTTGTTTTGCCGCCGATCGGTCAAATCGATGCGCACCGGGACGCGCTGCACCACCTTCACGTAGTTCCCCGTGGCATTCTCCGGCGGGAATAGACTCAGCATGGAACCCGTTGCACCGCCGATCTGCGTAACTTTGCCGTCGTAATCGCGGTCGTAGGCGTCGACGTGGATCGTGACCGGCTGGCCGACCTTCATGTGGTGCAACTGGGTTTCTTTAAAGTTTGCGGTGATCCAGACGTTGTCAAGCGAAACCAGCGTCATCAGCGCCTGGCCGATGGCCACGTTCTGGCCCGGCTGGACGCTTTTGGTCGTGATGATGCCGGCAGCGGGGGCGCTGATCGTGCAGTACTGGAGGTTCAGCTTGGCCTGTCCGAGAGCCGCGCGGGCCTGATCTACCTGGGCGGCCGCCTGATCTGCCTTGGCCTTCTGGATTGCGTCCTGCTGCGGGCCGGTTTTCGCGTAGCTCAGAGCCGATTGCGCCTGCGTCACGCGCTCGCGGGCGATCCGAACTCCATCCTGCGCAGCGATTACGTCTGCCTGCGCTTCTTCCACAGCGGCCTTATCGGCGTCGGCTGCGGCCACCGCTGCGTCATATTGCTGCTTCGAGATGATGTCCTTCTGCACGAGCGGCGTGTAGCGGTCCACGTCGCCCCGGGCCTTGTTGTAGGTGGCCTGCGCGGCGATCACTCGCGCCTGAGCTGCTTTCAACTGGTTCTCAGCCTGCGTCACCCCGGCTTGGGCGCCGGCCACGTCTGCATTCGCGGTGCTCAGATTGCTGCCAATATTGGTATGGATGACCGGAATGTTAACGCGCGCGGCCTCGTAATTCGCAGTGGCCGCTTCCAGATTGGCTTCGGCCTGCTGGAGGGCCGTTTCGTAGTCTGCCTGGTCTATATCCACCAGGCGCTGGCCGGCATCCACGTACTGGTTTTGATCCACTTCAACTGTCTTTACGTGGCCGTTGATGCGCGAGCTGACCTGGATGAGGTTGCCGTCGACCTGCGCATCGTCAGTGTCTTCATAGTAGGTCGAATGCCACCAGAACAGGAGCGCGCCGACGACGAGCACAGCCACCACTCCGATAATGATGAAGCGGCGACGCGGGCGGCTTGCGGTTCCTTCCGGCCGCTCTTCCTGTAACTCAGGCTCAGTGATCGTTGCTTGGGAATTCTGGTCCGCCACGCTTACTTTCCTCCAACGTAATCCTTGTAGCTGGTTTGAGCGACGCCCAGGGCGCGCGCCAGCGATAATTTTGCGATGTTGTGCCGATAGAGGCTGTCGACGTACTGCTCATCGGCCTGTGCGACCGCCTGCTGCGCCTGCGACACAGCCAGGTTATCGGATACACCTGCCTTGTAGCGCTGCTGCGCTTCACTGAGCGCCTCAGCGGCCAAATCGACGTTGCCTCTGGCGACGTCCACAAGCTTGGTTGCGGCTTGTAAATCGAGGAGGGAATCGCGCACATCGGCTGAGATCTGGCCACGCAAATCACTCAGCCGGGCACGGGCCTGCTCCAGACTGGATTGCGCCGCCTTCTGCTGACCGCGGATCTGTCCTTCTTTGAAAATGGGAGCATCCAGCGAGCCAACCGCGTCACCGGTTCCATGCGAGTGCGACGGGTTGATGCCGATATCTCCATAGTCGCCGCTGAATTTGATCGTGGGCAGTCGCGCGTCTGTCGCAGCTTTGCGCTCCCGCTCGGCGGCCTTCACCTGCTCTGCCATTGCCCGCAGGTCGAGCCTGTTTGCCAGTGCTTGCTGCACGGCGGTGTCCACGTCAATGTTCTCGAGCGGGGCGTAGGGTTCCTGGGTACTCAGTTCAAATCGCTGCTCGAGCGGCAGCCCAACCGCGCGTGCCAGAGCAATCTTGTCTTTGGCAAATGCATTCTGCGCAGCGATAAGGTTCTGTTGCTGCGTCTGGTAATCCACGCGAGCGCGCAGCTCATCCAGAAGTGGAGCGGTCCCGGCTTTGTGATTCTGCTCGGCCTGGTTGAGCGACACCTGCGAAGTCTGCACCTGAGCCTGCACGGCCTGCACGCGAGCCGCATCGGCAATGACCGTGAGATACGCGTTTCCGACCGTGAGAACCACCATATCGCGTGCATCCTGCGCCGAGAGCTGAGCGGCGGCGAAATTATGCTTCTGCGCGAGATAGCTTTGCAGAGCAGAAAGGTCCACGAGAGTCCAGTTGAGCGTGCCCCGAATATCGGTGTAGCCATAGGGACCGATGATGGCGGGGAAGCCGGGGATGCGCAATCCCTGCGCCTGCAAATCAGTTTCCTGCACGGCTTCCGTCACTTTGGCCGTCGCCGTGGGCAACAGCGACTGCAACTGCTCGAGCCGGGCGCCGTGCGCGGACTCGACATTTTGGCTGGTGAGAATAAGTCCCAGGTTATAGCGCAACCCGCGCTGGATGGCGTCATCGAGCGAAAGCTCCAGCATGCCGGGTGTAGCTTTGCTCTGAACAACGCTGCCCTGATACGTCGAACTGTCAATCGGTGGCTGCGGAATCTGGATCGGCGCCGACTGCACACCAACGGAGCTGCTGCTT
>Ga0207664_10001158_pt1 | contig 17550 bp, 15 predicted proteins | sample LARL83metaG_FD_184349 | JGI IMG/M metagenome (GOLD analysis project Ga0207664, IMG submission 184349) | Corn, switchgrass and miscanthus rhizosphere microbial communities from Kellogg Biological Station, Michigan, USA - LAR L8-3 metaG... | ecosystem: Host-associated > Plants > Roots >... | reverse complement strand
CTGGCCGGCCTGTTTTGCCAGCAGGGCGGCGGTCGTCAATCCACCCATACCCGATCCGATCACAATGGCGTCCCACCAATCTTCGAGTGCGGCTTGTTTATAGGCCACGCCGGTCGTCCGTCCTGGCATCAGTCACCTCGCAATGTTGACACTAGCCACATTGTACGCCGGATATGTTGCGCTTGTCAACATTGATGCTATCCTGGAGAAGAAGTGAAGAAAGAACACCGCTATCATCACGGCAACTTGAAGAAAACGCTATTAGACGCCACCGTGAAATTGATCGCGAAAGTCGGGCCGCGCGCCTTCACCCTGCGGGAAGTGGCCCGCCAGGCCAAGGTCTCGCACAACGCGCCCTATCGCCATTTCCGCGACAAGGATGAGCTACTCGCAGCCGTCGCAGCGGAAGGATTCGAGCGCCTGGCCGATTCGATGCTTGAGACGGCGGCGCCCGCCGACGATGCTCTCGATGCGCTACTCCTGACCGGTCGTGGGTACGTTCAGTTCGCCCTGCAATGGCCCGAACACTTTTCGGTCATGTTCGACCATTGCCAAGACCTGGACGCTTATCCCGCGTACGCCGCGTCATCGCAACGCGCCTTTCAAGTATTGCTGCATCATGTCGTCCGTGCGCAGCGCAGCGGCCAACTGCCGGCCGGCGACGCGAATCCTCTGGCGATCACCTGTTGGTCGATGGTGCACGGTATCGCCAAGCTCGCCATCAGCGGCCTGCTGCCCTTCGAATCACAAGACATGGCACTCGCATTCACGGACCGGGCAACCCGGATGCTCGCCGAAGGAATGCTTCCGCCTAGAAATAAAGTTTTAGCGCCAGCTGGATCTCGCGCGAGGTCCGCTGGAAAAACGCAGGGTTCCCCGCATAGTTGAGCGTCCCGGCGGTCGGGATGCCCACAATCGCCGCAACCGCGGTGGCTCCGGACACGTTCGGATTGTCGAACTGCGGCCGGTTGAAAAGATTAAACACTTCGGTGCGAAATTCCAGCCGTGTACCTTCCCGCAATGTGATCGGGATGTTCTTGAAGAGCGACAGATCGATCTGGTTAGTTCCCGGCCCCACGACAATGTTGCGTCCCGAATTGCCGTAGTGGTAAGTGGCCGGCGTCGCAAAAGCGGCTGGATTAAACCACAGGCTCGGCCCCGGGTTCGCCACATGCCAATCGCCAATCAAATCGGCGCGCTGCGACCCCGCCCCCGCCCCCAAAGTATTCGTACCCGAATTTATCGAAAATGGCGACCCGGAGTAGAACGAATCGATACTGTTCAACTTCCATCCGCCCAGGAGCGTGTTAGCGACGCCGCTCCAATTCTTTCCGAACGCCTTGCCCTTGCCAAACGGAAGCTCGTAACTCCAGCTCAGCGTCAGATTGTGACGAATGTCGTAATCAGAGGCTCCGCGATCGCACGCCATGCAGAGCGGATTCTGAACGCCACCTCCCGCCGTGGTGCTGATGACATCGACGGAATGGCCCCAAGCGTACGACGCCAGGAACGCGAGCCCGTGCGAGAACCGCCTCTCGGCCGTCACCTGGAGCGCGTTGTAGTAAGAATCCGAGCCGTGGAAGATCGCGGTGATGGTTCCAAATTGCGGATAGAGACGCCGCGGATTGGCCGCACCAGCGCCGGGCACCGGCTGATTGATGTTCGGATAAACAGTCAGATGCTCACCGCGCGTGCCCACGTAAGCCACCGTCAGCACCGTGTCGGATGTCAATTGCTGCTGGATGGAAATGTTCCGTTGCTGAATAGTCATGTCCGGATCACTTCGCGGGAAGTAAGAGACGCTAGTCCCGGCGGTGGCAAACTGACCGATGGGCTGGTATGGCAGGAACCCCTTCGAAAGCGGCGTGATGCCATTCACCAGATCTGTGGCGCTCGTGTTATTGGCGATCAGGAGATTGCCGGCAAATGGGGCATTGTTGTTGCCCAATGAATTCACGCTCTCGCTGGTGAAATCGTAGAAATAGCCGAAGCCCGCGCGGATCACGGTCTTGGGCGTCAACGCGTAGGAGATGCCGAAGCGCGGCCCGAAATCGGCATAGTTGGCGTCGTACATGGTGTTCTGCGGAATTTGCTGCGACGCCACCGGGAACACATTGCCGAGCGCCGGTACCAGATTCGCTAGACGATTGTGGATCTCTGTCCACGGCGTGGCGATCTCATAACGCAGCCCGATGTTCATCGTCAGCTTATTGGTCACGCGATAGTAGTCTTGGATGTAGAAACCATGTTCCCATCGGCGCGTCCCGGTCTCTTGCCATACCGACAGACTCGCCGAAGAATCTAAGCCGAGCAGAGCATCCGCTAAGCCGGCGCCGGTGCCCGCAGGCTTGGCCGGATTCTGAGTGAATTGCCCGTTGAACGAGAAGTTCCCCGACGGCGACCCCATCTGAACCGTGTTCATGCCGCGCCGGAAAAGATCGTAGCCCCACTTCACGGTGTGCCGGTCGTGAATCCAAGTCAGGTGGTAGCCCCATTGGTAGTTATTCGTGGCTTTCACAAAGGGAATGTTGCCGGTGCCTCCCACCTGATCCACGCCGGTAATTCCAAAAACTCCAACAGCCTGCCAGTTGTAGCCGTAGCCATCGATTCCAGGGATGCCTATGGCGTCCATGAAATTCGAACCCTGATTGAAGTTTATCCCTTTGTTGTCGAGCCGCGAATAGCCCGTGCGGAATTCCGAGAGAAGGTTGGGAGAAAAAACGTGCGTGTACCCAATGATGGCTTGGTTCCCAGTGCTCGAATAGTTCCCCGGGAAGATGGGCCCTCCGGCATATTGCGGGAAATATCCGGGGTTGACGATGTTGCCTGAAGTGGAATTGCTATAACGGGCGAAGATCTGATCGCTATCAGAGAAGCGATGATCCACGCGAATGTCGCCTTGTATCGGAGATAAGATGCGCGGGGGCGTATAAGAATAGTTGTTCGCCAGTCCGGGCAGGTTCTGATGTGGAAAGAGGTTCACGATCGCCGCACCAATCGTATTGTTGAACATGCTCGACGGAATCATGTTGCCGTTAAACGGCGTTCGAGTGACAACACCGTTCACCGTCGTCGCCGAGTAGGGATTGTAGATCGCGTTGCTCAATTGAGAAAAGTTGCCGCTTCGCTCCAGGTCCGTCGGAACGGTCTGCAGAAAAGATTGCCCCTGGATAGTGAACGCTTTCTGGATGTCGACGAAGAAGAACGTCTTGTCGCGGATGATTCGGCCTCCCAGGCTGCCACCGAATTGATTCTGATGAAACGCGGGAATCTGTGGCGGATCGAAATAATTCCTGGCATCCAGCACCGAATTGCGGAAAAACTCGAAGGCCGTTCCGTGAAAGGCGTTGCCGCCGGACTTAGTAACCAAGTTGACCAAGGCTCCGCCGGTGCGGCCGGTGGTAGCGTCCCGCCCGCTGCTTTGCATCTTGAATTCCTGGATCGCGTCTTGCGGCGGAAGCAGAATCATGGTGGCATATTCGTTGTCCTGCGAATGGATGCCGTCGAAATAGTAAGTGTTATCTCCGTTTCGGATGCCGTTCACCGAAACGCCCTGGAGTCCCAATTGATTGCTCGCCCCGCGCGACATCGTGTAGCCGGTTCCGCTGCTGCTGGTGCCGGGCGACAGGTAGGTCAGGACTACGAAGTCGCGTCCATTCAGCGGCAGATCATTGATGGCCTGCGAGGTTCGCACATTACCCAGCGCAGCACTCTGAGTGTCCAACATCGCCGCGTTGGCTTCCACCGTAATCGATTCACTCAGCTGGCCGGGCTTCAGCGAAAAGTCCAGCCGGGCATGCTGGTCGATGTCCAGATTGAGGTTCTGAACCATCTTGCTGAAGCCTTGCGTTTCCACCGTCACCGAGTACGAGCCGGGCTGCAACGGCGGCGATGTGTAGTTTCCATCCCCGGCGCTTTGCACATTGAATGTGCCGTTGGTTTGGGTATTGCGGATAATGATGCTCACGCTCGGCAGCGCGGCGCCGCTGGAATCGGTCACGGTTCCGACGATCGAAGCCGATTCGCTCTGGCCATACAATGCGCTCCCTAGGATGAACAGCAGCATGGCAGCTTGAATGGATTTACGCATGGAAACCCCTTCCAGAATTACTTCTTCAATTCAGAGAAAATTATCATGGAATTGCATGGGAGTCAACGGGAACCCTCCTCGTCCTTACTTCCTGACCAGTGAGCGTTTGGGATTCAGCCATTGGTTGACGAGTGATTTGTCATTGGCGCACGGGCTCTGGGGAAACGGCGAGGTGACGTCTTTGATCGGTGGACCTTTCACCGCCGAACAAGTAGAGCAGCGTCTGAACTCAGAGATCGCGTGCATGCGCGCTTATCACGTACAGTACTGGCCGGTCTTTCTTCTCGAAACCGCGCAGCACGCTGGTTGCGCCGGTTTGCGGCCCTATCGTTTAGCCCAACGGGTCTACGAACTCGGGTTTCACCTTCGACCGGAGCATTGGGGCCACGGCTTAGCCCAAGAGGCCGGACGAGCGGTGATCATTTTCGCTTTCGAACAGCTTGGCGCGAGCGCCTTATTCGCCGGACACCACCCAGCCAATGCGGCATCCGCATGCGTGCTCGCCAAGCTCGGATTCCAGTTTACGCACGAAGAGTTCTATCCTCCGACTGGTCTCCAACACCATTGTTACCTGTTAACGCCTCAAGCCGGCTTCGGCAATATACCCAGATAAACGGCGATCCAATACGTCAGAAGATAATCCACGCCGGTGCACTCCCTGCGTGGCTCCGCCGTGACTTTCGCCTCTTGAAGGGTCAACTTGCCCGGAGCCTTGGTGCCCGGGACTCCCAGGCGAAAGGGATCATTCTGCCATGTGAATTCCATGATGCCACCCACTCTCTGGTCGACCGGCAGCGCGAACTTGGCAATGTAAGAGGATGAGCCATCGGAGGCCGTGTACTTCTGTATTTGATCCGGTTGGTCATTCCATAGATCGACAATCGATTGTGGGTCGGGTACATCATTGGTCGGAAGACCGTTGGTTTCCTTCACGCGGTCGCGCCGCTCCAGCCACTCCACCAGAATCCCCTTGATCTCTTCGGGCAGATGCATGCTGGGGTTGGATCCGGCCATCGTAGTCGCCATGTAAATAGCTCGATCCTGCGGCAGTTGCACGAGGATGCTGGCGAGATTGAACCAGGCGTTGCGGTGATGACTGGTTGCCTCGCGAAGAATGTTGTAGGCGGTGAAATAATCTTGGCGAAGCTGAGCGTCCGTCTCAGCCAGCAGAAGCGGGACCATGGCCGCGTGTGACAGATTGAATTTGTAGTACATCGAGAGCGGATCCAGCACAGTGGTCCACAGAGAAACCCACGTGCACGCCGAGGCAGCCTTCACTTTCTCGTACGCAGCGCTGAATTTCGCAGGATCCACCGTAGCGCCAATGCGCAAGAGAGTGAGTTGGTGATCGAACGCGCCCAGATAGCTGGTGCAAACCGCTTTTGTGTCGGGAGGCAGCGGCACATTCCAGTTATGCTGCAGAGCAATGTAATCGATCAGATTGCTCAGCCGCTTGGCCGCACCATTCTTGACACCGCTATCTTCAACCAAAGACCATGCTGAGAAAAGCCCGAAGCACATGCCGATGATCTGGTCGCGGCTGAGCTGGTGGTCGGTGGCCGCATCCAGGAGCGTGCCGCCGGCCCCGATCCCGCACCAAACGCGCCCAACCGGTCGAATCAATGCACCTTGACCAGCGAGTTCCCGGAATCGGGCCTCCACCAGCGCATAGGAACCGAAATGCTGGTTTGTGCCGTCTGGCAGAATCGCCTCCCAGCCACCCTCAGGCTTTTCATAGAAGGCGCGGTTGTGGATCGCGATGTTGTCATCGGCCTCCCACCAGCGGCCTACGCTGTCATCCGGGAGAACACTGCGGGCGAAGAAGCCGCGATCTCTAACCGCGGAACGAACACCATTCTTGACGACCGCATCGGTGCAGACTTCGAACAGCTGGTCCACGCCGGCCAAGAGCTGCTGCACAAGCTGGAGCGCGTCGGGGTCTTTGGTGGCGGCATACCGAAAGGCGGCCGCGGCTAGAAAGTGCCCCGTCCAGATGGACGAGTCCTCTTCGTCCGAATAATGATAGCGGGCTCTCCACATCCTCAATTTGACTGAGCGCTGATGCTCGATCGTGAACAAGGCATTGTAGGGGATATGCGACGCCCGAGTGGCCGCTTCAATTTCCTGTGCAGGTTTCGCGAAATCAAAACCTGGGGGTGCCGCTTGCACAGCACCCTTGGGATTGCCCTTGCCAATTTGAACTGGCCAGGTCTGGGTCGCCAACTGTAAATACGTGCTCAGAATTTCAGGAACGGGAAGCGTTGCTTCCAAGGGCAGGCTCAGACCGGCGGAAAGCCGGGAAGGCACGTGCGGGAGGTTGAACTTCAACTCTCCGTCGAGAACGATCTTGACTTTGACCGTTGGTATTTCAATCGAGCCGCCGAAAGGGTTATGCACATTGTAGGTGTCATTGGGGCGAATTTCGATCATGAAATTGACGTCGAGCTGAGCATCCAGTTCGTTCCCAAGCCCCACGCTGAGGTGCGTGAGCCGAGCCTTGAACTGCAAGAGACCAGGCTTCACGGTGACTTGGAATTCGGGGCCGAGTTCAAAAGGAATCGCGCCCGTCGCTTTGAGTTGCACAGTGGGGCGGATGGCGAGGCTTCGCAAGGTAGGCCAGTTCGGATGCGTGCCGTCGGTCCGCACCACCGCTTGTATTTTCAGTTTGCTTAAGGCGAGGCCCCACGCGATGGGTGGCGTGGTGTAAGTCCACAACCTGATTCCGGCGCCGTCCGCTTTGGAAGTCAAGTCCAGCTTCCCGTTGAAACCAATATTCCAGGAGTCCTTCAAGGGGGCGTCTAGAGTAAAACCGCCGTCCGCAACCACGGGGCGGATTTCAGAAAAACCAGGCGGATTGGTGAGGTCGATGGCGGCCTTGACATCCTTGAGGTGCAGCGAGAAGTCCCATTTGATGTCGGGGTCGGCGCTGCCGCTAGCCTCTGCGAGTTTTGCTCCATCCAGACTGTTACCAAGTTCTGTCGACCGGGCGGCCACCAGAGGCGGCACAAAATCCGCCCAGGGTTGCGCCATCAGTAAATTGACCGCATCCCTTGCACCAAGTTGGTGCATGGGAATTGGAACGGGGTGGGGAGTCATACGCCTCCTTGCTTGGTTATTTGAGAATCTGAAACAGGTTGCTGTAATCGTCGGTCCACGGCCGCAAGCCCGGCCGCACCTTCGCCGGCTCGATGCCATGCGCCTTAAAGAAGCTCTGCGAAAACACCGCAGCGTCGTCCGATACCAGCACCCAATCGCTCGACGACAGATAGTCTTCATCCTCGCCATCGTCGTCCACCATAACCGCGGCCTTTCCAAAATCGTGGGCATTCCCGGCCACCACCGGAACCAGATTCAGGAAGCGATTCGATACGTGCACTGCCAGAATCCCGCCGGGCTTCAGCTGCTTGAAGTAGACCGCGAAACATTCGCGCGTGAGCAGGTGAACCGGGATAGCGTCGCTGGTGAACGCGTCTACCGAAATCACATCGTAATTCTGCGGCGGCTGTTGCTCCATGGTCAGGCGCGCGTCACCGAATAGAACCTGGTGGTCGCCCTGGCAATCGTTGAAGAATGTGAACCAGCTCGTCGCAATCTGATAATCGAGCGGATTGATCTCGTAAATCCGAAAGAAGTCGCCCGGGCGGCAATAGCTGGCCGTCACTCCGGCGCCCAGCCCGATGGAGCCGACGCGCACCGGACCTTTGCTTTCGAAATATCGAATAGCCCGGCCCATCCCGGATTTCGGGCCGTAGTAGCTCGTCGGCGTGCGATGCGCCTTCGCATCCAGAAGCTGGGAGCCATGATTGATCGTGCCGTGGATCAATTTGCGCGCAGGCGTCCGTTCATCGGCGTCCGGCGAGTCGTAGACCCGCAGCACTCCGTAATAATTGCGTAGAGAAAGCAGATAACGTTTATCTTCCTGACGCTTCTGATACCCCAGGTAGACCGCGAGCGCTAGTGTGAAAACGATCATCGTAATGCGGACGATCTGCACTCCCCTCGCGGACGACCAGCCGGGCGAGATCCACAGAACAATCGCAACCAGCGCGGGACACGCCATCATCGCCAGAGGCAGCTCCACGTAGCTGTGGAACAGATGCGGAGCCGCCACCGCGACGAACAACCCGCCCAGTGCGCCACCGACCGACACCATGAGATAGAAATTCGTCAGGTGCCGAGGGTCTGGCTTGAGCCGCACCAACTCTCCGTGGCAAACCATGCAGCAGAAAAAAAGCGTAGCTACGAAAGTGGGGATGGCCCACTTGAGGCTCGGATTGCCCTGGTCGTAAAAAATGGCGAAGCTCGCGCCTCCCAGCGCCACAGCCAGCAGCGGCAGGAACACTGCGCGGTGATAAAGCTTCTCACGCTCGAAACAAATGATGAAGGTAAGCAGGTAGACGCCCAGCGTAAGCACCCACAGAAACGGGATCGGAGCTACATTCTGGCTCAGATGATTCGTAATCGCCAGCAAAAGAGCTGACGAACAGGCTGCCAGCGCTGTCCAAAGTACATGCAGTACCCAATTGGGCGCCGCCGGTTCCGATACCGCTGGATCAGGCAAGGTCGCGGCCGCGAGCCCAATCGATTCCACCTTTTTGGGGGCCGCTCGAAGTGCGCTCCACGCCACCGCCGCGCACAACACCACGAAGACGGCATAGACACCCGACCAACTGACGGCCTGCGTCCGTGTCGCTAGCATTGGTTCCACCAGCACCGGAAAAGTAAACAAGGCCAGCAAAGACCCGAGGTTCGAAAGAGCGAACAGTCGATAAGGAATCGCGCCCGGTCTGGCTGCCACATACCAGGCCTGCAGCAATGGGCTGGTGGTGGATAACAGCACGTACGGCAATCCGATGGTAGCGGTCAGGAGCAGAAGTATCCGGATCGATGGATCGCCGGCTGCGACCGGCTTCCACGTAGGCGACGGGATGATCGGCAGCAGCGCCAGGCTCACGGCCATCAAGCCGATATGCAGGATCGCCTGGTGCCGCGGCTTTAGATATCGCGTTGAGCAGTGGGCGTATAGATAACCGCCCAGCAGCGCAGCCTGGAAAAACAGCAGGCAAGTGCTCCAAACGGCAGCCGCGCCCCCGAACCAGGGCAGGATGATCTTGCCGATCATGGGCTGCACTTCGAACAACAAAAAAGCGCTGAGGAAAATGGTGACGGCGTAAACCAGCATCTGACGAGTAAGGAGCAATCATCGCACACATCGGAAAGCTGCGGCTCTTATGCTAGACTTTCGTTGAATTGACGCTAGCCCCCGTTGATTATCTAATCCTGTCGCTTTACTTCGCCTTCGTGCTCGGAATCGGGTGGCTGGTAAAGCGCAGGGTTACCACCAGCGAAGATTTTTTGACATCCGGACGATCCGTCCCGGTCTGGATCACCAGCCTGGCGTTCATCGCCGCCAATCTCGGCGCCCAGGAAGTGATCGGCATGTGCGCCTCGGGAGCGAAGTACGGCATCATGACCGCGCACTTTTACTGGATCGGCGCGGTGCCCGCTATGCTGTTCGTCGGCGTCTTCATGATGCCGTTCTATTACGGCAGCCGAGCCCGCAGCGTTCCCGAATACCTGAAGCTTCGCTTCGACGAGAAAACTCGGGCGCTGAACGCGATCACCTTCGCCGTCATGACCATCTTCTCCTCGGGAATCTCGATGTACGCCCTGGGTCTGCTGTTCGAGCTGGTGTTGGGATGGAGCTTCACCGCCTCTGTTCTACTCTCGGCCGCGATCGTGCTCGTCTACACCTTCCTGGGCGGGCTCACCAGCGCGATTTACAACGAGGTGCTCCAATTCTTCCTGATTGTTCTCGGCTTCGCGCCGCTTGCGATGCTGGCCGTAAGCAAGGCGGGGGGATGGACCGGTATGGCATCGCGATTGCCGCCGGTGATGACTCACACCTGGAAGTACGTGGGCGATGCGTCCCAGAACCCAATGGGCGTGGAAGCCTTCGGATTGATTGCAGGGCTCGGCTTTGTGCTTTCCTTCGGCTACTGGTGTACCGATTTCCTGGTAGTCCAGCGCGCCATGGCCGCGGACTCGATGTCGGCCGCGCGGCGTACTCCTCTCATCGCAGCTTTTCCAAAAATGGTCATGCCGTTCATCGTGATCGTCCCGGGAGTCGCGGCGCTGGCGCTTTCGCATATGGCCCTCGGTTATTCCATTCCGGCCAAAGCCGGCGGCGGATTAGACTACGACCAGACGCTGACCACCTTGATGGCGCAGTTCTATCCTTCCGGCATGCTGGGCGTCGGTCTCACTGCGCTGATGGCGTCGTTTATGTCCGGCATGGCAGGCAACGTCACAGCCTTCAACACGGTGTGGACCTACGATCTCTATCAGGGCCACATCAACCGGCATGCGCCCGATGCCCATTACCTCTGGGTCGGCCGCGTGACGACTGTCGTCGGAGTGGGCCTTTCCATCGGCACTGCCTTTCTGGCCTCGCACTTCAACAACATTATGGATTTTCTGCAGCTGGTGTTCGGGTTCGTGAATGCCCCGCTGTTTGCGACATTCCTGCTGGGTATGTTTTGGGTGCGTGCCACCGGGCATGGAGCGTTCAGTGGTTTGCTGGCAGGTACAGCGGCGGCAGCTGCCACCCACGGATTGACTCTGGCCGAGAACAAAGGCGGCTGGCTGGGCACCGTCGTACACACCTTCCCCTCGACCATGGCGCAGAATTTCTGGATCGCAATCTTCGCCTGGTCCACCTGCTTCGCAGTCACGATTTTGGTGAGTCTCGCATCGCAGCCCAAGCCCGCGTCGGAACTGCACAATCTTGTGTACGGCCTAACCGACATTCCGCATGATGCCGATTTGCCGTGGTACAAACGGCCAGCGCCACTCGCCATTATTGTGGTTGTGGCGCTGATTGCACTAAATCTGATCTTCTGGTGATATGCCCGATCTCCGCATTCCAATTGGAATCTTCTTCACCCTCGTTGGGCTGCTGGTGGGGATTACCGGACTTGCCGCCGGTTATCACGCGCCGCTGGAATCGGAGAACCTAAATCTGTATTGCGGCATTTCGATACTCGTTTTCGGAGGCGTGATGCTGTGGCTGGCCCGGCGCAGCTCGTAATCGAAGCTTTCGAAAGTCGTTTCCGGAGTACGCCGGATGTCGCGTGCGCTCCGGGCCGCGTTAATTTGATCGGCGAGCATACCGACTACAATTCCGGACTGGTTCTGCCCATGGCCATTGATCTGGCCTGCTACGCGGCGTCGGCGCCCAATCGTGACGGATTGCTGCGAATTTACTCCGAGAACTTGAAGCAAGCCCGCCAATGGCCGATCGATCAGCTCGGACAATTGCGCCCATCCGGCGACTGGAGCGATTACGTGATCGGCGTAGCGCGGCAATTAGAGTTCCGCCGTGGCCGCGATCTTCTGGTCTCCAGCCGCGTGCCCCTGGGATCGGGACTCAGTTCTTCAGCGGCGCTGGAAGTCTCGACTGCGCTCGCGTTGGGATGGAGCGGCTCTCTGCCCAGCCCCGAACTCGCTAAGCTCTGCCGCCGCGCTGAGAACGACTTCATCGGTTTGCCGTCCGGCATCATGGATCAATTTGTTTCAGTCTTCGGCTATGAAAACGCGGCCGTGCTGATCGACTGCCGCAGCCTGGCCGGCGAGCCCGTGGAACTTCCGGGGGACGTGACCGTTGTGGCCGTAAACTCGATGGTCAAACACGAGCTCGCCCAGTCTGCTTACCGGCAGCGTGTGGCGGAATGTGCCGCGGCAGCGCGCGAGATCGGGAGCTTACGCGATGCAACGCTGGATTCCGTGCAATTGATTCACGATCCAATCGTCCGTCGGCGCGCGCGGCACGTCGTCACTGAGAATCAGCGCGTCGTCGATTTCGTGGCGGCTATCCGAAGAGCGGACCTGCCCGAGATGGGACGTCTCCTGCTAGCATCCCACCGAAGTTTGCAAAACGATTACGAAGTGAGCTGCCAGGAACTGGACTTCCTGGTCGACACGGCTCTCGCCATTCCGGGGACGTTTGGCGCCCGCATGATCGGAGGCGGCTTCGGCGGCTGCACCGTAAACTTGATCGATCGAACGGCCGTGGAACATTTCACGTCGGCACTGGGCCAAGCGTACTGCGCTAAGTTTGGTATCGAGCCTGCGTTTTATCCTGTGCGACCCGCGCCAGGCGCCAGTCGGATTTCATGAGAGAGGAGTTGTGAAGATAACTTGCGTCCATGCCCTTTATGGCTTACTTTGAGATTGTGACCACGGAACAAAAAAGCCGTCTCGACCAAGCCGTGTGGGTGAATCCCCAGCGTATGAGTGGAACGCCTTGCTTTCATGGCACGCGTGTACCTGTCCAAAGTCTGATCGACTTTCTTGAAGGTGGCGAAACGATTGACCGGTTTCTAGAACTGTACCCTTCCATTTCCAGAGAGCAAGTCCTCTCTGTCCTCGATTTCGCGAATAGTCAGCTTCTCGAATGCGCGTCCTCATTGACGAGTGCGTAGACCCGCGCATCAAGCAGCTCTTGGATGATCAAGGAGTCGCCACGGTTCACGAGCAAGGCTGGGAGAGGTTGGAAGATGGCCCTCTTGCGCTCGCACAGATAGAGTTCGACGTGCTCGTGACAATTGATCGGAACCTCGAGTTCCAGCAAAACCTATCCAAATACCGCATCGGCGTCGTCGTGGTTCACGTTCCCAAGAACCAACTTGCCCACTATCGCGTCATTCAAAAGGATTTGCTCTCAGCGATTGAAAACGTTCGTCCCGGCGAAGCGATTCACGTGCGAGCGCTCGGCGTCTGACGGCAGTATTTCGGGACACTTCAGCACCTTTTGACATTTAAGAGAACAAATTCCCCAAACCACCACTATTCAGCCGTACACGATATTACGCTCTCTCCTCCGAGGCGTAACGGACAGGCGGGACCTACTGATTCAGGCCCTGCCTGCCCCTTTTCTTGACATGTCCGGTTCAGCAGTCGGGCGACTCGACTTCCGCCACACGAAGTAAACCGGCACTCCCGTGGCAATCAATGCCAACCCGGCAAAGGAAGGCCCCGGCTTTTCGATTAAAGTATTCACCAGAAATCCACCGGCGACTGCCAGGAACAGCAGCGGCGTCACCGGATAGCCCCACATGCGATAGGGCCGCTCGAGTTGCGGTTGCTTACGCCGCAGCACCATCATCCCGGCCACCATGAGCGCGTAGGAAATCCACAAAGCGAACATCGCGTAGTCGAGCAGCGTTTCGTAGGTGCCGCTAAGCAACAGAATTACGGCCCACACCGCTTGCGCCACGATCGAAAACGCCGGCGTCGAAAAGCGCGGATGAACTTCGGCGAACTTCGCGAAGAATAACCCATCGCGCGCCTGAGCAAAATAGATACGAGGGCTGGTCAAAAAACAGCCGTTGATGGTCCCGATGATCGACAGCAGTATGATCACCGCCACCAGCGTCCCACCCGCCGGACCCAGGACGCGCTCGGCCGCCGATGCGCCCACATGATCGCTGGCTGCGATCTCCGGTATCGACATCACGTGCAGGTAGGCCAGATTCGCCGACATATAAATCGCAATGCAGATGCCGACGCCGAGAGCCAATGCCCGGAGAATATTTCGTTTCGGATCCCGAATCTCGCCCGCCACAAATGTAACTTGGACCCAGCCGTCATAAGCCAGTAGACATGCGATCAGCGCGACACCGAAGTGGCTGAGCGAAAATTGAGGCATCGTTGCCGCCACCGCCGTGCCGGGATTGCCGCGGAAGAAAAACGCTCCGCCGATGATGATCAGCAGTCCCAGAACTTTCGCAAACGTAAAACCCTTCTGTACCAGTGCGCCGCCCGAAACGCCGCGATAATTAATCGTTGCCAGAATCAAAATAGCCAGGATGCCGAGCAGCTTGGATGCAAGCGGTGTCAAGGGCACAAAGTAAGACACGTACAGCGCCAGCGTGACGGCCATCCAGGAAACTTGCGCCGTGCGAGCCACGACGAACATGGTCCAGCCGTAGAGAAACCCTCCCAGCGGGCCGTAAGCTTCTCGCAAGAAGACGTACTGTCCGCCGGTGGCAGGCAGCGCAGCGCCCAGTTCGGCGCACGCCAGCGCTCCAAAGAATGAAGCCACTCCGGCGAACAGCCAAACGCCCAGGATGGAAGCTTGCGATCCCAGATTGCGCGCCACCAGATTCGGAACCAGAAAGATTCCGCCTCCGATCACAATCCCCACTACGATCGCGAGCGAATCCAACAGGCTGAGTTTGCGTGGGAGGTCAGATTGCATCGAGTAAGCCAGCTTGTGAGAGTATCATTCCCGGCAGATTCCTCGCTTGCTGGCGCGGATGAAGCTCACCAGATGGCGTGTGTGCTCGTTGTTCAACTCGGCTTCGATGCGGCCCAGCGCGTCTTCGAGTTTGAGTCCCGACCGGTACAGGATCCGATAAGCAGCCTTCAGCGCGTTTATGTCCTCTTTTACGAAGCCTGCTCGCCTCAGTCCCACCAGATTCAGGCCTTTGGGCGTGACGTTGAAGTCCGAATAAAGAAAGAATGGAGGAACATCGCTATTGACTCGCGAATTGCCGCCAATCATGGCCAGTTTCCCGATCTTGGAGAATTGGTGAATTACCACGCCGCCGGAAATGAATGCCTGGTCCTCCACTTCGACGTGCCCGGCCACCAGCGCGCAACTGGCGATGACGCAATTGTTGCCGATCTTGCAATTGTGCGCGATGTGGCCCGAGGTCATGATGTAATTGCCATCCCCGATCTCCGTGCTGCTTTCCGGCTGCGTGCCGCGGGAAATGGTGTAGTGCTCCCGAATGATATTGCCGTTGCCGATGCGCAGATAACTGCGCTGGCCGACGAAAGTCTTGTCGAGCGGATCGGTGCCGAGCACCGTGCCCGCCGAGATCTCGTTTCGCTCGCCGAGCGTCGTCCAGCGCTTCACATAAACATACGGCTCCAACCGGCAGTGCGCGCCGATCACAACATCTTCCTCGACGATTACATACTCGCCGATCACCGCCCTTGGCCCGACTTGCACGTTCGCGTGCACCCGCGCAGTAGGCGCGACCACAGCGGAAGGATCAACGGGCATAAGTTTGTATGATACAGGGGTGGCGGGAGGTCGAGATTGCGGGTCACCCAAATCGCAGCGGAATTGAAAGCAGTCTGGGAGGGCGACGGCAATCTGGATATCCGGGGCGTTTCCCCGCTCGAATCTGCCGGGCCAGGGGAAATCTCGTTCGTCGGAAACCGCAAGGCTGCCGCCGGAGCGCAGACGTCTGGCGCGGGCTGCCTGCTCGTGACAGCCGATTTTCCTCAGGGCCGCACGTTGATCCGTGTGGCCGATCCTCGTGGTGCTTGCGCGCGTGTCATCGGGCTTCTTTATCCAGCGCCGGTAATCCAGCCCGGCATCCACCCCACCGCCGTGATCGCCCAGGATGCTGAAATTGCGCGATCGGCGGCCATAGGACCCCACGCCACCATCGGCTCCAGCACGCGCATCGGCGAAGGATCCAGCATCGGGCCAGGCTGCGTGATCGAAGCAGGTGTTCGAATCGGGGCCGGCTGCATCGTGCATGCCAATGTCACGATCTATAACGGCGTGACCATCGGCGATCGTGCCGTCCTGCACTCCGGAGTGGTGCTCGGTGCCGACGGTTTCGGTTTTGTTCTCCATGGCGATCGCTACGAGAAATTTCCGCAGATTGGGCGCGTCGAGATTGGCAACGATGTCGAGATCGGCGCCAACTCCTGCATTGACCGCGCGGCCCTGGGCGTAACCGAGATCCGCGACGGCACCAAGCTAGACAACATGGTCCACATCGCGCACAACTGCCGCATCGGACGCCATGTCGTCATCGCCGCTCAGACGGGACTCTCCGGTGGAGTGGTGGTGGAAGACTATGCGGTCATCGGCGGGCAGGTGGGCATCGGCGACAAGGCGCGCATTGAATCCGGCGCGGTGCTCGGCTCCGGTTGCGGCATCCTCACTTCGAAGATAGTCCGCAAGGGCCAGGTGGTCTGGGGAACGCCGGCGCGTCCGCTGAAAGAACATTTGGAGCAACTGGCGAACCTGGCACGACTGCCGGAGCTACGCAGGGAAGTGGCCGAACTGGAAAAGCAATTGCAGGAACTGAAAAAAAGCTGAGGCTACGCAGCACCGGCGAGCTTGGTTCCGACCCCGGCCGCCGCTTCTTCGAGGACCGAGCTGGTTTGGTCCACCAACTGCTGAAGACGCCGCATATAGAGTCGCGCCTCAGTCTGTTCCGGCGGCAACGTCATCTCCAAATAATAGGCGATGGCCTCGATGGAACTCAGCGGCTGGCGCAGATCGTGAATCAGCTCACGCACCAGCTCTTCGGAATGCGAGACGGACGTCATCGTTTCCAAATAAAGGGCGGGTTTAACAAGAACGGCTTGTGCAGCAGACATTTTTCGGAATTCCCTTCCGCACGCTCAAAGATTGATCAGCACAAAATCCGGCGTATTCGCTAATCGTTAATCGGGGGAAAGAGACGTTATACCCCCAAACCCGCGTTCGCGTCAAGCAAAACTTTCTAAACGGTACAACCGTGAACTGCCTCACGCATGTGCAACCTGGACGTCACTTATCGCGACTGATGGCCCCAACTTTCCCATTCACCGCCCGCAAGTAGTCGCCCGGCCCCAGCACAACTTGCGTCCCCCGTACACCGGCAGAGATCGAAATCATCTCGAATAACGCGATCGTTTCGTCTGCATAAACCGGATAATCGCGCTTCGTTCCCAGCGCGGTGACTCCACCGCGAATGTAACCGGTGAGTTGCTGGACTTCTTTAAGCGGCGCTAGTTCTACTTTTCGATCGCCCGTCAATCGCGCCAGCGCCTTCCCGTCCAGTTCCTGATTCCCGGGGATGACCGCCAGATAAACGCCGCCGCGGTCGCCGCGCACCACCAGCGTCTTGAAGACCTGCTCGGCCGGCATTCCGATTTTCGCCGCCACGCTCTCGGCGCTCAGATCGTCCGGATCCACGACGTAATCTCGCAGCTCATATGCGATTCCCAGCCTATCGAGGATGCGCGTCGCGTTGGTTTTCATGCTTCGCCAAGCCCTCCAGCAGCAGGCCGGTGAGTTGGGAAATGAAGATGCTGCCCGTGTTGTCGGGGGAATAATTTACCTCCGGCAGATCATCCACCGTGATCGCGATGGCCACCCGGCCTCCTGATGAATAAACGATCCCCACGTCGCTTCGCAGGTGATCCAGAGAACCGGTCTTATCCGCTATTGGAAGATCGCCGATCTTCCGGCCTATGCCGTTCTTATCCTGCTGCCGTTTCAGGATGGCGACCATCTCTCGCGATGCGGCTGGGTTTACCAGCTCGCCTTGTTCCATTTTTTCCATCAGCGTCACCATCTCACGCGGCGTGCTCACTCCCAGGCCGAAGCGCTGGTTCTCCACCACTTTTCCGGCTTGGCTGACTCCGCTCGGAGCTTTTCC
>Ga0207664_10001157_pt1 | contig 17555 bp, 20 predicted proteins | sample LARL83metaG_FD_184349 | JGI IMG/M metagenome (GOLD analysis project Ga0207664, IMG submission 184349) | Corn, switchgrass and miscanthus rhizosphere microbial communities from Kellogg Biological Station, Michigan, USA - LAR L8-3 metaG... | ecosystem: Host-associated > Plants > Roots >... | reverse complement strand
GGCGTCCCGGTGCAGGTGGTGCTGGCCGGGCTCTCATCCGCACTGGCCGAGGGGCAGGCGGCGCACGGCGTGTCCGCGGACCTGATCCTGTGCTTCCTCCGGGACCGGGGGCCGGAGGACGCGATGCGGACGCTGCGCGCCGCCCTCCCCTACCGGCAGCACTTCATCGGCGTCGGTCTCGTCTCCACCGAGATCGGCTACCCACCGGAGCTCTTCCGCGACGTCTTCGGCGCCGCCGCGGCCGAGGGCCTGCACCGGGTCGCCCACGCCGGGGAGGAAGCCGGTCCAGATTATGTGTGGCAGGCGCTCGACCTGCTCGGGGCCGAGCGCATCGACCATGGCATCCGGTCCATGGAGGACGCGAGCCTGGTCCGCCGGCTGCGTGAGGACCAGGTCCCGCTCACCGTCTGCCCGCTCTCGAACGTGGCGCTGCGCGCGGTCGGATCCCTGGCTGACCATGTGCTGCCCGCGATGCTGGCGGAAGGCCTGAAAGCCACGGTCAACAGCGACGATCCGGCCTACTTCGGCGGTTACATCGACGCCAACTTCGCCGCTGTCCGCCGCGAGATGAACGTGAGCGACCAGCAGATCGTGACCCTGGCGCGCAACTCGTTCGACGCCTGCTTCACGACCGAGGCACAGCGCAGCCGGTGGAAGGCAGAGCTCGAGACCGCGGCAGCGGGAGCCGATGGGTGAGCTGCCCGGTCGGTCCCGGCGCCCCCGCGCGGCCGGCGGGCGCGTGCGGCACGGCGCTCCTGGCGAGGGCGGCGGGCACGGGGATACCGTAGGGCCATGCGTCGGATGAGCCAGATCGTCGGCGCCGTTGTCCTGCTGCTCGGCGTCTTCTGGGCCGGGCGCGAGAGCACCCACGGGCTCGGTGCCTTCTGGGAGCACTGGTGGTGCCCGATACCCCTCGCGCTGATAGTGGTGGGTCTCGTGGGTCTTGGTTTCGCGCTTGTCGCCGGGCGCCCCTCGCCTAGCGCGTGACGAGCAGCAGGGACCGGCCAAGCCAAGCTTCAACGGCGTCACGCCCGACACCGGCATCTTCCTTGCTTATTCTCTTGCCAAGAGAACTCTGTAATGCAAAGCTAGCTGCATGACAGACACGCCAGCCTCGCCGCAGGATGGCCCCCGCGAGCTTCTCTCGGCCACGCGCCGCCTCACTCGCGAGGTCCGTCAGGCCCAGCGCGGCACCTGGTTCCCACTGCTGCTGTTCGCCGCGCTCACGCTGATCTCGGTGCCCGTCACCCTCAACAGCCGCCACGTCCTCGACTGCAGGGTGAACCCGCCCGGAAAGATCTGCGTCGCCTACTCGCTTGGGGCATTCGTCTATTGGCCGCTCGCCTTGGTGCTGGCCTACGCCGTGATCGCGGCCTTCTACGTGCACCGGGCCCGCAGCCGCGGGGTTGGCACCCGGGTCCGCCCCTACGTCCTCACCGGCGTCATCATTGCCCTCGTGGCGACCGCCGTTTCGCTGTGGTTCGTCACCCACCCGGGAGCCGTCGGGTTTCCCTCGCCGCCGTCGCCAGGGACGATGGTCGCCTACCGGCTGGTGAGTCCCGCCGGTGCGATCGGGCTGGCGCTGCTCGTGCTGGCACGGGTGGAGCGCAACCGCGCGCTGCTGGTGTTCGGCCTCGCGTACCTGGTCATCGTGGGTTTCGGCTGGATCTTTACCCCTCGCTCCACCTGGCTCCTGCCAGCAACCACGGCCGCGGTGCTGCTGCTCGGCAGTGTCGGCTTCGCGCTCGCCGAACGACGTGCCGCGCGGTCGGCGTCATGACCGAGCATCCCGTCAATGGCCTGGATGACGTCGTTCATCAGCGAGTCAGGCTCGGCATCCTCACCATCGCCCACGAGGCCCGCCGCGTGGAGTTCGGCTTCCTGCGTACTGCCCTCGACCTGACCGCCGGCAACCTCGGGCAGCATCTGTCCGTCCTGGAAAAGGCCGAGCTGGTGCACATCGAGAAGGGGTACGAAGGGAAACGCCCCCGGACCTGGGTCAATCTCACGCCCGAGGGCGAGAAAGCCCTCCGGGATGAGATCGCCCACCTCAAGCGCCTCATCCAGCAGGTCGAGCAGGCCCCCCGTGACCTGCACGGCCCGGGAAGCGCTGCCGTTGTCAGTCCTCCCGCTCCTAGCACGGGAGCCGGGTCTTGATCCCTGGTGCCGGGCATCGGTGCGATCATGGTCCGTGTGACGGCGTGGCAGGAAGTCGAACGGGCAGAGCCGGAGTTCGCGCGGCGCGTGCGGGCGCTGTTCGACGCTCACCGGCACAAGACAATCGCTACCGTGCGGGCCGACGGGTCGCCGCGGATCTCCGGGATCGAGACGGTCTTCGAGGACGGCGAGCTGGTCTTTGGCTCGATGCCGAACGCGCGCAAGGGCGCGGATCTCCGCCGGGATCCGCGGTTCGCCCTGCACAGCGCCACGGTCGACCCGGTCGAGGGCGCCGAGGCGCAGTGGCCGGGCGAGGCGAAGATCTCCGGCCGGGCGATTGCTGCCGGACCGATCACCGAAGGACCGGACGGCGACCGCTTCCACGCCGACATCGCCGAGGTCGTGCACACCCACCTCAACCCGGAGGCCTCGATGCTCGTGGTCGAGTGGTGGACGCCGGCGCAAGGGCTGCAAAGGATCGAGCGCGGGTAACCCTCCACGCCCGCCCAGGCATGGCTATGCGCCTGGTGGGTGGGTCGCGTTCGGCCGTGTGCGGACGATGATCTCATTGACCACCGCGTCCAGTGGCTTGGTCGCATCGATCGCCACGGCCCCAGGTGCTGACAGAAGCTCGCGTTCGAGCATGGGATGGTAGCTCAGGATCCCGGCCAGCTCGTCCGGATGTTTTCCGTAATCGTTTTCAGTACGGCTCAGCAGACGGTGGCGAAGCGTTCCCTTATCAACGACCAGCACAAAGATCGCCTCGAACAGGGAATAAAATCTGGCTTGGTTGGAAACTATTGCTGCGACGAAGGCGGTCCTGGCCCCGGTCAGCAGCTTCTGCAGGCCAGACTCCTGCCAGTTCCATGCGTATTTGGTCCAATCTACCGGTCCTTCCGGCCATTCCGCCGGGCGACCGGCGCTGTCCTCAAGACGCGTGACATCCGGCATATCGTCAGTGTTATAGGCCGGGTAGCCCCTTCGCGCCAGGACCTGCGCGACGGTGGACTTTCCCGATCCGGCATCACCAGTTATCAGGTACGTGGCCACGGTGTCCTCTATATCGCCGCGCAGCACACATCCGCAATTGGTTAACGCAACAGACCGGAGCCACGCGGCAGGCAGTCGCTACCGCGTGGCCCTCGCCCCCGATGAGGAAGCGGCCCGGCGCCCATCCGTTCAGGTAGCGGCCGCGGGCCGGTGCCGGCGAGCTGCCAGCGCCCGGTTCACAAGCACGGCCACGACCGCGCCAAGGATGGCTGCTCCCACCGCGATCAGGACGATCTGCCAGCCCGCCGTTCCCCCCGTCACAGCAGCATGCGTGTGGGTCAGGACCGGCGGGGCCGCTGGCCCGTGTGACACCGGCGGCTCAGGCGGCGGGTACGTGCCGGTGGCGGCGAAGGCAGCGGGTGCGCCCACGACGGCCGCCGCCAGCGCGGCGGCCAGCCCGGTCAGCACGCCAACCAGGCGGCGGATGTAGTGAATACCCTTCATGTCGACTCGACCCCCTTCGAGACGTAGTGCTTGTTCAGAGGCGGCAGGCGCCCGGTTGATACCCCTCGGTCAGTATCGCGATCACCGCCGCGCCGGCCGCGGAACCGACTAAGTGTGGTTTCCCGCGCTGACGAGAATTGATCCGGTTCCTTCCTGTGCCTAACGCCTTCTTGATCGCCCAGCCGGCGGCCGCCCGTGTATCAGGCAGCCGGATGAGCGGCTCCGAGGTGTGACTGATTTTGTTCTTCCGCCAAGACAACGGGGAGTTCTGGCATGGTTCTGGTGGTGATACTGGCTGTGGCACTCGGCTCGTGGGCTCTTGGCTGGGCGCTGGATCACGTCGGTGACGAGATAGACCGCAACGGATTTCTCCATTACGTCGGGCTCTGTCTCAAGGTTCTGGGTTTCGTGATCGGGACAGTTGGGGCCGGAATTGCCCTGGACGCGGCAAGGGATCCCGATAAGTATGGAGTGCATTAGGCGCCCGCGCTCATTACGGATCCGGTGAGGGTCGCGCGAGACGACTACGCGTTGCTGTACCTCTCGCCTGGACGGTCCGGTGAACCGGGCGCGGCGCGTCGATCCAGATGGCTTCGACCTGGTATAAAGCGGTGCCTGAGGCTCCGCACCCGCGGGCGTTGTCTTCGGAGCCTCTAGCTCGCGAGACAGTGGCTCAACTAGCATGATGGGCTCTGATCAGGGCCACTGGGGGGTGGAGATGAGCGGCGCGCGGTCCGGGCCCACCGGCCTTATTCACCTCGGCGCCCCTCTCTACGACCCGGCCACTCACGGTCCACACTTCACCGTCGGATCGTGCGGGACTCCTTGGCGGACCTGGGAGGTGGCGTGCTGGTCAGCGACGTTATGGCGGCGTTCCCGGCCTATATACGGCTCGGCTCGACTATCCGGCGGGCGGCCGAGGTGGTCAGCGTGTCGGAGGTCGGCCAGCTGATGGTCCTGGACCACGACGGCCGGTTCGTCGGGTCACTGTCCGAGGAGGACCTGGTGCGGGCCATGCTGCCCGGCTTCGAAGACGTGACAACCGCCGGCGGAACGCTCGCCGATGCGTTCCGGGTTTTCCTGGAACGCGGCCGCGTCCTCGCCGACCGCGTCATCGACCCCCTCGTCGTGCGCGACGCGGCGACGGTCCGATCGACCGACGAACTCGCCCGGGCGGCGATCGTGATGATCAACCGCGGGATTCGCAGGCTTCCCGTGGTCGACGACGGGACCCTCGTGGGCACGCTCTCCCGGGCCGATCTGTGCCGTGCGGTGATCTACCATTCCTGAACTCCTGCTGACCCTCACCGACCGGCACACCCAAGAGACAAGCCAGCGGCTGTGCGCGCTACCGGCAACCCTCGGCCGGGACGATGGCGTGGCGGCGGTGGTGCTGGACGACCCCGACGTCTCCCGACGCCACGCGCGGCTCGAGATCGTCGGCAACCAACTGGTGCTTACCGATCTGGAGAGCACCAACGGAACCTACGTAAACGACACGCGGGTGACGCGCCAGGTGCTCGACCCCGGGGATCGCATACGCATCGGCCGATACGACCTGACCTGGACGTCTGTCGACCCGAAGGCGACGGTGATCGTCAATCGGAAGATGCTGACCGCGGTGCGGCGGGTTGCGCCGTCACGCGTCGCGGCACGGCGCGTGGTGGAGGCCGCAGAGGCGCACAACCGGCAGGTGGGGCACGAGCTCGACGGATTCCTGTCGCTCGCGCACGGATTTCTGCCGGCCGAGCCGCCGCTGCTGGCCTTCCCGGAATCGCACCGGGCCTGGGACGACATGACCGAGCGGCTGCCCGAGTTGTTCCGCGGGCTGCTGCTGCGCCGGGCGTTCGACGCGATGCCGGTGCTCGACGCCCGGCCCGAAGCGCTGCCCGACCGGTACCTGCTGCGCGCCTCGACTTTGCTCGGCGTATTCGCCCACGCCTATCAGTACATGGCGATCGACCCGCCGGCGGCTCTGCCCGAGTCGCTGCAGCGACCGTGGACCACGGTCGCGCGCCGCCTGGGCAAGAAGATCCCGGCCGTCTCCTACATCGATCTGTTCCTCTACAACTGGCGGCTGCGCGATCCGGCCGGACCGCGAGCGCTGGACAACATGGATCTGCTGGTGCCGACCTGGAACAACGCGGCGGAGCGAGTGTTCTACCTGGTCACCAGCGAGTTCGCGATGGGCCTCACGCCCGTGCTCGGCGCCATGCTGGACGCTCAGGAAGCCGCCGTCGCCGACGATCCGGTCGCTTTGGAGAGCGCGCTCCTGGTGATCCTCGACCGGCTCCAGCACGTAACCCAGGCCATTTACCCGCAGATCGATCCCAACCCGCGCGGCCGGCATCCGCTCGACCAGGTGCTGTGGGCCAAAACGGTCGGTACCTCAGGCGTCCCTATCTTCGACGGTGCACCCAGCCCGAGCGGCACCGCGCAACCGCAGATCCACGCGCTGGACGCGTTTCTCGAGCGCCGGGACTATGGCTCGCTGGTCGGGCAGCAGAGCGTCTACCTCGCCGGATTCTTCCCCCGGCACTGGCAGGAGCTGGTGGCCGCGCTGCGCGAGGTGTCGGTGCGCCAGTACGTCGAGGACACCCGCAACGCCGCCTTGCGCGGCATCTACAACGCCATGCTCGACGCCTACATAGGCGACCGCGGCTGGATGGGCCTGCACCGCATCAAGGCGTACGGCTTCCTGGAGGTGGCGTTCAAGGTCGGCCGGCAGGTCACGACCGGCGCCCGTTTCACCGGACTGTTCAAGGACCGGACCTGGGACAAGGTGGACGGCGAGCTGGCCATCGTCCGGGAGGAGCGCCGCCCGCCGGTGGGTCCGCCGGTGGCGTTCGGAACCGCCCGCCGGGGGCGCCTCGTCACCGCGGAGTCGGGCGCCTGGACCTGCCGTCTGGAGATCGACGTCACCGGGCAGGGCGTGCACCACTTGCCCGGTGACCGGGTCGGCGTGCTGGCCGAGAACGACGACGAGCTGGTGCGCCGCACCGTCGCCGCCCTGCAGGCGACCGGCGAGGAGCTGGTGCGGCTCACCCCGGCGTGGCGCGCGGCGGTGGCCTGCCGGGAAGGCTACGGCGAGGTCGACGTGCTGCCGTTGCGGACGCTGCTGGGCTTCGCCCGCCTCCGGCCGATCGGCCGGGACGTGGCGAAACGGCTGGTGAAACTGACGGCCGTGGGCGCGTGGCAGCGGGTGGTGGACGCCCGCATGGAGGACCAGTGGGAGCTGTGGGACGTCCTGAACCTGCTCTACGCGGGCGGATACGACGTGACCCGGCTGTGGAAGGCTGATCCGGGCGAGGACGACGCGTTCTGCGCGGTGATTCCGCCCGAGCCATTCCGGCTGTATTCGATCGCCTCGGCGCCGCCGCCCGGCCAGCCCGCCACCACGCTGCAACTCGTGGTCGCCGGCCTCGGCTACAGCTCCGCCCAGACGCCGTGGTCGTACCCGCGGGAGCGCCAAGGCACGGCATCGCATTTCCTGCGCCGGGCGAGCACCGATGGCCAGCACCGGCTGTCATTGCAGATCGTCGCCGCGCCCCGGTTCCGGCTGCCGGCCGATCCCGCGCGGCCCATCGTCATGTTCGCGGCCGGTTCCGGGATCGCCCCGTTCCTGGGGTTCGTTGCCGCGCGCACCGGGCCCGGCGAGAACCGGCTCTATCTGGGGATCCGCACGCCGGAGGAGTTCGTCGAGCGCTCAGCCCTGGACGCGGCGGCGGCTGCGGGCCGGCTGGAACTCTCCGTCGCGTTCTCCCGCGCCGATGCCGCCATCGGATTCGACGGCCGGCGCCACGTCGTCCAGCCCGGACAGCGGCGCCGGGTGGACGACATCATCCGCGCCGAAGCGGACGCGCTCTGGGACCTGTTGCGCTCCACCGACGACGGCGGCCGCGGCGCATTCGTCTACGTGTGCGGCAGCGCACGGTTCGCCGCCTCCGTACGCCACGCGCTGACCGACATCGTGCCCGGCGATGGCCGCGAATTCCTCCGCCAGCTGGTGGCCGACGGCCGTCTGGGCGAGGACGTGTTCACCACCTATCTCGGCCACGCGCAGCAGGGCCCCCGCTTCGAGGTGTCGGATCTGGCGCAGCACAACACCGCTGACGCGGGCTATTGGATGGCGATCGGTGGTGCGGTATTCGACGTCAGCGAGCTCGTGCACCTGCACATCGGCGGTCCGCACATCATCCGCAATCACGTCGGGCTCGACGCGACCGCGGCGTACCGAAAGGTGCTGCACCACGCGCATGCCGAGATCGATGCCCAGCTCGCGATGTACGAGATCGGCCATCTGCGCCGGCTCCAGTTCGGCGCCTGGTGGGGCGTGGTGCTCACTGAGGACGGCCTGCGCGCGCTGCCGCTGGAAGAACTATTCCGGACCTGGGTACGGTTCGTATACCTGCTGGCCAGCATGGAAAATGCGCTGACCGCCGACTACGGATTCACCACATCGGTCCCCACCTTGGGCGAGGACCCCAGGGAGCTGACGCCCTTCAAGGCGCAGTACGTCATCGAGGCGCACCGGCGGTTCCTGGTCAGTTATCTGGACGGGCTGGTGCACGATGACCTGCGCACCCTGTGGCAATTGACCGTCGGCTTCTGCGACCCGCACCAGGACATCCGGTCCTTCGACACCGATCTTGCCGCCATGTCGGCGCGGCCGGATGCCGGGCTGGTCCGCCAATCCGTAGCCGCAGTCAAGGAGCTACTGCTCGCCGGGGACGACCTCCGGCTGGTCACGGCGCTGTGCCGCCTCTACACGCACGTCGACATCCGGCTGCTGCGCGACCTCAAAACGGCTGTGCTGGAAGGAGTTCGGGCTTTCGAGATCCACGAAGCTGACGTCGTCGAGCAGGCGGGAGCCACGCTGCTGAACGCGGTACGCGAGGCACTCACGGCGGTGTCGGCCTACTACCAGCGCCTCGCCGAGCAGACCCGCGGCCACGGCATCACCGCCGACGGTGTGGCCGAGGAGATAATCCCGGACGACCGGGGCCTGCCCGGCCACGGCGGCCCCCTACTTCTTCCCGACTGACGCCCGATCGCGGCGGAGCCACTGCCCCTGCCCGGGCTGCGCCAAAGCGGTGCCGTCGGCCAGGACGAGCTGGCCACGGCGCAGAACGAACCGGGGCCAGCCCTGCACGCTCCAGCCGTCGTACACCGAGTAGCCCGCGCGCGACTGCATACGCGACCCGTCGATGACCCGGCGCTGCCGCGGATCCCACAGCCCGAGGTCGGCGTCGGAGCCGACGGCGATCGTGCCCTTCCGCGGATACAGGCCGAACAGCCGGGCGGCGCTGGCCGACGTGAGCTCCACGAACCTGTCCAGCGAGATCCGCCCGGCCGCGACGCCCTCTGAGAACAGCATCGGCATGAGCGTCTCCAGGTCGGCGACGCCCTGCCGGGCCGTCACCACGTCCAGCGCCGGGTCGAGCTTGGCCGCCAGCGTCCACGGCGCGTGATCACTGCAGACCGTATCCACCTCGCTCGCGGCCAGCCCGCGCCACAGCGCGTCCCGGTCGGACTGGTCCCGCAGCGGCGGGGCGCCGACGTACTTGGCCGCGTCCGGCTCGTCAAAACGCTCCCGGGTCAGATGCAGGTACAGCGGCCTGGTCTCGACGTAGACGGGCAGCCCTGCGGCCCGGGCCTGCTGGCACCGGCCCAGGGCCGCGGCCGAGGACAGGTGCACCACGTAGACGGGCGCACCGGTGCCGCGGGCCAGCTCCACCGCCTGGTCAATGGCCTCGACCTCGGCGCTGACCGGCCGCGAATCGGGGAAGTGGCGGATCGCGCCGCGGCCGGCCCCGATCAGCTCCTGGCCGGTCCGCTGGAGTATCCCAGCGTCCTCGCAGTGGACGAGCGTCAGCGACCCGGCCCGGCCGGCCGCAAGGACCGCGTCGGCCAGGCCCGGCGTCCCGGCCGCGTAGTCAGGGTCGGACAGGAACACCTTCACGCTCGTGTGCCCGTCGGCGGCCAGGCCGGCGATCTCGGCCGGCGTGCCGTCCCCGAGGCCGGTGAGCACCGGGTGCAGGAACCAGTCCACCGCGGCCTCGGCGCTGGCCCCGGCCATCTCCCGCGCGATCGCCTCGGTCATGCTCTCGCCGGGCAGGGCGAACGTCATGTTCCCGACGGTGGTGATGCCCCCGGCAATCGCCGCCAGCGATCCGGTCCAGAAGTCGTCCACCCAGACCGGCTCCTGCTGGCTAAGCTCCGCGGCCAGCGCGGCGTAGACCAGGTGTACGTGCGCGTCGATGCCGCCGGGCAGCACCAGGAGGCCATCGGCGTCGATCTCCTCGGGCCCGGACAGGGTGCCACCGATCTCGGCGATCCGGCCGTCCCGCACGCCGACGTCAGCGATCTCACGGTGGCCGGGAGTGATGACCGTTCCGTTACGGATGACGAGGTCAAAGGGCGGTGTAGCCATCAGAGCATCCTGGCACGCCCTCAACTCGCGGCGTGCTGCTGCTTCAGGACTGACATACATGCCCCGATCGCAGTGACGCCTGGCGATCTTTCAAGATCAGGCCGCTGCGATGATCTTCGGCACGTATTCGGCACCGCCAGGCTGGGTCGGGCGAACATCAGCTTCGCATACCGCCCATGGCCAATCTCGATGCGGCCAGGTGCTGGTTGTCACTGTTGCGGGCGGTGGTAAATCTCCGAGCGGTGGTCGATGTCGAGGACGTGGACAATGCGGCTGTCCTCGTCGATCCGGTAGACGATGCGATAGGTGCCTCGCCGGGCACCATGACAGCCAGCAAGCGGCCCGAACAGCGGCTTGCCCACCCGATGAGGGTTGACCGCAAGCGCGGCATCGCAGAACTCCAGGGCGGCGGCGGCAACGGTTTCCGGAAGCCGCTGGGCGAACGCTCGCCGTGCGGCGGGCTGGAACCGGATCTCGTACCGCTGCGCAGGTTCGGTCGTCACGCGCCAGTGACGCGGCGCCGGGCCAGATCCTGGCGGACGGTGGCCGTGTCAGCGCCAGGCTCACCCCGGCCCAGCGCCGCCAGGCTCTCTGAGATCCGGGCAACTGCATCGGTGTCACCGAGGATTTCCAGGGTCATCTCCAGGCCCTCAAGGTCATCCACCGACAGCAAGACAGCCTCAGGCTCGCCGTTGCGGGTCAGGGTGATCCGCTCGTGCTGCTGGCGTACTCGCCGGGCCAGCTCAGACAAGCGCGCCTTAGCTTCGGACAGCGGCACAGGCGTCGCGGCAATCGTCATGGTTAGAAGTATAGACCTTATTAGTCTATCTTTAGACCAACCCGCGCGAGGAGGCACCGCTCAAGCTACTGAGAGGGCAGCACACGACGCGGTCTCTTGAGCACGACGTAGATCCCACAGCCGGTGACCGTCCGCAGCAGGCCTTCCCCGCGCAGGATGTCGATGGCCTTGTCCACCGCGGATTGAGAGCTTGAGTGGGGCGCGTTCATCGGGGTTCACGGGCATTCGCTCCGCAGCTCAGACCCCACGCGCGTACCGGGTGAACTGGGACGGACCGCGGTGAACTGCAGCCCTTGGGAGTTCGTGATCATGCTTCAGGCTGGAGATGCCAGCCCCGGGTCGAGTTATCGACTGCGGATCTGCCCATCAAGGCCACGCACCCGGTACGGCACTGCGTTGTAAGCCTCGGGCGGTTCCAGCGGCCAAGCTGATCTTGACGTTGCCGATCATGATGCTGTATCGGCATGGCTGAGCGACGCCTAGCCATTCACCGCGATTAGCAACGCGCCACGCACCGGCGGCCAGACCGATACAGCCAAACCAGGCCAAACCAGCCCCGCCGCCTCAAGGCTTTCCGGAACGTTTCGGCGCCTGACTGTCATGTCACTCAGTGTGGACAGCTTGACCGGAAACGTCTTCGCATCTCGCAGGGAGTTTTACTAACTGGCAGGCGCGTCAGGTGATCTTGGTCAGACAGAATCCGCAGGTCACAGTGTTACGAACGCTGGTTGCGTTATCTGTTCTGGCACCGCGCGCTTACCAGGCCATGAGGCTTGACGATGTGGGGGACGTTGCCCTCGGTTCGCCTTGAATCGGGTCGTTGTATATCAGACTGCCGGATGTCTACCATGGTTTGGTAAAGGAGCTGTCAGGTTTCGATGTGGGCGGGCAGGGCGCTGCCCTGGACCTGGGGCTCACGGTGAACTGAGCCTCACTACCCGCTCGGCTGGCGGCTGGGGCGGCGGAATTGCCGTCCATACCACGGCCGCTGCGGGTTCCAGTTCAACAAGGGGGGAATCATGGAATCGACCTCAGACTTTATCTTCGACCCGCTGCCACCAATCGACGAACCGGATGCGTCCGGCGCAGCCGGAGAACCAGCCACGTTCGCCGCAGCGGCGGAACCGCCGGAGCATCCGCTCGGCCGGCTCACCGGGCTTCGCGGGACGTGGATCGGCGAGGGCTTCAACGTCATCTGGCGGCCCCACCACCCGACGCACCGGCAGCTTGTGGACGACCACGTCCTCGAGCTCAACCTCACTAGTGAGCGACTGGACTTCGGCCCCGGCCTCGGGAAGATACCCAACCGTGGCCTGCGGCAGCGCAACATCGGCCTGCACGGCTTGAATTACCTTCAGCAGATCTCCGATGCCAGCGTGTCTCACGCAGACCACCATGATTCGAAGCAGCACTTCGAACCGGGCCTGTGGCTGCTGATCCCGGGGACTAGCCACCCCGAAGAGCCCCAAACCGTGGCCCGCCTGGCGTGCATCCCGCACGGCACGGTGATCCTGGCCCAGGGCACCGCCGAGACCTCCAATGGTGGCCCCGACATCAAGCCCGTCAGTATCAGGCCCTTCCCGATCGGCGAACCGGGCAACGAGCAAGACTTGCTGGAACAGCATGTGGACTTTGACAGCGATTTCCGGATCCCCCGCCACCCCCTGCAGAAGGGCATCAAACAGGAATTGGTCGATAACCCCAACAGCTTCATCTTCATACCGCCCTCCACCCCACACCAGCCCGTCGCCAAAACGACCAAGCTGCATGTGTCTACCCACGGCTCGCTGCCAGGCGGCGGAACGCTTCCGGGTGGCGGAGCCGCGAATATCGCCTTCTTGAAAGGCGGCCCCGATGGGCCGAACGCGGTTACAGCGCACGTCACCGCCACATTCTGGCTGCAGACGTTCCAGGGGCACCAAGAACCCGGCCTGCTGCAGTACTCACAGCGCGTGCTGCTGAACTTCAACGACGTGAGCTGGCCTCACGTCACGGTCGCCACACTGCACAAGCAGTAGCAGACCAGCTGAACCAGCATTTACACGGCGCGTTTGCACTGTGGCCGGCCGGTACCACACCGACCGACATCCCTTACGTTGCACCACACTGCCAAGTGCCCGGCCGCCCCGCCGCCGGACGTGGCTCGTGCGGCTGGGCGGAAGCTCCGGCTCATGGCGCTCCAAGGCGAGCAGATGCCCGGCCATGCCGCCCGTCAGTTCGACCAGCGGCGGCCATGGCGTCTTGTCCCAGGCCATGAGCCGAGTAGACGAAGTTAGATTCGATTCGTGCGCTTCTAATAGCCAATCAGTACCTGCTTTCTCGTTGCGTAACGCCGCTGTAACCCGCTGCTTGCAAAGCATGACCAAGATGTCCAGCAGCGTCCATGGCCTGGCCAAAATCAGACCACCGACAGGGCTTACCGCCAGGTGGCGCTTACCCCGGCCGAGCAGGCGTCGCCGCTCGCGCGGCGACCCTACGACCTGCGGCATGCCTGCCTGTCCAGGTGGCTGAACGGCGGCGTCTACCCCACCCAGGTGGCCGAGTGGGTCGGGCACAGCGTGGACGTGCTGCTGCGCATCTACGCCAAGTGCGTCACGGGCCAGGACGAGCTGGCCAAGCGCCGGATCACCGAGGCGCTGCGCCAGGACTGACATGAGCGGCCGACGCTCACCGGGTAAACCTGCTTTCCGAGTATCTGGGAGGGGTTTACGCCCGGTCTAGCGGCGGCGGAATGCCGCACCGAGCGCCGGCGTGCCGACGTTCCACATGTTGTCGGCGACGTTGATCGTGACTCCGGGGGGAACGATCTCGTCGATGCGATCAAGCACCTCGGCGGAAAGCTCGATCCCGTCAGCGGCGAGGTAGCCGTCCAGGTGCTCCATGGTGCGCGGGCCAATGATCGCGGAGGTGACCGCGGGGTGGCGGATGACGAACGCGACCGCCATCTGGATGAGGGTCAGCCCGGCCTCGTCGGCGAGCGCGCCGAGGGCATCGGCGGCGTCGAGCTTGGCGGCATTGGCCGGGTTGGTGGCGTCATAGGCTCCGGGGAAACGCTGAGTACGAGCGGCGGAGCCCGGACCACTGACCTCCTGGCCCTTGCGGTACCTGCCCGACAGCCAGCCCCCGGCCAGCGGGCTGTAGGCCATGACGCCCATTCCGTGGCGCAGGCAGGTCGGAAGCACGTCGTACTCGATAGCGCGGGTCAGCAAGGAGTACGGCGGCTGCTCGGTACGAAACCGTCCGTGGCCGCGGCGGTCGGCGGTCCACTGGGCCTCGACGATCTCAGAGGCAGGCACCTTCGACGCGCCGAAGGAGCGGATCTTGCCAGCATGGACGAGGTCAGACAGGGCGCCGAGGGTCTCATCGATATCGGTGTTCCGATCGGGAACACCTACTTGGTACAGGTCGATCCAGTCGGTCTGCAGGCGGCGCAGCGAGCCCTCGACCGCTTCGGTAATCCACCGCCGCGACGCTCCGCGATGGTTGGGGTCCGAATCGCCGAAAGGAACACCGAACTTGACGGCCAGCACCACGCTCTCGCGCCGTCCGCTGGCCAGCGCCTCCCCCAGGATCTCTTCTGACTCGCCGGCGGAGTAACCATCGGCGGTGTCGATGAAGTTGATCCCGGCGTCCAGCGCCTTGTGGATGACCTTGACCGCGTCGTCGTGATCAGAGTTGCCGAAGGCGCCGAACATCATCGCGCCCAGGCACATCTGGCTGACCGAGATGCCGGTGCGTCCCAGAGGTCGGTAATCCATGGAAATGCTCCTTGCGTCGCCGCGAGCTAGTCGCGGCAAGTAAGTGGGGTAAGATGTGCCAGCAAGCGGATAACCTGTCCGTTTCACTGTAGCGACTATCGGATAGGCTGTCCACTTAGGATGTCAACGCCCCCGGACCAGATCACGTCACCGGCGAGACGAGCTGACGCGGAGCGCAACCGCGACAAGATCCTCGCGGCCGCCCGTTCCGCGTTCGCCGATCCTGGGACTGAAGTGTCGATGGCCGAGATCTCGCGACGCGCGGGAGTCGGCATGGCGACCTTGTACCGCAACTTCCCCGGACGCCGGGAGCTCCTTGAGGCCCTCTACACCAACGAGGTCAACGCCATCTGCGAGGCCGCCGAAGCTCCCGGCGCGAGCCTTCTCTCCTGGCTGCGCCAGCTCTTTGCCTTCTTCGCCAGCAAGCGTCACATCGCCGCGGAGCTGCTCAAGCACACCGACAGCGGCAACTCTGTGTTCGGCGGCAGCCGCGCCCGAGTCACCGCCGCCGGCCAGCCGTTGCTCGCCACTGCGCAACAGGCCCGCGAGGTTCGCAACGACCTCACTCTCGAACAGGTCCTCGACCTGATCCACGCCATCGCGACGATCCGTGGCGACACCAGTTATGTACAGGCGATCCTTCAGGCCGCACTCGACGGCCTGCGCTCATCGACCGATGGGAAGCGCTCCCTGGAGGGCTCGAACCCCTAAGCCTGCTCGCTCTCCTCGGGAGCCAAGCCCTCGGGCCGAGTCTCCGCAGGGCGCTGAAAGAGAGTGGGGCTGTGAAGAGTGGGGCGGATGGGACTCGAACCCACGACCGACGGATTATGAGTCCAGCCTGCCAACAACCCGTCTCATATGGCGTGACCTGGCCGGACACGAGTTGACGCGATCATGAATGCCACGATTTGGGCACGTATTTGGCATGATCAAGCCCGATGCGGACCAGGCTGCGCTGTCCGGGCCCAGCGCCGATGCGGCTCAGCGTTGTGTCTGACGCCAGTGCCTGATCGCCTGGTCCATTCGCGGAACGTCGTCACGCAAGGTGACCCAGACCTCTTCGTAGTCGATGCGGTGGTAGGCATGTGCGGCGATGATCCTCATGCCCTTGACCTCCCGCCAGGGAATCTCAGGCGTCGCCTTGATGACCTCATCAGGCAGCTTGGTGGCGATGTCGCCAAGTCGGCCGATGATGGCCTCTCCTGCTAGACGCAGCGGGCGCTCGGTATCCCAGCGCCTCTTCCCCAGGCTCACCAGCTCGGCGGCTGCATCGGCCGCCTCAGCCAGATCTGCCAGAAGGTCATCGACTCCCCTGGTCACAGATCCACGGCCTCGGACCGAATGTGGTCGTCCCGCGGCTTGAGGGCGTTTCGCGCGACGACGTCGACTCCGACGCCCAGGAGTTCCTCAAGATCCTGGAACAGGCCGACGTGATCAAGAAGGGAGGTACCTGGCTCAAAGTCGACCAGCAGGTCAAGATCGCTGTCTGGGCGGGCCTCGCCTCTAGCGACTGAGCCGAACACGGCGATCCGATGAGCCCTGCGCTTCCGCGCGACGCCGAGGATCTCTGCGCGGCGTCGGCGCAGCCCTTCCATGGTGAGCACGTCATCGGTCACCCTTTAAGGGTATCGCCGGGTGCCCCGGGCGACGCTTCGAGCAGGCGAGATGCAAAGGAACGGCTGAAGCTTCATGCGGGCTCGCTGAACGTCGCTGGCCACACTCACGTCCCGGCGACGTAATAGCCCTTGCCGATCACGGAGGTGATCAGCCCCGCGTCCTTCAGCGCGGTGAGTGCCCGTTCGGCCGTGATGTGGGAGACGCCATGCTCCTGGCTGAGCGTCTTGACGCTCGGCAGCCGCTTGGTGATCGTCCCGTCCTCGATCTGAGCGCGCAATAGCGCCGCGAGCTGCACATACAGCGGCGTCGATGACTCATGATCGATTTCCACATGATCACATTAGGTCTCCCTTGCATCCTTCCTGGTCCCAGGGAGTACAGCAGGAACCATATGGTTCCTGTACAATCTGGAATCGAACCAGACCGCTCGTGTCGCCGGAGGGCGCATGCAGGATGAGCAACCCATTGCCAGGAGAGGACATCCCGGACTGGTGGCCCTATGCCGCTGAGTTCCCCTGCTGGCATGTCTGGCGCGGTGTATCGGGCCTGGTGTACGCGCGGCGGCCACGCACCAGCCCGCCGCTTGTGGTGCGCGCAGAAAACCCCGCGGATCTGCTTGCTCAGATCAGGCGTGCAGAGGACAAGAGGGCTGCCGGCATCTCCTCGCTTACGTCAGGCCGCCGTCCTGAATCCGAGGATTAAAAGCTTGAGCGGGGCGCGTTCACTGGGGTTCATGAGCGTTCGCGCCGCAGGTTAGACCGCATGCGTGCACCCGGATGAACCCGACCGGACGGTTATGAACTGCAACCCAAACTGCAACCCTGGGGTTGCTGACCAGCCTGGTTCGGGCTCGGAACCTGGCAATTCAGCGGCGGTTAGCGCTCTTTGCTGATCAGCCAGCGCTGCTGCAGTTCAAGCAGCGAACGCGATCCCTTTAGGGGCGCGGCCGATGTTGATCGGCTTGCCCGGCGTGCCGGTGGCCGTCGCGACCGGTATGACGTTACCAACTGGGCAGCCGGGACAACTCCCGGCGATGTAGGCGGATGTGGCGACGTAGGCGGTCTTCCCGTCCGGCGTGATCGCGATCGCCAGGGCGGTGCCGTTGATCTTGATCGGTTTGCCCGGCGTGTTGGCGACGGGGGCGACCGGGATGACCGTGTGGTGATTTCCATCGGCGATGTAGGCGGTCTTGCCGTCCGGCGACCACGCCGCCTTTGAGACAGCCCATCCGGTCCGCCAGCACCGTGCCGGGCACCCCGCCCAGCACTTCGAAGCATTCGGCCAGCAGCGCCAGCGT
>Ga0207664_10001156_pt1 | contig 17558 bp, 16 predicted proteins | sample LARL83metaG_FD_184349 | JGI IMG/M metagenome (GOLD analysis project Ga0207664, IMG submission 184349) | Corn, switchgrass and miscanthus rhizosphere microbial communities from Kellogg Biological Station, Michigan, USA - LAR L8-3 metaG... | ecosystem: Host-associated > Plants > Roots >... | reverse complement strand
GTCGACATACGGCCTGAAGTTCTGCACCACGCCCTGCGAGACCAGCAGCAGGGTCAGCAGCAGCGACAGCGGCAGCAGCACGTACAGCGTGCTGCGCGTCAGGTCGACCCAGAAGTTGCCGATGCCAAGCGCGCTGCGCCGGCTGAAGCCGCGCACCACGGCCACCAGCACCGCGATGCCGGTCGCCGCGGAGAGGAAGTTCTGCACCGCCAGGCCCAGCATCTGGGTCAGGTAGCTCATCGTCGATTCGCCGGCGTAGCCCTGCCAGTTGGTATTGCTGGCGAAGCTGATCGCGGTGTTCATCGCCGAATCCGGCGTCACCGCGGCGAAGTGCTGCGGGTTCAGCGGCAGCCACTGCTGTGTCCGCTGCAACAGATAGACGACCAGCAGGCCGAGCAGGTTGAACAGCAGCATGGCCAGCGCGTAGCGCTTCCAGCTCATCTCCTCGCTGCTGCCGATGCCGCACAGGCGATAGATGCCGCGTTCCGCGCGGCCGCCGAAGCGGGTGACGCGGTTCGGCGCATCGGCGAACACCAGCGCCATGTAGCTGCCGACCGGCTTCACCAGCAGCAGCAAGACGAGCAGGAACAAGCCGGTCTGCAGGAAATCGTTCGCGGTCATTCGAACCATTCCGGCTTGAGCAGGGCCACGCACAGGTAGCCGGCCAGCGCCAGCGCGATCAGCGCGGCGAACACATGGAGAACATTCATCACGGGAAACTCATGCAGGGAGAAAATTGCGCGCCGCCGGTTTACCGGCGTGGGCACAGCCGATCGCAGATCAGCGTAAAGCCCAGCGTGGCCGCGCACAGCACGAGCAGGAACAGCAGGCAGATGAAATCCATCGGCGTCGACTCATGGAGAGAACGACGCGCACTGTAGGAACTGCCGTATAAGAACGGGGTAGCGATTCGGCCGTTTCGCGTATGGAACGCGTAAAGTTTTTCGCGGCGCGTGGATCAGGCCGTCATCTGCAGCGGGTCCGCCGGCAGCCGTTCGACCGTGTAGCCGGCCGCGTCCCAGGCATCGAGCCCGCCCAGCAGCGGGCGCACCCGGCGGTAGCCGATGCCCATCAGCAGCTTGGCGGCCTTTGCGGCGGACACCTCGTTCGGGCAGCTGCAATAGATCACCAGCTCGCGCTCCGGCGGAACGCCGGCCAGCGCGCGGTCGACCCCTTCGAGGTCGGCCAGCAGCGCGCCGGGGATGATCCGCGTGTCGAGCAGGCGAGCCGCCTGCGAACGCACGTCGACCACCACCGGCGACTGGCCGCCGGCGATCGAATCGTTCAGTTCGTCCACCGTGATGCGCGCCATGCGCAAGGCCACCAGCAAGCGCCGGCGCTGCCACCACTTCGCCGCGATATAGAGCGCCAGCAGCACCAGCAGCAGCTCGAACGCCAGCGTGCCGGCACTGGCCAGCGCCGCGAGCACCACGTCGATCTGCTCGGCGAAGGCGTAGCCCACGCCCACCGCAAGCCCAGCCCACAGCAGCGAGCCGAGCCCGTCCAGCAGCAGGAACGCGGGCAGGCGCAGGCCCATCGCGCCCACCAGCGGCGGCGCCACCGTGGACAGCCCCGGCACGAACTTGGCGACCAGCAGCACGCGCCCGCGCCAGCGCTGGAAGCGCAGCTCGGACTGCTTCACGCAGGAATCGGGCGACAGCGAAATGCGGCAGATCGTGCGCATCACGCCGGAGCCGAAACGCCGGCCGGCGCCATACCAGACGAGGTCGCTGAGCAGGCAGGCGAGCACCGCCGCCAGCACGACCGCCACCGCCGACAGCTTGCCGCCCGAGGCCAGGGCGCCGGCCACGATCATGGTGGGGACGGCCGGCACCGGCACGCCGGCCTGTTCCACCAGTACGTTGAAGAACACCAGCAGCAAGCCGTATTGCGCGATCAGTGCGATGATTTCATGGGCCATCGGAGCGGTACTCGATGCAGGCGCGCCATTGCTGGCGCTGATGGTTGGGGCGCTTGCGGGCGATTGCAAACCTGCGGCGTTTGCGACGACGTGCCACGGCGCAATCGTCCGCACGGCCCTATAATCGCCACGATACGCCGCCTTGAAGCCCGATGACCCCGATGCCAGCCGACGCCAGCCGCCCCGCCGACTTCGCCCATGTGCGCGATCTCGCTGCCGCCGACATGCAGCGCGTCGATGCGCTGATCCGCCAGCGGTTGTCATCCGACGTGGTGCTGATCAACCAGATCGCCGACCACATCATCGCCTCGGGCGGCAAACGGCTACGCCCGATGCTGCACGTTCTGGCCGCCGGCGCCGCCGGCTACCGCGGCGAGCACCACACCAAGCTGGCGGCGATCATCGAGTTCATCCACACCTCCACCCTGCTGCATGACGACGTGGTCGACGAGTCCGACCTGCGCCGCGGCCGCAAGACCGCCAACGCGCTGTGGGGCAACGCCGCCAGCGTGCTGGTCGGCGACTTCCTCTACTCGCGCTCGTTCCAGCTGATGGTGGAACTGGACGACATGCGCATCATGCGCATCCTCGCCGACACCACCAACACCATCGCCGAAGGCGAGGTGCTGCAGCTGCTCAACATCGGCAACGCCGACATCAGCGAGGCGGCCTACCTGGCCGTGATCGAGCGCAAGACCGCCGTGCTGTTCGCCGCCGCCACCGAGCTCGGCGGCCTGCTCGGCGGCCTGCCGGAAAACCAGGTCGCCGCGCTGCGCCGCTACGGCATGGAGCTGGGCTACGCGTTCCAGATCGCCGACGACCTGCTCGATTACGTTTCCGATCCGGACACGCTGGGCAAGAACATCGGCGACGACCTCGCCGAAGGCAAGCCGACCCTGCCGCTGATCTACGCGCTGGAGAGGGCCGGCCCCGACGAGGCGCGCTCCCTGCGCCACGCGATCGAACACGGCGGGCTGGATTCGCTCGAGCGCATCATCGCCTCGATCCGCGACTCCGGCGCGCTGGAGCGCACCCGCGAGCGCGCGCTGAGCCATGCCCAGGCCGCTCGCGACGCGCTGTCGAGCCTGCCCGCCTCGATCCACCGCGACGCGCTGGCCACGCTGGCCGATCATTCGGTGCATCGCGCGTTTTGAGCAGGTCGGCTTCGGCCGATCCCGCCGCGCGACCGAGCCCTTGCCTCGGCCTTTGCGCGCTGCCAGCGAACGGGCAAGCGCGACGCGAATGGGGCCGCCAGGGAAACCCATCGTTCAGCCTTGGCTGCTGGCAGCGCCGCCGCCAATCGGCCAGACTTCGCCCATGTTCCGTCCGCGTTCCCTCCGCTGGTTGTGCTGTCTCGCGGCGATCCTGTTGCCGCCGGCAGCGGCGCATGCCGCCAGCGCCGGCTACCGCTACGACACGGTGCACAGCCAGATCGTTTTCAGCATCAGCCACGACGGCTATTCGCGCCCGTTCGGCCGCCTGCACATCGCCAAGGGCTGGCTGCGTTTCGACCCCGATGATTGGAGCACGGCCGCCACCGAACTGGACATCGACGTGGCCGGGGTGGACATGGGCGATGCGGACTGGAACAAGGGCGTGTGCAAGCCGGCCCTGCTCGATTGCGCGCGCCACCGCTACGCGCATTTCGCCAGCACCGGCGTCGAGCGCAAGGACGATCACCATGGCGTGCTGCATGGCCAGCTGACCCTGCGCGGCGTGACGATGCCGCTGAGTCTTCCGTTCACCTTCAACCGCGTCGGCAGGACCATCTACGGCCTGCACACCGTCGCCGGTTTCTCGGCCAGCGCCACGCTGGACCGCCAGGCATTCGGCCTCGCTGCCAACGCCAACTCGATCGGCCAGTCGGTGAATGTCTGGCTGGAACTCGAAGCGATTCGCGACGAGCACGCCACGCCCAAGGAGCAACCATGAGTCTGCGCAGCAACGACCGCCAGTGGGGATCGGTGGCGAAATTCTTCCACTGGGTGATCGCGCTGGCGATCCTTGGCAACGGCACCTTCGGCCTGCTGATGGATCTGGCGCATTCGCCGATGCAGAAGATCAACTGGCTCGCGCTGCACAAGTCGATCGGCCTGACCGTGCTTGCGCTGGCGCTGCTGCGGGTGCTGTGGCGCTGGCGCGACGGCCGCCCACGGGAAGAGCAGGCGCCACGCTGGCAGCAATGGGCCGCGCGCACCGTGCACGGCGTGCTGTACGTGCTGATCGTGGCGTTGCCGCTCAGCGGCTGGTGGTTCAACTCGGTCACCGGCAAGCCGCTGCAATGGTTCAAGCAGTTCAACCTGCCCGCGCTGGCGGCGAAGAACGACGACCTGCGCCATTTCGCGAATGGCGTGCACGAATACCTGTTCTGGTTCCTGCTGCTGGTGCTGGTGGCGCACGTCGGCGCCGCGCTGAAGCACCACGTGTTCGACAACGACAACGTATTGCGCCGGATGCTGCCGTTCGGCCGCCTGCGCAACGAGCCCGCGCCCAAAGGAGAACCCTGATGCATCGCCTCGCCATGCTGCTTGCACTTGTCCTGCCCTTCGCCGCCACCGCCGCCGACTACACGGTGCAGCCCGCCGCCAGCACCCTGGGCTTCAGCGATACCTTCCAGGGCGAAACCTTCAACGGCCGCTTTGGCAAGTGGACCGCGGCGATCAGCTACGACCCGGCCAACCTTGCCGGCTCGAAGTTCGACGTCGAGGTGGAACTGGCCAGCGCAAAAACCGGCGACAACGATCGCGACGGCGCGCTTCCCGGTGCGGATTTCTTCGACGTGGCGAAATTTCCCAAGGCGCATTTCGTCACCACCGGTTTCCGCCAAGACGGCGCCCAGGTGATCGCCGACGGCAAGCTCACCCTGCGCGGCGTGACCCGGCCGGTGAGCCTGCAGGTGACGTTCAAGCCGCAAAGCAGCGGCGCCACGCTGGACGTCGCCGGCACCGTGAAGCGGCTTGATTTCAGCGTGGGCGGCGGCGATTACGCCGATACGTCGGTGATCGGCGCCGACGTGAAGATCACGGCGCACCTGCAGCTGGCGCCGAAATAAACGTGATCGGCGGCAACCCGTGGCGGCGCCTGCGCGACTGGCTCGCGCCCGCCGCGCGCCTGCCCTCGACGCCTGCTCCGCGGCCGGCCGCCGGCGATTCATCGCGCGTCGCCGACAGCCTGCGCAACCTGCTCGACGATCCCGGCATTCCGGCGTCGGTACGCAAGGAACTGGCCACCGACTTCGGCCGCATCGAGAGCATGCTGGCCAGGCTGGAACGCGGCGAACTGCATGTGGCCGTGTTCGGCCGGGTCTCCGCCGGCAAGTCGGCGCTGGCCAATGCACTGCTCGGACGCGAGGCATTCACGGTGGGCGTCCTGCACGGCACCACCACCGGCGCCGAAAGCGCCACGCTCGACGAGGCGCAGCACGACGGTCTGGTGCTGATCGATACGCCCGGCATCAACGAGCTCGATGGCGAGACGCGCGAGCGGCTGGCGTTCGAGGTGGCCGAGGTCAGCGACCTGGTGATCTTCGTCGGTGACGCCGACCTCACCCGCGAAGAGCTCGATGCGCTGAAGACGCTCGCGGCGACCCAGCGTCCCCTGCTGCTCGCCTTGAACAAGGCCGACCGCTACGGCGCCGACGAGCTGGCCGATCTGCTGAACCATCTGCAGCTGCGCGTGGCCGGGCTGGTGCGCGCGGACGACGTGATCGCGGTGGCCGCGCGTCCGGCCGCGCAACGCGTGGTCGAAGTCGACGAGCGCGGACACGAGCGCGCCCGTGAGCAATCGCGTCCGCCGGACGTGGCCATGCTGCGCGAACGGCTGCTGGCGATCGCGGCGCGCGAAGGCAAGACGCTGTCGGCCATCAATGCCGGCTTGTACGCGGGCCGGCTCACCGACCAGGTCAGCGCGCGCATCGCGCAGACGCGGCAGGCGGTCGCGGCGAAAGTGATCCACAACTACTGCATCGCCAAGGGCGTGGCGGTGGCGCTGAATCCGGTTCCCGTCGCCGACCTGCTCGCCGCCGCCGGGCTGGACGCGGCGATGGTCGTGCAGCTGTCGCGCGTGTACGGGTTGCCGCTGACCCGCGCCGAATCCGGCCGGCTGGTGGCGGTGATTTCCGCGCAACTGGCCGCGCTGATGGGCGCGATCTGGGGCATGCAGCTGGTCGCTTCCGCGCTCAAGGGCATGAGCGCCGGCCTGTCGGTCGTGGTCACCGCCGCGGCGCAAGGCGCGCTCGGCTGGTACGCCACCGTGCTGATCGGCCGCGCCGCCGAACGCTACCTGATCGCCGGCAAATCCTGGGGCGAAGCCGGCGCCAAGCGCGCGGTCGCCGACATCGTCGCCAGCCTCGACCGCGACTCGATCCTGCGCGAGGCGCGCGAGGAAATTCTCAAGCGGTTGAAAGCGCGCCACGCTTAGCCCCATGTTCCTCCCCCCTGCTGGCAGGGGGAGGTTAGGAGGGGGTAAAGCTCTTGACTTAGGATCAAGATCAAGAGCGGCCCCACCCCAGCCCTCCCCTGCAAGCAGGGGAGGGAGTTCACGCTGACAGGAACGCGCGCACCGCGGCCGCATCGAATGGCCAATCCAGTTCACGCCCGTCCCGTCCATCACGCAATACCGGCACGCGGGTGCCGTAAAGCTGTTCCAACGCATCGCTGTCATCCACCCACACGCTGTCGAAATCCGGCGCGCGCGCTTCGGCCAGTACGGCCAGCGCAAGGTCGCACAAGTGGCAGTAATCACGCTGGTACAGGATCAGATCGGGCATGCGCTTGCGAATGGACTGCCAAATGCGGGGACGCCGCGTAGAATAACCGTACTCCCTCCCTCAGCAGTGCAACCATGGCCGTCAGCGTCTTCGACCTCTTCAAGATCGGCATCGGACCGTCTTCCTCGCACACGGTCGGCCCGATGCGCGCGGCGGCCCGTTTCGCCGAGCGCTGGCTGGAGGAGAAAGGCGTGCTCGATCGCGTGGTGCGCGTGCGCGCGGAACTCTACGGCTCGCTGGCGATGACCGGCCGCGGCCATGGCACCGACAAGGCCGTGCTGCTCGGGCTGGAAGGGCAGCATCCGGACACGGTCGATCCGGACCAGATACCCGGCACGCTCGAGCGCATCCGCGGCACGCAGCGCCTGCGCGTGCTCGGCAAGCACGAGATCGCCTTCGACGAGAAGAGCGACCTCATCTTCAACAAGCGCCAGAAGCTGCCGTTCCACACCAACGGCATGCGCTTCTCCGCCTACGATGCCGATGGCAACGAACTGGCCACGCGCGACTACTACTCGGTCGGCGGCGGCTTCGTGGTGAACCAGGATGAAGCGGCCGAAGACCGCATCGTCGCCGACACCACCGAGCAGCCCTACCCGTTCACCACCGGCGACGAGATGCTCGCGCTGTGCAAGCAGCACGGCCTGACCATCGCGCAATTGATGATGGCCAACGAAAGCGTGTGGCGTCCCGAAGCGGAAACCCGCGCCGGCCTGCTCACCATCTGGCAGGCGATGCAGGATTGCGTCACGCGCGGACTGCGTTCTCCCGGCGTGCTGCCCGGCGGCCTGAAAGTGCACCGCCGTGCGCCGGCGATGCTGGAGGAATTGCGCACGCAACCGGAGGCGGCGCTGAAGGATCCGCTGACCATCCTCGACTGGGTCAACCTCTACGCGCTGGCGGTCAACGAGGAGAACGCCGCCGGTGGCCGCGTGGTCACCGCGCCCACCAACGGCGCGGCCGGCATCGTGCCGGCGGTCGGCCACTATTACCTGCGCTTCTGCCCGCAGGCCACCGAGGAAGGCATCCTCAACTACCTGCTCACCGCCGCAGCGATCGGCATCCTGTACAAGGAAAACGCCTCGATCTCCGGCGCCGAAGTCGGCTGCCAGGGCGAAGTCGGCGTGGCCTGCTCGATGGCCGCCGGCGGCCTCACCGCGGCGCTCGGCGGCAACGTGATGCAGGTCGAGAACGCCGCCGAGATCGGCATGGAACATAACCTCGGCCTCACCTGCGACCCCATCGGCGGCCTGGTGCAGATCCCCTGCATCGAGCGCAACGCGATGGGCTCGGTCAAGGCGATCAACGCCAGCCGCATGGCATTGAAGAGCGACGGCAAGCACCGCGTCAGCCTCGACAAGGTGATCAAGACCATGCGCGACACCGGCCGCGACATGAAGGACAAGTACAAGGAAACCAGCCGCGGCGGCCTCGCGGTCAACGTCATCGAGTGCTGAAACTCCGCCAGCCCTTATAAGAGCCCGCTCGCGGGCGATGCTCCACGCACGACACCCAAGGAAGGAATCACCAGTCGGCTGCTCCACGCGCCCGCACTGTAATAACAAGGATGATATAGTCATGGCATGGCAGCTGAGCTACTACAACGCGAAGGTGGCCGAGCAACTGGAAGCTTGGCCCTTCGGTATCCGTGCCGGCTTCCTGCGCATTGCCGAACTGATGCAAGTGTACGGACCGGATATCGGCATGCCGCATACGAAGGCCATGGGCGCGGACCTGTTCGAAGTGCGCGCCAAGGGCCGCGAAGGTATTGGCCGAGCGTTCTATTGCACTCTGGCCGGCGAGCGCATCGTGATCCTGCACGCCATCATCAAGAAAACGGACAAGACTCCCGTTCGTGAGCTGACCAAGGCACGTGCGCGGCAAAAGGAGGTACAGACATGACTCATGAGCGTTACAACCCGGTTCCTCTGAACGTTCCGGCTACGAAGAAGCGCTGGTCGAAGGACCCCGCGTTCACCAAAGCCTACGACGCGCTTGCCGACGAATTCGCCGCATTGGGCGAACTGGTGCGCGCACGCCAGCTTGCCGAAATGACCCAGGCGGATGTCGCCACCAGCATGGGCATCGCGCAGGCCTCCGTGGCACGGCTGGAATCCAGCGCGGGCAGCCGCAAGCACGCCCCCTCGATCGCCACGCTGCGCCGTTACGCCGATGCCGTGGGCTGTGAGTTGCACATCACGCTGGCACCAAAACCCGCGGCATCGCGCCGGTCCAAAGCTGCTTCGTAGGCCGGGACTACCCGCCCTGCGCCACTATCGGTGACTGTTCGCTTTCGCTTTCGCGCCGGCGCGCGGCTTGGCTGACGTGGACCGCCTCGAAGGCGGCGCCGCCAAGGCAAGGATCACGTCGCATACGACCTTCTGCTGCGCCGCCGGCAGCGTCCGGTAGATATTGAAAACCTTCTGGTCGTCATAGGTCGGCGCCTCTTCCTTGACCTGTCTGGCGCCACGCTTTCCATGCGCCGCCCGATCGCCGAACCGCAGGAAATCCGGGCTTTCCTTCAGCCAGTCGGCCAGCACGACCAGCTTGTCCTGCTCGGGAATCCCCTTGCCGTTCAACCAGCGCGAAGCCGTCTGGAACACCACCGAGGCACCTGGAAAACGCAGGTTGAACTGCGTGACCAGCACTCCCGGGCGCGGTTCATGGCCCTGCGCGATCATCGCGGCAGCCAGGCGTTTCGAGAATTCGGCGCGTTCGTTGCTCATCCCCTGGCAACTTAGCGGCCGTCCGATCTACCGGTTCACGCATGTAGTTCACTATGATTAACGTTTGCAGTTAATTCATGGGGAACGGCCGCGTGACCAATTCACTGCTGGAACAGCTGCCGGAGATTGTCAGGGAAGGCCGCAAACAGGCCGAGAAGATCCTGGAGAGCCTGGAAGGACGCCACCGGGTAAGCCTGCAGACGCGCGAGTGGGTGCTGCCGTCGAAGGACACGCGCGACAGCGACTGGATCACCGCGGCGAACCGGCAGACGCACCTGGGCGACGAGGGCAACGCCGACTGGACCAACCGGCTGATCTACGGCGACAACCTGCTGGCGATGGCCGCCCTGCTGGCCGGCGACGAACACACGCCCAGCCTGCGCGGCAAGGTCGACCTGATCTACATCGATCCGCCGTTCGATTCGAAGGCCGACTATCGCACCAAGGTTTCGCTGCCCGGCGTGGAGCTGGAGCAGAAGCCGACGGTGATCGAGCAGTTCGCGTATTCGGATACGTGGTCGGATGGCACGGCGTCGTACTTGGCGATGATCACGCCGCGGCTGATCCTGATGCGGGAGCTATTGAGCGATAGTGGCGCCGTCTATGTGCACCTGGATTGGCACGTCAGCCATTACGTAAAGTTGGCCCTCGATGAAGTGTTTGGCAGGGCCAATTTCAGGAACGAGATTGTCTGGAGCTACTTCGGCTTCAAACGATCCACTTCGCAGAAATTTCCCCAGAAGCATGACGTACTTTTCTCGTACACCAAGTCCGAGGAATATTTCTGGAAGACGCAATATAAGCCGCATAACCCAGACTATCTGAAGCGCTTCAAGCCCGACGAAACCGGGAGGCTCTGTCGTAGCGATGTGAACCCGACCGGTGGCGGCAGTCGAAAGATCTACCTCGACGAAGTTGAGGGCGACATCATCGACTCTGTGTGGGATGACCTTCCGCCAGTGAATCCGGTCGCGAAAGAACGCGTGGACTACGCAACCCAAAAGCCGGAGAAGCTGCTAGACCGTGTGATTTCCTCATCATGTCCAGAAGGTGGACTCGTAGTGGATTTCTTCGGCGGCTCCGGCACCACCGCCGCCGTCGCCGAAAAGCTCGGCCGCCGCTGGATCACAACTGACCTCGGCAAGCCCGCCTGCATGATCATGCGCAAGCGGTTGATCGACCAGGGCGCCAAGCCGTTCCTGTACCAGGCGATCGGCGATTACCAGGTCGAGGCGGCGAAGAGTTCGCTGGGACGCAAGTTCCGCGTGGGCGACTTGTCGGGGATCGTGCTGTCGCTGTACGGCGCATTGCCGCTGCAGCCGGAGGACAACCCACTGCGCAATCTCGGCGCGGTGGTGTACGGCGGCAAGAAGACGCTGGTGCTGGTCGACTCGCCGAACAAGCTCACCGGCGACGCCACCCTGCGCAAGGCGATCGCGCAGCGCGAGCACCTGCTCGGCGGCTGGGACCGGGTGGTGGTGCTGGGCTGGAATTTCGAGCCGGCTATCGGCCAGAGCATCACCGCGTTGAACGATGCGCGGCTGGAAGTGCTGGTGATTCCGCCCGACCTGCTCGACCGGCTGCGCAAGAAGGGCGGCATCGAGAAGCTGCGAGGCCAGGTGCGTTTCTCCAGTCTGCAGTACCTCACGATCAAACCGGTGCGCCGCCAGCGCAGCGGCGACGAGGAACAGTTGCAGGTCACCTTGGACAACTACGTGCTGCTTTCGCCCGAGGCGATCAACCTGGACGAGGACAACCGCAAGAAGCTGCTCAAGGTGGCCAACGCCGAACCGCTGGCGCTGATCGAGTACTGGGCGGTGGACCCGGACTACGACGGCGTGGTGTTCCGCTCGGTGTGGCAGGACTACCGCGGCAACACCGCCAACGACGACGACCCGCTGCGCGTGGTGACCGCCGCGAACTTCAATGTGCCGCACAAGGCCGGCGAGCGCCGCGTCTGCGTGCGCGTGGTCGACGTGTTCGGCTTCGAGGCTGAAGTCGTGCAGGTGGTGGCGGGGTCCAGGCCATGACTGATGCCAACCAGCCCCTGGCACTGGCCGCCGCCCTGACCCGCCGCACCGAGCAGTTGTGCATCGGACTGGAACAGGGCGTTGCCGACCTCTACGAGCTGGTGACGCCGGTGACCGCCGAGCTGCTGCGCTGGTGGTTTGGCGAGGATGCCTGCCAGTCGCGCACGTTCAATTTCCATCCGGGCCAGCGCCAGGCGATCCTCAACGTGATCGTGGCGCACGAGGTGCTGGCCAGCCCGAACCTGAAAGACTTGTACACGCAGGTCTGCGCCAATGCACTGCTCGAAGGCACGCGGCTGGCCGACGTGGCGCAGGGCAAGCACGGCCACCCGAAGTACTGCCTGAAGATGGCCACCGGTACCGGCAAGACCTGGGTGCTGCAGGCGCTGCTGGTGTGGCAGCTGCTGAACAAGACCGCGGCGCTGGACGAGGGCCGCGATGACCCGCGCTTCACCCGCCGCTTCCTGATCGTGGCGCCGGGACTGATCGTGTACGAGCGGCTGCTGGATGCGTTCCTGGGCAAGGAGAACGAAGACAAGAGCCGCGATTTCGCCAGCTCCGACATTGCCAGCTACGCCGAACTGTTCACCCCTCCGGCGCGGCGCGAACGGATCGCGCAGTTCGTGCGCGGCAACGTGTGCACCAAGACAGAGATCGGCCTGAAGGCCACCGGCAACGGCATGATCGCGATCACCAACTGGCATCTGCTCAGCGAGGCCGAGGAAGAAGCGGAGCAGGAGGAAGCCGAATGGGTCGACACACCCGGCATGGTCGCCGATGCCGCCCGCGTGGCCTACGACGTGCTGCCGCTGACGCCCGGCCGCGCCACCGGCAACAGCCTCGACGTGCTGGACCGGCGCTGGGCGCGCGGCAACGTGCTGAGCTATCTCGCCGACCTGCCCGACCTGATGGTGTTCAACGACGAGGCGCACCACATCCATGAATTGAAATCGGGCGGCGAGACCAGCGAGGTCGAGTGGCAGAAGAGCCTGTCGATCATCGCCGCCGGCAAGGGACGCCGCTTCGTGCAGATGGACTTTTCCGCCACGCCGTACAACGACGTCGGCAGCGGCAGGAAGAAGGCCAAGCTGTACTTCCCGCACATCGTGGTGGACTTCGACCTGAAGGCGGCGATGCGGCTGGGTCTGGTGAAGTCGCTGGTGCTGGACAAGCGCAGGGAACTCGGCGCGCTGCCGCTGGAGTCGCTGGAGTTCAAGGCCGAGCGCGATACAGATGGCAACGTGACGCTTGCCGAAGGCCAGCGCGTGATGCTGCGCGCGGGCCTGCAGAAGCTGCGCAAGCTGGAGGCGGATTTCGCCCGGCTCGATCCCGACCGTCACCCGAAGATGCTGGTGGTATGCGAGGACACCACGGTATCGCCGTTGGTGGCGCGGTTCCTGTTCGACGAGGGACTGCATGACGACGATGTGCTCACCGTCGATTCCGGCAGGAAAGCCGAACTGGGCGAAAAACAGTGGGCACCGCTGCGCCAGCGCCTGTTCAACGTAGACCGGCACGCGCAGCCGCGGGTGATCGTCAGCGTGCTGATGTTGCGCGAGGGTTTCGACGTCAACAACATCTGCGTGATCGTGCCACTGCGTGCAAGCCAGGCGCCTATTCTGGTCGAGCAGCTGATAGGCCGCGGCCTGCGGCTCATGTGGCGCGACCCAGAGTTTGTCGACATCAAACGCGAGAACCGCGAGCGGATCAACCGCGGCGAAGAGCCCGGCTCCATGATCGACATCCTCTCGATCGTCGAGCACCCGGCATTTCAGAGCTACTACGACGAATTGATGGCCGAAGGCCTGGTCGGCGCGACCGGCGATGATGAAGACGGCAGCATCGGCGATCTGATCGCCGCCGGGTTGCGCGAGGACTACGAGCAGTACGACTTCGCCATCCCGTTCATCCTGCGCGAGGCCGACGAGAACGTCGAGCACCTGCCGATCGATATCTCCACGCTGACACCGTTCAGCGCGATGAGTCGCGCGAAGCTGGCCGAGCTGCTGGGCAAGGGCGACACCTTCACGTCGCAGGACCTGCAGAGCAGCACGCTGTTCGGCGACTACCGCGTCGACGGCGTGGCGATGAATGTCAGCGGCTACAACGAGCTGCTGTCGCGGTTGACCAGACGGGTCAGCCAGGCCTTGAACCAGCCATTGCCGAAAGGCAACCGGATCGCCTATCACCTGACCACGCCATACCTGCAGATGAATACGGTGGCGCTGGCTACGGCACTGGACGAATACATCCGCGAGCGGCTGTTCGAGGAAGCCTTCGAGCCGTTCGAGGACGAGGGCTGGCGCCTGTTGTTGCTGCAGCCGGTGCTCGACCACATCGTGAAGATTTTCGGCCTGGCGTTGGTGCGCGCCGAGGAGCACACCGTCAGCGGCAGCACCGAGGTGCGCCATCGCCGCCTTTCGGAAGTAACGAAGCTGATGGTGCGCGAAAGCGCCTCGCTGGAAGTGACCAAGTGCATCTATACGCGCCTGCCCTACCCGACCCGCAGCGGCGGGCTGGAGCGCGCCTTCATCGAATGGGCGCAAACCGATGCCGGCGTGGAAGCGTTCTGCAAGATCAGCGAGAACCGCCACGACTTCGTGCGGCTGCGCTACGTCAAGGACGACGGCATGCCCGCGTTCTACATCCCGGACTTCCTGGTGCGCACGGCCGAGGCGATCTACCTGGTCGAGACCAAGGCGCAGGAGCAGGTCGGTCACCCGAACGTGCAGCGCAAGCTGAAGGCGGCCACCACCTGGTGCGAACGGATCAATGCGCTGGAGCCGGAGCAACGCGGCGGACGGGCCTGGCATTACGCGCTGGTGGGCGAGTCGCTGTTCCACGACTGGCGGGAAAAGGGAGCGCGGCTGGGGGAACTGCTGGCGTTCTCGCGTGCACGCGCAGCGCCGACGGCGCAGTCGCAAGGCGGCCTGGCACTCTGACGGCTTGGGCGCTTTACTCCCTCCCCTGCTTGCAGGGGAGGGTTGGGGTGGGGTTCGCTTTTGATCTTGGAGCAGTAGAGCGAAAAGCCCACCCCCTCCCGCCCTCCCCTGCGACCGAAGGAAGTCCCTTTGGGACAAGCAGGGGGAGGAGAAAGTCGGAGCCGCCAACAGCCCGCATGACTTCTGCCGCGTGACATGAACCAGTAAATTCTGCAACCATCAGCCTCTTTTTGGCGCCTCCGACGCCCTCCGCAGGAGCTTCCATGTCCCAAGCCAGCCAGATCCGCCGCGACGTCGGCCCGTTCGCCCTGATGCTCACGGGCCTGGGCTCCATCATCGGCTCCGGCTGGCTGTTCGGCGCGTGGCGCGCGGCGCAGATCGCCGGTCCCGGCGCCATCTGGGCCTGGGTGATCGGCGCGGCGATCATCATGACGGTGGCGCTGACCTATGCCGAACTGGGGGCGATGTTCCCCGAATCCGGCGGCATGGTGCGTTACGGCCACTACTCGCACGGTTCGCTGGTCGGTTTCATCGCGGCGTGGGCGAACTGGATCGCGATCGTCTCGGTGATCTCGGTGGAGGCGGAAGCCTCGACGCAGTACATGTCCTCGTGGAAGTGGCAGTGGGCGAAGGACCTGTTCCACCAGGTGCCCGGCAGCCACGGCGAGCTGAGCACGCTGGGCCTGGTGATCGCCGGCGCGCTGGTGGTGGTGTATTTCCTGTTCAACTACTGGAGCGTCAAGCTGTTCGCGCGCTCCAACACCGCGATCACGCTGTTCAAGCTGGTGATCCCCGCGCTCACCGCGGTGCTGCTGATCGCCAGCGGTTTCCATCCCGAGAATTTCAGCGTCGGCATCCACGGCGAACTGCACAAGACGGATTTCCCCTCGATCCTCACCGCCGTCGCGATCGCCGGCATCGTCTTCAGCTTCAACGGTTTCCAGAGCCCGGTGAACCTGGCCGGCGAAGCGCGCAACCCGGGCAAGAGCATCCCGTTCGCGATCGTGTGCTCGATCCTGCTGGCCACGGTGGTGTACGTGTTGCTGCAGGTCGCCTTCATCGGCGCGGTGCCGCGCGAGATGCTGGCCAACGTCGGCTGGCACGGTATCAACTTCAGCTCGCCGTTCGCCGACCTGGCGATCATCCTGGGCATGCAGTGGCTGGCCACGCTGCTGTTCATCGATGCCGTGGTCAGCCCCAGCGGCACCGGCATGACCTATACCGCGACCACCGCCCGCATGCTCTACGGCATGGAGCGCAACGGCACCTTGCCGAAGATCCTCGGCCGCGTGCATCCGAAGTGGGGCGTGCCGCGTCCGGCGATGTGGGTGAACCTGGCGGTGTCGTTCCTGTTCCTGTTCTTCTTCCGTGGCTGGGGTTCGCTGGCGGCAGTGATCTCGGTCGCCACCATCATTTCCTACCTCACCGGCCCGGTCAGCGTGATGACCTTGCGCCGCACCGCGCCGGGACTGCATCGGCCGCTGCGGCTGGGCGGCCTGCCCGTGTTGGCCGGCATCGCCTTCATCATGTCCACCGAGCTGCTGTACTGGGCCAAGTGGCCGTTGACCGGCGAGATCATCCTTTTGATGGTGGTCGCGCTGCCGATCTATTTCTATTACCAGGCCAAGTCCGGCTGGCACGATTTCGGGCGGCAGATGAAGGGTGCCTGGTGGCTGGTGTTCTACCTGCCCACGCTGGCGCTGGTTTCGTGGGCCGGCAGCACCACCTTCGGCGGCAAGGGTTATCTGTCGTACGGCGTGGATCTGGGCGTGGTCGCGGTGATCGGCCTGGTGTTCTACCTGTGGGGCGTGAAGTCCGGCTGGCGCACACCGTCGGTGGAAGCGGCGGAGCTAGAGGCGCGGGTCGACCCGAATGCGCCGCTGGTGCCGCCGGACGAGGAAACCGCGGAGCGCATCACCGGGCACTGAACCCGGCCACCCGTTCGACCGAGACGCGCGGCGACGAGCCGCGCGTTTTTGTTTTCAGCGAACAGCCGCCCGCTCGCGACCGCCCAGCGACAGCAGCACCAGCACGATGGCCAGCACTCCGTAAGCCCCGGCGAACTGCCACACGACGGCGCGCAGCGGTGCGTCCAGCAGCCAGGGCAGGTAGATGCCGCCGGACAGCTCCACCGAGTGGATCACGCCGAACAGGCTGAGGGCGCCGCCAAGCAGCAGGATCAGCGCGGCGCGCAGCGGGCGCCCATCGATCAGCGCCACCACGAAGCTGGCCCAGACCATCGAGGTGATGATGAAGCCGTTGCCCAGCACGGTGATCACCGCCAGTTCGGAGATGCCGTGCGTGCCGTCGTTGAACAACTGGGCGAAGTGTTCGGGCGAGACGTAGGTCGGGTCGCTCAGCTTGATCGTGAGCATCCGCGCGATCGCCGGAAAAAAGCTGAACACCACCGCGGCCGCGTAGCGCATCGGCGTCGCCTCGAACGCCTGCACGGTGATGCCGATCGCCACGAACACCAGGATCGGCGCCAGCACCGGCAGCGGCACCAGCTCGACCAGGTTCGACAGGTACCCGAACACGCCGCCCAGCCCGATCACGATGCCGGTGAGCAGGGTGTAGCCGCTGCGCGCGCCCATCGCCTTGTACGACGGCTGGCCGATGTATGGCGTGGTCTGCGCCACGCCACCGCAGAAGCCGGCCGCCAGCGTCGCCAGCGCCTCGACCAGCAGGATATCGCGGGTGGAATAATCGTCGCCGGCGGCGCGCGCGCTTTCGGTGACGTTGATCCCGCCCACCACCATCAGCAGGCCGAACGGCAGGATCAGCGGCAGGTACGGCACGATGTACGCAAGCCCGTCCACCCACTGCAGGGTCGGCCACGGCAACGCGAAACGCCATTGCCACGCCGCCGGCGCGTGATAGCCCGCACCCAGCCAACCCAGCGGGCCAAGCCCGTAATACAGCAGTGCGCCGAGCACGAACGCCACCAGCACGCCGGGCAGGCCGAACGGCATCCGCGCGTGCGCCACCAGCGCGTACAGCACCACACCGAGACCGGCAAAGCCCACCACCGGCAGCTTGAGGATCTCCACCAGCGGCAGGAAGCCCATCAGCACCAGCGCGATGCCGGCGATCGAACCGAGCAGGCCGGCGCGCGGCACGTGCCGCTGCACCATCGCGCCGAAGAACGACAGCACGAACTTCAGCACGCCC
>Ga0207664_10001155_pt1 | contig 17564 bp, 18 predicted proteins | sample LARL83metaG_FD_184349 | JGI IMG/M metagenome (GOLD analysis project Ga0207664, IMG submission 184349) | Corn, switchgrass and miscanthus rhizosphere microbial communities from Kellogg Biological Station, Michigan, USA - LAR L8-3 metaG... | ecosystem: Host-associated > Plants > Roots >... | reverse complement strand
CGAGATAGCGCGCTTTTCATCCAATCCCAGCGCGCGAGCCATCGCAAATGCGGGAAACCGGAACATGTAGGCTGCCAGGGTCCGCTGCCCAAACGCCACTGCACACGCTTTGGCCCAATCCGCCACGCCGTTCGAGGCAAATGCACCGAACGCACGCAGCGCGGCGTGTTTGAGTTGCGCATGATAGCTTCCATCGGTCATACGCATGAAGCGGCCGAAGAGATCGCCGCAAGCCGTTCCCGCAATCTGCGCCGGAACCGGCTCGGAGAGCGGACGCACGCGAAAATCTTCGTGGAGGAGCACGGCTTCAACGGCCTGCGCGCTCGAGGCGATCCACATCTGCAGATCGCCGTCGTAGTAGAACGGGTGCTCGCGCACTAGGCGCGCGTAGTACGGATACGGATCGAGCGCGGTTGCGGCTGAAAGCGGCGAGATTCCGTTCATGCGCCGCCAGCATAGCACGCGAACGTTTCGTCCGCGCGCTAAACTACGGCCGTACCGCCTGCCCCTGGTGCTGCTCTTGCTGCTGCATGAACCGTTCGTACGACTCTTTGACGATCTGCCGCGCGGCGGCGGCATCCTGCCAGCCGTGCGTGGCGGTTTTTTTGCCTTCGAGCAGCTTGTAGGTTTCGAAGAAGTGCGAAATCTTACGGATCAGGTGCGGAAAGATCTGCGTGTAATTATGGATGCCGTCGAACGAGGGTTCCCCGACAGGCACGGCAAGGATCTTGTCGTCTTCCTTGCCCTCATCGATCATTTTCAACAGACCGATGGGCCTGGCGACGACTAAACAGCCGGCAAAGGTCGGCTCGATTGTGAGAATCAGCACGTCGAGCGGATCCCCGTCGAGCGCGAGCGTCTGCGGTGCGAAGCCGTAATCGCCGGGATAGTGAATCGGTGAGTGCAGCGCGCGATCGAGACGGAAGATGTCCAGCGTCTTGTCGTACTCGTATTTGTTGCGCGAGCGCTCGGGAATCTCGACCACGACGTTGATTTCTTCAGGCGCATTTTCGCCCAGCGGCAGATGCAGGTAATTCTTGGGGGTGGGGATCGGCATAGCCGCGGGGTATTGCGCACGCTCGGACAATGCGCCTGCGGGGCCGAGGGAGGGGTATCCTGCACGACTGCCAACACCTTTAGTGACTATGGTCGCTTTTTGGACCCACCTGGGGATCCAGAAAAAAATCTTCGCCGGTTTGGCGATGATTGTGATCCTCATGGTGGCCATCGTCGTGGCCGATGCGACGGCGCGCAGCGCCGATGCGAATCTTTCCGATGCCCTCATCACCCGTCTGCTGCCCGCGCGAGCCGCCGTGCGCAGCGTGAAGCGTTTGATTGTCTCGGCCGACGACGACGGAGCGTGGTATCTGCTCGCTCGCGGCTCATCGCTGCGCAGCGGGTACCTGCGCGGCTACCGGATGGACGTCGCGGAGATCGAGCAGTGGCTCTCGAGCGCGCGCAGCGCGCCGCAAACGCCGCAGGAGCGAGCGGCGCTCGACGATTTCAGCGCGCAGTGGCGCGCCTACCAGGCGGGAAACGAGCGCGCTTTCGCGCTCTCGCGCCGCGGCCGCGTGCTGCAGTCCCGCGACGCTTACACGACTGTCGGGTATGCGCCGGTGCTGCGAGCGCTCAACCGGTACGAGCAAGTCGCGGTGCAGGCGCCGATCGAGCGAGTTCAGGCGCGGCGTGCCCGCGTACACGCGTTCGCCGATACGTTCGCTGCATCGGCCGGCGTCGGTGCCGTCGCATTGGCCGTCGTCGTGGCCGTGCGCATGGGCGGGTCGCTGCGGCGGCGTTTGGGCAGGGTCTCGAACGCGATAGCCGATGTGGTCGGGGGGGACCTGCACCGGCTGGATCGGAGCTTCCGAAACGTCGCGCAAGGCGACCTAACCGCCCAGCGATACGTCTGCGAACGTCGGAAGATTGACGATCGCGGCAGCGACGAAGTGGCGCTCTTGGCACAGAGCTACAATCGCCTGATCGACGGCTTTCACGAACTCTCGCAGCGCATCGACGAATCGGTGCTGGATGCACGGCGCCGGCGTGATGCGGAGGAGCGCTTGCAGTACCTGCAAGAGTACGATGAAATAACGGGCGTGCCGAACCGTCATCTGCTGCACGCTGCCCTGGAACAAGCCATTCGCGCGCACCCCCCGGGCGCCGGGCCGATTGGCGTTGCGTACCTTGGTTTGCTGGGGTTGGACAAAATTCAAGACAGTTTCGGGCGCGAATTCTCAGAGCGCGTGCTCAAACTCATCGCGGGCCGGTTGAGCGAGAGCCTTCGTGAGTCTGACATGCCGGCACGTGCGGGCTACGGAGAATTCATTGCGCTGCTCAATCCGCTGGACGAACTCGAGCACGCCCTCGAGCTGACGCACGGCTTGATCGGCTCCGTATCGAGGCCGTTCAATCTGGACGGCCGCGATCTGCTCGTAAACGCGAGCGCGGGACTGAGCCTCTACCCGCGCCACGGACTCGATGCCGACGAACTGCTTCGGAACGCATCGACGGCGATGTCGTATGCAAAGGACTCGGGAGCCGGAGAAGTTGCGCTCTACACACCGCGTCTGCGCAGTCAATCGCTCGAGCGCGTCACGATTGAGTCGGACTTGCAGCGCGCGCTCAACGAGCGGGAATTCGAGCTGCACTATCAGCCTATCGTAGACGTGCCCAATCGCCGTATAGACGCGTTCGAGGCGCTTTTGCGATGGAGACATCCGCGGTTCGGGCTGCTGGAACCCTCGTCGTTCATCGACGTTGCGGAGGACAGCGGCACGATCGAGACGCTGGGCGCGTGGGCGCTGGAAACCGCCTGCGAGCAGGCTGAGCGGTGGCATCAATGCGGGCACGACGTCGGCATTTCGGTCAACGTCTCGATGCGTCAATTCCGCGGCAACCTCTTCAAAATGGTGCAGAGCGCGCTCTCTTCCTCACGGCTCCCGGCGAATCGCCTCGAGCTGGAATTGACCGAAAGCCTGATGCTCACCGATCGCCAAGGCGCAGAGGAAGTGCTCTCTTTGCTCAAACGCTTGGGCGTTCGCGTGGCGATCGACGACTTCGGCACCGGCTATAGTTCGCTCGGCTATCTGCGCACGCTGCCCCTCGATGCGCTCAAGATCGATCGTTCGTTCGTAAGCGACATCGAATACAAATCCTACGACGAAGCGATCGCGCGTACCATCATTCTGCTCGCGCGGACGCTCGGCGTGCGCGTCATCGCCGAAGGCGTCGAGCGCGTCGGGCAAGCCGCAGTGCTGCACAAGCTCGGATGCCGCCAGATGCAAGGCTACTTCTTCGGAAAGCCCTCGCCGGCCGCCGACTGCCTGCGGATGTTGGAAAGCACGGGCTCGCCAGCGTCGAACTGAGTGCTCCCGATGGTCGAAGAGGTTGAGTTTTTAGTAGTCGGCTGCGGCCCGGCCGGCGGCACCGCCGCCCGCGAAGCGGCTCGCGCGGGCGTGGATACGGTCGTACTCGATAAGGACAGCGTCATCGGCGCCAAGCGCGTCTGCGCCGCCGGCCTGCGCCCGGGTTTCTGTGAGACGTTCGATCTCCCGCGCTCGCTCGTGCATTGCGACACGCCGCGTCTGGCGCTGTTCGACACGCAACTGCGCGAGTACGAGGTGTTTTTCGGCCCCGGACACACGACCACGCGTGAAGAGCTCGACGGGATGATCGCGCAGCTCGCTTGCGAGGAAGGCGCGGACGTGCGGCCGTCGGCGCTGTTCAAGAGTTTGCGCCGCGAAGGCGAGCGCATCGTCGTCGAGTACGCCGACCTGCGTAGCGGACAGCGGCGAACGATTCGCGCGCGAAACGTTTTTCTCGCACAGGGCTCGACTGCGAAGTTGGAAGAGAGCGAATTTGCGTACGACGGCTGGCAAGGCGGCCTGGTCACCACGCTTCAATACCGCGTGTATCTGGATCGGCCCGCTGCGGCGATTGCGTACCAGACGCTGGAGATGCATTATTTTCCGACGCAGGACGGACGCATGACGGTCGCCTGGATGTTTCCGAAACGCGACCATCTGGCGATCGGTCTGGGCGTGATGGGCAAGATGCCCGGCACGCAGTTGCGAGAGGAACTCGATCGCTTTACCGAGCGCGTACGCGCGCGGCTGTATCCCGGCATCGCGCATTCGCTCAAGACGGAAGGCCATCTGCTCTACGGCAGCGAGCCGCGTCCGGCGATTGCGGCACCCGGCGCAATGGTCGGCGGCACCGCTGCAGGTCTGGTCGACGCAACGAACGGCGAGGGCATCTTCGAAGCAGCCATGAGCGGACGCGTCGCCGCGGATTCCGTGGCGAGCGCGCGTCGCGGCGGAGCGCCGGCGCACGAACGGTACGAAGGTACGGTCAAACAGCGCTTCTACCGGCGCTTGAGCCATCGTTCGCGCTTGATGCGCTACCTGGAGCGTAAGCCCTCGCGCTATGCCCTCCTTTTCGAACAGCTCGCGAAGGCGCCGCGATTTGCCGATATTCTCCAGCGGGAAGATCACGAGCGCACAATGGCGGATCGCCTCTATCTCTACGGACAAGCGCTGCGATTCGCCGCGCGCGCACATTTTAGCGGGTAATAGTTGCTCGTCACAATCAGCGATGCCGAATTCCGGCAGTTGCGCGATCTCATCAGGGACCGCTTCGGCATCTATTACGATGACAGCAAGCAGTTTCTGCTCCAAAGCCGCCTGCAGACGCGGCTGGTCAAGCGCAGCGCCGCCGACTTCACCGCGTACTACCGGTTTCTGACCACCGGTACCGACCGGCAGGACGAGTGGGACGAACTGGCTTCGGTCCTGTCCAACAACGAAACGTACTTCTTTCGGGAGCGCGCGCAGCTCGAGGTGCTTGCCGGCGAAGTCGTCTCCGACGCGATTAGAAGCGGCGGCAGACTGCGGGTCTGGTCGTCGGCGTGCTCGACGGGCGAGGAGCCGTTCTCGCTGGCGATGACGCTTTTGGAGACTAAAAAGCTCGCCCCGAGCCAAATTCAGATCAAAGCCGGCGACCTTTCACCGCGGGCGCTCGAGCGCTGCAAAGTCGGCTTCTATCGCGACCTCAGTTTTCGCGCGACGCCGCCCGAACTTATTCAGAAGTACTTTCGGCCCTTCGAGAACGGCTTTCTTATCGCCGATGAAGTAAAACGATTGGTGGAGTTCTTCCGGATCAACCTCCTGGACGAACGAGCCGTGGGGAGCCAAGGGCCGCTGGATGCCATCTTTTGCCGGAACGTTTTGATCTATTTCGATAAGCCGACGCAGAAGCGCGTCGTCGAGGCGTTCGCCCGCGCGCTGCGTCCGCGTGGATATTTGTTTTTGGGGCACGCGGAATCGATCATCCGGCTGACCGATCTCTACGATCCGGTCGTTACGCCGAAGGCCATCTACTATAGGTTGAAGGCCGATGCCCATTAACGTACTGGTCGTCGACGACTCGGCGTTCATGCGCCGCGCAATCTCCAAGATGCTCGAAGGCGAGGCCGAGATCGTCGTGTGCGCTACGGCGCGCAACGGCGAAGAAGCGGTACTCAAAGCCGCGCAGTTGCAGCCGGACGTCATCACCATGGACGTGGAGATGCCCGGTATGGGCGGTCTGGACGCGGTGCGTGAGATCATGTCGCGCTCGAACATTCCGATCATCATGGTCAGCGCGCTCACGCAGGAAGGGGCCGAGACGACGTTCCACGCGCTCGACCTCGGCGCGGTGGACTTCATCGCCAAACCCGATGCCGCGTACGTGAACATCAGTGACGTCGCCCGCGATTTAATCGCAAAGGTGCGAGTGTTCGCGCGCCGCGGCGCGCCCAAGCGCATGCCGGTACGCCCGAAGGTCGCGATGCCGCCGCTCGCGGAGCCTGCGCCGCACCCTGCAGCCGGTGCCGCGGCTTTTGAATGCGTCGCCATCGGCACGTCGACGGGCGGCCCCGTCGCGCTCTCGCGCATCATTCCGCTGCTGCCCAAGGCGTTTGCTACGCCGATCGTCATCGTGCAGCACATGCCGCCGGGTTTTACGCGGCCGCTGGCCGATCGCTTGAATCAGTCGAGCAACCTGACGGTGATCGAAGGCGCGGACGGCGTGGTACTTCGCGCCGGGCAGGTGGTCATCGCTCCGGCAGGACGTCAACTGACGCTGCGGCGTTCGTACGGCGGCGACGACGTCGAGGTGGTGCTGCGCGACGACGACGGACACTCACTGCACGTTCCGAGCGTCGACGTCATGACGGCGTCGGTCGCGGACCTGTACGGCGGAGCGACGCTGGCGGCGATTCTCACCGGCATGGGCCAAGACGGCGTGGTCGGTTTACGAAAGGTAAAGGATCGCGGCGGATTCGTGATCGGACAAGACGCTGCAACTTCGGTGGTCTATGGTATGCCGCGTGCCGCTGCCCAGGCGGGTTTGGTCGATCGCGTCCTTCCGCTGGATCACATCGCACCCGCGCTCTGCGAGCTTACGAACACTGCCTTCGCGAGGTCTTAACCGAATCCGCGTTGCCGTACGGGCAAGCCGGTAGGAGCACTGCGCCCGAAGGGCAATTAGAACGAGGTAACGGGGCTACGTCGTTACTCGGAGCGTGGATGAGGCTGAAAGGGAGTTCCCACCGTTATATCATCGGCGGTGTCGAACTGTCACGAGAAGAGATCGTTCACAAGTACTTGCATTTGGTCAAGTACGTGGCGGGACGCATCTCCGTGAACTTGCCTCCGAACGTCGAACTCAACGACCTCATCAACGACGGCATTCTCGGGCTCATCGACGCCATCGAGAAGTATGACGACGCACGCGGCGTCAAATTCGAGACGTACGCGATAACCAGAATCAACGGCGCCATCCTCGATGCGCTGCGCTCGCTCGATTGGGTGCCGCGCGCAGTCCGTCAGCGCGCGCGGGAGCTGGAGCGCGCCTACCAGGAGCTCGAGTCGAAGCTGGGCCGCGTGCCGACCGAGGACGAGCTCGCCGGCAAACTCGGCGTGTCTCGTAAGGAACTTGACAATCTCATGCAGCGCGTTCGCGGCACCGCCGTGCTCTCGCTCGAGGAGTTTCTGCCCAACGAAAAGGGCTACGAGATTCCGCTCGTCGACACGCTCAAAGACGGCGACAACGACGTGACTACCGCAGTCGAGCAGCGCGAGATCCGCTCCGCGCTCGTAACCGCGGTCGAAGATTTACCGCCTCAAGAGCGGACCGTCATCTCGCTCTATTACTTCGACGGGCTCACGCTCAAAGAGATCAAGGGCGCGCTCAACGTTTCGGAGTCGCGCGTCTCCCAGATCCACGCGCAAGCGGTCATCCATCTGCGTCAGAAGCTGCGCGAGCTGCGTTCGGACTTAGGGTACCGCGACGGCGACCCCAACGTGAAGCAGAAGTATCTACGCAAGACGCCCCCCGCAGCCGATAATATAGGAAAAGCCGGCTGACCTTCGGTCTCTAGCGCCTCGGCTCGCCGAGGGTATTCCGCCGGCGAATCGGGAACTTTTTTGCCATGGCCATTCGTCCGGTCGATCTCCAGCTTGCCTACATGGCCGCCCCGCAGAACGCGGCGGTGGTCAGCAGCGCGCAAGAGGCCCCCCAGGCGGCACAGCAAGCCGCACAGGCGGCCTTTGCCGCAGAGCTCGTCCAGCGTGAAGAGAGCGTGGACGAACCCTCCAATGTCGAGGGGGCGAAGGTCCGCGCCCGCGGCGACCGCGAGTCCGGCGGAGGTCAAGGCTTCGCCGACGGCCGGCGCCGCCGCAACCCGCACGAAGAATCCGCCGATGCCGGCGGTCCTCTGGGGCTGGCCGGAGAGGGCGAACACTTCATCGACGTAACGGCATAGCGCCGTGGCCGGAATCGATCCGCTTGCTGCGATGAGCGCCCGGGTGGCGGCCGCGGAAGCGGCGATGCTCGAAGCCGCCATCAATCTCGGCGTCTCGGCCGAGGTTCTCCAAACGCAAATCTCGGTTGGCGACATTCTCGCCGCGAAGATTCTGCCGCCGCAAAACGGCCAGGATCTCGTCGAGATGCTGGGCCTGCGCGTCGCCGCGCAGCTGCCCCCGGGCGTTCATCCGGGTGAGACGCTGCTCTTGCAAGTCACCGGTTTCGCCGGAACGCAGATCTACGTGCGCAATTTGGGAGTTCCCGATCCGCGCAATCCTTTGCCGGTGAACGACGCGGTTCTCAAAGCGCCGGAGAGCAGCGAGATCGCACAGCCCGCCGCGCCCGCGTCTCCAACGAAGGAGACGGCCGCGCAAACGCCTCCCGTGTCGCCGCCGCGCGCGGTGTTCGTCGCCGCATCCGTGCGCCAGGCGCCGCAAGCGCAGGCGCCGCAAACGCAGGCACCGGCGCCCGCGCCGGTCGAGCGCGAGTTGCCGCCGGTCCACGGCCTGGAAGCGCGCATCGCGGCCGCGCAAGCTGCGAAACTGCCGCCGATCGCCGCCAAGAACGCTTCCTCTGCGGCAACGCCGCTCATTGCGCCCAGAGCCGCACCGGTGCACGCAGCCGCCAACGCCGCTGCAAACGCAGCGGCAACTGCGGCGCAGCGCATCGTGCGAACCGTCAGCGAATTTTTGCGTGCCGCGCGTCTGCCGGACACCCCGTTCACGCGCATGGCCGCCGCCATTGCTCCGCAGGCTCCCGAGCGCGTGCCTTCGGTGCTGCAGCGTTTGGAGGCGTCGCTGCCGCGTGAAACGCAGGATCCGCGCATTCCCACGCTCCGTACGCTGATCGGCTTCACCGCGCGGCTCAATCCGGCGAATGCGGAGACGCTGCCCGCGCAGATTTCATCCTACGTCTCGAACGTCGTCGAAGGCGTCGAAGCCAAGCTCGCGCAGATGCTGCAGGCGCACACGCAATCCGCGCCGCCGGCGCCGCAAACGCCGCAATCTCAAGCGCCGTCCGATTCTGCCGCGCCGTTGCCGCGCACGCTCGCGCAGGCGCGCGTCGCCGAGCGATCCGCGGCGATCTCGCACGATCTGAAATCCGTCGTGCTCTCGCTGCTGCGCGATCCGCCCGCGCAGCGCACGCCCGCAATGACGCAGGCACTCACCGAAACGCTCGTCACGCTCACCGGCGTGCAAGTCAATACGCTCTCCACGGCGCAGCAAAACCCGGGTACGTTCAATTTGACGCTGCCGCTGTACTACCATGAAGGCGGAAAACCGGCGCAGATTCGGATCTCACGCGACGCGGACTCCCGCGCGGCGAAAATGGACGCGGACAACTTTCACGTTGCCTTCGTGCTCGATACGGCGAACTTGGGCACCGTCGCAATCGATCTGCAGACCAGCGGAAGAAGCGTGAAGATCGACGTGAAGACGGAGAAGACCGCCGCTGCCGTCCATTTTTCGGATACGCTGGCATCGCTGCGCGCGCGATTGGAAGATCTGCGCTATCGCGTCGCATCGGCCGCCGCGAGTGCGCTCGCCAAGGCGCCTTCGTCCGCGAAGCCTGCGGCCGCGCAGAATAATAGCGGAGTGGATTTGCACGCATGAACCGCTTTTACGATTTCCGCAAGAAGGTCGCACCCCGCCCCGCTGCAGCGGCGCTCAAATACGATCCGGTCGGACACGAGGCGCCGCAAGTCGTCGCAGCCGGCCGCGGCATGATTGCCGAGGAGATCGTTCGTGTCGCCAAAGAGCACAACGTTCCGCTGCACGAGGACGCGGATCTCGTCGAAGCGCTCTCGCGCCTTGAAATGACCGAGTCGATCCCGCGCGAACTTTATGCGGTAGTCGCCGAAGTGCTCGCTTACGTATTTCGCGTGGACGCGCAAGCCGCCAAGCGCAGCCACGCCCGGTAGTGAAAAGCGCATTCCCACTGAAGACTGCGTGATGCAACAACGCGAACTCGGCGAACTGACGGTTTCCGCACTCGGCCTGGGCTGCATGGGCATGTCCGATTTTTATGCCGGGCGCGACGACGGCGAATCCATCGCAACCATTCATCGCGCAATCGATCTCGGGTGCACGTTTCTGGATACCGCCGACATGTACGGCGTCGGCGCGAATGAAGAATTGGTGGGACGCGCGATACGCGATCGGCGCGAGGACGTCACGCTCGCCACGAAATTCGGCAACGTGCGCGGCCGCAGCGGCGAATTTCTCGGCGTGAACGGCAAGCCGGACTACGTCAAATCGGCGTGCGAGGCGAGCCTCAAGCGTTTGGGCGTGGACACGATCGATCTGTATTACCAGCATCGCGTCGATCCCGATACGCCGATCGAAGAGACCGTCGGCGCCATGGCGGACCTGGTCCGGGAAGGCAAAGTGCGCTACATCGGATTGTCGGAAGCCGCGCCCAAGACCATACGTCGCGCGCACGCCACGCATCCAATCACGGCACTGCAGACCGAGTACTCGCTCTGGACGCGCGACGCCGAACGCGAGATCCTTCCGTTGGTTCGCGAACTCGGCATAGGATTCGTCGCGTACAGTCCGCTGGGCCGCGGATTCCTCACCGGACGCTTCAAGAAATTCGAAGACCTGCCGCAGGACGATGCCCGGCGCAATCATCCGCGCTTCCAAGGCGAGAATTTCGAACGCAATCTCGACTTGGTGCGCGTCGTCGAAGCGATCGCCGCCGAGAAGGGCGTGACCGCCTCGCAGACGGCCCTGGCATGGCTGCTCGCCCAAGGCGAGGACGTTGTGCCGATTCCCGGCACAAAACGGCGTGAATATCTCGAAGAAAATCTCGGCGCGCTCAGCGTCGAGCTTTCCCCGGACGACCTGCGGCGCATCGAAGATGCGTTCCCGCACGGCGCAGCGTCGGGCCAACGGTACCCCGAAGCCGCCATGGCCGCCGTCAATCGCTAAGCGCTTGAATTGGGCGGGGAATCGAACAGGAGTTCGATTCCCGAGCGGGAAGAGGCTGTACCCGTGAGCTGGATTGCCAAGTTACGGGCATCGTTCGGAAAGGCCCGGGAGACGCTCTCGGGGGTGCAGGCCTTGGGCCGCGCCCGCAGGCCCATCACGCCCGAGCTCTGGGACGAGCTCGAAGAGCTGCTGCTTCTGGCCGATTTCGGGGTGCCGACGACCGAGAAGATTCTCGGCGGTCTGAAGACCGTGGCCAAACAAGAGCTCTGGGCGACCAGCGATCAAATCGTCGCCCGCTTCCGCAAGGACGTCGAGCGTTTCCTCACGCTTCCCAATCCCGAACTCAACCTGCGTGAAAAACCCGCCGTCGTTCTGGTCGCCGGCGTGAACGGCAGCGGCAAAACCACGACGATCGGCAAACTGGCAACGCGTCTGCGCAAGGAAGGCAAACGCGTGATGCTCGTTGCGGCCGATACGTTTCGCGCGGCGGCGGCGGAGCAGCTGCACATCTGGGCCGAGCGCAGCGGCGCGGAGTACGTTCGCGGCAAGGAAGGCGCGGATCCGGCATCGGTCGTCTACGACGGCATGCAGGCCGGCAAGGCGCGCGGCGTGGACGTCATTCTCGTCGACACCGCGGGGCGCTTGCAGACCAAGACCAACCTCATGGAAGAGCTCAAGAAGATGCGCCGGATCATCGAGCGCGAGACCGGCGGTCCTCCGGCGGAAACGCTGCTCGTCCTCGACGGCACGACCGGACAAAACGCGATTTCGCAAGCGAAGCTTTTCCACGAAGCGACCGCGCTCACGGGCGTCGTCGTCACCAAACTCGACTCGACGGCCAAGGGCGGCGTGCTCGTCGCCATCGTCGACACCCTGGAGATTCCCATCAAGTTCGTCGGTCTCGGAGAATCCGCCGATGCTCTACAGCCTTTCGTCCCGGCGGAATTCATCGAGGCGCTTTTCGAGGACTCCGCTTTTTAACGGCCACCCTGTTGGCATCACGCCCGGTTAGCGTGATACTCACAACGTACGCGATTTAGGAGATGAACATGGCAGCGCAAGATGAACGGCAGGTAGCCCTGAGCAACGCCCTCGCGCAGATCGAGCGGCAATTCGGTAAGGGCTCGATTATGCGGATGGGCGAGATTCAGGAGAAGATGTCGTTCGAGGTCGTCCCGAGCGGATCGATCGCCCTCGATCTCGCACTCGGCGTCGGCGGATTCCCGCGCGGACGCGTCGTCGAGATCTACGGACCGGAGTCCAGCGGTAAAACCACGCTCGCGCTGCATGCAATCGCGGAAGCGCAGAAGAACGGCGGCACCGCGGCGTTCATCGACGTCGAGCACGCACTCGATCCGAATTACGCGGCGGCGCTCGGCGTCGATCTCGACAATCTGCTCGTCTCGCAGCCGGACACCGGCGAACAGGCGCTCGACATCGCCGAGATGCTCATCCGCTCGAATGCGGTCGACATCGTCGTCCTCGACTCGGTCGCGGCGCTCGTCACCAAGGCCGAACTCGAAGGCGACATGGGCGACACGCACGTCGGCCTGCAGGCGCGTCTGATGTCGCAGGCCCTGCGTAAACTCACCGCCGCGATCTCCCGCAGCAAGTCCGTGATGATCTTCATCAATCAGCTGCGTGAAAAAGTCGGCGTCATGTTCGGCAGCCCGGAAACGACCTCGGGCGGCCGCGCGCTCAAATTCTACGCGTCGATTCGTCTGGACGTTCGTAAACTCGAACAGATCAAAGTCGGCCAGGACGTCGTGGGCTCGCGCACGCGCGTCAAAGTCGTCAAGAACAAGGTCGCCCCGCCGTTCCGGCAAGCCGAATTCGACATCACCTACGGCCACGGCATCAGCAAGATGGGCTCGATCCTCGACGTCGCGCTGGAGCGCAACATCGTCGGCAAGAGCGGCTCGTGGTACACGTACGGCGACACGCGCATCGGCCAAGGCCGCGAAAACGCGAAGGCCTACCTCGAAGAGCACAGCGATCTCGCCGAAGAAATCTCCGCAAAGATCCGCGAAGAGCTCGCCGGTCAAATGTCCCGCAACGGCCATACGACTGCCGAGACCGTCTGATTTCCGCCAGGCCGTCGTTGCCAAGGACCTCGTGTACCATAGTACACTTCGGCCCTTGGCGCCTAGGCCTGACGAAAATCAGCCAGTCTCCTGGTATTGAACTAACGCAGATTTTAAGCGAGTAGGGACGATTGCCAATGGCTGAGGACGAGGGCCGGGGCTTTGTTGGGGAATCTCTGACTTTTTTTCGCAAAACAGGATGTTTTCTTCAAAACTTGTTTTCGAAAAAAAGCGGAGAAGCCACAAATTTTCCACGGATGGAAAATTTGTGAGCGGTTCCCCAACAAAGCCCCGGCCCTCGGCCTCAGCCTACGTAACCGCCCTGCGAGCGCTCGCGCAGCGGAGACTTACCGAAGCGCAGCTCTGGCAGAAGTTAGAGCGAAAAGGCTACGAAGATCAGGAGATCCGTGACGCGATCGCGCGCTGTAAGCGCGACGGGTACATCGACGATCGGCTCTTCGCGCAGCTTTACGTGGAGCAGAAGCGCAAGGCCGTCGGGAATGCGCGTCTGGTCGGTGAACTGGTTCGCAAGGGGATCGATCGCGATGCTGCTGCAGCCGCGGTCGGCAACGGCTCTTTAGACGAAAGCGAGCGCCTCGATGAGGCGCTCGAGAAACTCTTTCGCACGAAACCGGAACTCAGTTATCCGTCCGCCGCACGCGCGCTCGAACGGCTCGGCTTTCCCGCATCGCTCATTTACAGAAAACTCCGCGACCACGCCGCCGATTTCGGCCCGTTTGCGGATGTGGGGAGCGCTAGCGAGAACGCGCTCTAGTCGCGGACGTTTTTTTCTTCGTTCCTTTGCTCTGGTTGTACTTGATTGCGGCACGAACGAGATTCTTGAACGCGGCGACGTCGAGTTTATCGCCCTGGTAGAGATCGATCGCTCGCCATTGATTGCCGTCCAGGCCCGCGTTGAAGATTTTATCGGGATCGGGCAGATGCGCGCCTTGGTGAAAGGTGACCTTCACCTTGTCCTTGTGGGGGTTCGCCACAGCGATGATCCCGTCGCGCTCCCATACCGGAGTGCCCATCCACTTCCACTGCTCGACGATCTCGGGATCGACCGCAAGAATGCTCTTGCGAACCGCCGCTAACGTCTTGCCGCGCCAGTCGGGAGTCTGTGCGATCAATTGATCGATACGTTCCGATGCGTTCATTCGAACCTGTCTATTATCCGTTGGATTTGGGGAATTGCCGCAAGCCCACGATCGCGCCGTTGGGCTCTTTGACGCTTGCAACGAGCAATCCGTATGCAACGTCGGTAATTTCCTGCACAACCGTGCCCCCGGCTTCGACGAGGCTCTTTACGCTTGCCTCGATGTCGCTGACCGTCCAATACGCAAGCCCGCACGCCTGGCGATTATCGGCGTTCGGAACGAGCCCGATCTCCATGTCACCGCTCTTATAGCCGACGTACTGTGGTGAATCGGCGTAGGGGTCGGCACCCGTGAGTTCCCGAAAGAACCGCTTGGCCTTGGTCATATCTGCAGCGGGATAAACGATAAGGGTAACGTCGCTCAAGATTTCATACTCCTTCCATCTGTATGACGGATCGAGCGCCGCAAAATGTGACGACACCGTGGGAGAGCACGCATTGGAGAACGCAGAGCGGCTTGCGGAACGCTTTGAGGCCGCCCGCCCGCGCTTGCAGCGCATTGCACAACGGATTCTCGGATCCGCAGCGGAAGCCGACGACGCTCTGCAGGAGAGTTGGCTGCGCATCAGCCGCGCCGACGTCGGAGGCGTCGCGAATCTCGATGGGTGGCTCACGACCGTGGTTGCGCGCGTGTGCCTGGATGCGCTGAAACGGCGCGAACGCCGCCGTGAGGATCTCACGCCCGACGATCCGCGTCGAGAGTTCGCATCGATCGCTCCGGGCGAACGGCCCGAAGACGAAGCGATGCTCGCCGATTCGATCGGCGTGGCGCTGCTGATTCTGCTGGACGCGCTGCCGCCCGCCGAGCGCGTCGCATTCGTACTGCACGACACGTTCGAGGTGCCCTTCGACGACATCGCCGAGATCCTCGGAAAGACGCCGGAAGCGGCGAGGCAGCTCGCAAGCCGGGCGCGCCGGCGCGTGCGCGGCGCATCCGCCGATCGCGACGCCCGCACGCAGCGAAACGACGAACTCGTGCGCGCATTTCTCGAAGCCTCGCGTTCCGGAGATCTCGGCGCGCTGGTGGCACTCCTCGATCCGGGCGCGACGCTGCGCGTGGACGCGGCGGTGATGGCCATGGGCGGTGCGCAGTATTGGCAGAGCGACGCGCTGGAGAGCGGCATCAAGGGGCCGGACGCCGTTGCCCGGATGTTCTCCGGACGCGCGCGCGCCGCGCAGCCGGTCCTTATCGACGGCCAACCGGGCGCGGTGTGGATGCACGAAGGACAGCTGCGTGTCGCGTTCCGCTTCACGGTGACGGACGATCGCATCGCCGCAATTGATTTGATCGCCGATCCCGCTGCACTCGCGCGAGCGGTCATCGAGCGCTAGCGAGAATCGTTCTAGTCGCCGCCTTGCTCGGGCACGACCTGGCCATAGTTCAGTATCGCTACAAGTCCGACGCCGCCGATACAGTTGCCGATGAACACCGGCAGGAGAAAGTTCGTCACGTATTGCGTCCAAGGCCAAGCGCCCGCGGCTACGACGTAGAGCGCCTCGACGGAGCCCGCGATAATGTGGCTTAAGCCCGCAGCACCGACCAGCCACGTGATGATGACGATGATCCAAACGCGTTGAGGGTTGGCGGCAGGCAGAAGCCATACGACCAGCGCGATGAGCCAGCCGGCGAGAATTCCGCGCCACAGGATCTCGCCGAACGTCGGATGCAGCGCTTGCAGACCGATCTGCATGAACATCGCTTTGACGTTGGCGTCGAACATCGCGGTCTTGGCGACGACCTCCGCAAAGATCGCCGCGCCAATCAAGTTGGTGACGAGCACGATGCCCCAAAGGCGCAGCATCTGCATCAATTTTTTCGGTTTGTCGGGATCGTCGAGCACCGGAAGAATCGCGGTGAGCGTGTTCTCGGTGAACAGCTGCTGGCGCCCCAGAATGACGATGAGAAAACCGAGCGTATACCCGAGGTTTTCGACGAGCGTGCGCCAGGGCGCGTCGGCAAGATGGGCGCGCAGCACGCCGGTGCCGACCAGCGAAGCCCCCATCGAAAGGCCGGCGGCCAGCCCCGAAAACGCCAGCGCAAGCGCCGGCCGGGAGACTTCCGTCTCGCCTTCGCGGCGCACGGTTTCAAAGACGACGGCGGCGCGCAGTGCAGAGCGCTTACGTACTTCCTGTTCTTCCGACTCGCTGAGCTGGACGATGTTGCCCGGCGCCTCGTCCGGCGGCGGCCCGCCGCCTTTTTGGCCGTCGTTCTGCTCTGACACGCCGCCCATGTACCCGTGTCCCGCGGATGGTAACCTCGGGCACTATCGGCTGCATGCCCTCACGTACGGTCCTCGTGGCGGAAGACGATCCGGCGATTCGCGAGCTGCTTGCTCATCATCTACAGCGCGAAGGCTTCGACGTGCTGGCGGTCGGCGACGGCAACGCCGCGCTGCGCGCCGCGCGAGAACGTGCGGACGCCGTCGTCCTGGACATCGGCCTGCCCGCAATCGACGGGCTCGAGATTGCGCGCACGCTCCGGCGCGAGCGATGCGACGTGCCGATCATCATGCTCACCGCGCGCGTCGACGAGATCGATCGCGTGGTCGGCTTCGAACTGGGCGCCGACGACTACATCTGCAAGCCGTTCTCTCCTCGCGAAGTGGTCGCACGCGTCAAAGCGGTGCTCCGGCGTACCGGCATGCCGGTGGAGCAAAAGACGCCGGTTCTGGATTTCGGCCGTTTGCAAATCGACGAGGCGGCTCGCGAAGTGCGTGTCGACGGCAAGGACGTCAAACTCAAGCCGCGCGAATTCGCGCTGCTCCTCGCCCTGGCAAGCAATCCGGGCGTGGCGCTCTCGCGGCGGACGCTGCTCGAAAAAGTATGGGGTTTCGATTTCGACGGTGACGAGCGGACCGTGGACGTGCACGTGCGGCGCGTGCGGCTCAAGATTGAAGAAGAGCGCGATCTGCCGCCGATGCTGCAGACGGTCCATGGCTTCGGCTATAAGTTCTCGCGTTCGTAAGCCGCCGGTTCCACTGGCGGATCTCGCCGGCGCGCTGGCCGCTGCGGTGGAAGTGCGGCCCGTGCCGCTGCTCGCCCTGCGGCTTCCCGAGTTCGAACGCATTGCCTGGCGCGAGGGTAAACGCGCGGCGCGCCGGCTCGAGCGCCTGACGATCCGCGCCTTCACCGGCTCGGCGCACCGGATGCTGCGCAGCGGCGATCTGAGCGGGCACGATGCGGGGAGCGACATCTTCACGATCGTGATGACGGCGCCGTCGCGGGAAGCGCGGGCTCCGTCTTCCCTCGACATCCGCTCCGTGCTGGAACGCGTATCCGCGGCGATCTCGCTGCAGTGCGGTCTGCGCGCGGAAACCGGGTGGATTCTGCTCGCGCGCTTCGACGGCGATTTGCCAAGAGAAATCTGCGCGGCGCTCGAGCGCGGGGCGCGCGATCGCGAGCGCTACGAATTCTTCTCGGCGATCGGCCACGAGCTGCGCACGCCGCTCTCTTCGATTCGCGGCTACCTCGAGACGCTGCTCGACGGCCAAGTGGATCCCGCAACCGCGCAGCGGTTCTTGGAAACGGCCCGGCGGGAAGCGC
>Ga0207664_10001153_pt1 | contig 17570 bp, 18 predicted proteins | sample LARL83metaG_FD_184349 | JGI IMG/M metagenome (GOLD analysis project Ga0207664, IMG submission 184349) | Corn, switchgrass and miscanthus rhizosphere microbial communities from Kellogg Biological Station, Michigan, USA - LAR L8-3 metaG... | ecosystem: Host-associated > Plants > Roots >... | reverse complement strand
CTCAACGAGCGGCCCAGGAAGACGCTAAACTACCAAACGCCAGCCGAACGATTTGGCCAATGTGTTGCGTTGACCAATTGAATCCGCAACCCAAAGCGGAACTTCAGATTAGATCTGTTTCCGGTCGAAAGCGGCCTACTCAGTCGCCGCTATCCTTTCACAGAGCTCCGTGATTTCACTTCACCTTTCATCGAAATCGACCTCATAAAGAGATCTGGCGCGAGAAGCATTGAAGCTAACGAAAACGCGAGGTATGGAAAAGCAGCCGATGCCACAGCGATGGTCGTCTTGCGCACAAGGTGAAGATACGCCAGCACTAGTGTGGCCACCGACGAAACCATGAGCGCCACTGAGAGGCCTTCCGAGCCAGAAGCGGTCAGTTGCACAGCATCATGCAACATGTGCTTGTAGTCTGCGCCGATGGGCTTGGACGCCCAAGATGCCAATAATTGTCCTAATCCGGCAAGAGTGATTAGACTTAAGACGATGTTGAATGGCTGATAACCAAACCTATGTTCGCAATAGGGACCCACCAATAACTCTTCCGCTAATATCAAACCCATTACTATGATGACGCCAACTACGATTTCAAGAATCGTCGTTGCGTCGGCACCGGCATACCAGGCGATGCACCCGAAACCCGCCACTAGGAACAGAATCAATACCCCTTTTTGATGCATCTTCTCGTTTCCCTATTTTATTGGCTACGACCTCAATGTCCGCTTATGGCCGAAAGCCCCATCTCATTTAGTGCTGCTTTGATTGTACCCCTGGCCTATCTGCTGCCGACCCGAAGCAGCCCATCGAGACTTCATTTTTGACTACGGGCGCCACGCCAGGATTATAAAAAAGCACGTAAAGACAGCGATAAAACTAATCAGTGATATTGGGAGAACAATTCGATACCAATGTACAGCTCTATTCAATTCAGCGTCATTTAGCTCTCTGTATCCATCGCTACTAAAGTATTCGCCAAGCCCTATGTGCGACGAAATCAGCTTCCTGAATAGACTACCGTTTCGAGGGCCTACGTGGACCGCAGGGTATCTAGTCTTGAGTAAAGACGATATTCTTAAAGACAGGACCGCACTGCAAATCCATGAAACTATAAATACACCTATTGCGGTAAGTGTTGAAAACGCCAAGATCGTGGTTATCGTTTCGGCATCCACTATGGATTGACCCCGTTTCGTAAGCAGTGTGAACGTCCGCTCCCAGCCGAAAGCCCCATCTCATCTAGTGTCGCTTTGATTGTATCCCTGGCTCATCTGCTGCCGACCCATAGCGGTCCCTCCCAAATTCACTAATGTAAGCTCCCCATCATCGATTCCAACGCCTCGTCCGCCGTTCGAGGAGTTGTGCCCGACTTCATTTGCCCCATCTCAACATTAAGAGCATAAGAATACTCGGTTACTCCCTTAGCAATGGCCCATTTTGGCGGTTCCGGCAATTTAGCCATGTAAGTCGATTGCAGAGCCATCAAGTCATTCGAAAGAGATCCAAAAGACCGACCAATCCTTACGTTTGACGCCTGTCCACCCGTGACGTAATGAAAACTCACTATTACGCTCCCGTACCGACGCATCATATTTGTACCTGGTGGATAGGTCTGCGAATCAGAGAGCATGTCGCTCGCTTTTGCCAACAATTCTGCGGGCGGCGGTTGCTTCTCGTCGACAAATTTTTGCAACCATGCTATCGCTGCTGCTTTGTCAACTGGCACTCCAAGACCTCGATCATAGACATATGCAAGATCTACAAGAGCGTAACGGTTGCCTAGCGTGGCGGCCTGTTTGTAGTGTTGTAGCGCGTCGGCCGTGTCGTGTTCCACCCATTCTGCGATATCTGCCAGCATGAGTTCAGCGTTCGCAGGATCCGTAGTTTCTGCTTTCAGGCACCAATTCTTCGCAGCTGAAACATCTACGTTCACTCCCATACCGAGAGCGTACAGATAGGCCAGATCCAGCTCTGAGTCGGCCGGTCCACCGTTCTCTGCGATTGATCTTAATTCGCTATAGGCCTCTGAATAATGACGCCTGTTGAATTGTGCGGATGCATGTCGAATCGAACGTGTTGTAACGCACCCGCACAGCACCACTGCCGACGCTATGAGCAGATAGGCAATCGATTGCTTCAATGTATCAATATCCACCACGCCAATTCCTTTTGCTGATAACTTCCGGCCAAACTCGTTGGCCATTCGAAGGGCCGTTTCTGGCCGCAAGTCGAACTCTATTGCTTATGAATCTTCTGTTCCGGTGAATCCCTTCAATAGGTCCAGAAGGATTCTGCCAACATGCTTCGGAAAGATATATGCCAATAATCCCGTTGCAACCGTAGCTGCGGTTGGCCAATACCAAGTTCGCATCGCGCTGGCACCGGATGCTAATGCAAAAGCCCAAACCCCGAAAAATACGATCCCCATAATGAAAAAGGTGAACAATGCTCCCGCCAACTGCCACTGCGAATCTGACGTCCCTGGCCGCTGGTTTGAATTCACAGTTTCATCCCGTAACTTGGCTTACATCTAGTTCCGCTTCTGGCCGGAAGCAGACATTTGCCGCGGCTCAATTCCAGGGCGAATCAGTCCTTGGCCCCGTCCTTCTTGACTGGGCTTGCGCGTTCACTCCGCGTCAGTCGCTCGATCATGCTGCGCATGAAGACCTTATGGAAGCGCAGCTGGCAGGGCATCGTGAGTTGTTCAAGTAACGTGGCGCTCACCTTCAGCACCGTGCAGGCGCCCTTGGCGACGATGGCGGAGGTGCTCTTCTTGCCGCCCAGCGCCGCGGCCTCGCCGAAGCAGTCGCCCTCCCGCAGCATGCCCACCGGCTTGCCCTGGCGCCGCACCTCGGCCTCGCCGGAGACGATGATCAGGAAGGCGTCGTCCATGTCCCCTTCCACCAGGATGTGCCCATCGGCGCCGTAGCTGTGCCAGCGGCCGGCCTGCAGGATCTCGTAGATCTCAGGGTAGGTGAAGTCCTTGAAGAACCCCAAGCGGCGCAGCATGGAGAAGCGCTCCTGTTCCGCCATCTCCTGGTCCAGTTGGTCCAGCTTGCGCACCGCCTGGGACAGTGCCGTGGCGAACTCGATGCCGCTCTGGTAGCGCTTGCTCGGGTCCTTGGAGGTGGCCTTCGACACCACCTCCTCCAGTACCGCCGGCACATCCGCGCGCAGGCGGTGCAGCGGCGGCGGCGTCGCATAGATGATCTGGTGCACCAGCTTGGAGAGGTTGTCGCCGTAGTAGGGACGCTTGCCGGAGAGCAGCTCGTACATCACGACCCCGAGGGAATAGAGGTCGGTCTGCACCGAAGCCGGCGCATGACGCATCTGTTCCGGGGCCATGTAGCTGGGCGAGCCCACCAGCCCCTTGATCTGGGCTTCCTCGTTGCCCGCCATCTGCGCCACGCCGAAGTCCACGATGCGCACGTCGCCCTCGGCGGTGAACATGATGTTGCCGGGCTTGATGTCGCGGTGGATCAGGCCGTTGCGATGGGCGTAGTCCAGCGCCTTGGCGCACTTGAACACCACCTCCACCACCTTGCGCACCGGCAGCAGGTTCTCGACGCGGCAGAAGGTGGTGAGCGGCTTGGCGCCGCGCACGTACTCCATGACCACGTAGCAGTGGCCCTCGTCCTCGCCGGCGTCGTAGATGGGCAGGATGTTTGGGTGCTGCATCTTGCCGACGAGGTAGGCCTCGTTGAAGAACAGCTTGCGGCGGGTGCGGGCGTCAGCCTCCGGCACCTGATCGTCCAGGCTATAGAGCTTGAGGGCCACGTCTTTGCCCAGGAATGAGTCGTGGCAGAGATATACCGTGCCGGTAGTACCCCGGCCCAGTTCCTGCGTGACCACGAATTTCCCAAGCTTGGCAGGCGTTCCCATGCCCTTCCCCACTGGAGACCCTTCAAGTCTTACAGGGCGGCCGGATTATGTCCAGACGACATATCGGACCTGCGTCACAGCTTGAAGAAATGTGCGCCGAGGTTAAGGAGGATGCAGGCGAAAAATGCAGCAATCACGTCATCCAGCATGATGCCGACGCCGCCCTGGATGCGGCGGTCCACCCAGCGGATGGGCCAGGGTTTCCAGATGTCGAACAGGCGGAACAGCAGGAAGCCGCCCACCATCCACACCCAATTGAAGGGCAGCCCCAGCATGGTGATGAGATAGCCCACGATCTCGTCCCAGACCACGCCCTTGGGATCGTCGATGCCCATGACGCCCGCCGTATAGCCGCAGATGAACACTCCCGCCACCAGGGCCGCCGCCAGGAACGAGAGATAGGCCTCGCTCCCGGCATACATCAGCAGCGCGTAGAGCGGCACGGCCACCACCGTGCCCATGGTCCCCGGCGCCTTGGGTGAGAGCCCCGCGCCGAAGCCGTAGGCGAGGAAGTGGATCGGGTGGGTGAAGACCTGGCGCGCGGTGAGATTGGACATGCTTAGTGCGCCACCGTGCCTGTCGGTCGGAAGTACTGCCCGTACTCGCCGGGCTTTCCCTGGTCCCAAGGGTGATAGCTGTTGCAGAACTCGATGCGTTGGGCCAGCGGCGGATGGTCGGAGCGCCACAGTACGTACAAGGGACCCGGATCTGGGTATGAGAGGTCATGCTCCACGAACTTGGAGAAGGCGGTGCCGCAGGCATGGTTGAGGTGGGTGATCTCCAGGCCGAAGCGGTCCGCCTCATGCTCCAGGTGCCGCGAGAAGGCGCCGACGGCGGGCTGGAACACGAACGCGAACAAGCCGCCCAGCAATATGAGGAGAGGCAACGAGGCCACATCGCCGAGCTCGCTGACACCGGTGCGGGCAGCGAAGCGTCGCAGCACCCATCCTGAGGTCCGGTGCACAAGATAGAGGCCCAGCAACAACAGGGCACTGCCGAAGGCCAAGCCCTTCCAGACGTGGTTCAGCACGTAGTGGCCCATCTCGTGGCCCATGACCATGAGCAGCTCATCCGGCGTGAATTGCTTGATGATGGTGTCCCAGAGCACGATGCGCTTGGTGCCGCCGATGCCGGTGGCATAGGCGTTGAGCTCATTGGTATCGACGCTCTTGTTCACCTCGTAGACATTGGCGCCCTCGATGCCGGCGCGGTGCGCGAGGTCCAGGATCTGGGTCTCCAGCGCCTTGTCCTGCATGGGCCCGAAGTGGTTGAACAGCGGCTCGACCCAGATGGGCTCCACGAAGGCCAGGAACACCATGATGGGGATGCTGGCGAGCCAGGTGTAGATCCACCAGCGCCGCGGCGACTTCTTCAGCAGCAGATAAGGGATCCACAGCACCAGCGCGCCCACCAGCAGCCCCAGCCCCAGGCCGATCAGCTCGTCCTGCAGCCACTTGCCGAAGAGCTGAGAGGACAGGCCATACTCATGGGGCCGGGCGAAGGTCGCGTAGTACTCCAGCGGCAGGTCCAAGAGCGAGGTCAGCAGCGTGAACAGCACGAAGTACAGCACCAGCGTCGGATACCAATAGTTGCCTGCGCGCCTGGCCCAGTCGCGCAGCTTCGCGGACAAACCGGTGAACAGGATCAGGCCGGGCACGATGAAGCCCCACAGCGTGGATACCACCCACAGTACGTTGCCGCTGCGGTAGTGCTGCTCCGAGAGTGCCGTGGGCACCGGCACCGGGACTGGCGCGGTGGCCGATGCCGGCGCCGCCTGAGTCGCGGCGGCGGCCAGCGGAGTGGCGGCATGGGCCGGCAGGAAGCATGGGCCCAGGATCAGGATGATCGCGAGTGCAATGAGGCGCATGGAGGCTCCGGTCGTGATGACCCCGCGCCAGAGTCTAATGCAATCCGGCGTGCACCGCGTCCCAGAACGTGCCGTCCTCGAAGCCGAGCGCCCACATGGATACGCCCGCCAGGTTGAGGGTCTTGGCCAGACGTGTCTTGTCCTGGATACCCTGGGGGACGTCGTACCAGACCTGATGGTGAGAACCGTCCGCCGCCGTGTAGTTGAAATACTCCGACTCGCTGGCGGGATCGAACACCGGCTCGGCGCCCTTGGACTTCACCAGGGCCTGGATGTCGCGCCAGGCTACCGTCACGCCGGTATCGTGGCTGAGGTCGAAGTCATAACCGTAAGCCGGCAGGCCCAGCAACAGCTTGTCCGGCGTGATCTGGCTCACGGCGTAGTCGAGGCTGGCGGTCATCCAATCGATTCCGGCCACCGGCCCCGGCGCCCCGCCGGGCACGTGCTCATCGTAGGTCATGACCTGGATGAAGTCGGCGGTCTTGCCGATGGCGGCGTAGTCGAAGGGCCAGCTCCAATCATCGCTGGGAGCGTCGGAACTCTTGGCCGGCACGCTCAGCATAAGCATCGAACCTTCCGCGTGCAGTTGCGTCGCCAGCTCCGCCACGAAATCGGAATAGGCCTGGCGGTCCGCGGGGAAGATGCCCTCGAAGTCGATGTTGATGCCAGTGAGCCCCGTAGTCCTTGCCAGTGCCACTATGGCCTGGATGGCGGCGCCGCGGTGCGTCACCAGCACGCCGTGGGCGATGCTGGCGTCGAAGTCAGTGGCGCCGAAGTTGGAGACCGTGGCGTAGGTCAGCTTGCCCTGGGCCTGGTCGCTCATCAGCAGGCTGCCATCGGGCTTGCCATGCAGTCCGCCGTCCGCATCCATGTCGATGAGGTCCATCGACACCTCGTTGAGCGGCGTGCCGGCGGCCTCGGCCGAGGTGAGGGAATCCGGCTCGCCGGTGTAGTAGCCGAGGACGATGGTATTCGGCAAGGGCGGCGGGTTCTCGCCATACTTGCAGGCGGAGAGCAGCAGCCCTCCCAATACCGGCACCATCAGCCATGACACGCGCATGCGACACCCATCCCGAAGCCCGCAGCCATTATCGCGCTTTTTTCAGAAGTGGCGGTGTCCGGAGCGGAAGTACTCGTGGGTCCGCCCGCTGCGGTCCACGCAGTGCAGGCCGGGGGTGGATTCGATGGCGCCGATGCAGGCGGCAGGACAACCCGTCTGGACGAGCCGTACCTCGGCAGCCGCCGCCTGCGCGGGGTGCACGGTGAAGCAGAGTTCATAGTCATCGCCACCGGTGAGCGCGAGCTTCCGGGCATCGTCCTGGCCGTGCAGCGCCAGTAACTCCCTGGAAACCGGCAGTTTCTCCAGGGCCAACTTGGCGCCGAAGCCGCGCGCTTCCAGGAGGTGGCCCAGGTCCGCGAGCAGGCCATCCGAGACATCTATGGCGGCGCTGGCGAGACCGCGCAGCGCCTGGCCTTCCACGATGCGCGGTTCGGGATAAGCGAAACGCCGCACGCAGGGATGCTGCATGCGCGCCTCGCCCGACTTCAGCAGCTTGAGGCCCGCCGCTGCGTCGCCGGGGTGGCCGGTGACGTACACGAGGTCGCCCACCTGCGCGCCGCTGCGGGTGAGCGCCCTGCCTTCCGGCACGTGGCCGTGCACCGTGAGCGTGACGTTCAAGGGGCCGCGCGCCATGTTGCCGCCCACCAGGGCCACCTCATGCTGCTTCGCAAGGGCGAAGAAGCCGTCGCTGAACCCTTGCAGCCAGGCTTCGTCCGGTTCCGGGAGTGTCAGCGCCATCACCACCCAGGCGGGTGTGGCGCCCATGGCGGCAAGGTCGCTCAGGTTGGATGCGAGAGCGCGGTGGCCCACGGCATCGGCGGGAAGATCGGCCGGGAAATGCACGCCGGCCACCAGTGAGTCCGTGCTCACCGCCAGCTCATGGCCCGCTGGAACCCTGAGCAGCGCCGCGTCGTCGCCGATGCCAAGGGCCACATCTCCCCGCTTCCCGGCCCGGCCGGCGAAGAAGCGGCGGATGATGTCGAACTCGTCCATGCCTTCAGCGCGCGGCGCGCTCCGCCTGACGCAGTCCCGCGGAAGTCTTGTCCAGCACGGCGTTGATGTACTTGTGGCTGTCCTCGGCGCCGAAGTCCTTGGAGAGCTCCATGGCCTCGTTCAGCACCACGCGGTACGGCACGTCGATGCGGTCCTTGAGCTCGTAGGTGCCGATGAGCAGCACGCCGCGCTCGATGGGATCGAGTTGCTCGGCGGGGCGATCCAGGTGCGGTATGAACAGGGCTTGCAGGCCGTCGCTGCCGGCGATGACGCCGCGCAGCACCGCCTCGAAGTACTCGAGGTCCACGTCCTTGATGTTCTGCGAAGCACTGAGTTCGGCGATCAGGTCCGGCGCGGAGGTGCCGGAGATCTGCCACTGGTAGAGACCCTGCAGCGCCAGGCGGCGGGCCTTGGCACGGGCGCGCGCGCCCTGGGAACTGCCCTTCGCCACGCTTCAGCCCTCCAGCTTGCGCAGGAGATCGGCCATCTCCATCGCCGCGATGGCCGAGTCCGCGCCCTTGTTGCCGTGGGCGCCGCCGGAGCGCTCGTTGGCCTGCTCCAGGGTGTCGCAGGTGAGCACCCCGAAGATCACCGGCACGCCGGAGTCGCGGGCCGCCTCGGACACGCCGCGGGCGCATTCGCCCGCCACGTAGTCGAAGTGGGGGGTGCCGCCGCGGATGACCGCGCCGAGGGTGATCACTGCGTCGTAGTTGTGGCTGGTGGCGAGCTTGCGGGCCGCGAGCGGGATCTCGAAGGCGCCGGGGACCCGTACCAGGTCCAGATCCTGGGCGCTGATGCCGGCCGACTCCAGGGTCTCCACCGCGCCGGCCAGCAGCTTGTCCACCACGAAGTGGTTGAAGCGCGCCGCGACGATGGCGATGCGCAGGCCTTTCGCCGAGCGTCCGCCCTCGATCGTTCTGTGAGTGCCAGCCATATAAAAGAACTTTATGAAGTCAGGAGACTATTTTAACTGATTCAGTCTGGAGTCACATACTCCACGACTTCCAAGCCGAAACCGGAGATGCCGTGCATGATCTTGGGCTGGCTGAGGACTCTCATCTTGGTGACGCCCAGGTCCAGCAGGATCTGCGCACCCACGCCGTAGGTGCGCAGCTCCGCGGCCGGCTCATCGCTCTTGGCCACGGCACCGCCGGAGGACAGGCGCTGCATGATCTCTCCGGGTTCCTCGGGCTGGCGCAGGACCACCAACACGCCGCCCTCCTTCCCGATGCGCTGCATGGCCTTACGCAGCGGCAGGCCCAGGCTGTCCCAGCTCACACCCAACATGTCGCCCAGCGGGTCTTGCAGTTGCACGCGCACCAGGGTGGGCTCACCGCGCTTCAGGGTGCCGGAGGTCAGGGCCAGGTGCACCGCCTTGCTCACCCGGTCTTCGTAGGCCAGCAGCTGAAACTCGCCGAACTCCGTGGGGACCTTGCGCTCCGCCACCCGCTGCACCGTCTTCTCCTTCTCGATGCGATAGCGGATGAGGTCGGCGATGGTACCGATCTTGAGCTTGTGCTCCTGGGCGAACTTCTCCAGATCAGGACGGCGCGCCATGCTGCCATCCTCGTTGAGGATCTCCACGATCACGGATGCGGGCTCCAGGCCCGCCAGGCGTGCCAGGTCACAACCGGCTTCGGTATGGCCGGCACGGGTCAGCACCCCGCCCGGCTGGGCCATGAGCGGGAAGATATGCCCCGGCTGTTTCAGGTCTTCCGGCTTCGCGTCCGGCTTCACGGCGGTGCGCACCGTATGAGCCCGGTCATAGGCCGAGATGCCGGTGGTCACCCCTTCCGCCGCCTCGATGGAGAGCGTGAAGTTGGTGGTCTGGTTCTTGTCGGTGTCGCTCACCATCAACGGTAGGCGCAGCTGCCGGCAGCGCTCACGGGTCAAGGTCAGGCAGATGAGGCCGCGGCCGTAGCGGGCCATGAAGTTGATGTCCTCGGGGCGGCACATGCCCGCGGCCATGATGAGGTCGCCTTCGTTCTCCCGGTCCTCGTCGTCCATGATGACGACCATGCGTCCGGCAGCGAGCTCCTCCAGGATCTCCTCGACGCTGTTGAGCTTCATGGCGCACGCTCCCCCAGCATGCGCTCCACGTAGCGCGCCACCACGTCCACTTCCAGGTTCACCCGGCTCCCGGACCGGTAAGTCCCGAAGATTGTGTGTTCCATGGTGTGAGGGATGATGTTCACGTCGAACACGTCATCTTGCACCTTGTTCACCGTTAGGCTCACACCGTCCACGCTCACGGAACCCTTGTGGGCGATGTACTTCTTGATGCTCGCCGGCACCTGAATGTCGAAGCGCACCGAGCGGGCTTCCTCCCGGCGGGACTTCACGGTACCGAGACCGTCGACATGGCCGCTCACGATGTGGCCGCCCAGGGGCGTGGCCAGGGTCAGGGACTTCTCCAGGTTCACCGGCGAGCCGGCCTCGAGTCCGCCGAGGGTCGTGAGGGACAGGGTCTCCTTGGAGACGTCCGCGTCGAAGCCATGATCGCGCCGGGCGATGACCGTGAGGCAGCAGCCGCTGACGCAGATGCTGTCACCTACCTTCACATCCTGCATGGGCAGTTGGCCGGTGCCGATGGACAGGCGCAGGTCGCCGCCCTGAGGAGTCAGGGTCTCTATCTTCCCCACTGCTTGGATGATCCCCGTGAACACCGTTCAGGCCTTGGGCCGGAGGATCAGGCGCAGGTCTTTGTCGAACATGCGGACATCCACGATCTCCAGCTCGCGCCGCTCGCTCATGCTGCTGATGCCCGGCAGGCTGAACATGCCTCGGGCCTTGTCGCCCAGCAGGCTCGGGCAGACATAGAGGATGAGTTCATCCAGTAGGCCCGCCTCCAGGAGCGCGCCGTTCATGCCGGCACCCGCCTCCATCAGGACCTCGTTGCACTCCAGCTCCGCCATGGTCTCGAGGATGTCCTTGAGATCCATGAAGCCGCGCCGCTCCGGGAACACCTGGACGTTGGCGCCGATGGCGTTCAGGGCTTCGTGCTCCTCGGGATCGTCCACGCCGGTAGCGATGAACACCAGGTCCGGGTTCAGCTTGAACACCTTGGCGTCGAGCGGAGTGCTCAGGTTCGTGTCGACGATGATCTTCTTGGGCTGGCGCCACTCACCCGGCAGCCGCACCGTGAAGGTTGGATCGTCCGCCAGCAGCGTGCCGATGCCGGTGAGCACCGCGGAACTGCGGGCGCGCCAGCGGTGCACGTCCTCGCGGGAGGCGTCGCAGCTGATCCACTTGCTCTCGCCGTTGGCCAGCGCGGTGCGCCCATCCATGCTGCACGCGAGCTTGCTGCGTACCCAGGGGCGGCCGCGGGTCATACGACTGATGAAACCGGGATTGAGGGCCTTGGCCTGGGCCGCCATGAGGCCTTCGCTCACGGCGATGCCGGCGGCCTTCAGCTTCTCGAAGCCCTTGCCCGAGACTTGCGGGTTGGGGTCGGTCATGGCGGCCACGACCTTGGCGACGCCAGCCTTCACCACCGCGTCGGCACAGGGCGGGGTCTTGCCCTGGTGTGAGCAGGGCTCCAGCGTCAAATATAAGGTGGCGCCCTTGGCGGCGGCGCCGGCTTCCTGCAGCGCCAGCAGCTCTGCGTGAGCCTCGCCAGCGAACTTATGGAAGCCGCGGCCGATCACCTTGCCGTCCTTCACCAGCACCGCGCCCACCCGTGGGTTGGGGTCAGTGGTGTAGAGGCCGAGCTCGGCGAGGCGCAGGGCCTCGCCCATGTGGCGGTGGTCTTCGGCGCTGAAATCGCTCATGACTGCTTCTTCTTGTCTTCCGGCAACAACGGTATCTGCTCGCGGTCGCGGGCGGCACGGGCCGACTCGCCCTGCAGGCGCTCGATCTCCTCGCGGAACTCGTTAACGTCCTGGAAGCTGCGGTACACCGAGGCGAAGCGCACATAGGCGACCTCGTCGAGGACCTTCAGCTCTTCCATCACCCATTCGCCGAGCTGGCGTGACTTGATCTCGCGCTCGCCCGCCACCTGCAGCTTGTGGATGACCCGCGCCAGGGCTTCCTCCATGGCCTCGGTGCTGACGGGCCGCTTCTCCAGCGCCCGGGTCATGCCGGAGCGCAGCTTGGTCTCATCGTAAGGCTCGCGGCTGCCGTCGTTCTTCACGATGCGCGGCATCACCAGCTCCGCGCTCTCGAAGGTGGTGAAACGCTCGCCGCACTTCTCGCACTCGCGGCGGCGGCGCACCTGCTGCCCCTCGCCTGCCAGGCGCGAATCGATCACCTTAGTATCTTCGTGGTTGCAGAAGGGGCAATGCATCCGGGTCCCCGGTCAGAACTTGACCGAGCCGCCGTACACGGGATGCTTCTTGCACAGCGCCAGCACCTTCTGCCTGGTGTCGGCGACGACCTTCTCGTCGCCCATGTGGTCGAGGATGTCGGCAATCCAGCCGGACAGCTCGCGGAACTCCGCTTCCTTGAAGCCGCGGGTGGTGGAGGCAGGCGACCCCAGGCGCAGGCCGGACGTGACCATGGGTGGACGCGGGTCGTTCGGCACCGCGTTCTTGTTCACAGTGATGTTGGCGGCATGCAGGGCCGCGTCCGCATCCTTGCCGGTGATGTCTTTGCGCACCAGGTCCAGCAGGAACAGGTGGTTGTCGGTGCCACCGGAGACCACGTCGTAGCCCCGCTTGATCAGCGCGTCGGCCATGGCGCGGGAGTTGTCCAGCACCTGCTTCTGATAGGCCTTGAACTCCGGCTGCAGCGCCTCGAGGAAGGCCACGGCCTTGGCGGCGATCACGTGCATGAGCGGGCCGCCCTGGGTGGACGGGAACACCGACGAGTTCAGCTTCTTCTCGATCTCTTCGTTGGCCTTGGCCAGGATCAGGCCGCCGCGCGGCCCACGCAGGGTCTTGTGGGTCGTGGTGGTGGTGACATCGGCGATGTTGACCGGATCGGGGTACAGGCCCGCCGCCACGAGGCCCGCCACGTGCGCCATGTCCACGAACAGGTAGGCGCCCACGGAGTCGGCGATGCTGCGGAACTTCTGCCAGTCGATGCGGCGGCTGTAGGCAGAGAAACCGGCCACGATCATCTTCGGCTTGTGCTCGTCCGCGAGCTTCTGCACCTGGGCGTAGTCGATCTCGCCGCTCCGCGTGTCGATGCCGTACTGCACCGCGTTGAAGAACTTGCCGGAGAGGTTCACCTTGGCGCCGTGGGTGAGGTGGCCGCCATGGGCCAGGCTCATCCCCAGGATGGTGTCGCCGGGCTTGAGCAGCGCGAAGTACACCGCGGCATTGGCCTGGGAACCGGAGTGCGGCTGCACGTTGGCGTAGGCGGCGCCGAACAGCTTCTTGGCGCGCTCGATGGCGAGGCGCTCGGCCACGTCCACGTATTCGCAACCGCCGTAGTAGCGCTTGCCGGGATAGCCTTCCGCATACTTGTTGGTCATCACCGAGCCCTGGGCCGCCAGCACCCGGGGGCTCACGTAGTTCTCAGAGGCGATGAGCTCGATGTTCTCCTCCTGGCGGCGCAGCTCGTGGCGCAGGGCATCAATGAGTTCGTCGTCGAACCCGGCGATCTGCATGTCAGGGGTGAACATTCGGCAGGCTCCGCGGCAGGGTGATCAGCGGCGGCTATTTTACAGCAGCCTTGCGGCCTACGTGGCTAAAAAAGACTCAAGTACCCCGTTCCAACCCAAGGCTATGTTATTGCGGTTATAGCCCCCGCCGCCCATGCCCACGATGCGGCCATGCCCGAGCTCCTCGGCGATGGCGCAGAGCCGCCCGGCGGCGTGCGCATGGGCGGCGGGCGTGAAGCGCAGGTGGGTGATGGGGTCGCCGGCGATGCTGTCGGCCCCGCACTGGAACAGGATGAAGTCCGGTCTCCCGGCCCTGAGGTATTCCTCCACCCGCCCCCAGGCCTGGAGGAACTCCGCGTCGCCGGCACCGGGCAACAACGGCAGGTTGAGCTTGGTGTGCTCGGCTGCGCCCTCGCCCGTCTCGGAGGCCGCACCGGTGCCGGGATAGAGGAAGCGCCCGTCCTCATGCAGGTCGGCGAACAGCAGGTCCGGGTCGTCCTCGAAGGAATAGAACACGCCGTCGCCGTGGTGCGCGTCGATGTCGACATAAGCGATGCGTCTCACGTGATGATGGCGGCGCAGCGATTCCACCGCCACGCCGATGTCGTCCAGCACGCAGAAGCCCGCGGCGTGGGCGCGGGCCGCGTGATGCAGGCCCGCGATGGGCACGAAGGCGCGCCGCCACTCCCCTGACATCACGCCATCCACAGCATTGAGCGTCGCGCCTACCACCTCGCAGGCCGCCTCATATATGCCTTGCTGCGCCGGCGTGTCCCCCTCGTCCAGGAAACCGTCACCCCGGTGGCTCTGCTCCTCGGCGAACCCCAGGAAGTCACGGGAGTGAAACATCTCCAACTGGGAGCGGGTTGCGAGGCTCACCGGGACGGCATGCACCCGCTTGTCGAGGCCCCGCGCCACGCTCTCGCGCCAGAAGGCGCTGAAGCGGTCGTGGCCGAAGGGGTGGCCCTCGCCGAAGCCGTAGTGCGCCTGGCGCGGGTCATGGCATACGCCCACCTTGAGCAGGGAGTCCGGCATTTGACACACACCTCCGCGCGAAGCCCGGTGTATTATGGACTGAAGCCTCACCCGGCCGCATTCCAATAATGAACGAAGTCCCAACCACACCGCAGCAGGTCGGGTGGCGCGAGTGGGTCGCGCTGCCGGAACTCGGCATCAAACGCATCAAGGCCAAGATCGATACCGGCGCGCGCACTTCCTCACTGCACGCCTTCGCGGTCGTCACTTTCAGCGAGAATGGCAAGCGGCGCGTGCGCTTCGGCCTGCATCCCATGCAACACAAGGACAAGCCCGAGCGTTTCTTCGAAGCGGACGTGGTTGAAGAAGAGCGCTGGGTCACCGACTCCGGCGGTCACCGTGAGCAACGTCCTGTGATCCGCACCGCCCTGCAGGTGGGCACCGTGAGCTGGCCCATCGAGATCACCCTCGCCTCCCGCGACAGCATGCGCTTCCGCCTGTTGCTCGGACGCAGCGCAATGCAGGGCCACCTCACCATAGACCCGGCGGCATCCTATGTCACGGGCAAGCGCCGTCGCATCCGAGAAGTGCGCAGCAACGAAGGACCCAGATGAAGAAACGCCTCAAGATCGCCATCCTCTCGCGCAACACGCGCCTGTACTCCACCAAGCGCCTGGTGGAGGCCGGCATCAAGCGCGGCCACGACATGTACGTCATCGATCCGCTGCGCTGTTACATGAACCTGGCGACCGACAACCCCGAGATCCACTTCAAGGGCCGCAAGCTGGCGGGCCTGGACGCAATCATCCCCCGCATCGGCGCCTCGGTGACCTTCTACGCCACCGCGGTGCTGCGCCAGTTCGAGATGACAGGCGTGTTCACGCTCAACGACTCCGACGCCATCGTGCGCGCCCGCGACAAGCTGCGTTCACTGCAGCTCCTGTCGCGTTTCGGCATCGCCATGCCGGTGACCGGCTTCGCCCATGCCCCGGACGACACCGAGGACCTGATGAAGCTCGTGGGCGACGCGCCCATGATCATCAAGCTCACCGAAGGCTCCCAGGGCCAGGGCGTGGTGCTGGCGGAGACGCGGCAGGCGGCGGAGAGCGTCATCGACGCCTTCCGCGGCCTCAACGCCCACTTCCTGGTGCAGCGCTTCGTGAAGGAAGCCCAGGGTGCCGACCTGCGCTGCTTCGTGGTGGGTAACAAGGTGGTGGCAGCCATGAAGCGCCAGGCCCGCCGCGGCGAGTTCCGCGCCAACCTGCACAAGGGCGGCAGTGCCGTGGAGGTGAAGCTGAGCCCCAAGGAGCGGGACATGGCCATCCATGCCGCCGAGGTCATCGGCCTCAACGTGGCCGGTGTAGACATCATCCGTTCCACCCACGGGCCGCTGATACTGGAGGTGAACTCATCTCCCGGCCTGGAGGGCATCGAAGCGGCCACCAAGAAGGACATCGCAGGCGAGATCATGGCCTTCATCGAGAAGAACTCCAAACGCCGCCGCAACGGGCGTACCTAAAGACTCCCCCACCTATATATAATCTGCGTCCTCAATCCCGTCCCTAGCCCCAAGCAGAGCCATGGCCCAATACATATATACGATGCACCGCGTCGCTAAGGTGGTGCCGCCCAAGCGCGAGATCCTCCGCAATATCTCCCTGTCGTTCTTCCCCGGCGCCAAGATCGGCGTGCTGGGCCTGAACGGCTCCGGCAAGTCCACCCTGCTCAGGATCATGGCCGGCGTGGATACCGAGATCAACGGCGAGGCCCATGCCCTGGCAGGCACCAAGATCGGCTACCTGCCCCAGGAGCCGCAGCTCGACCCGGCCAAGGACGTGCGCGGCAACGTGGAAGGTGGGCTCACCGAGATCGTGGAAGCCAAGGCCAAGCTGGAGGCGGTGTATGCCGCCTACGGCGAGCCGGACGCGGACTTCGAGAAGCTCGCCGCCGAGCAAGCGCGCCTCGAGAACGTGCTGCAGGCCGCCGGAGCCACCAACCTGGACCACGTGCTGGACGTGGCTGCGGAAGCGCTGCGCCTGCCGCCGTGGGATGCGGATGTGACCAAGCTCTCCGGCGGCGAGCGCCGCCGCGTGGCGCTCTGCCGCCTGCTGCTCTCCAAGCCCGACATGCTGCTGCTGGACGAGCCCACCAACCACCTGGACGCGGAGTCGGTGGCATGGTTGGAACGCTTCCTGCAGGAGTACCCCGGCACCGTGGTGGCGGTGACCCATGATCGCTACTTCCTGGACAACGTGGCCGGCTGGATCCTGGAGCTGGACCGCGGACACGGCATCCCCTGGCAGGGCAACTACTCCTCCTGGCTGGAGCAGAAGGAGAAGCGCCTCGAGATCGAAGAGAAACAGGAGACCGCCCACATCAAGGCCATGAAGGCTGAGCTGGAGTGGGTGCGCACCAATCCCAAGGGTCGCCACGCCAAGAGCAAGGCGCGCCTCGCCAAGTTCGAGGAACTCTCCTCCCAAGAATTCCAGAAGCGCAACGAGACACAGGAGCTCTACATACCGCCGGGCCCACGCCTGGGCGAGCTGGTGGTGGAGGCCAAGGGCCTGAAGAAATCCTTCGGCGACCGGTTGCTGTTCGACGATCTCAACTTCAACCTGCCCCAGGGCGGTATCGTCGGCATCATCGGCCCCAACGGCGCAGGCAAGACCACGCTGTTCCGCATGATGGCCGGCAAGGAGAAGGCGGACGCGGGCGAGCTGCGCATCGGCCCCAGCGTGAAGATCGCCTACGTGGACCAGAGTCGCGACGCCCTTCGTGATGACAAGACCGTGTGGGAGGAGATCAGCGACGGCCAGGATCTCATCACCGTAGGCACATGGACCACCCCGTCACGCGCCTACGTGGGCCGCTTCAATTTCCGTGGTACCGACCAGCAGAAGATGGTGGGCCAGCTCTCGGGCGGCGAGCGCAACCGCGTGCATCTGGCCAAGGTGCTGAAAGCCGGCGGCAACGTGCTGATGCTGGACGAGCCCACCAACGACCTGGACGTGGAGACCCTGCGTGCGCTGGAAGAGGCCGTGCTGGCCTTCCCGGGCTGCGCGGTGATCATCTCCCACGACCGCTGGTTCCTGGACCGCGTGGCCACCCACATCCTCGCCTTCGAGGGCGACAGCAAGGTGGTGTGGTTCGAGGGCAACTATGCGGACTACGAGGCGGACCGCAAGCGCCGCCTCGGTGCGGACGCCGATCAACCCCACCGCATCAAATACCGCCGCCTACAGGGCTAAGAA
>Ga0207664_10001152_pt1 | contig 17592 bp, 14 predicted proteins | sample LARL83metaG_FD_184349 | JGI IMG/M metagenome (GOLD analysis project Ga0207664, IMG submission 184349) | Corn, switchgrass and miscanthus rhizosphere microbial communities from Kellogg Biological Station, Michigan, USA - LAR L8-3 metaG... | ecosystem: Host-associated > Plants > Roots >... | reverse complement strand
GCGTGCTCGCCGATCAGCCGCGCCGCGAACTCCTCGCCCGCCAGGTGGCGCTGCAACGCCGCGTCGATCGCGACGTGCACGATCCGCATCGAGAGCGGGATCGCGTCCGCCGCCGCCCGCCGCAGCGGGCCCTTGCCGTCCCAGCGGTCGGTCAGGTACGCCAGGCTCGCGGCGACGGCAGCCGGGGCGCCGGTCTGCTCGGCGAGCATCCCGGCCACCTCGCAGTTGGCTGCGATCGCCGGGCGGGACGACCGGACCATCCGGGGCAGGCGCTGCGCGATCTGTACCGCGCGGGCCGGCCCCGAGACGCCCGGGCCGGGAAGAGCCCGGATCAGGCCGGTCATCACCTCACGGCCGGACCCGTACATCAGCGGGTTGAGGTGTTCGGTCAGGGAACCACCGAACACCCCGGCGGCCAGATGCGCGTCCGTCGTGCAGCCCGCGTGCGACAGCAGGCTCCCGTAATACGTCAGTACCGCGGTCTGGCGGCCGACACCAAGCCGATCCGCCAGCCGCATCGCGATCACCGTCGTGTGCAGGCCATGCTCGAACGGGAACCCCATGCCGAGGTCAGTGGCCAGGCACAAGGTGCCGATGGCCTCAGCGGTCCGCAGCCGCTCAGCCGCGGACCCAGCACCGTACGGACCCACGCTGCGGACACTACCGAGGATCCACCGAAACTCAACGACATGGAACGGGCCGCCCACTGCACCGCCGCAGTTCAGGGCGGACCGTGGCAGGCATAGTGATCGATCTGCGTCCATGCCGAGGATCGCAACGCGAACAACTAATCCGCGCCGAACACGGCGGGACTGCGCGTCGCGGCGCAAGTCCAGTGCCGATGACATATCGTGACGGATGCTGCCTGGCGGCGCGGTAGCCCTGCCGACTCGGCGCGGCTGACTCAGGTACTGTCCGAGTCGGCTGGGAGATGCAGATTGTCTGCCGCTCGCTGAACCATGCGGCGATAAGCGGCTCGACATCACCGGGATAGTGCAGAGGCTGCAAGACCCCACGCGCCGAGGGTGTCGTTGTCGCCGATGATGAGTTCGCGGTCCCGAACCCGGCCTGCTGGTAGGCACGATCCGCCACCCAGCAGGCGAGGTCGGCACGGTTCCCGCGGGTAAGAGCGGTCCTGGCAATGTGGTCCCATCTGTTACGGAGGGTGGGGAAAGGCCCTACGAAGGTGGGGGAGGATGGTGCAGCGAACCGGCGCCGGCGGTCCCGTGCGCGACCATGTCGTTCTTGCCTCGGCGGACAGCGAGGCTTTTACCTCGTTGCGGCGGCGCTCGACGTCGCGGCCGGACCGGTACCGGATGGGCAGAGATTTGCGACGGCAGGTTCCGCGCCGCTCGCTGGGGGAGTGGAGGGTGCAGGTGGACCGGCCCGGTCCGGTGCGGCTGATCATCGAGTCTCATCGGGGCAGGCTTGACTGGCTGGTCCCGGTCCGGGTCGGGCGGATGGCCGCCACACCGTACGGGTTCCTGCGTGGTGCCGCGATCGTGATGGCGCAGGATGTTGCCCAGTTGCCGTCCACCGGAATCACCCCCGTGGTCTGCGGGGATGCGCATCTGGGTAACTTCGGCTTCTATGCATCCCCGGAACGGCATCTCGTCATCGATCTGAACGACTTCGATGAGGCGCACCCCGGGGCGTGGGAGTGGGATCTTCGCCGGTTGGTCGCGAGCATCTGGGTCGCCGGCCGCCAGAATGGCACCAGCGAGCAAGAGTGTGAAGCGGCGGTCGTGCAGTGTGTCGCCGGGTACCGCGCGGAGGTCAGTGACCTGGCCTCGACCGCGCTGCTGGCCCGGTCCTACCAGCGCATCAACGTCGATCATCTGCGGCAGGGCACGGCGGGCAAGGCGTTGCGGGCCGAGATCAAGCGTACGGCAGCTCGTGCCCGCCGCAGGACCAGCGACCGGGCGCTGCCTAAGTTCACCCGCGAACGTGATGGGCAGCGCCGGATTGTTGAAGACCCGCCGCTGGTGACCCGGATCAACTACGCCGAGGCTGACCAGCTGGCCCGGGGACTGGATGACTACCTGGGCACCCTGGCCCCGCACTGGCGCCGGGCGCTGGGGGGCTACACGGTGATCGACATCGCCCACAAGGTAGTGGGCGTCGGCAGCGTCGGGCTGCGCGCCTACGTGGCGCTGCTGGAGGGCAGCAGCCCTGATGACGTGGTATTCCTTCAGCTGAAGCAGGCCCGCCGGTCGGTCCTGGCCCAGCATGTCCACGGCAAGTCCGCCTGGCACGCCCACCAGGGCCAGCGGGTGGTCGAATACCAGCAGGCCTTGCAGACGGTCAGCGATCCGCTGCTGGGCTGGACGACCGTCGGCGGGCATCAGTATTACGTGCGCCAGTTCCGGAACATGAAGGGCAGCGTGACGCTGGATTCCATCGATGGCGCGGCGCTGGCGGACTACGCCGCGATCACCGGGCACCTGCTGGCCAAGGGCCATGCCCGTACCAGCGGAGCATCGATGATCGTTGGTTACGTCGGTTCTTCCGACCGCCTCGACATCGCTCTGGCACGGTTCGCCCGGCTGTACGCCGACCAGACCGAAGCCGATCACGCGGCTCTGGTCAAGGCCGCTAACCGGGGCATCTTGCCCATCGAGCACGATCTATGAATCGGCCAGCATCATCCGGGCGGTGAGCGCGGCGTCAGTAGGCCAATTTCCTCTCCTTAACTCGCTGAGGGCAGAACACAGAGGAATCGCGAAGTAAGGACCGTGTCCCGCGAGCTGGTCGAGGATTACCTGGGCCTGATCGACGTGCTGCAGGGGCGGATCGACCGGCTGGACTGGGAGATCCGCCAGCGCGCCCGGTCCGACCCGCGGGTCAAGGTACTCACCCAGTTGCCGGGCATCGGCCCGTTCACCGCGCTGGTCATCCTCGCCGAGGCCGGCGACATCAGCCGGTTCGCCTCGGCGCGCCAGCTGGCGTCCGGGCCGGGCTCACCCCGACCGTCCGCGGCAGCGACCGGGTCGCCCACTACGGGCACATCTCCAAACAGGGCTCGGTGTGGCTGCGCTGGGTGCTGTGCGAGGCGGCGCAGACCGCCAAGCGCTCCCCGCAGTTCGCCCCCGCCTTCCAGCGCATTGCGAAACGGCGGGGGAAGAAGATCGCCACCACGGCGGTCGCCCGCAAACTGGCCACCCGTGCCTGGCACCTGCTCACCGACGCCGAGCACGCCGCGGCCCGCAACCCGCCCCGCCACGCCCCGCCCCGCCCCAAACAACGGCGTGACAACCCCCCGGAGGGGTCGCATGGCCCCCGGGCGAGCTCGAAGATTTGCCTGAGCCGGCCCCGCCGCGCTCGCCGAACTGACTGAGCAGCCCGGTCACCGGATACATGGTCATGGCCCCCGCCCCGGCGGGAGGCCGAATGGGTGGATGTGAGACCCGCTCCACCGGACTCACGCACCGACCCCTGGGAAGCCAGCACCCCCTGCGGACGCCCCATCCACGGCAAGCCACAACCTGGCAGGCTTTCCTCGCTTGCGATCATGTGCCACCGCTCAGCGGCGTCAAGCTCGTTCGTCCTCGCCGGCGCCCTGACGGGCGCCAACGGCTGCGGGCGCTCCAGCTTGACCCGCGGCCGTGCGGCGGCACGAACCAGCAGCTGCGAGGAAACCCAGCACAACAGCCAACCCGGGCGATTACCAGGTCACCGGGTCAGGACAGCGCGCTCTGTTGACAGCGAAGGCCCCCATGGGAGGCAGATCTGGACGCCTCCCACGATCCACGGCACCGATGGGGTGACCCGCACTAAATCGGCGCTCGGGCGCGCCGATGTAATTCGGCGATGGCGCCCGTGATGCTGTCGCAGCCATCTGGCCTCGTAGCTGTCGGGCCGTGACCGTAGTTGCCGGTGGTTTGCTGGCCGGTCGGGCACGTATCGGGCGTCCCTGCGGTCCTGAAGGCCGCTACTTCGATCCACTCGCTGAGGGCGGCTCGGCTTCGTTGTGCCGCACGGATCGCTGAACGGTATGGGGTCAGCTGCCAAACCGTGCACACGTGGCTGGCGCGCTACCGGCAGGAAGGCGTCGCGGGGCTGGAGGACCGCAGCCACCAGGTCCATCACCATCCCTGGCGCATCCCTGCCCAGATCGAGGAGCTGATCTGCGAGCTTTGGCGCGGCCATCCCAAGTGGGGCCCGCGCAGGCTGGTGTTCGAGATGGGCCGCCGCGGTTATGGCCAAGTGACCCGCTCCACCGTCTACCGGACGCTGGTCCGCAATGGCCTGGTCGAGGCGAAATGGCGGCGGCGCAGGCGCAAGGACTACCGCCGCTGGGAACGCGGGACGGCGATGGAGCTGTGGCAGCTGGATGTGACCGCCAGCGCCTTTGTCACCGGCGGCACCGAGGTGAAGATCGTGACCGGGATCGATGACCATTCCCGGTTCTGCGTCCTGGCCACGGCGGCGATGCGGGCGACTGCCCGCCCGGTGTGCCAGGCCTTTGTGGACGCGATGGGTGTCTACGGGATCCCCGGGGAAGTGCTGACCGACAACACCAAGGTGTTCACCGGCCGGTTCCACAAGCCCGGCGTGCCGGTGGAGGTGCTGTTCGACAAGATCTGCCGGGAGAAAGGCATCACCCACCGGCTGACGAAGATCCACTCACCGACCACCACCGGGAAGATCGAGCGGCTGCACCAGACCCTGCAGCGTGAGCTGCTCGACGTCCATGGGCCGTTTGCGGGCATCGGGGCGCTGCAGGCAGCGCTGGATGCCTGGCGCGAGGAATACAACACTGACCGCCCGCACCAGTCCCTGGGCATGGCCTTCCCCGCTACCCGGTTCAGGCCGGCATCCTCGCCGCTGGAGCTGCGCCTCCCGGCCCAGCTTGCGGCCAGTACCCGCCAGCCGAAGCCACCGCCGCCAGGTCCTGGTTCGCTCCCAGCACAGAGCCTGCCCGTGGAGGCAGCAGCACCACAGCCGGACACGGCCGCAGGCGATGGCCAGCCTGCCGTGGAGGTGGACCGGGTGGTCCCGCCCTCGGGGAACTTGTGGATCGGCGGGCGGCAGGTCTGGATCGGCCCCGCCCTCTCCGGGCGGCAGATCACTGTCTGGGTTGACGCGATAAGCCTGCACGTGCTGCTGGACGGTGCCCGGATCAAGACCCTGCCCTCCCGGCTCGGAACCACTGAGCTGGTCCGGCTCACCGCCAGCGGCGCGCGTCCCGCCGGGCCCTCGCCGCTGCCCACCGGGGATGGCGCGGTGATCGAGGTGGACCGCACCGTCAACGCCACCGGCCTGGTCAGCCTTGCCGGCCAGCAGGTCGGCGTCGGTTCGCCCCTGGCTGGGCAGCGGGTCACGCTACGGATGGAAGGTCCATTGATGGCCGTCCTCGGCCACGACGGGAACCTGCTGCGCACCATGGCATGCCCCATCCCGGCAGACCGGCGTTCCCGGCTGCGCGGCGCCCGCCGCGCCCGGTCCCTGCCGCCCCAGCCGGGCGGGCCCATCATCGTGCAGCGGGTCTCCTGCCGGGGCGCCCTCATGGTCGCCCGCCAGAAAATCCACGCCGGGATGATCCACGCAGGCAAGACCGCCACCGTGATCTGCGAAGACACCCACTTCCGGGTGGTCATCGACGGCGATACCGCTGCCCTGGTGCCCCGCACCACCACCAGCGAAGTCCACCGTTACAAAGCCAACGCCACCGATAAGCGCACCCAGGCCCGGCTCACCCAGAAAGGACAGTGACCCCTATGCCCGACGTCAAGCTCAACGCCGCCGACGCCGCCGAACTCGGCGAAATGCTGCAATTCCTCGCCCAATGGCTCGCCCGCGACCCCCGCCCGCCTTGCAACCTCCCTGGAACAGTTCACCGGCCATCCCGCCTACGGCCTGGCCCAGTTGCGCGGCGACCTGGAGCGCTTTGCCTTCCTGCTCGGCGGCAGCCAGGGCCAGGGCCTCTTCGGCGCCACGGTGGAAGAATGACCGCCCGTGAGCCAGAACCCGTGGTGGCACCCCAGCCAGGACGACCGTGGCTGGGACGAACCCCTCCCCAAAGTCATTGTGCTCGCCCCCGATTACATGGCTCCCCTACCGCTATGGGGCGAGGGCTCGGGGAACATCGCCTGGCAGTTCACCAAGTTCCCGCCCGAGCTGCTGGACCGGCTCGCCGCCTGGCAGCAGGACTTCGACCACAACTACCACCACGACACCGGCTGGCGATCCGATGCCGCCCGGGACCGCTGGGCCCACGACGCCACCGACCTGGCAGCAGACGTGCAAGCAGCACTAGGCAACCGAGCCGAACTCGCCATGGACCTGTGGCCGTTGAAGGAAAACACCTAGGGAGTGTCAAGCATCAAAAGAGGCCGATCCGTCAAGGATCAAGTGAGGCTAGGCAGTTTGCCGCACGGCTGACAGCTGGCTTTGGTACCAGTTGATCTTCTCTCGGAGGTGGTTGTGCTGGGCTTGCAGCAGGGCGATGCGTTCTTGCACATGCGCGTCGTGTTCAGCGAGCAGCCGCAGCCGCTCGGCGAGCGTGCCCTGTCCGCGGCGGGTTAGCTCGGCGTACTTGCGCATTTGCGCGATGGGCATGCCGGTGTCGCGCAGGCAGCGCAGCACCCCCAGCCACTCCAGGTCGTCGCCGTGGAAACGGCGGTGCCCGCTGGGCGCGCGGTCGATGTCGTCTAGCAGGCCGATCCGCTCGTAATAGCGCAGGGTGTCGAGGCTGAAGCCGGACTGCTCGGCGGCCTGGCTGGGGGAGAGGGTGCTGCTCATGACAGGAGCATGGCACCTGGAGCATGCTCCAGGTCAAGGTGATCTAGCGCGGCTGTTGCTCGTTTCACAGCGAGCCAGCGTGCGGTAGAGGAGCACGTGCCAGCATCTGGGCGACCTCGGTCATCTCCGCGGGTGGCATCGGCCCTAGGCGCAGCGCCGCGGCGTTCTGCTCGGCCTGGCGGACGGTCCGGATGCCGGGGATCGGTACAGTGCGCGGGCTCCGTGCCAGCAGCCAGCTCAGGGCACCTTGGGCCGGGGTCCGTCCGCCGCTGGCCAGCATCTCGCGGATCACGTCAAGCCGGGCTAGCCACTGCGGTGCCGGGCGGCCGTCGGTGAAGTAGTCCACCCAGGGCTGAGCGGTGCGCACGTCGTCGGCGGGCAGCTGCGAAGCGGGGCCGTATTTGCCGGTGAGCAGGCCCATAGCCAGCGGGCTGCGGTTGATGCTGGCCAGGTCGAAGCGGTCGCACACAGCGAGCATGTCCGGAGCGTCGGCGAGCACATTCAGTTCGTGCTGGATGGCGGCGCAGTGCGCGCCGTCGGCGAAGACCGCCGCACGTCGTGGATCGTCGGTGCTCCAGCCGTAGGCGCGGATCAGCCCATCGGCCACCAGCTGCTCCAGCGTGCCGAGAACCTCCGGCGCCTGGCCAGGCGGAAGGTCTCCGATGTGCGGCTGGTACAGGTCGATCCGGTCGGTGCCCAGCCGCCGCAGCGACGCCCGGCATGCCCGGCGGATGTACCCGGGTGAGGCGTCCTGGCCGGTGATTGCCCGCTGCCCGGTGTCGAAGGTGTAGCCGAACTTGGTCGCGAACACCGCCTCGTCCCGGTGGCCTGCCAGCGCCCGCCCGAGCACCATCTCGCTGTGCCCAGCGCCATAGACATCCGCGGTGTCGAAGAACGTGATCCCCAGCTCCAGCGCGCGGCGCAGCGCGGCGACAGACTCGTCGTCGTCGGCATCGCCCCAGCCGTCGGGCCTGCCGTCCATGGTGAACGCTCCGCCAATCGCCCAGCACCCGAAGCCAATGTCGCTGACCTCGATGCCGCTGCGTCCAAGGATTCTGCCCATTGCTAGTCCTTTGGCATGGTCCGCTTGGTGCCAGCCTGAAGGCTGGAGCGCACTCCAGGTCAAGTGCCGGGCGATGGCGGAAGTGCGCGCAGCAGAATTGCCTGCCCTGTTGCCCTGCCCTGCTCCGGATTCCTCGATAGGCGCCGCCGGTGGTGACCACCGTTCGGCACCGATGATGCCGTTAGCGGGCCCGGACACCACGTCCAGTGACAGACCAGGCCAAGGAGAACGCACATCGGACCGCCGATCGGTGCGTCATGACACGCCGTGCCGGTGATTACCGATGCCGCTCAGATCAGGGCTGATCTGTGCGCGGCTGACCGGCTCGGCGCGCCGCGGCATGGGCGGCATCGTGACGCTGGGCTCCGGTACGCTTCCAGCGGGCGTGCCCGCTGCGGTGGTTCGCTGCTGCCCACTACTCCCACTCCGACTCCCGCTCGTAGGTCTCCTGCGCGGGCCCATCACAAGGATGGCCAGAGACGCGCCCTGCTCCCACACCCGCTGGGCGGCCCGCGCCCGCCCACCCAAACCTGCTCATACTGACGGGTCTTGGCGAACACCATCAGCGGCACGACCGTCGCCAAAGCCAGACTTGCCGTGGTCGTCCGGGTCCTGTTACGCGTCCCGCTCTGGTCGGTCGCTTCCAGTGCTGCCGGTCCGGTCCGGCGAGTGCCCTTCTGTGACGGCGGTGCCGTCTCTCGCCGTTACTGTTACCCGGGCGCCGCCGTCCGGCAGGTTCTGTGCCCACACCCGGCCGCCGTGCGCCGCGGCGATGGTCTGCACTACCGCGAGTCCGAGCCCGGCAGACTGGCGTGCGCGTTCGTGGCCCGCGGCTGACTGGGCACCTGGCCCGAATGCGCCATCGAGGAACGCTTCGGGGAAGCCAGGGCCACTGTCGTCAACGGTGAGGAGCAGCATCCCGTCCCGGTGATCGGCGCGCACGGCGACCTCGCCGTCCGGCGGGGTGTGCTGGACGGCGTTGTCAATCAGGTTCCCGATGGCTTGCCGGAACCACACGGGATCGACCCGCACCCGGGCGTCCGTCGCGGCGAAGCTCACCCTGGCGTGAGCGCCCGCCATCATCTCGGCCCGCTGCCGGGCGTCGGCAAGCAGATCCGCCAGCGAGGTGTCCACTAGGCGGACGGGCAGCACGCCGCGCCGGGCCCGGGCAAGGACCAGCAGATCCTCAGTCAACCGGGTCAGGTGATTGTTCTCCTGCGACACGCTGTCCAGGGCCGCCCGCAGTTCCGCTACGGTCTGCGGCCCGGACAGCGCCAGGTCCAGGTCCATCCGCTGGATGGCGAGCGGTGTGCGCAGCTCGTGGCTGGCCCGGTCCACGAGCTGGCGCTCGCGGTCAACCGATTCCTCAATCCGCTCGAGCATCTGATTGAGGGTGCCACCCAGCAGCGCGAGCTCATCCTTGCCGCCGGAGACCGGCAATCGCCGGCCCGGATCCCACGCCGAGATCGCCGCGGCCTGCCGACGCATTCTCCCCACCGGGCGAAGTACACCCGTGACCGCCAGCCAGGTGCCAAGGGAGATGAGGCAGATCGCAGCGGTCCCGGCGAGCGCGAGGGTGGCGGCGAGCGCGGCGAGCTCCTCCTGCCGGTCTTGCAGCGAGGTGCCGACCATCACCACGAAGCGCCCGCGAGCCGTCGTGACCGGCACTGCGAGCACCCTGGCCTCGCCATCGGTTCCGGCCAGCCAGCGATCGGCGTAACCGGCCTTCCCGGCCACGCCTACGGAACGGACCGCGGCGGCCGACAGCAGCCGCTGCCGCGCGATGATGGAACTCGACTGCAGGATCCGCCCGGAGGTGTCGGCTATCTGCGCGAACACCTCATCGCTCTCGATGAGAGTCGGCTTGACATTGGCCAGGGCGGGCCCCCTTTGCTGTGTGTCAGAGACGAGCAGCTCCGCCCGCGAGCGCAGGCCCGCATCGATGGTGTCGAGCAGGTCGCTGCCCATCCGCAGGAAAACGAAGACGCTCAGGCCACCGATCACGACCGCCATGCTGGCCGCGAAAGCGACGGTGAGCCGGCCCCTAATCGGCAGGCTGGCCCAGCGCGTCATCTCTGATCCGGTAGCCGACGCCGCGGACAGTCTCAATCGTGGCCCGGCCGAACGGGCGGTCAACCTTAGCGCGCAGCGAGCGAACATAGACCTTGAGGATCCGGGGGTCCCCGTCGAACGCGTAATCCCACACGTGCTCGATCAGCTTGCTCCTGGTGAGCACGTCATTCGCGTGCCGCATGAGATATTCGAGCAGCGCGAACTCGGTCGGCGTCAGCCCGATTCTGGTGCCGCCGCGCTCGACCTCATGCCTGGCTGGGTTCAGCGACAGATCCCCCACCCGCAAGACGGCGGGCCGGTCTACCGCCCCCCGCCTGATGAGAGCCCGCACCCGGGCGAGCAGCTCCGGCAGCGAGAACGGCTTCGTCAGGTAGTCGTCGGCGCCGGTGTCCAGGCCGCGCACCCGATCCTGCACTGCGTCCCGCGCGGTGACCATCAGCACCGGGGTCTGGCAGTCCGCGGCGCGGATCTTCCGGCACACCGCGAAGCCGTCGAGCAGCGACTCGCCGGCCCCGAGGATCACGTCCAGCACGATCGCGTCGTAGCCGTTCTCGGCCGCTAGCCAGATCGCGTCCTCGCCCGTCCCGGCCAGATCGACGGCATACCCTTCGCGCTCCAGGCCTTTCTTGAGCAATCCCGCCATCTTGACGGAATCTTCGACTACCAGGATCCGCACGGGTGAATCACCTCCTGGCGTGCGCACCGACCGCACCCAGCCCACTGAGCCCGCAGACAGTCCGGGCCGGACGGGCGCGCGACTCAGGCTGAGCCCGCGCCCGCCGGCCGGCCCCGCGCTAGCGGACTGGCCAGAATACGGCTAGCCGCGGACGCTGACGAGCCGCGCCACCTCAAGCGGGCCCTTTTGCGAGAGCTCACGGACGATCCCGATGCCAGGAGCATAGATCTTCTGGTCGATGACCCCCGGCTCCAGCCGGGTAAACTCCAGCGAGGTCAGGATGTGGTGCACAACGCCGAACGGAACCCGGACCGACCCGCCCTTGTTAACGATCCAGGCGGTGTCCTCGGCCTGCCCCCGCAAGAACTCCTGCCGGTAGGCGTCGGGGATTTGCGGGTGGGCCAGCATGATGATCCCCGGCTCGCCGTCATGCACGCCCGCCTGCCACGAGCCCGACCGGTCGATCTGCCCGTTGGGCAGGTAGGCAGCCGTATCCTCCCCCAGGTACCACACGTTGCCCTGCTTGTCCTGCGCGAACCAGTCGGTTGTCTTCTCAAGCAGCTTGCCGTTGTGCCGGGCGACATCACTCACCGCGGTGGCAGTGATGCCCTCGAGCACCTTCGTGCCCGACGTGACGTGTACCCGATCGGTCTGCGTCTGTCCATCCCGTACACCGCGATAGATCAGGGTCCGGCCGACAGGCAGCGGATAGTACGGGTTGTCGATCACCCGGACGAAGTCCCCGGGATTCAGCACCGGTTCATACCCCCCATGAGCGGAGGTCCCGGCGGACGCCCATGGGATCCCCGCCATGACCCCCGCGGCAGCCGCGGCCGCGGTCAAGACTGCAAGCACCTTCGCTTTCATCGGTGTTCCTCTCTGTCAGGGTCCAAGCCCCCAAGGCTTGCTCCGGAGAGGTAAAAGGACGGTGAAGACGCTGTCTTCGCCATGGACGGACAGGCGCCGCTCTCGCACGAGAACAACATCACCAGCCCACCCAGTGACGTCGTCGGCAGACGGCCGGGTACGCCAGAGCTGTGCCTAAAACGTCAGCGACGACAAGACGATGCTCATTGGAAATGGGCACACTCCGGCGCCCCTGCAGCGGGATGGGCCTCCGGGCTCGCCGCGCGTTTCATGCTGCGAGCATCGGGGGACGACCGGTCATGCCGAATTGAGGGCGTTGCATCTTCGTATATTTCAGCCTGTCGCATAAAGGGCGCGCCTGCCTGGGGGCAGGCCCGGCGCTTGAGATCATGGTTTATGCCGCAGAACTTCCTCTATCCGCAGCGTGATCAGCCGTTGCTGATGCCGGCGGACATGCGCGAGTGGCTGCCCGAAGACGACCTGGTGCACGTGGTGCTGGACGCGGTGGCCACCCTTGATCTGGGCGAGTTCCGCCGCCGGTACCGGGCCGACGGGCACGGCCGGGCGGCGTTCGACCCGGAGATGATGGTCGCGCTGCTGCTGTATGGGTACTGCCAGGGCGAGCGGTCCAGCCGGGTGATCGAAAAGCGGTGCGTGCGCGACGTCGGCTACCGGGTGATCGCCGGCGGGCTGCGCCCCGACCATGCGACGATCGCCCGGTTCCGGGCCCGGCATGAGAAGGCGCTGGGCGGGCTGTTCAGCCAGGTGCTGCGGCTGCTGGCCGCCGAGGGCATGGTGTCGCTGGGCACGATCAGCCTGGACGGGACCAAGCTGGCCGGCAACGCCGCGCAGAAGGCAAACAGGACGCTACCGGCTATTGGCAAGCTGCTCGCCGAGGCAGCCGCGGCCGACGCCGCTGAAGACGCCCGGCTCGGCGGCGAGCTGGACGAGCCGACCCCGCGGGCGCTGGCCAGAAGGGCTGAGCGGCGGGAGCGGCTGGCCGCCGCCGCCGACCGGCTGGCGGCCGAGGACCGGGCGCGCCGCGACGCGCAGCGGGCCAAGCAGGAAGCCTGGGACGCGGCCGCGGCGGCCGGGAAACGGGGCGGGCACCGCCCCGGCGATGAGCCGCCGCGCCCGAACCGCAACAACACCGAGCCGCGGGCGAACATCACCGACCCGGACGTGCGGGTGATGCGCAACCAGAAGGGCTACGTCGCCGGCTACAACGGCCAGCTCGTGGTCACCACCGGCCAGGTCATCGTCGGCGCGATGCTGTCCCAGCATCCGGTCGACCGCACCCTGCTGCACCCGCTGCTGGACCGGTGCCGGGACCAGCTTGTGACGGCCGGGATCCGCCCGAAGCTGCGCACCGTGCTGGCCGACTCCGGTTACGTCAGCGAGGAGACCTTCGCCCGCGCCGACGCCGGCGGCCTGCGGCTGCTCGCGCCGCTGGCCAAAGACCCCGCGCGGCGCTACGTCCGCGCTCCCCGGCGGGCCCGGCCCCTGGACCGGTTCCCGGCCACTGCCCGGGCTCGGCGGCGGCTGCGCCATCCTCGCGGCCGCGACGATTACAAGCTGCGCGCCCGCACCGTCGAGCCGGTGTTCGGGCAGCTCAAGACCTGCCAGAAACTGACCATGATGTCCCGGCGCGGCCTGGCCGCATGTGAGAACGAATGGCTGCTCGCCTGCGCCGCACACAACCTGCGCAAGCTGCACCGCCACCGCATGCAGAGCTGACCGCCCAAAGGCCACCATCCCCAGCAGCCAAGTCTTGGGATCGCCCAAACCAACGTCTGGCAGCCCGGATCTGCGTTCCAGATCCCCCGTCTGCTCCGTCACATGGCTTTGTGCGACAGGCTGATTTATGCGTCAGCCTGGATGTCATCAACTGTTGCGGCGACCGTCAGTTCAACCTTGGCGTTCGTTTCAGAGGCGCGCCTAACGCCGAATATTTGCGGCGGGCTGCGATCCAGGACTGATGTCGCATCGAGCACAGATCAACCAATTCTGGTTCCCGGCGGCGGGATCGGCCGAGCTTGCCGATGCCGGGTGGGATGCGTGGCATCGTTGCGCAGGCCGGTTGTGGTCAGTGCCGGGGGTGGCGGTGGCCGGGCTGGGCTGCTTGCAGGCCGCTGATGAGGGTGTGGAGGCTGGCGGTGAACCGTTCGTCGCGGTCGTCTAGCCAGACGTGCTCGCCGATGGTGGCCAGCACGGGGAACCGGTCGGTGGGCAGTGACCGCAGGAACGTATGCAGCTGGTGCCTGGTGGCGGTGTCCTGGAGTCGCTGCTGGCTGGCGCTGGTGCGGTCGCTGAGTGCGAAGCCGAGGGTGTAGTCGTAGATCAGGCGGAAGGCTAGGGCGGCCTGGCGTTCGGGCATGCCGGCCGCGTGGAGCGGTGCGAGGAATGCTTCGGCCAGGGCGAGGGAGTGGGGGCTGAGGGGGTCGCGGGTCTTGAGCAGCCCGGCGATGCCGGGATGGTTTTCCAGGACTGCCCGCAGCCGTTGCGCGAGCGCGGTGACCTGCCCGGCCCAGTCCAGGGAGTGATCGGCCTGGCAGTCCACCTCGGCCAGCACGTCGTCCAGGACAAGGTCGTAGAGCTGCTCCTTGCTGCGGACGTGGCGGTACAGCGCGCCGGGAACCACGCCCAGGCGGGCGGCCAGGGCGCGCATGCTGAGGGCTTGCACCCCGTCGGCGCTGATCACCGCGAGGGCCTCGGCGATGACGCGCTGGCGGGTGAGCGTGCGCCGGTGGGTCTGGTCGCCGCCGGGCGGGCTGAACCACAACGGGTGCGGGGCCGGATCACCCGCTGCCTGGGGCTGGTTCGCCATGTCTGCCTCCGGTGGCCGGGTTTGACTGTGAACTTCGTTCACTATATGGTGAACAGTGTAGCTCGGAAGCAAATGGTGTTCACTCGAGCGGTGTTCTTCCGGGACTGCCGGGCCGCTGGCCCGGCCAGACTTAGGGAGAACGACATGACAGTCATGACGAGCTGGGACCTGTTTGAAGACTTCCGCGCGATACAGGAGGAGATGCTCCGGATGAACGCCGGACGGGCCTGGTGGCCCGGCCAGCGCTACCAGGGCGGTGCCAGCACCGCCACCTGGGCACCAGCGGTCGACATCTGCGAACGAAAAGACGCCTACCTGGTAACGGCCGAGCTCCCCGGCGTCAAGCCCGGCGACGTGGAGATCACCTTCGAAGACGGCCTGCTGACCATCCAGGGCGAGCGGCACTCCACGAGCTATGCGGCCGGGGACAAGGCCCACCGGGTCGAGCGCCGCTACGGCGCCTTCCGCCGCTCGATTACCCTGCCCAGCCATGTCGAGGCGGACAAGATAGAAGCCTCAGCACAAGATGGCGTACTGCAGGTCCTGGTACCCAAGGCGGAAGAAGCACAGGCCAAGCACATCACAGTGCGCGCCGGCCAGCCTCGCGCCGCCGCCATATCAGGCACAGCAGCCAACAACGGCAGCTGATCGCAAAACCGGGGGCGGCGGCATCGGCCGAAACCCGCCACACAGTCATAGCCCTCCTGCCGTCACCGCCAGATGTTGCGGTGACGGCAGGAGGCACGCGCCTGCCAGCCCCTGCTTGTGACCCAGCAAGCCGCCCGGCTCGGCCAGCCAGGCAACATCACCCTGGCCACAAGCCGCGCTCTGGTGCTGTGTGACGGATATGCGGATAAGCGACGATCTGCCGGTGATCCATCAGTGGGCAGCTCCATGCCAGCGCCGGCGGCTCGTCCCGGCCGCCACCCAGATCCCTGGACCAGGCAGTCAGCTTAGCTACTTCGGCCTGAAAGGCCCCAGGCTCAGGTGTGGCCCTGGCGGTCGGCTGGGTGCGGACTGGTTATCCGCCAAGGCGTGCCAACAGCCGTGCCGCGGGCCGGCGTGATGATCGTTTCCGGTTCAGCCTCGCTCAAGGTGCGGCGGTACCGACCGGCGGGCGCCAGTAAAGCACTATTCAGTTACCGCCACGCAATACTCCTGCGTTTGCCGGTCCTGCCACGAAAACTGCTACAACGGCACGCACCCCGCGCGCTGCTCTCGCATGCCCGCACGCCGGACCTGCCCAAGCCCATAACGATAGCGGCCCCGCCGAGGCGTGAGAGCGCCCGGCGGAGCCTAGATCCCATCCCCCGCCAAACCGGGAGGACGAGACCATGCAAGACACCGTAGACCCGGCGGCGGCCCCGCCGCGAACCCTGGCGCAGATCATCGAGGACGCGCGCCGCGCGGAGCTGAACGTGGCGTCGCTGTCGCCGTAGCCGCGAAGGTCAGTGCAAGCGACCCGGTAACCCGCCTCCTTGAGGGCCGGGGCGAGGAAGCGATAGCAGGCCCGCAGGCCGCCCATGCCGGGCACGAGCACCACCAGGGCGGCCCGGGCCCGGTGCGGCCACCGGGGCGTAGCCAGGTCCCGGCCGCCCAGGCGTAGGCTGCCTGGCACACGCGGTCTGGACCTCGCCGGTCACCCCGTCATGAAAGCAGGGGGGCCATAACCATGACCGCCGTTTCGGATCCGCCCTCAGCTACCGTCGTCCTCGACGGGGAGATCGACATCGCCACCGCCCCGGCCATCCGGCGCATCCTCCTGGCGGCAATCAGCGGCGGGAACGTCCAGCTGGCCGTCAACATGTCCGGCGTCACCTTCATCGACGCCGCCGGGATCGGCGTCCTGGTCGCCGCGGCCAACCGGGCGCGGCAAGCGGAAGGTGGCCTGTCGCTGCTGGCGCCGTCCCGGCAGGTACGGCGGCTGGCTGGACGTCTTGCACCTGGACGCGATCTTGCCGACGGCCCAGCGCCCAGCCGGCCCCCTTCGCCGCCGGTAGCGCCGCCTGACGCCTCCCCGGGCCTGCCGCAAGACGAGGGACGCTGTGATTTCCAGGCGGCCGCCTCGCGCCTGCGTTCCTGCTTCGTTCCCGGGCTTGCCCTGGCCGCTAGCCGTGGTGCGGGCGTACCCCTTCGGCGGGGCCGATTTCACCGTTGAGGGTGGTCCGAGTGGGTTTCTTCCCCAGGGCTGCTCGTTCCGCGCGGTGTCCGCCGTGTTATGCACCCGGACGTGCGGTGAAACGAGCCGTGACGCCCGCGGCGGTCAACAGAGAGCGCCGCGCATTGCACCCCGCCGGCAAGGCAAAGCTCACGTTTGGCGGCATGGAAACTATCCGGTCGACCACCGGAGCCCTGAGGCTGCAGCGCGGTGCAGGAACCGCTAAGAACCCATACACAAGGTGAGCCCCCTGCAGGGCCGTCATTAGCCGACCGCTCCTTCCATCTGAAGCTCGATCAGCCGGTTCAGCTCGAGCGCGTATTCCATCGGCAGCTCGCGCGCGATCGGCTCGACGAAGCCGCGCACGATGGTGGCCGCCGCCTCGTCCTCGGTCATGCCGCGGCTCATGAGGTAGAACAGCTGGTCCTCGGAGATCTTGGAGACGCTGGCCTCGTGGCCCATCTCCACGTCGTCCTCGCGCACGTCCACGTACGGGTAGGTGTCGGACCGGCTGACCGTGTCCACCAGCAGCGCGTCGCACTTGACGGTGGACTTGGAGTGGCTGGCGCCCTCCTGGACCTGTACCAGCCCGCGGTAGGAGGTCCGCCCGCCGGAGCGCGCGACCGACTTGGAGATGATCTGGGACGAGGTGTTCGGCGCGCAGTGGACCATCTTGGCGCCCGCGTCCTGGTGCTGGCCGGTCCCGGCGAACGCGACCGACAGGGTCTCGCCCCTGGCGTGCTCGCCCATCAGGTACACCGACGGGTACTTCATGGTGACCTTGGAGCCGATGTTGCCGTCGATCCACTCCATGCTGGCGCCCGCCTGGACCACGGCCCGCTTGGTGACCAGGTTGTAGACGTTGTTCGACCAGTTCTGGATGGTGGTGTACCGGCAGTGCGCACCGGCCTTGACGATGATCTCGACCACCGCGGAGTGCAGCGAGTCGGAGGAGTAGATCGGCGCGGTGCAGCCCTCGACGTAGTGCACGCTGGCGCCCTCGTCCACGATGATCAGCGTCCGCTCGAACTGGCCCATGTTCTCGGTGTTGATCCGGAAGTAGGCCTGCAGCGGGATCTCCACGTGCACGCCCTTCGGCACGTAGATGAAGCTGCCGCCGGACCAGACCGCGGTGTTCAGCGCGGCGAACTTGTTGTCGCCCGGCGGGATGATGGTGGCGAAGT
>Ga0207664_10001151_pt1 | contig 17592 bp, 32 predicted proteins | sample LARL83metaG_FD_184349 | JGI IMG/M metagenome (GOLD analysis project Ga0207664, IMG submission 184349) | Corn, switchgrass and miscanthus rhizosphere microbial communities from Kellogg Biological Station, Michigan, USA - LAR L8-3 metaG... | ecosystem: Host-associated > Plants > Roots >... | reverse complement strand
TCGCGGCGATCCTCGTCACACTGGGCAGCGCCCATGTACATGCCCAGACAATTGAGTTCAAGGTTCCGTTCGACTTTACGGTCCAGAACAGTACGCTCCGGGCGGGCACCTATCAGGTTTCCCGAAAGGGCTACATGGACCAGACTCTCGTCGAAATCAGAAGTGTAGACAGGCGCTCCTCTGCGATGATTGCCACTCATGCCGCCGAGGAACCGCCGACGGGTGGCGCATTCCTCATTTTCGTGAGGTATGGCAACAAGTATTTCCTCCATCAGGTTCTTTGCAACGAGTTGTCGATGCACATGGAAGTCCCCACGTCCAAACTGGAACAGGCCCGCATTCGGGAAGTGCAGATGCTAACGCCGAGCAAAACTCTCGCCACGATCGCCACTGTCGCTGCCGCGCTTCCAACCAGAAAGAACTGATCGCATGCACTTGCCATAGCTCTGACCGGGCGGCGTTTTCCCGCCGCCCGGTCACCACTCGGGCGTGAACCGACTGCGCCTCTGGAACCGCAACGGAACCAGCTGATCTGGAGACTGTCCACCTAACTGATCAACCCCAAACGGAGATTCCAGTACGACAACCGGTTGCGCGAATCCCACCCGCCGGCGGATTCTCCGAGATCGGATTCGGGGATAACACTTCAAATGATTCCACTGGACAAATAAACCGGTACCCACCGTGGACATAGTCTCGATATAACGTGGCGCACGCGCGTCGTCGTCGAGCAGGCGTCTCAGTATAGCGATATTCCGGGTCAGCGAGTTCTCGGTAACCGCGGTCTCGGCCCAGCCCGCATTGAGCAATTCGTTCTTGGGAATCAGGCGGCCCGGGTTCCGAAGCAGATGAACCAGCACCCCAAAAGACTTCGGCTCGACGGACAAGAACTGTCCGGCGCGCTTCAACCGAAGCTCCCCCTCATGGACTTCCACATTCGAGAATCTGAAAACAGAGCACTTGTGCCCCGTCATAGATCCTTCACCCGCTTTCAGAAAAACTTCATGCCGAGCTATAGGAGCTTCAGCCAGGCTTCATGACAATGCAGTTACCTGCCACCAGAGTTCACCCAGCCATTCCGGCTGAGGTGATCTCTGATGAACACGCGTCGACTGCTCCTGGTCCTGAGCGCCACGATGCTCACCCCCTTTCGTAGTCTCAGGGCAAGCGCGGTGTCCTGAGGATGTTGAGCCCATACGATACCACCCTGTCGGGTACTCACAAATAGCTGTTTTCGTGGCCATCAACGGATTGGGACCATACGAATTCCTCGTGGACACCGGCTCGGAGGTGACCGTCATTGAGCCTTCTTTGGCGGCGGAACTCGAACTGAAGCGCGACGGGGACGTCGACGTCTCCGCTGTCGGCAACCACTCGAAAGCTGAGTTCGCAAGGCTGGACCTTATTGAAGTTGGGCCGATTGCCGTCAGGCATCCCTTGGTCGTCGTGGCTCCCCTGCTACAGATCCATCAGGCTCTCGACCGGAAGATTCGTGGCCTTCTGGGCGGTAGCTTCCTCGGGCATTTCGACCTGCTCATCGATTACGCACACAAAGTTGTTTGTTTCGACGAAACAACGCTGATGCTGCACGATGTGCACGGACAGGATGTTCCCCTCGTTGAAACATCGGATTCCCGGAACGAGTTGCCGTTTGCGCATAGCCCTGTGATTCTTGCCCACATTGGCGGCGAGGACTCCAGAGACGTCCTTCTGATCCTGGATTCCGCCTCCAGTTCGCCGCTGCTCTACGCAGCACATGTGGAGACCCCTGCCTGGCTGCTGCGAAACCACGCACAATGGGGAAGCATTGTGGGAGGCGGGCCTCAACCGATGTTTGCGATGCTTCCATCACGAGGTCTTCGGATTGGCTCCCGCGTCCTGCCTGACGTCGCGTTCGTATTTCCGCTCAGCACAGGGAGTAGTGCAATCACGACAGGAGATGAGGATTGCTCCCGACAGCTCTTTTCAAGCGAGCCTTCATCAGCTATGCCAATCATTTTGTGATCTTTGACCCGCGGTAATGCGGACTCATTCTCCTGCGTCCATTTCGTTCCCGCGACCCAAATCGCCGACTGGGAGACATCTTTCCGGGCGAATCACCGGCAACTCGGACATTTGAGTGTGGGCTACCCGATAACGAGTCGCTGAGGCGTCCGAGAATGGCGTAACCAAGAGACCGTGGTCTGTAGTTGGTCGCGCTGCGGCTAACGTGTGAGCTGGTCTGTTGCCCGTTCAACGGGTCTCGCCGAAATAGCCAGCCCCACTTTCAAAAGAAGGAACGCCAGCGCATCAGCCCGCTCCAGGAGAGCCTCATCAGATTGGTACTCTCCCGTGCCCGGCATTCGAATTCGTTAGCAACAGCACTGGGCCCTGGTTCGTTGTCGCTGCCTGAGGTGCCGCCGTCATCTTCCGCGCGTGTGCCGGATTGACACGATCATCATTGTCGCCGGTGATGAATAACACCGCTGGATATTTGCTTCCCCGGACAACGTGGTGGTAAGGCGAGTAGGCGTACAGCACCCGGAACTGCTCCGGATTCTTCCCCGTTCCATACTCAGTGACGTTGAAGCTCCCGTTCGGGTCTAGTTCGGTGCGCAGCATGTCATAGATGCCGACGAACGGCACCACAGCACGGAACAACTCCCGGTTGCGCTATCGCGATTCTGTCCGCCAGCAGCGAAGGGTCCGAGGAACTGAAACTGATCCGCAAACATCACCTTGAATACATTCAGAAGCCAGTCCCGCCAGTGTTTTAATTCACAGACTCGAAGCGCTGCTCCATCTTTCACTCCTACTACCGCCCAAGATTGGAGGAGGCCGCGTCACAATCGCGGACTACTTGCAGCGGCGGACTCGCTAGATTCGCGCCAGCGTGTGTTGCAGCAAAGACGCGCCGTGTACGAATCGATAACGGCGGGGTGCTTTTGGTACACGGTAGGTATCCGCAATGTTCGCTTGGTCATCAACGATGAGGACAGTGGAGTGGTCGCGTGGACAGGGGCAACGACTGCCTGGCGGGGATGAGTATGGGACGTCCAACTCTGGGAGGCTGCTTTTTATGCTACGTCCGTGATCTCTAGGTCTTGACAGAGATATGCCAGTTCCCACCTGCCGTGGTATTTGTGGGTGCGGACCGACTGCTCGGCAAACTCCACCATGTATTCTCCATCGGAGAGATCGGGCGGATCATCAACGATCCGGCATCGGATATACGTCCTGCCTGTTGACGACCGTTCCTTCCAAGTCTCAACGAAGCATCTCGAAACGCTACCATCCGGGCCGGAGAGGAAGGCGGGAATGCGTATGAGCGGGTGTTGGTTTGCAACGGCGTCCAGCACAGCATCCTCCGAGCGGGTCTGATGCTACTTTGGTAAGCAGAGTTTTGTTAAAAGCGACGCAGGACACCGCGCCGTGTCCTGCGCGAGAATCGGAGGTTATTCCCTGAGGTCCTGCACTCAGGGTCCGCATCATTCCAAGCGACGATTCGGAGCGCAGGACTACCACGGAAGTTGCAGAAGGCTAGGGGCATCCATCGAGGCTCGGTTCTCTTCTGACATTCCAAACCTGAAGTAAAGAGGACTAGCGTGTCTGGACTGATGCACATTCCTGCTGTCCTTCGCGGCGAAGGTATCGAAGCGATGTGTCTTCTGGATATATGGCAGGAGAACTCTTCGACCGGGCGGGTGTATACGCGATGCCGCATTCACGATGCCCCGCCCGACCTTCCGGATGGTGCCTACAAGGTCGAATTCCGGGCTAACAGAGTGAGCACACGTAAGACCTTCGGAACCTGGGAACTGACGTTCCTGCCGCCGCAAATCCGGCTTGACGGAGCCACGTGAATTTCCTCAAGGCCAAGGCGACTCCTTTGGATACACGCAGGGAATGCTGGGCGCATTTGATACGCAGATTGTCATCGAGAGAGGCTTGGAGGAATCCATGAATGGCCCTATTGTTCAGTTGCTCCGGGGCATGATCCGCGATTCAGAGAAGAACATTCACGAAGTTCAGGACTTCGTTCAGTCGCTTCCGACCAACAGTCCACTGCGCCACAAGCTGCGAAACATCCAACATTCGGAACTGCTGCGGGTACACATGCTCCAAGCCGCGCTAACAGAGGCGAGTGAGCCGGAGGAGGGGTATCCATCGAATCCCCGCAGCCGCACGGCTTGAGCCGACAGCCCTTGCGTGACGTCCGGTCGTGGCGTTATGCTGCGTCCGCCTTGGAGCTGTGCCATGACCAAAGAATTCTTCGAGAGGCATTATGCGACCCTGTCCGACAAGGCGGACGCGGTTGAAGTCTTCGGCGAAAGCATTGTGCCGGGAGTCGCCACTGTCGGTGATATTAGGCGAAGACTGGAAGGCCACACGAAAGCTGCCAGCGTCTACCCGGAGTCGGACGGATCTGGATTCTGCATTATCGAGGTCAAACCGAAGGCGGTTGCCAACTGGAGATAGAGCGCCGATATGCTCCGGCCTCGGCTGGAGCGATTAGCGTTCCGTTCCGGGACATGGACGCGACACCGGAACTCAGAGCTTCTTCACCTGTGGCTGTGCCTTCCGGAACACCCGGTTGTAAATCTCATGCGCGAGGTCTAGGGGTTCGTCACGACGCCAGTTCTTCCCCGCCGTCGTTTCAATCTTTTGGGGAGGATTCCTCGCCTCGGATTATTCGGAGTCGCTGGACGGCTCGCGCTAATTCCGCCTCGATCTCCGCAATTCGTGCGCTCAATTCGGATGACTGCGCTGTAAGGGATTGCGATCCGGCTAGTTCCTGCCGAATCCGATCAAAGGCAGTCTGCGCGCGTTCAAGGGCCTCAGCCGCAACCTTCAGGTCGGCCCGTCCTACGATGTCGCAGAGGAGGCCAATCGAGTTGAGCCTCGCCTGGAGCGAATCGATACGCATCCTGGTTGCTCGTGCCCTGATCGCGTCAAACTTGCCTGACTCGCCATTATCGCTTGGCATCTGACACTACTCTTCGGAGGTTTTGGATGCTCCAGCCAAGGCTCGCGCAATGTCCCGGAACGCCGCGCTGGCAATCGTGATCTCCCCGCGCATGCGCTCAAGATGCTCAGCGGGGATCGTGGGCTGCGACGCCGCTGAGGCTTTCCTAGATATCAGTGCGACCACCCATCTCTTCCAGCAACTTCAGCAATGCAGCCGGATCATGCGAACTGATCGTTTGATCCGCCCAGAATGCTTCTGCTGCTTCTCGTGGACTGAGACACACAACCCTAATCCTGGGATTCTGTTCCTTTACCCATCTGGCTAACCCTTCGTTGCCGTGCAACTCGGAATCCACAAGCACGGCATCGACGGCCGGAAACCGCTTGAACATCTGAATACCTTCTTCGGAGGAATGAGCGGTGAGGACGTTATGTTTGGCGGAGGCGATCAATAGCTTGCGCGTGGAGAGACCTTGCGTGGGTTCAGACTCCACAATCAGGAACGCCAGCCTGTGACCATACTTGCTCACGGTTTGGGTTGGATGCAGAAATTAGCATCTCCGCATGTGTGCGGGTCATCGCAGTCTTCAGCCTCGTTCTCTTCCAACTCGGCGATCGCGGTCAGCAAGTTACGTTCGAGTTCCAGTCGATGAGGAGTGCTTTGGGGCAACTCAGCCGTGTTTCGCACCCTCGCCAACGTGTTGCGAAGCAGCTGGAGGAGTGACGGCGACCTGCTCATTGAACAAACGATGCGCTCCGTTTGGGCGCTTGTTGCTTCTGGGGTGACTGGCAGACGGAACTCTCATCAGCTGCGTTGCACAGGTGCAATCAACCAAACAACGGGCCGAACTTGTTCAACAAGACTTCCTCGGAGATGAGGGGCTGTCGGTAGCTTTTCTAGCAATCCGGGCATTCACCACACTTAGCTGCTCAGCGGTCGCCTTCTCTGCGTCCGGAAGGCCGCTTCCCGATATGCTTCTCGAAGCCGGGCCAATCTGACGTTCGCACGCCTTCAGGTCGCTCCTGATCCCATTTGTCAAAGGCCGCTCTTTCCTCTGGTCTTAGCGATTCAAGGCAGATGATCATCTTGCCGAACCACTGAACCAGTTCCTGACCTTGCCGGCTGCGATCATTCATGGCTCCTCCGCCGGGTCCCGTACTCTTCAGCAGCAAAATCGCGGTTGCGGGTTGCCCTGCTATCCTTCACTCCGTGGTCCGCAAACCTCGCAAGATTTGGGCTGGGGCGGTCCCGATAGCGCTCGGCGTCCTGGCGACCGTTGTAGTCCTGTGCTGGATGCCGTGGAATATTGTGCACCCGCTCGATCCCTCCCTTGTCATCACGACAGTGCACGCCCCTTTTGGGAGGAGGCCGACGGTCCCGTGGGGGCGCGTCGAGATAGACGAAGCGAGCCTGGTCATCAAGCTGCTTGCAATATGGGCAGCGTCGGCCTGTGGCTCGGCTTAAGCAGCGATCGCTCGTCCTGAAACAGACCGCCTCGTCATGAATTGCCTCACTTACCTGGATCGGGGCTGACCCGTTCTGGGGATGGTCTGCTGCAATGTTGACCGGCTACCCTGGATACACACTCCCCTATGGACCAGGCGGTCAAAACTGAGTTTCGAGCGCGAGTGCTTGTCGTCGATGACGAGCACGCGATCGCCGAGACTCTCTCGGCAATCCTGGCTAAGAGCGGATTCGAGACTGCGGTCGCGTACGACGGACGAGAGGCGGTTGCCAAGGCGCGAAGCTGGCGGCCCGACGCAATCGTTAGTGACGTTGTTATGCCCCTGATGGACGGGATCGAAGCCGCGATACAAATCCTGGACTTCCTCCCGGCCTGCAAGGTCGTTCTGTTATCAGGCCAGGCGGCAACGTCAGACCTCGTCAAAAACGCGGCTCTTAAAGGGCATTACTTCGATGTCATGGCTAAGCCCGTGCATCCGACGGAATTGCTTCGTGAACTGACTGGCCTGTAGCGGGGCTCGCGGGGTGGCTGAAAGCCGTCCTTGAGGAGCGCATTTGCCTTGTGATATCCGTCACACGCGAATGCCGCCGCTCCGGGGCACACTCACATCACAATCGAACACTGCAATGGGTCCGAGAGTTCCAATCCGGGGCTACCGGACCCGCAGCTACGACACTTCGCCCCACGGATCCTCAGAACGCCGGTGGGGCTTTTTTGGACTTTTCGGATGCCCCAGCCGATGCGGAGCAGGGTGAATGAGTTCATTGCGGACGTGTGCCGTCTGTCGGCTCGGCTCGAACCGATGAGCAGGCGTGAGAACGCCGAACGTCTCGCAACGATTCTGCAATCAAGTCGCGAGGAGTATGCGGAGCTTCTTCAACGCAAAGACGCTCTGAAGCTGTCAGCCGAAGACGGCGAGATGGTCCAGACAATGCTGGAGCGCATCAAGGCCCGACTGAGGTTTCTAAGCTGAAAGTGGGATCAGGCGACCGGGCGACCGGCGATCTCGGCCATCATCTCCGCCACTGACCGCCGGATGCGTGCACCCTGCTTTGTTGAGGGAATAATGCGGAGAGGCATAGTGCAATGCTCCGCGATTGACGATCGCATCCTGCCGACTCCCTGGCTCATCATTCGCATGGCTGCGCGGCAGAGCGCCGGGTCGCTCGCAAGCAATTCGAGAACACGTTCCGCGCTGATGAATCCTAGATCGGAATCAGTTAATGCCTTCGCCGTCGCGCTGTAGGTTCCATTCATTGCAGCAGGCAATCCGATGATGCTGCCCGGACCCAAGATTTCCATCGGGGTTGTCTCTTCCGTCTCCGGCCAGAGCAGAGCGATCTTGCCACTGTGACGACGTAAACGTACCGAGATGGGCGACCGCATTTACAGCATACGGTGGAGCTTGTAATAAACATTGCGGTCTGGACGATTGATTTTCAGGTCAGGAGTGAAGCGCAAGAACATTCCCGGTTGTACTTCCAAGGCGATCCTGCCAGTTGGGATTTTCACGCACAGCTTGAGCCGGACGAAGGTAGCGGAACTCGCACCGAGGGTCTTATTTTTCGCACCGGCAAACCGGGGCGTGATCGGATTACGACAATCGTAGAAGCCAAGTCCGGTCATGCGGATAAGCTGACGCTGGAATTGGACACGTTGTGATCCGGCTTTTAATAATCTTTCTTCCCGTCTTGGCCGACGCCTTTCTGAAGACGATAGCGCTGTTCTTGGACCCGATCCTAATCGGAAATGAGCTGAGCAACCTGGGTGCCGCCCCGCGTCCCGCGAATACTTCATTTCAATTCGACAGCGGAGTCCGAGAGGTCATCCGACGACGCGTCGGCTACGTTTCCCTCGCCTCCACTACTGCGATCACCTCGTCACTATCTCTTGTTGACGCAGCCTTAACCAACCCTGCCGAATGGCTGGGCCGGGGGAGTCTCCCAGCCCTTTCACCTCTGATTCGGTCATCCGCCCGGCCACAAGAACAGGGAAATGTGCAGGCGTAGGCCATGTATGAATACGAAGGGATTGTAACGGAACGCGGCCTTGTTGCCGAATTGAGCCAGAACAATCCGTTCAAGGGTGATCCTGACATTCTCAACCGGCTGACACTTTGCCTGAGTCGGGCGAAGCGGTACAGCGAGATGTCAACAGCCGTTCAGGATTACCTTGCTCACTTCCCAAACTCCGACCTAAACAGGCCAGTCTTCCAGGCAATTATGAAGCGAACGAGCACATAGGACGCAGTGAACCGCCAGCCCTGAATGTCACGCGATCATGGGTCCCATATTCCGAGTCGACGGGTAGGCCGGGGAGTCCCCGTCCCCGTCGCGTATCGGATACGCTTCCGGCCCAGCCGCTGGCGCCATCTGAATATGGGGTTCTTAACGGCCAGAACAAAAACGGGCATTGCCTGCGAAGTCAATGCCCGAAAGAGAATCAACTATGACCTATGCGCTCAAGTGTAGCGCCGTTTGCATCCAGAACCTGGGCCGCTCGTCGGCAGTCTAGATTTTTTCGGCCTCTCCTCATCCGAGGTGGAAGCGCAGCACTCCTTTTGCTCCGCCTAGTAACGCGGTACCATGCTCCGCTGAGGGAATATATGAATGGCCTATTGTTCAACTGCTCCAGGGCATGATTCACCATTCGGAGAGGGACTTTCACAGCATCCAGGAGATTATCCAATCGCTTCCGCCCGACAGTCACCTCCGCCATACCCTGAGAAACTTGCAGCATTCAGAGCTTTTGCGGCTGAACATGCTGCGTAGCGCCCTGGCGGAAGTGACCGAGCCGCCTGAGTCGTGAAACCGCAATCCCGGAACAGGCATCCCGCACCGATGCGGCTGCATCTCTGTGGCCACGCCTGGAGGGATGCAAATGATGCGCTCCCTGTCTTCAGTGTTCTCGCCCTATTGCGTGGTGCCGTGACCCTTTACCGGCGTGACGAACAGCCTCAGGCTAACGACCCTCGCGTGGACGAGTTCCTCCCCTGGCTGGCCCCGACAAGACGCGGATAAAGGCTCGTTTCCTCCAGTGGACCCGATCTAGGGCATGTGTGATATCCGTCACACGCAGGTCCGCTCCGACTCCAGCATCATTAATCCATTCCCCAGCGTCTGCGGGTCGAATCGGACGGAGCACGACAATCGTCCGGGGCAATTCGATTTTGCAATGCTGGCTCGCAGCCCATCGTGAACACATGAGCACGATGGGCTGTTTTACTGGACCCCAGATGCAGGACGAGATGCAGATCAGGATTAATCAGTTCATAGTTGACGTGTGCAGGCTTACATGTCAGCTCGAACAGATTGGCTGGCGTGACGACCCACGGGAGCGTGTTCCTGCGTTGCAGAAGGCTCGTCACACGTATGAGCAGCTTCTCGAAAGGGAGTACACCCTGGCGCTCTCTCCTGAAGACACGTTAATGATCCAAACGATGCTGGACCGCATCAAGGCTCGCCTCCAGTTCCTGGATTAGAAGCTCAGAACATCAGTTCACCAGAACTCCCGCATCACCGGGCATAGCTGTTTGATGCCAGCAGGCTTCCGTCTGGGGTGGCCACTGACATTCATACAACCTCTGCGGAGAGTGTGAGGCGTGAATGCAGGAAGTGGTCAGGTATACCACGCAATTAACTAACTGAGGTATGATTCTGATCCGTTCCCGGAAGGGGTGCTGGATGTCTGCTGAACGGAATCGGGACGAAGTCAATGATGTATTGGCCGATGCTCTGCGGTTATCGGTGCGGTTAGAGAACGCTACCCGTCGCTTTCGACCGATAGTGGTCAACGAGGTGATCAGGGACGTGAGGGCTGCTTTGCTGAAGCTGAATCAGCGCCCGACAACCCTCGACCTCTCGCCAGATGACGCGGCGATCTTTAGAAACCTGGTGAATGGAGTCCGAATGCATCTAAAGTATTTGGGGGCTGAAGACGCATCGCGGTGACTCACGCCACCGGACGACCAGCGATCTCAGCCACCATCTCGGCCACCGACCTCCGGATCGCATGTACATGTTTAGTGATCGAGTAACGCGGGGAGGCGTAGTGCATCGCTTCGCACTCGGCATCGATTGCATAGAGGCTTTCGAGCAGGAGGGCTGCAAGGGCAGCATTGGAGTGTGGCGGTTCGGGAAACCGCCGAGTGAGTGGGTGAGCGAGAGGTCAGCCATTCGCCAAGTCTGATTGACTCGTGTGCATGGCGATGTGACAAATGTCACCGTTGGATCGGTTCCCAAGCAGGAGAGAGGCAGCGCCAGCCAGCGGCATTTGTACTGAGTCTTGGCTGGCGCGTTCAGGGTTGGGAAAGGAAGCCCAGCCGGAACCGGGGCCGGAGCTTCATCGTTACAGCGCCATGGACAGCATCGAGCCGCTCGCGCACCGGCGGAATACTACTTTTTGGGCCTCGGGCGGCGATTGGGGCGTTACACTCCCGACGATGGCCCTGAATGACCTTGATTGCATACGTCGCCCTGCGAGCTGCTGCAAAGGGGATCAGTCTGTACGACTTGGCTGACAAGTACAAGTGGGATTCAGCCGAGTTGCTGGCCTTCCTGCGCGGTGAGAGCGCTCCTGGGCAGGAGATGCTGAACCAGATGGCGACGCGAGGGCAAATCTGACCCGTAAGCGGGATGCCTTCGGATCAGGTTCGGCAGGGGTGCGGCCCACCTCAGAGGTCAGTTATTGGCCCAGTCACGATAAAGGAATCGAGGGTCCGCAAGATGATCTTTGCTTCGATTCCTCCACCTCTTAGCCAGAGTGTCTTACCGGACATCCAATTCTCGTATGTTTCTGCCACTTTCCCGATGCGAATTTACCCAGCCGCAGATCGGGTCCCAGGAACCCCGTCGAGGAACTTTTGCCGCTGGAGCAGGCTGAATACGACATTCGCCGTCCCCCCGTCATCACTCGACAGGGTTCCGCTGGCTTCATAAATCCGGCGAACGATTCGGTATTCAGTAGCCAAAGTAAGCCTCGATTCGGGCCGCTGTGCAGCCCCGCCAATCTTAGCGGAATAGTGCGCGAAAACGACGGGGCAGCAGCGCCAGTGGCAGAGTGCCCTAGTGACTCTCGCCGGGCGGTGCTTCCGCCTTGAAGTATTTGCATTGAAAAGCGACTGGGTTCTCCTCGTCGCGGTGGGCTCGAATCTCCTCCACCACCTTGGCATTGCAATCGAAAAATTCCAGACTTGCAGGATTAACGCCGGGGAGTCCCGGTACCCCCCGTTATCCTGGGTAGGCCGCTCGCCCTGGCCAAAGGCGCGAATAGGGGGTCAGTCCCGAGTGGCGTCAATTGGCATGAGTTTACTCGCATCACTCTGGTGGCGGCGCTTGCGGTGGGTGTATCGTGAACAACAACCGGAGCGCCACCCTGTTAGCGATTCGGCCGACCGCGTCGGTTGTGGGCCACCACGCCGACGCGGCACAGGCTGACGTCCGCGTCCTGTATCCGTGGCATCTGCTAATTGCTTCCCGCTGCCAATTTGGCGAGAGCTGCGGAACGCTCTGTCTTGTCCGACTGGTGGCAAAGATGACGTTGACAAGTCTTGTGCAATCTACCCGATAATCGCCGCATTCCCCCGGCCACAATCCATGCCCTACTCGCATTCGCTCTGGGCCAACCCGGTTGGAGCAGGTCCATGCAGCGCATCGAATCACCGTCGGCCCTGAGGATTCTCGTAGCAGATGACGAAGTGATGATTGCCCAGATGTGGGAGATCATCTTCCGCCAGCTCGGATTTCAGGTTGCTGTCTGCTTTGATGGCCGGGAGGCGATCAGGAAGGCACGAACGTGGCATCCCGATTTGTTTGTGACCGACATGGCGATGCCTCGAATGGACGGAGTCCACGCGGCCCTTCGGGTTCATAAGCTGCTCCCCGGCTGCGCTATCGTGATCTTGTCGGCGAGCAGCGAAGGGTCCGAGGAGCTAAAGCTGATCCGCCGACATCACCTTGGTACATTCATAAGCCCGTTTCACCGGATGACCTAATCGGAAGACTCCAGGCACTCCTGCATCTTCCGGCAGCCGGGGTGAATAGGCGGTAGGGCGCGTCGCTATCGCGGATCATTCGCAGCGGGGGGCTGGGTAGATCTTCCTGCCGTGGCGCTGATGGTACACGCGGGATCGCTCCCCCTGGCCCTCGCACATCAGATACGCTCCGGACGCAAAAAGGTCAGTCCCGTGCGGATTGGCGAAACTAAGAAAACCCCAGCCGGGACTGGGGTGAGAGTGCTTCACAGTTAGCGGTTAGACCCGCTCTTCTCGACTTGGATGCCAGGCGCGAAGGAACGCCCAGCCGGAGCCTGTCCCGTTGTTCGGCGGTGGTCAATCGGTCGTTAATAGCTCCTCAACGGCAGCAAGGAACGCAACCGCGTCCATCGGATCGACGCTGCGGTCCGCCTCCGCGACACTCTCTTCGTTAGTGCGCGTGAGCGCCAGCACAGGGCAGGGGCAGATTTGAGCCAGACGCTTGATGATGGCTCGCTTATCCTCATGGGGTATCGAGTGGCCCAGGATCATCAGGTCGAACGACGGCGAAGGCTGTTCTTCACACACCCGAAAGGCTTCCGCGAATCCCTCCGCGGACGTGACGTGGTGGCCCATGCGGCGAAGCAGCAGCTCCCGTGTTCTTGCCAGCGCCGGGTCGTAGGAAATTAAGAAGATTCTTGCCATGTGCCAGCTCTTCCTGAAAGGGGCCGACGGGCGTATTTTACCCGGAGCCATCCTTGCGCGGGGAGCGGCGGCGGCGCTATTCTTCGTCTGCCTTGGAGCTGTGCCATGACCAAAGAATTCTTCGAGAGGCATTATGCGACCCTGTCCGACAAGGCGGACGCGGTTGAAGTCTTCGGCGAAAGCATTGTGCCGGGAGTTGCCACCGTGGGCGACATTCGGCGCAAGCTGGAAAGCCACACGAAAGCTGCCAGCGTCTACCCGGAGTCAGACGGGTCTGGATTCTGCATTATCGAGGTCAAACCAAAGACCGTTGCCAACTGGAGATAGGAAAGCGGCCATTCGCTGGGCCTCTGAGAATCCCGACTGGGCAGAGAGGCTCCAGGTCCGAATCCCCGCCGGTTCTCTCTCTCGCGCGAGCCTTATACAACCCCTGTTTCGAGCCCAGAGTGGGACGTTCGTGGCGCGCAGAACTCGCCAGATGCCGGCTGGGCTAATCGCGACAGGTCTCGGCGTCCTCGCGACGTTAGTGGTTCTTTGGTCGACCCCCTGAAGCGTGGTGCATCCACTAGATCCCTCTCTGATCGAGGGTACAAGTGGCGTCGGAGGAGTTGAAACCTACTCCCGGAACCAGTTTGGATTCCTCGGCCTTGTTTCAGCCGGAAAGAACGCGCCCCCACATTTGCTGGTGGTGATCCATGACTTCCCACAACTCAAGCTAGCAGACAAAAGCATTCGGGGCATTCTGGGCGGAGACTTCCTTGCGCGCTTTGACCTGCTTATCGACAATCGTGAGCACATTTTGTGCCTCGATAGATCAGGGCTCTTGGCAAATTCAGTCAAGAACGCACAAATCGCGCTCGCCGAGCCGCGAGGCGAAATGAATGACCTTCCATTCACGCGGCCGATGGTCGCCTATTCTCGAATTTCTTCGATGGGAAAAACCGGAATGCTTTTGCGGCTGGACTCGGGCAGCAACGCACCTGTCCTATACCCAGACAGCTTACGGCCGGGGAACGCATCGCCAAATTGGAAATTGAAGCTAAAACGCGTGGTCGACGGGGTCGAACAGGAATTCGCCGTACTCTCACCACAGGATGTTCAGATCGGGGCGCAGACGTTGAGGCAGGTTTCATTCACAGTGCCAAAGAATGCGATTGGGAGCGTCCCGATTCGGCGCGAGGACGGCTTGCTGCCGACAATGGCATTCCGGCGTGTGTTCATTAGTTACGAAGGAGGATATGCGAAATTGGACAACTGGTGATTCAAGGCAAATCACTTATTGACCGATTCTGTGCGAGTTGTCGGCAATCCGGACATCTGGCCCCCGCCGACCCGTTATGTCCGAGTTGCCGGTGACTCGCCCAGATCATTTCAATTGGCGACGGCTACGGGTCATCCGGAGAGCCTGTGCTATTGGCCACATGACCGCACCCACGATTGCAGTAGAGCAGAACGTTCTCGGCGATTACAACGCCATAGACAAAGATGATGGTGGGCCAAGGAGCCGGTGTATTGAGGGCCATTAGTTGGATAGAACTGGGCCACAAGAAGGACTCAGCGTCCCCGAAAGGCACATGGAACACTTGAAAGCGGAGCATAAGGAATACGGGCGCAGCGATTCCGAGTAGCCCAAAGGCCAGCGTCCAACTCACGAAGAATCTGCTGTGGGTCATTGTCCCGAACCATACGCGCTGGAACTACGCACGCAGAGAGCGCGTTTGTTCGTGTGGAAGGTGACTTCATCGCCACCAAACGATTCCCCGCCGTTGAAGTCAAAGCGCCACGCCCAGCCCGAAGGGTGACCGCGATCATCAATCTTTTGGGTGCTGCTCCATTGATTGCCGGTCAGGAACAATTCGCCCTTCACATGCCATGTGGCGGGGTGACCTTTGCCTGAAGGCCCCATCAGTCCGTGAGCATTGGCATTTTTGTCATAGATACCCTGCAGTTCTTCGATCCTCGCCAACTTCCAGTCCGAGTGCCCGGCCAAGCGCAGATCGCGGCAGTACTTCACCGCGTTCTTCCACGTCACGTCCCGACCGTTATCCTTCCCAGCCCACATAAGTCCAGTGGAAGGATCGACCCAATAGTCACGCGCCGGAGTGTCCTGCGCCAGAACTCGGTTCGCGGGCGATGGTGGAGCAAGGATGACGACGGTGGCAAGAAGGATCAGAACAACCCGGCAGTTCTTCGTGGTGCGCATGCCGATCACTCTAGAGCCTGCGCGACCGGGATTGCAGTCGATCTGTGACACTTTCAACACTGACACAATACCGCGCATGTCGAAGCGGGCGAGTAGTCGGCAACTCGGACGTTTCAGCCCCGGCGGTGGATCAGCACCGGGTTCTGTCCGAGTTGTTTGAATGCTAAGTCGAGGAGGAGCACGAGGTGTTACAAGGAGCTGAACTCAGCGGCCGCTGATTCAGAGAACAACCTCGGAGGCTCCTCAGAGACGACATGTACTACATCGGACTGGACGTACACAAGAAGACGATCAGCTATTGCGTGAAGGACGCGTCTGGCCGTGTGCATCAGGAAGGGAAGATCGGCTCGACCCGGCGCGAGCTGGATGCATGGATCAGGACGCTGCCCCAGCCGCGCAGCATCGCGATGGAAGCGACCATCTTCACCGGCTGGATCTACGATCATCTGCTGCCCCATGCCGAGGCGGTGAAGGTGGCGCATCCGCTGATGCTGCGGGCCATCGCCGCGGCCAAGAAGAAGAACGACCGCATCGATGCCGGCAAGATCGCCGACTGCCTGCGCTGCGACTTCCTGCCCGAGTGCCACATGGCGCCGAGGGCGATCCGAGAACGGCGGCGGGTGTTGCGGTATCGGACGCTCGTGATGCGGCAGGCGGTGCAGATGAAGAACCGCATCGCCGGACTGCTGATGGAGACCGGCGTGAGCTACAACAAGCTGCGCCTGCACCGGATGGGCTACTTCGAGCAGTTGCTGGCGAGCAGCGAAGAGATCAGCGACAGCATCCGTCCGCTGCTGAAGCTCAGCCGCGAGCACATCGACCGGTCGATCCGGATGGACACGGCTCTGCTGCGGTCGCTCGAACACGACCCGCTGCTGACCGACAGGCTGCGGCGGCTGAGGACGGTGCCCGGCGTGGGTCCGATTACCGCGCTGACCTGGGCGCTCGAGATCGGCGATACCTCGCGCTTCCGCTCCATCAAGCAGGCCATCAGCTACTGCGGGTTGTGCAGCGCGGAGAAGAGTTCGGCCGACAAGGTGATGCGCACGCCGATCTCGAAGCAGAGGAACAAACATATCCAGCAGGTGCTGGTCGAGGCCGCGCGGCTGGCCCCGCGCTACAGCGAGGAACTGGCGCTGCTGTATGAACGCGAGCGGCAGCGGGGCAACAGCAATCGCGCGACGCTGGCCGTGGCCAGGAAGCTGGTGACCTTCATGCTGGCGGTGGAGAGACGCGGGACCGATTTCGTCGCTGCCGAAGAGTTCCGACGAACCGCGGCGGCATAAAAACCCTTCCTGAGAAGGGAAAAACATCAGGATCAGCGAAGCGCAGACTGCCAGGTCCCGCAGGTGACCGGCTGGGCGACGGAGGCGACTCCCGAGGCTCCCGCACGAATTGTTTCGGGACTGGCAGGGTACACAGACTCAATCTTCTGCGACGGCCATCAACGGCCTGAGGCAGCAAATGGATGTCCGGTTCTGCGGAGAGCAGGAACCATCAGCCGAGAGGCATACCTGCGCAGCAGTGAATCCTGAAAACGCTACACGCGTGCTCTCGCGAGCACGCCCGGAATACCTCTGCCCACCCTTGACAAGTGACTTACATGGATGCCGGTAATACGGCAGTTTCTCTCTGCTTTCTATACTGGTCCTGTGGAGATGCTCTTTGGATTCCTTGACGGATCGCCAGCAACCGCAGCGGACGAGGTCTCGCGTTCCTTTGGGAATCGCGTTTGTGCTGCACGATAGCCTCTGGCGGGGCGGTGACTACTACCTCTACGAAGCCGGCTCAGAGGAGAATCGGTGATCTATATTGAGCGCACACCTGGTCTGCCGCTGCGTCGCTTTGTACAGAATCTTTGGTACGTGAACAGACCTCCATGTGAGGAGAGCCGCGAGCGCATGCTGCCGAGCGGTTATGCCCACCTCGTGCTGAGTCTGTCTCGTGACTACCTGACCGAGTGTACGGAGAATGGCCCTGATCGGCCGGTCTCCCTGCCCTGCTCGTCGGCCAGCGTTCACTCTACGAGTTGATTGCTGCCTTGGATTTCACCGACCATAACTTTTGTGCTTATGACTCTCGCCTTTTCAGTAGTGCAACTGCCTCATCGAGTACTGCGTCAATAGATTCCATCTTTGTTCTCCGTTGCCAATGAAAGCACGGAAGTGCCGCTTGCGCCAAAATGGACGATGATCAAACCGACCCCGATGCAAGCGAAGATGCATTACAAAGTCAGATCGCCTTCGCGGTTAGACGTTCCCCTCTGGAGCCGTCGTTTCCGGCAACTATTGACGTTCACG
>Ga0207664_10001146_pt1 | contig 17637 bp, 15 predicted proteins | sample LARL83metaG_FD_184349 | JGI IMG/M metagenome (GOLD analysis project Ga0207664, IMG submission 184349) | Corn, switchgrass and miscanthus rhizosphere microbial communities from Kellogg Biological Station, Michigan, USA - LAR L8-3 metaG... | ecosystem: Host-associated > Plants > Roots >... | reverse complement strand
GGGTCCTCACCGCCGTTGCCGTGCACCTGATACAACCGCTCCGCCCGCGAATACCACGGCTCGAAGTCGTCATAGCCCAGCGGCCACGCCGGGGAGATCCCATCCACATGCCGCAGCTCCCCGAAATCACCGGGCCGCAGCCGGTACAGCGCCGCGCCCCATACAGCTTGGTCGCGCCGCCGACGAAATAATGCACCTGCGGCTGGAACGGCTTCCCCTCCCCGTCGAACCAGGTGTCCCTGGACATGTACTTCCCATCCACGAACACCGTCTTCGGATCCCAGTTCCCCAGCTCCCGGGGCAAAAAATCCCCCCGCTCCAGCAGCAGGATCCTCTTCCCCGACCCGGCCAGCGCATACGCCAGCGTCCCCCCGCCCGCCCCGGACCCAATAATGATCACGTCATAATGCTCAGCCACGACTCACTCCTCCTGCCCAGTCAGAGATCGTCTGATTCCTCGAGCGCGGCCTCGACGTCGTACTCAAGCGCGGTAGCCACCTTGGGGGCAGCGGAGACCACCCGGCCGAGCCCGGCCACCGGGGCAATCGCCAGCAGCACATCGGCGATCTCGTCCTTGGTCGCCCCCGCTGCGAGTGCCCGGGCGGTGCTCCATTGCAGGCAGACCGCTGACGACCCGAGCGCCACCGACACCGCCACCTGCAGCAGGCCCACCGTCTTGCCGTCCAGGGCCGCCGGCCCGTCCGGGCGCGGCCCGAGTGCCGTCCCGGCGAGCCCTTCATCGAAGATCGCCAGCCTGCGCAGGGTCTCCTGGAATCTCGCTGTCTGGCTCATGCTCCTCCATTGCCATCCAGCCTTCAGTTCACCTCGCGCAGCGGCGGTTGCCATCCCACGAATGGGGTTAATCCGGGCCTCATCCTTCCAGCAGGCCCAGTTCGCGGGCCCGAGTGACCGTCTGGGTCCTGCTGGTGGAGTCCAGCTTCCGGTAGATGGACTTCATCTGCGACTTGATCGTGTGCGGGGACAGGAACAGTTCGGCGGCGATTTCCGGAACGGACAGGTGGGTGGCGAGCAGGGGAAGCAGGCGGAGTTCGGCCGCGGTCAGTGCCGACGCGCTCGGAACGCTCGGCCCATGCTCCTGCGCAAGCCGGGCCCGGAGCGCCTTGATCTCTCCGACCAAAGTGCCCAGGCCGGGCCTGCGCCTGAGCACCTCATCGATCTCCCCCATGAGCGTCCTGGCACCGGCCAGGTCGGCAAGGGCGAGATGCACGCGGATGAGTTCGACCCGGGCCTGAACGGCCAGGTGGGGAGTTGCGTAGGTGAGCAAAGGACGCAGCCGCTGGGCACCGACAAGCTCGCGCCGCGCCGTAGCGACATCCCCACGGTGCATGGCCACCCGGGCAACCACTGCGCTGACGAACGCGTCCTCCGCCTCCGCGCTGAGCAGGATAGCGCGTGCCTCGGCGGCGAACTTCTCGGCCTTGTCCCATTGATCGCGCGCTATCGCCACCAGGCACCGTTCGCACAACAGTGCCGTGCGGGTATCGAGCGCACCGACTTCCCCGATGGCAACACCCTGCTCGAAGAGCAGGTCCGCGCCGTCAAGGTCCCCGTTCAGCAGCCGCGCCAGCCCCTGCAGGGCAGGAGCGGCCGGAGCCACGATGCCCGCCACCGCGAGCCTCAGTGCGGCCTCGTCCGCGTCGGCTTGCATCTGCTCGACACCACGCCGGCACATGAGTGCCCGTAGCACGGCGGCCCACGCGTCGGCGGCGGGGTCGCCGGACGGTGCCGGGTTGTCATGCTGCCAACGGTCGACCACGTCGGCCCAGCGTTCGGCGTCCGCCGAACGCCCGGTCTGCGCGGCGGTCAGCGTGGCGGCCGCGGCGGCCATCGGATTGATTCCGTCGTGCTCATCCAGCCAGCGGAACCACCGCTCCACGGTGGCGATCCGGCCCTGCCGGTAGACCGGGAGCCAGAGATCCGCGGCGAGGCGCGCGGCCTCATCGACGGCTGTCGCCGCCATTGAATACTCCAGCGCCTCTTCGGCCAGGCCGTTGCGCAGGCACCAGTCGGCGGCATGGCGCCGCAGTACCGGGATCAGCCCGGGCTCTAGGCGCTCCAGTTCGGCCAGCAGCATGTCGCGGAACAGGTGGTGGTAGCGGTACCACTGCCCGCGCCGGTCCAGCGGCACAAGCAGCAGGTTCGATCTGGCCAGATCCGCCAGCGCCGCACCGGAGCCGGGCACGCCGAGCACCGCCTCGCACAGCGGGCCGGACATCCGTTCCAGCACCGCGGTCCTGGTCAGGAAGGCCCGCTGCGTGCTGGAGATCCGGTCAAGGAACTCCGACTCCACGTACTCGCTGACGAACAGGTCATCGCCGCCGAACGAGGCCGCCGCGCCTGGCAGCGACCCACCCGCCCGCAGGTACAGCGCCGCCAGGTACAGTCCCACCGGCCATCCCTCGGTACGCCGGTGCAACTCGGCCACGTCGTCTTCGCCGAGCACCACCTCGGCGGCACGCAGCAGCGCTGCCGCTTCGGCCGCCGTCAGCGACAGGTCAGCCTGGCCGATCTCGGTGATCCTTCCCTCGGCGCGCAGCCGGGCTATTCGTAGCGGTGGCTCGGTCCTGCCAGACAGCATCAGGCGCGCCTGTGCCGGGACGTGGTCGGCAAGCACCGACAGCGCGGCCCGGCATTCGGAGTTGCGCAGGAGGTGGACGTCGTCCAGCACCAGCGCCACCGGTGATCTCATCGAAGAGAACGCCGCGCCGAGCCTGGGGACCACGGAGCCGGGTACCGAACTCGCCGGGGAGGCGAGGGCGGCGAACACATGCCTGCCGATCGGCTCGACCGCGTTGAGCGCTTCCGCGACGTAGGTGAGCAGGACCTTCGGGTCGTTGTCCCCCTCGTCGACCGATACCCAGGCGCATGCCTGACCGCCGCGCTCGGCCCATTGCGACAGCAGCGTCGTCTTCCCGTAACCGGCCGGCGCGACCACAGAGACGATCGGGCGGGCATCATCGCGCGCGAGACGGTCGGTCAGCGCCGAACGGCCGACCGTTCCCGGCCGTACCAGGGGACGGAGCAGTTTCGCTGCCACAAGGTCGAACACGGGCTCGGCCACACCCTGCGGCCACCCGGTCTGCTGTCCCGTCACGCTGCCTTCCATGCCCCGGTGGGGGCCCTGAGCAGGGCCCGAGTCCCATGCTCATCTGAAGCAACAGACCAGGTCAAGCGGACATTTGTGGCAGCGTGCACCTGCATATGGACAACTAAGACTGCTCACCCCTGACGGGTGATCTTTTAACCCGGCGAATCCGGTATTGGCCCAGGACCGATGACGGGGCGGATGCCGACGGCGTGCCGCCAGGCCAGGGCACGATAGGTCTCCGGGTTGGACTCCACCCACTGCCTGGCGCCGCCGCTGATCTCCCGTACCACCCGCGCAGGCACCCCGGCGGCGAGCATGCCGCCGGGAACCGTCATTCCCGGCGGGACGGTGGCGCCCGCGGCGACCAGCGCACGCGGCCCGATGACCGCGCCGTCTAGCACCGTGGCACCGTTGCCCACCAGGGCTTCGGCGCCGATGACCGCACCGTGGACCACGCACAGGTGCCCGATGGTCGCGCCCTCGCCCACCTCGGTCACCGGATCAGCGCCGCCGTGCAGCACGGAGTTGTCCTGGACGTTCGCGCCGCGCCGCACGACGATCGCCCCGAAGTCTGCGCGCAGCACGGCCCCGTACCAGACCGATGCCTCCGCTTCGACGCGCACGTCGCCGACCAGGGTGGCCGTGGGTGCGATCCAGGCTCCGGGGCTGATCACCGGTTCCCGGCCCTCAAAGGCAAACAGAGGCATCCGCCAATGATGCACCTGAGGGCCGGGCTCCACGACCCGTGTCCGGCTCAGCGACGCCGGCCGGCCGACGATTCCGGCCGGCCCGGTCAGTAGTACCAGGGGAAGCGGGTCCAGTCCGGGGCGCGCTTCTCCAGGAACGCATCCCGGCCCTCGGCCGCCTCGTCGGTCATGTAGGCGAGCCGGGTCGCCTCCGCCACGAGCACCTGCTGGCCGACGAGCCCGTCGTCGATGAGGTTGAACGCGTACTTCAGCATCCGCTGCGACGTGGGGCTCTTGCCGTTGATCTTGGCGGCCCACTCCAGCGCGGTGCCCTCCAGGCCGGCGTGCGGCACCACCGCGTTGACCATGCCCATCCGGTGCGCCGCCTCGGCGTCATAGGTCTCGCCGAGGAAGAAGATCTCCCGCGCGAACTTCTGGCCCACCTGGCGGGCCAGGTAGGCCGAGCCGAAGCCGCCGTCGAAGCTGCCCACGTCGGCGTCGGTCTGCTTGAACCGGGCATGCTCGCGGCTGGCGAGGGTGAGGTCGCACACGACGTGCAGGCTGTGCCCGCCGCCCGCGGCCCAGCCGGGCACGACGCAGATGACTACCTTGGGCATGAACCGGATCAGCCGGTGCACCTCCATGATGTGCAGGCGGCCGCTGCGTGCCGGGTCGATCGTCTCGGCCGTGTCCCCGTCCGCGTACCGGTAGCCGTCGCGGCCGCGGATGCGCTGGTCGCCGCCGGAGCAGAAGGCCCAGCCGCCGTCCTTCGGCGACGGGCCGTTGCCGGTGAGCAGCACGCAGCCGACGTCGCTGGACATCCGCGCGTGATCGAGCGCCCGGTACAGCTCATCGACGGTGTGCGGGCGGAAGGCGTTGCGGACCTCGGGCCGGTTGAAGGCGACACGGACCGTGCCGCTGTCCACGGCGCGGTGATAGGTGATGTCGGTGAAGGAAAATCCCCCGACCTCGCGCCACCGCTTCGGTTCAAAGATCTCAGAGACCATGGCCCAATTCTGGCCAACCCCTCCTGCACCGTCGACGGCGCACCCGTAACCGAGTAGGCAGGGAGTCATGACGCAACGACGGAACCGGAACCTGGTACTGTTCCGGCACGCCAAATCGGCCTGGCCCGATGTGCCCGATCACGAACGGCCACTGGCCAGCCGGGGCATCCGGGCCGCGCCTGTGATGGGACGCTGGCTGCGCGACGCGGGCCTGGTGCCCGACCTGGTGCTGTGCTCGACCGCCCGCCGGGCCCGTGAGACCTGGCAGTTCGCGCAGGCCGGCCTGGCCGCGTCGCCGCCGGTCAGTTTCGAGGACGGCATCTACGGCGAAGACGCCCCCGGGCTGCTGGCCCTGATCCGCGAGGTTCCACCCGCCACGGGCACGCTGCTGCTCATCGGGCACAACCCGGCCATCGAAGACCTGGCCCTCATGCTCGCGGCCGCGCCCGGCGGCCCCGGGCCTGGCGCCGCGGCCCCCGGCGACCTGGAGCGAATGCGGGCCAAGTTCCCCACTGCCGCGATCGCGGTGCTGCAGCCCGCCGGGACCTGGCACGGCCTGGCCAAGAGCCGGGCCCGGCTCACCGCATTCGTCACACCTCGCGACCTGCCCATGTCATCCGATCGGCAGGGGTAAGGAGTCCAACTAGATCAGCGGGCGATCGATCCGGCCACTATCGGGTCGGCGGTACGGCTTGCCTGGGCGGCCGCCATCGGCACCGCGCCGAGCAGGATCACCCCGACCGCCGCGGCCGAGACGACCGAACGAGCGCTGGCGCCGCCGATCGCCCGGCGGAGGGCGCCCGGGCCGAACCGGTCCCGCCGCCCGGCCCCCGTGGACGGGCCGGCCGCGGCAGGGACGGGCGCCGCTGTCCCGGCGGCGGCCACCGCCGGGGCGGGGGTCAGAGCGAGGTATCCGGCAACGACCAGCAGAAACAGCGGGATCATGCTGTTCGGGTCGGTGCCAAGGCCGCCGAAGAACCCGATGTCCTCGATGAGCACCCAATCGGCCAGGCATAGCACCGCCAGGAACACCACCACCGCGCGGAGCAGCCCGGGACGGGTGGCCTGCAGCGGCCGCGCGGCCAGCAGGACCAGGCCGATGGCGGCGGGGACGATCACCGCGAACAGGTTCACCGCGAACCCGTGCGCCTGGTCGAAGGAGGTGAACCCGCGGACCCAGGCGGCCAGGAACCCGGGCTGCGCGGTCTGCGCCATCGAGGCCGTTATCCCGGCCAGGGTGCCAGGGCGACCGTGTTCGGTCCCTTGCCAGAAACCGCGGCCTGGCCAGGCCTGCAGCACCGCCATCCCGGCAAGGAACACGCCCATGAGGGCAAGCACGCCGCGGCCCAGCCGAGGGCTGCGCCAGTAGCGTTCCGGCAGGGCGACGAGCACACCTGCGGCGCAATAGAACAACACCGCCCCCGGGGCACCGAACAGCCAGGTAAGCCCGGGAGCGAAGATCCCCCCGAACGACTCACCGAAGACCCAGACCACCAGCCCCCAGCCCGCGCTGGCCAGCCCCGCAAGCCGCGACCACGGGCCCTCGGACGCGGTCATCAGCCAGATGCCGATCCCCACCTGGATCCACACCGCTGCCGCCCCGGCCTGGATCGGGTGATACGACCAGGTCGCGCTGCCCCAGTCCACCACGTGCTGGACCCACCGGGGCGAACTGGCCGCCGTGGGCTCGATCACCTGGGAGGGCAGCCCAGCCGCCATGGCCGGCTGGGCCTGCAACAGCCCATCGAAGATCCACAACAGCCCGAACCCGATCCGCAGCAGCCGCCGTCCCGTGGGCTCGGCCACCCACACAGCGGCCCTGCGGGTGGCCTTCCCGGCACCGGGCACCGGGGCGAGCCTCCCCCTGGCCCCGGCCCAGACCGCGCTGACCAGAAGGAAGATCAGTAGCGCGGCGATCCCCTGATGGATCAGTGCGGTACGGAACGCCGCGACCACCACCGGGTCGTTGGCGTCCAGTCCTGGGGTCATGCCAGGCATTAGCGAAAGCACAGGCCCTCCTCCCGCCGGTCCGGAGATCGCAACGACCGTAGGCCGGCGGTCCCGGCGGCCTCATCGGGGAAAGTGCCTGATTTTGTGCGAGCGGTTGCCCAGATTGGCGAGCGAACTACCTAGGCCGCCGGTGACGGCACGGTGAGGCGATGCGGTTCGAGCATCCGGTAGCAGCCCCGTCAGCAACGACATCGGCGGCGGGACCCAGCCCGGCCGCAGAGAGCCTCTAGCCGGGCCGCGCCGCTGCCCGGACGGCCCGGCTAGAGCATGAGAATGAGCATGTAGCCCATGGTGAGGCCCATCGCGATCTTGTAACACGCGGCGAGCCGCGGCGCCAGCGCGTGACCACCCGGCCGGTGAGCAGCCCCCGAAGGAACAGCGCCCGCCACGTCCTGCGCGCCCACGCCGCCGGAGCGGCCGGTGGCAAGGACCGGGAATTGACCGCGCACCGCTCCCGAAGCTGCCACTGCCCTGGCGCGCACGAGCGCGGTGAGCTGGTCGGCTGTCCAGAGCACGTAGCCGATCATGAAAAGTGCCAGGATCACGGCGAGCGCCGAGAGGCTCCCGCCGGCGCCCACCTGGCCGCCACCCCCGCCGGGCATCGCCATCGCCCGGCCGGACCAGCCGGGCCAGGAGCCGGGAAGCACCGCGAGCATGTAGATCATGGCCACGCTCTCGACCAGGTGCGGCACCGGATGGGAGCACCGCCATCGGCTGGCAGCGGCGTGCTGGCGAGGGCGGCTCCGGACTGCCCGGTACGCGAACCACACCGCCGCGACCGCGAAGACCGCCTCCCACGCCGTGGCGGGCAGTGGGCTCAGCCCCGGCAGCAGCATGCCGGCCATCGCGACGCCCATGACCACGTGGACCGAATCGGCTTCGACCTCGGTGAACCGCCGCCACAGGCGTGCGGCGGCCAGGCGCCCCGCGCAGTACATCGCGGTCGCGATCATGACCGCCGCGAGCGCGGCAGCGAGCCAGGAGGGCCCGGCCATGTCAGCGTTCTCCTGATAGCGCCGGCCGGCACCGTGTTAGCTCCTGGGACGCACAGGCGCGCGCCGCTCCCGGCGGGCTGCTCCTGCAGGCCCCTGGCAGCTCGGCTTGAACCTTGCGGCTACACATAACGGCAAAAGGCTAATAGGGTCCAGCCCGGAGCGCAATTGGGCCGCGCAATAGGATTCCATGACCCAGCGCATCGGCCGCAACGCAGTCAGCGCCGTTTCATAAACCACCTGGGGGTATCCGGGAAACCCTGCTGGGGTACCTTAGGAACCCCCGTAGGGTATTCCTATAACGCTGAGCCGGGCGCAGCTTTTCTGTTATGTTGCCGAGCCGTTCAGGCGTGTGTATATTCTCCGGTGCGGCATCAGCCGCCTGGCATCTTTGTCCAGGCAGCAGCGCGCGGCGCCGTTACCTTCTCCCAGCCGAGGTGACACTCCAGTGCTTGCATTCCCAGCCAGCAGTATCGCCTGAATGTGACGTTGCGTGTCGTCGGCGGCATTGAGTAGTGGGCGGTCCACCGGGCCCGTTGAATCATCCGGGATGGTGCGCGTCGAGCTCCTGGTGACAGGAATGACGTGCGCCGCGTGCGCGGCAAAGGTGGAGAGCAGGCTCAACGCGATCGAGAATGTCTCCGCGACGGTGAACATCGCGACCGAGAAAGCCACTGTGACGGCACCGTCGTCGATCCCGGTACGGCGACTGGTGGAAGAAGTCGAGAGAGCCGGTTATGCCGCAGAGCTGGCTGGCGCGAGTGGCGAGCCGACCGAGGCGGACCGCGACACAGCCGACGCGGCACGGGTTGCCTACCTCCGCCGGCGGCTCATTGTCGCGCTGGTGTTCTTCGTTCCGCTCAGCGACCTGTCGGTGCTGCTGTCCCTGTTTCCCGCCTACCGGTTCCCCGGATGGCAATGGGTGCTGATAGCGCTGGCGATCCCGGTCGCGGGATGGGCGGCCTGGCCCTTCCACCGCGCCGCGCTCAAGAACGCCAGGCACGGCTCGTCCTCGATGGACACGCTGGTGTCGCTGGGCATCGTCGCGGCCTGCGGGTGGTCGGTGTACGCGATGTTCGTCCTGGACAGCGGCGCCACCCATCACACCGCGTGGAATGAGCTGATCCATACCTCCGGTGGCGGGATCTACCTGGAGGTAGCGGCGTCGGTCACCACGTTCCTGCTGGCCGGCCGGTGGTATGAGGCCCGGGCCCGGCGCAATGCCGGGGACGCGATGCGCGAACTGGCCGGGGCGGGCGCCAAGGACGCGTGCTTGCTTGCCGACGACGGGACCGAGCAGCGGGTCCCGGTGGCAGAACTGCGTCCCGGTGACCGGTTCGTGGTCCGGCCCGGTGAAACGATCGCGGCCGACGGTGCGGTGCTGTTCGGCCAGTCGGCGGTGGACCGCAGCATGATGACCGGGGAGTCGGTGCCGGTCGACGTGGCCGAGGGCGACGCTGTCACCGCCGGGACGGTGGCGGTGAGCGGGCGGCTTATCGTCCGCGCGGCCAAGGTCGGCCGCGACACCCAGCTCGCGCACATGGTTGCCCTGGTGGAGGAGGCCCAGACCCAGAAGGCGGCGGTCCAGCGGCTGGCCGACCGGATCTCCGGGGTGTTCGTTCCGGCCATCCTCGTTCTCGCGGTAGCTACCCTGGCAGGCTGGCTGGCGGCGGGCAGCACGGGTCAGCAGGCGTTCAGTGCCGGCCTGGCGGTGCTGATCATCGCGTGCCCCTGCGCGCTGGGCCTCGCCACTCCGGCCGCGCTGGTGGTGGCCAGCGGACGGGGGGCACAACTGGGGATCTTCATCAAGGAGTACCAGGCGCTGGAGTCGTCCCGCTCGGTAGATACCGTGGTACTGGACAAGACCGGAACGGTCACCACGGGCGTGATGGCGGTGACCGGGATAACGCAGGCCGCGGGCATCAGCCGCGCCGACCTGCTCCGGTTCGCCGGGGCCGTGGAGCAGGCCTCCGAGCACGCGGTAGCCGCCGCGGTCAGCGCCACCGCCAGCGGCGAACTCGGCCCACTGCCGCACGCCGATGGCTTCACGGCCTTGCCGGGACTCGGCGCACGTGGCGTCGTCGATGGCCACGATGTGATCGTTGGGCGAGAAAAGGTATTCAGGGACGGGGGCCTGGACATCCCCGCCGAGCTGGCGGCGCAGTGCGCGGCATGGGAGCGGGCGGGCCGCACCGTGGTGCTGGCGGGGTGGGACGGGCAGGCCCGCGGTGCCATCGCGGTGGCCGACACCGTCAAGCCGTCGGCGGCCGGCGCGGTCCGGGCCTTGCACGGTCTGGGGCTGCGGACCGTCCTGCTTACCGGCGACAACCAGGCCACCGCCGACGCGGTCGCCGCCGAGGCGGGCATCGGCGAGGTCATCGCCGGCGCGATGCCCGACGGCAAGGTGGCGGTGATCGCTGACCTGCAGGCACAGGGCCGGTCGGTGGCCATGGTCGGTGACGGGGTCAACGACGGGCCGGCCCTGGCCGCGGCTGATCTGGGGCTGGCCATCGGCTCGGGCACCGACGTGGCCATCTGCGCGGCGGACATGATCCTGCTCCGCGATGACCTCGGGGCCGTTCCCGAGGCGATCAAGCTCGCCCGCGCGACCCTGGCGACCATCCGGCGCAACCTTGCCTGGGCGTTCGGGTACAACATCGCCGCGATCCCGCTCGCCGCCGCCGGGTTCCTCAACCCGCTGATCGCCGGGGCGGCGATGGCCGCGTCGTCGGTCTTCGTGGTGGGCAACAGCGTGCGGCTGCGCCGGTTCGGCATGCCCGCCGCTGGCCCGCGGCCGCGGTTCACCGCTTCGGTGAGCCAGGAGCAGCCCGGTGCCGGGACTGGAACAAAGGAGCGTACGGCGTCATGCCTGGAATGAATTCCGGCGTCAACATCGACGCTCCGGCCGTGGTCGCGGCGTTCAAGGCCGCGCTGCTGCACCAGGGGCTCATCGCGCTGCTGATCTTCGCGCTGCTCGGGCTGGCCTGGCTCAGCGTGCGGGCCTGGCAGCCGTTCGCGCAGCACAGCGCGGCTCAGGCGCCTGGCACGCCGGCGCCGGTCCAGGCCGAGCCTGCCTGGCGGCAGGTGTTGCGGATCGGATTTGGCCTGCTGTGGGTCTTCGACGGGATCTTGCAGGCTCAGCCCAAGATGGCCATCGGCCTGCCCTCGCAGATACTCGAGCCCGTCGCGGCGTCGTCCCCGCGGTGGGTGCAGCACCTGGTGAACTGGGCGGGGACGAGCTGGTCATACCACCCTATGCAGGCCGGGGCCGCAGCGGTGTGGATCCAGGCTGGGATCGGCATCTGGATGCTCGTTGCGGCGCGCGGCATCTCGTCCCGGCTGGCGGGGCTGGTCAGCGTCGGCTGGGGGCTGGTGGTCTGGGTCTTCGGCGAGTCCTTCGGCGGCATCTTCGCGCCCGGCCTGACGTGGCTGTTCGGCGCTCCTGGCGCGGTGCTCATCTACTGCGTCGCCGGCGGGCTTATCGCGCTGCCCGAGCGGACGTGGCGCACGCCGCGGCTGGGCCGGCTGACGCTCGGGGGCCTGGGAGTGTTCCTCATCGGCATGGCCGTGCTGCAGGCCTGGCCCGGCCGGGGATTCTGGCAGGGCAACCTGCACGGTCAGCCGGGCACCCTGGCCGGCATGGTCCAGGACATGGCCGGCACCCCTCAGCCCGGTGTCTTGTCGGCCTGGGTGAACGCCTTCGGCACGTTCACAGCCGCGCACGGGTTCGCGGTCAACCTGTTCGCCGTGGCCGCTCTCGCGGCGACCGGCGTGGCATTCGTCAGCGGGCGGCCGCGGCTGGTCCGCCCGGCCCTGATCTTTTTCACGGTGCTGTGCCTGGCGGACTGGGTGCTCATCGAGGATTTCGGGTTCTTCGGCGGGCTCGGCACCGACCCCAACAGCATGATCCCCTTCGCGCTTCTGGCCATCGCCGGGTACCTGGCCCTGATCCAGGCACCCGCACCGCAGGCAGAGCCGGCCGCCGCCGGGGCACGGGTGAACTGGCGGGACCGGGTGCGGCCCGCGTCGCTGCGCCAATCGGTCATGACAACCAGCTTCCAGGCGGTGGCATCGGTTGCCGCGATCGGAATGATCATCCTCGGCGCGGCCCCGATGGCAGCGGCGCAGGCCAACCCGGTCGCCGACCCCATCCTGGCCGAGGCGATCAACGGCTCCAGCGCCCCGCTGAACATCCCGGCTCCCGAGTTCCGCCTCACCGACCAGCACGGCCGGACGGTGACCCTGGCCAGCCTGCGCGGCAAGGTGGTCTTGCTGACGATCCTCGATGACACCTGCACGTCGGACTGCCCGCTGATCGCGCAGGAGTTCCGGGCCGCCGGCCAGATGCTCGGCCCGGACTCCCGGCAGGTCGAACTCGTCGCGATCAACTACAACCCGATCTACACCCAAGTGAGCTACATCCAGGCGTTCGACCGGCAGGAAGGCCTGGCCACGGTGCCGAACTGGCGCTACCTGACCGGCACCCGCGCCCAGCTTGAACAGGTCTGGCGCCGCTACGGTGCGGCCCCGGGGGAGATCCTCCCGGCCGGGTCGATGATCGGCCACGGGGACTACGCGTTCGTCATCGACCAAAAGGGCCACCTGCGCCGGGAACTGGGATTCAATCCCGGCCCAGCCACCCAGGCCACCAAGTCGTCGTTCGCCGCCGAACTGACCGACGCCGCACATCAACTGCTGGGGCACTCATGAAGCCGACAGCCCGCCCGGCCCTGATCGCACTGGCCCTGGCAGCCGCGGCGCTCACCGCGGGCTGCGGCACCGCGGCGAGTTCCGGGCCCGGCGCAGCATCACAGGCACCCCCGGCCGGGGCGCCGTTCCTGGCCACCTCTCTCGTGACACCGGCAGGCACCTGGGCGATCGCGGTGATGGGCGGTTCCGTCGCGAGCCACAACAACTTCTGGCAAATGTTCGCCCGCGCGCCCGGGAGCACCGCCTGGAAGCTGGTCACCCCGCCCGGGGTGGCCGACAACGGCGGCCTGGTCGCGGCCAGCGCCGCTGCCGGGCCACTGATCACCGGGATCCGGCCCAGCCAGTACCTCATCTACACGCCACTGGCTCTCACCCGTGACGGCGGCCAGGCTTGGTCACCGACAGGACCCCTGGACGCCGCGCTCGCCGCTGTCCCCGATGCCCTGGCAGCCGCCCCCGGTTCCGGAGGCGCCGCCCCCGGAACCGGGCGCCTGCTCGCCCTGCTGACCAACGGCACGGTCAAGACGGCCGTCCCCGGTTACACCCGGTGGACCAGCCTCACCAGCCAGCGCTCGATTGCCGTCACACCCGCCGGCCGGCGCTGCGGTCTGGCCAGCCTCACCGCGGTTACTGTCACGCCCGCTGGTGTGCCGCTGCTCGCGGGCCGGTGCAGCCGCCCGGGAGCCGTGGGCGTCTTCGCCGCCGCGAACGGCACCTGGCAGGCGGCCGGGCCCGCGCTCCCGGCCGGGCTGGATCGCCAGGCCGTCACAGTGGTGCGGCTGACACGGACCTCCGCCGGCAACGCGGCGCTGCTGGAGACGGGCACGGGCCCAGATGCAAGCCTGCTCGCCGCGTGGTCGGCCGGCGATGGCGTGCACTGGGTACTGTCCCCTCCGGTCCGGCTTCACGGCGCCAGGCTGGCGTCGGCGTCCTTCGGCGCCGGCGGCGCGGTTTCGCTCGTCCTGGCCGGCAACCGTGCGCAGACCATCACCGGCGCTGGCGCGGCGTGGCGGTCCCTGCCTGCCCTGCCCGTCGGCACCGCCACGCTGGCACCCGGGCCCTCGGGCGGGTTCGACGCGCTGGCGGTCCACCGCACGAGGCTGACGGTGTGGCAGCTTGGGCCCGGTACCACCGGCTGGCGAACCACCCAGACCATCAATGTTCCCGTCCAGTTCGGTTCATCTGGCTGAATGCATTACGCCGGCCGGTCCCCAGGCTGGTCCCATAGTTGCGGGGGCTTCGTGGCCGGGCAAACCCTCTGATCTGCGATCCCGCATGCGCAATCGCTGGGCGGGGGGTTAGCCGAAGAGCAGCAGCAGCCCGCCGAGGGTGTATCCGATCATGAGGAGGAGCAGCGGTATCTGGCCAGCGATGGCCTGGCGCGGCGGGAAGAGCCGGACTGCCCGGTCGTGTGCGGCGATCACTGCGATGATGTGGCCGGCCACGATGGCGACTACCTGGACCAGGGCGATCGTGCCGGCTGACAGAATGGTGTAGTTGATCTTCCAGTCGGCGGTGCCGAGGATGTTCTGCCCCTTGTCCAAGGGGTCGGAGGCGAGGATCAGGGCTTGCTGGCCCTCGAAGACGAAGAACGAGAAGTAGTGCGCGGTCACGTATCCGGCTGCGATCGGAATGATCGAGTGAGCGAACTTCCCCGGTAGCCCACGCTCAGGAATGCCGCCCAGGGTGCCGGCCAGCGAGGTGGCCAGCGAGTACGTGGCGTAGGCAGCGGTGATGAAGCCGACCAGGCCCAACACCCCGAGCGTTTCGGGCGGGATGCTGCTGGTGGTGATGGTCTGCACCCAGATCCTGGTGAAGGAGAATCCGTCGTAGGCGGTGGATCCCAGCAGGACGCTGACGGTGGCCACGAGCCCGGCCGCGGGCTTGAGCGCATCGAGTCCATCGAGCGGGTTGCGGAGGACCAGGCGTCCGTCGTTGCGCCGCCCAAGGGGCGACATCCGGCCGACCAGTGACGAGTACACCTCGAAGCCGTCACCCCGGGCGAACCAGCCTGACCCGAACAAAAGCGCGCCGGCGAGCTGGACCTGGAAGTAGAGCAGGAAGTACAGCACCAGCACCCCGGTGCTAGTGCGATCGGGGACGACCAGTTCCAGGTAGGTGAACGAGAAGAGCGAGACCGCGGCGGGCCAGTAGCCGAGCCGGCGCGGATACCGGAACGGCCCCCACTCTGGCGAGAAGTGGAAGACCCGGGCGATTCCCCGGTGAATGGTCCTGATCGGATTGAGCTGCCGCCACACCGGGCCGAACACCAACGAGGCCGGGACAAGACCGACCCAGAACAGGACGTACACCCAGGTCGCGGCCGGGTTGACGGCAAGATTAGGGCCGAAGAGGGCGGCAACGGCAACAAAGCCGGTCAGCAGGAGACCCACCCCCCGCAGGACCCAGCGGAACCCCGACGAGTCGAGGAATCGCTGCACCGCCAGCGGTAGGGGCCGGCCCGCCGCGCCACCACGCAGCCGCGGCTTACGCCACAGCCAGGCCAGCGCCCCGAAGGACACCACGAGCGCGACCACGGCCCCGACCAGTACCAGGGAGAAGGAGACCGGCAAATCCTGGCGACCGCCGATGCCATGAGCCAGCAGCGACCCGCCGTCACCCCCGCTACCAGCCGGCCACTGACTGACCACGGTTACGCCACCCCGGTAGTCCGGTCCAGCTCAGCCGGCGCCAGCCGCCGACATCCCGGGGGGACGCGGACTGCCCTGGGAAACGATGGCGCCCACCGCTGCTGAATCCGCTGGCACCGTGTCCTCTCCCGTGGCTCTCATTTCACAACCAGGGTGAACAGCAGCGACGGTGACATCTTGTGCGCCTCGACCTCGAACTGACCGGGAATGTCTGCCGTGAAGTCCATGGTGACGGTGCCGCCCGCGCTGACCTCTTTCTCGATGTCATAGCCATGAACGTGGACCTCGTCAGCGTGGTCGCTGGTCACGCTGAGATGGACATGATCACCGGTCGCGACCTCCACCTTCCGGCTCGGGTCCGGCGCGACCTTCCCGGCGGCGATCGTCACCTCCACATTCGTGGCGCTGGAGCCGACCGGAGTTGATTCTGATCCGCCCGAGCCGTTGCCGCCACCAGATCCGCAGCCGGCAACCACCACAGCAGCCAGCACGGCCGCGACGACCGTCATCCGATGACTCAGGCACACCTTGCGGTGTCCCTGGAACTGCCGGGAGGACCTCGCCTGTTGGATTCCAACATGTCGCCGCATCGCTTCCTCCCTGGGACGCCTTGGGAGGGTGACGTGGCGATCAGTTCGCGGTCACTAGTATTCGCGCGCGCCTGTAACGGGCGACGGTGTTTCCCCGCTCGCCGACCAACCGCGCCGCGAACCCCTCGGCGCATCGGTGCCGACAGCCGGACCATAAGGAACTGCCGCCCGGATGCATCCGATCATGACAACACCGTCATCTGACCGTCATCCCGCAGTCATGTCACGCCGGCACCCCACGGCCCTTCAGTCGCTGGCGTGTATTGGCTCGTGTGGGACTCGTGTGTCGGCGCGCTGTTTTCTGACGACGATAACCATCGTGACTGCCAGTGCGGCCCCGGCGATGCCCGCGACCACGATCAGGGCAATCGCAAACGTGCTGAGGCCGATAAGGCCTGTCCAGTTCAGCGAGCCTTTGACGGTGACCAGCTTCCCATCGACGGTGAGCGGGACGGTCCAGTCCAGGACCTTGTGTGGATGATGTGGATCGGCCGCGACGACAGGGGGGCGCTGCTGGCCCATCCAGTGGGTTCGATAGTCATGCCAGGTGAAGGTGGGCTGGTCGCGCACATGTCGCCACTGCGGCACTTGCTGGCTGGCCTGTGCCGGCGGCTGTGGCAGCCTGCCGTTCAGCCACAACGACAGTGATGCGACATTCTCGTCGACCCCCGCCGGGGTGATCCGCAGGTAGGGTTCGCCGGCGTAGCCGATCACTACCACAGTCTTACCGGTGTGGTTGGTCAGCCTGAGCGACCCATCGACCCCGGTCACTGCTAGCGCCAGCCCAGGGACGGGAGGCTGGATTGCGGTGATCGTGGATCGATAGTAACTGGAGTCGGGCACTGGCCGACTGTGAGCCAGCGCCGGAGATGCCATCCACCACACGCCGAGGACCGCGGCGACGATGCAGGAGCCGATACGCAACACACGCGCCCTGGTCATCGACGCCTCCCCTCGCGCCTGATCAACCAGCTCAACCGGTGAACGCCCCCCTCGGCGAGAATGGCGGTTCATCGTCGACCACCACAGCATAGCCCTCGGTGGTCGGCCGGACGCCGATGCGATCGCAGTCGGGGCGCGCCAGGTTGCCGTCGCTGCCGTTACTGGCCGCCGCCCGGCTCAGCGCGGTCCCATGGTTGCGGACTTCGTGGCCGGGCGAACCCTGTGACCTGCGATTCTCGCGTGCGCCGCCGCCACGCCCGGCGTGGCCATACAGTGAGGAGCAAGCACGGAAGGCGCCGCACCGAGGCCGGAGAGCCACATGCACGGGTACGCCCAGAACAAGAACAACTACCTCGTCCGGCTGCGCCGGATCGAAGGGCAAATCCGCGGCCTGCAACGGATGGTCGAGGACGACAAGTACTGCATCGACATCCTCACCCAGGTCGCCGCCGCCACCAAGGCCCTGCAATCGGTGGCGCTCGGGCTGCTGGAAGAACACCTCAGCCACTGCGTCGCCGGCGCCATCGCCGAAGGCGGCGACACCGCCACCGCCAAGGTCCACGAAGCCTCCGAGGCCATCGCCAGGCTCGTGCGCTCCTGAGCCGGATTGGCGTGGATCCGGGTGGCCTCGCGCCGGTAGGCCCGTTCCAGATCCCCGGCGTCGCCCACGCGACCAGCCCCGGCCGCCGCGCTACCCGAGCTTGGCTTCGGGCAGGATCGGCTCGAACAGTTCCACGGGGTTGCCGGACGGGTCCTCGGCGAGGATCTGCTTGCCACCGGTGCCGGTGACGATGTCGTTGCGGAACCGGACACCGTGGCTGCGCAACTTCTCCACGGTGCCGGCCAGGTCGGCGACCTCGATGGCGAACCGGTTCCAGCCGCCGGGCTGCGGCATCGTGCCATCCGGCATCGCCTGGCCGCCCCCTGGCCCGCCGCCGGG
>Ga0207664_10001144_pt1 | contig 17638 bp, 12 predicted proteins | sample LARL83metaG_FD_184349 | JGI IMG/M metagenome (GOLD analysis project Ga0207664, IMG submission 184349) | Corn, switchgrass and miscanthus rhizosphere microbial communities from Kellogg Biological Station, Michigan, USA - LAR L8-3 metaG... | ecosystem: Host-associated > Plants > Roots >... | reverse complement strand
GAACATCCCCCCGGCGTAGGTGGGGATGAAGGTCAGGCTGGAGCCGGGATAATCGTAATGTCCCTCCCACACAGCGAACTGCTGGCCGGATTGCGGATCGGTGTAGGTCTGCCAGGAGCCGGGCATTGGCCACTGCCCCTGCCAGGAAAAGTCCGGATCGGTGCTCTGGCAGTCCGGGAATGGCGCGGGCGGCGGTAGCTCCCGCCAGCTGCGCCACCACACGTTGCCCGGCATCTGGTGCAGCCCCATGCCTATGTAGGCGGAAATGCGGGGGTCGCTGTAGAGGGCGCCGTTGTGGTAATAGTGCGTCCAGTTGTCGTTCTGGTCGGGCGGCAGTCCGACGTAGTATCCGCCGTACATCTGCCCGGTTGGCTGGTTGCCCGCGATGGCCGGGTTCGTGTTGCAGTGCGTCTCGGCGCGGCTGTCGTAGAAGACCCCGAAGTTCATCGGGGCGAGCAGCCTGTCCACCAGGCCGCTGAGCTCTGGCATCGCCTCGCGCACCACGATCAGGCCGGACGCGTACCAGCCGTTGTCGACATTGGAGATGAAGAAGCAATTGTCGAAGGCCGGCGTCGCCTCCGCTGCGCAGTCAATGTCACCGGGATTGCGGATCACGTCTCCGGTCGTGGTGTCGTACCACTGGTACAAGAACCCGTCGAAGCGCTTGAGGTTCGCCACCTCGGTCAAGGTGGCCTGGATCCGGGTGCGGGCCTGCTGCTGGCTGATCAGCCTGAGGTCACGGGCGGCCACTATCGCCCACAGATAGACGCCGATATTGGCCGCAGAGGTATACCTGCCGTAGCCGGTGGGCGTGGCCGAGCCGCCGGCGAAGGTGAGATTGTCCATCGGAAGTTGTGTCGCTGGATCGATGTCCACGCCGTAGAACTTCCAGGTGTCACGGGCGATGCTCAGCAGGTTCGCGCGCTGCGCGCCGGTGAGCCCGCCGTACCCAGCGACCGGCCTTGGCGTCCCGGCCGCCGCCGGAACCTGCTGCGGCAACAGCACCAGCGCGGCCATGGCCGCTGCCGCGGCCCCGAGTCTTAACCCCCGCGACATGGCCCATCTGCGTGGTCCAAGCCTGCCCGGGCAGGCCGAGTTGATTCTCTGCCGCATCACGCCCACGGTCGCCTCCCGGCGTGCAGCCATCACTCATCCAGGCCACCGCTGACGAGCGCGAGACCGCCTCATACCCGGCGAGACCGTCGCCGGAAGCACCCGAGAGCCGGCGGGGTAAACGCGCCGCCAAGACGACGCAACCCCGCCGCCTACCCGCCCGGGCAACGGCTAAACAACCCGATCGCACATTTCGCCGCCGGGTGAGAAGGGCGTTGCGGCGGGCGGCCCCGCGCCCCGGGATGCCGCGGCCGCGGTCTATCAGCGGCCTTGTGTGGTCAGGTCCCCCGGACGGAGCCGGTATTGCTGCAGCCGCAGGCCGTGGTACTTCTCGGTCTCGCCTACCCACTCCATGCCGATCCGCCGCACCGTGGCCACCGCGCGGGCGTTGGCGGGCCGCACCAGCGCGACGACCTGTTCTATGCCCTGCCCGAACGCCCATCGCGCCAGCGCCAGCCCGGCCTCGGTGGCATAGCCCTGCCCCCACTCCTGCGGCCGGAGCTGCCATCCGATCTCGAACTCCTCGTCAGGCGGCAGCGGCAGCAGAGTCGCCCCGCCGATCACCTGCCCGGTGCCGCGAAGCTCGGCCGCCCAGCGGCCGGCCGGTGTCGTCATCCGCGCGTCCTCGGCCACCCACTGCTGCAGCAGCAGGCGCATGGCCGCCAGATCACCGACCTTGTCCATCGCCGGCGTCAGCCAGCGGGCAACCTCGGCATCGCCGTAAGCGCCCAGCGCCGCCTCGGCGTCACCCGTATCCCAGCCGCGCAGCACAAGACGATCGGTATCCAGCCTGTAAGCCATGGGCCCACGATAGCCACCCCGGGCACAGGGATATGCGCGGGATCGGGCCGGGTGTGGGCGGAATGGGGCCGCCGGCCATGCGGGGACGGGCGGCCATGGGCGGGCTCGCGCGCGGGGCCCTCGCCCGGGGTTCCGCCGCCTTCGCTTCCGGTGCCCACTGACGGCAGCGGGCACCGGAAGCGTTGATCAAGGCTGGCGCCGGGGACGTGCCCGGCTCAGCGCCATGTCCCGAGGACCGGCGCGTCCTGTTTCAGTGGCGGCGGCCGGTGCCTGACGGTGGCTGTGCCCAGGGCGCGGCCACCGTCCAGCTCGTGTCCACCGGCCAGCCGGTAGCGGTGTCCCAGGGGTTGGCGCCGCCGTCGGCGGCGAGGTAGACGACGTTGTTGAAGTTGCGAATGAACCTGCCGGGGAAGTTCACCGACTGGAACGACGTGCCCTGACCGCTGTTGCCGGGGCCCGGGCAGAAGGTCGCGTCCATGGAAAACAGCGAGCTGCCGTCGTTGGGTTGCAGGTGGAACTGGAAATTCTGGTGCCGCAGGTAGCTCCCGGGCTTGTTGACCGACTCGAACGAGACGCAGTTCGGGTTGGCCAGCCCGGCCGCCTCCACGAACGTGGCGTCCTGCTTGTCGGTGCCCGAACTGCCCGCCGTCACCGGCGCGACGACCACGAGGTCGTCGGAGTCGTCGTGCTTGAGGTAGCCCGAGCTAGTGCCGTTGTTGGTGGCCTGCAGCGAGACCAGGGGCCCGGGGTCCAGCGTGATGCCCTGGTTGGCGGCGCCTGGCGTGGCGTGGTTGGTGACCGTGAAATCGCCGCAGTTGCTGTCGGTGTCGTTGCCGTCGGGCAGGCGGACGTCGCTCCTGTCCACGCCAAGGGACGAGACCGGCGTGGGCGCGAAGCAGCCCACCTGCCCCGCCCCGGACGCGCCCTGGTAACCCTCGGCGGCCGGTGGGTCCACGATGCCGCCGTAGTTGAGGCTGTCGGCCACCAGGCCCCTGGAGTCGCGCAGCACCATGCTGCCGGCGCTCGTGGACAGGGCGGGGCCCCCGAACCACTGGTCGGGTGCCGGCGACCCCTGGTAGCCCACGGTCGTGACCGAGGTGTCAAGCACCGTGTCGTTGATCGAGTGGCTACGGGCGAGCGGACGGTCGAGGGTGATGCCGCTGCCGACCGCCTGCACGGGCTCGTCGCTCGCATGCGCGAAGCGTGTTGCCGGGCTGAAGCTGACACCGGTGCCCCGGTCGCTGAAGGGCAGGTTGGCCGCGTGGCCGAACTTCAGCGGGGCGGTCAGGGTGAGGCCGGTGCCGCCGGCGCCGGGGGTGCCCACCGACGCGACGGTGACGTTCTCGGTCTTGGCGCCGATGTCGAGCCGGATCGTGTCGCCGGCGGTGATGCCGCTGGTCGAGGTGACCTGGATGCTGGTCGCGCCGGCGGGCGCCGCCGCCGCGAGGTAGTCCTGGACGCCCGGCGTGCCGACCTTGGTCACCGTTGCCGTCTCCAGCGTGCGGCCGTAGCCGATGGTCATCTTGTCGCCGGCCTTGAAGCCCGACGTGCTCGTGACGGGCACGTTGGCCGAGCCGGCCGGGATCGTGATCGGGCCGTCGGGCAGCGGCTGCCACAGCGTTGTGCTGAAGTTCCCGACGCCGATGATCGTGCCGTTGCGGCCGTTGCCCGAGGAGTCCAGCGCGGTCGCTCCGGAGTTCTCGTCGAACTTGTAGTCGGCGACGTTGCCGGCGCCGGGCTGCCCGCTGGCCAGCGCGGCGATATCGGCGGCGGACAGCGCGTGGTCATAGATCTGGAAGTCGTCCACGGTGGCCGCCAGGTACGGGTCGGCGATGAACTGCGAACGGCCGATCCAGTTCTGGTTGGTGGCGCCCAGATCGGCAGGGGTCACGGTCATGTTGTTGTTGGTCGCCACCGGCTGGCCGTCCACATACAGCGTCCCGGTGTTGCCGGACAGCGTCACTGCCACGTGTGACCAGGTGTTCAGTGGCAGCGTGCCCGGGCCGGCGATCACATCGCCGCCGCCACTGGGGGTGGCGTCGGCGAACAGGAGCGGGCCGCCACCCGCGCTGAGCGTGAGGAACATGAAGTTGTTGGTGCCGGTGCCGAAGTCGAACACCCGCGACCAGGCCGAGTTAGCCGACGGGTTGACCCACGCCGAGATGGTGAAGTCGTGCAGCCCGCTGACGATGCCGCCCGGCAGGTTCACGTACTCGCCGTTGCCCGACAGCTTGAGTGCGTTGCCGATCTCGCCGGGCACCCGGGGCCCGGTCGCAGAAGTGTTGGTGACGCCGGTGATCGTGCGGGTCTCCGCAGCCGGGCCCGCGCCGACCTGGACCTGCTGGCCGGCCGCGAGGCCGGTCGCGTTACTGAGGTTGATGCTGGTGTCGCCCGCGCTGGCGGGGGATGCCAGCCCCGAGTTGGCGAGGCCGAGCAGGTAGAACTGGTGGCTCGCGAGCGTCGTCCCGGCCGGGACGGTCACCGTCGAGAAGATGGGCTGCTGGGCCGGGTGCTCGGTCAATGACCAGTTCGAGAGGTCGACGGTGCTGCCGCCGGCGTTGTAGAGCTCGATGAACGAGTTGGTCGGGTTGGTACTGGTGCCCACGCGGAACTCGTTGATCTTGATCGGGCTGACGTTGCGTACCTTCTCGGCTGTTGTCGCCGATTGCCTTCCTTCGTGTCCCGGGTTCGTCCACGAGGCGTTGCCGGCCAGGTCGCCGTTGAAGGGCTGCGGTCCCGAGGTGACGTGGAAGGTCGCACTCACGCTCGCGCCGGGAGCGACCGAATCGAACGTCTGCGACGTGTTGGTGGTGCCCGCGACAAAGGAGGTCCACCCCCTGGGCACCGCGATGCTCAGCTTCACGCCCACGGCGGTTGACCCCGTGGTGTTCGTGAACGTCACGGTGCTGTCCTGCGAGGACCCCGGTGCGAACGTCTGGAGTCCTGGCGGAGTGGCGGTCGCCGAGGCCGGCGTCAGGCTGAGTTGCTGCACGTCGTACTTGGCGGCCACGATGTTGGCCTGAACCTTCTGGTCGGTGGCGTCGGACGGGTAGCCGGCCGTCATCACGCCCTCGTAGAAGGTGCCCTGCGCACCGTTGCTGTTGTCGCCGCCGTTGCCGAGGACGATGGCTCCCTGCTTGCGCATCGGGTCATAGCTGGAGTCGACGCGCGGCCCGTTGAACATGGTCGACAGGGCGCCCGTCTGTGCGTCGCCGCCGAGTGAGGCCCACTGGTGCGGCTGGCCCTTGGCCACGGCGGTCACGAACCGCGATGAGATGCTCGGCAGGCCCGTGCAGAGTTTGGAGGTGCTGCCCGGGTTGACGCAGCCCACCAGGTTGTTCTCCTGGTCGGTCATGATCCACGGGCCGGGCGGGTTGCCGTGGTACCAGGCGGTGGCGTTGCCGAAGTAGGAGGTTTCCATGGTGCCGTTGCCATCGTCGCGGCTGTCGATCTCGGCGTTGCCGTAGTCGAAGCAGCAGCCGTCGTTGAAGTGATGGCCGTCAATGACCCAGTACATCCCCTCCGGCTGGTCCCCGGCCGCGGTGCCGGCGGGGTGGTCGTTCCGCAGGCCCACACCCGGCGTGACGAAGACGCCGTAGGCCTTGTGGCCGCCGATCGTGATCGGCGCCATGTCCGCGATCGGGAGGTTGTCGAGGCCACCCATGGCCGGGCCGCTGAACGCGCCACGGGGCGCCTGGGTGAGGTCGTTGTGGTTGGGAGACTGGTCGAAGATCTTGGTGATGACGCAGGTCGTGTTCGCGCAAAACGCGTCCTGCGCGGCCGCGTCGGCGTACCCGCCCGGATCCGGGATGGGGAACGCGTGGGGCTGGACCACGCCGATGTCCTTCACCGCGTTGTCCGAAAGGCGCATGACCTGGTAAAGCGGGCCGTTGTAGGAGGCGTACAGGGCGCGTGTGGTGCTGTGGGCGGCCACGCAGGGGGTGCCGGCCACGGCGTAGATGTCACAGGGGCCCTGCGGTCTGGATGGGTGAGCCTGCTGCGCGGCGGGCGCCGCTGTGGCGGTGGCGAACGTGAGGCCAAGCGGCAGGAGCGCGAGCGCCACAGCCGCAGCGAGGGTCCTGAGGCGGGCGCGCCGGAGGGGGAGTCTCAACATGTCGGACGAACTCCTATCGTTCATCTGCTGATTGAGCCGAGCCTGGCTGGGCCGGGCAGCAGCGACAGTTGCGACCGGTCGCGCTCAGCGGATGCCCGTTGGCGCTGATGGGCAGGGGTCGCTGACCCGGGCGGAAAGCCTTGACCGCGATGGGCGGTCCGGACCACGGCAGAAGTGGCCAGTCAGATGGAACGAGGATCCTCTCTGCAAGAAACCGGCGTGAACTGATGGCGGGACTGCAGTCCACTGACGGCCCGCAGCTACGCGTGCAACCAGGCGGCGGCGCTCGTATCCCGTTCGCCCCCGGAGGGCCACGCTGATGTTGGTGCCCGCTAGCCGCGCCCACTCCCTGGTCGCCGACCACGCGGGTCGGCCCGTCAAGGAGCGTGCGTTCCCCAAGAACCTGCGGCCAAGGCCGAATTGCTGCGATAACGCAGCCGGCGGCCCACGTGCTCGTCCTCGGGTGATCGAGCGTAACGAGACGCGCATCGCGCTCTCGCAGGTCAAGCATGTATTCTTGGTTTGTTCTGCGCTGGTTTTGTTAGCGCTCACACCACCACCCTCAGCCGCTGCAGCGATATCTGTCAAGAGCGCGGGCGCAACCAGCTGCCGCGCCGGCGCCCTCAGCGTGCTGGCCTCAGGTCAGCCTGTGCGGGCCCGGAGTGCGCGCACCAGTGAGGTGCCCGGTTCGGGACTCACCGCCGGATAGTCCTTGACTGTTTGGGCGTGGAGGAAGTTCTTGAACTCCCCTGCCGAACACTTCAGGCAGGAGAAGTCTGGATCTCTTGAGATCCAGTCCGATGGCCGTTCCAGCTCGCACTGATCGTCAGTTATGGCACGCGTCAGGCTGATAACCACCCGCCGGGCCATCTCCTTCGGGTCGTATCGGCAGCTGTCAGCCAGCGCGGCGTAGATACAAGCCGTGTTGTATGCGGCGGCCCAGGACCGTGTGCGGTGCTGCCAGGGCACCCAGCGCCTGCGCTTCGCGCTCTGGCCAGGCGGCCTTTCGTTCTTGAGCTCCGACGGGGCCGGCGGATCTGACTGTGTCAAGAGCGCCTCGACAGCGGCACAGCCGCCCGTGATGGCGGCCGTTATGCGCATAGCTTTTCTGGCGTGACGGTAAGCCTTGCGGGTGCACCTCTCGTTGTTCAGCACCTGCCGGACCGTGACGAGCAGCTCAGCGACAAGCGCGCCGTCATGAAAGCTCTGACGTTCCCTCAGCCCCCAGTAGGGCTTGCGCATCACGCGCTCATCCCGGTGCCAGAACGATCCCCAGACAACGTGCCAGAGTGACAGCTGCCGCCGGCAATGGGACAGCTCTTTCTTCGCGGCCGTCAGCAACTCCGTCCTTAGCGCATCACGTGACGAATTCCCCACCGCGGGGCTGTGCGCGCCCGCAGCGTCGCACCTGTCCGCGGTGGCGTACATGGCTTCAGCGCCGCACGTGAGACCACACCGGTCGAGGATGCGCAGGATCTCCCCGAAGATTTCCTGATCCGTGTCCGCTAGCTCAAAAAACGGATTGGCAATCATTTCAAGAGACATGCCGAGCCGGTACCGGCTGCGGTAGAAGCGGGGAAAATGCTCCCGGTCCAGTGCGTGCAACAACAGCGCCTTGACGTGATCACCCTTCAGATCGTAGAGATGGGCAAGCTCGTACCTGCCAACACCAGCTTCAAGGCTATTGCAATTCTGGAGAATACTAACTTGCCTGCACAGGGAATCGCGAACATCGTAGGGCCACTGAGGGTAAGCCTTCTGCTGCCCAGCAACCAGCAGGGCAGCAAGGTCGCTGCCATCGAAGGAGCCAACGCACCAAGGCGGCGCCGTGGGATCCTCCATGAAGATGTGCCGTGCGACGTAGCCGGCAACCACCGACGAGGCTTCCTCGAAATCACGTACGGGCAAGGTCTTGGTCGCGATGCTTCCTCCGGTCCGGGGGTCCTCGAGGTCGACCGTCACTCTCCTGCCAGCGGCGAATGATTCGGCCCCACGGGCGGGCTCGAGCCAGACCCGAACCTGGTACCGGCGGGGGTTCGGCCACAGTGCCCCGACGAAACGGAGGATCGCCCCGGCGAGGCCACCGCCTTCAACACCGCTGTTCTCGACGATGGATGCAAGCCCGGCCGTGGTGGCGCCGCCAGGCAGGATCGCAGGCGCCCGCACATCGACCGCGGGGAGCCGGAATCTCAGTTCGGCGACAAGTCTGTCATGGAGCTGCCTGTCGGACCTGCCCCCATGGGATCCGCCTGCCGCACCGTTTTTGGGTGCGGCCGGCTGGCTACCACCGAGAGCCGACATATCCAGGGCCGGCGGCTGCCAGCGCATCGCCCACACCTCGAGCTCCCGGTACCCGAATACGACGCCAACAGCCAGGACGAGCCACCCGATCCTGCCGGGCGAGGGAACAGAGTGGCCCAGCAGCAGCGGACGGAAGAAAGCGGCGCTGAGATCATCGACCCCCCGGGTGAACGCGTTCACAAGGTCGGTGGGCGGCGGGGCCAGATGCTTTGCCCCATGGCGGGTGCTGAGCACAAACCGATGCGTTACCCCATAGCGTGTGGTGAACACAACCGCGGCCACCGCAAAGGCCGCCGTGAAGAACCGCAGCACACGAACCGTGAAGTGGTAGCCGACGAAACCCAGCAATACGGCAGCAAGCAAGGCTACCGACCATACGAGCCACGAGTGCATGCCGTCCCCCTCCGAACCGGCCTTCCCCTGAACCAGGGCCAGCCCGGTCAGCCGGCTGATCCTGGTTGCTCGGCCGGCCAGCGGCGCTGGAGCCCGCCTGCCGTCACTGAAACAGAGCATCCCGGCGCGTGCCTGATACACCGCACCCATGATGGAGATGTCCCGCCGCGCGGCGGTCTGAAACGATGCTGATGTGGGCGAGGGTCCTGGCATCGAGCCAAGCGCCGCTGATGGCGGGGTGGGTGCGGCGTTCCAGGCTATGGCGGCTGGGGATTGGCGCGGCGCACGCGACGCTTTTTCCGCTGTCCTTGCGGTGGCCGAGGTGCCCGAGGCGCTGTTCGGGCTGGCGAACGCGCTGTTCTGGCTGGGTGACATCGCGGGCACGATCGCTAATTGCGAGAAGGCGTATGCCGCCTTCCGCCGGCGCGGCGACCAACTGTTCGCTGCCGGGGCCGCCCTTTCGCTGGTGGGCTACAACAAGGGGTACCTCGGCAACACGGCCGCGGCCCGCGGGTGGCTGTCGCGTGCGGCGCGGATCATCAACAGCGAGGTTCCTGAGTTGCGCGGGGAGCTTCTTGGGGCCACCGCCTATGTCACTGACGACCCAGTGCAGAGTGAGACGCTGGCGCGGCAGGCGGCCGAGATCGGGCGGGCGAACGGCAACTCCGACCTGGAGCTGATGGCGATGCACGCCGTCGGGCAGGCCCTGGTGCAGCAGGGCCGGACCGAAGAAGGCATGTCGCTCGTGGATGAGGCGATGGCCGGCGTGATCGGTGGTGAGGGCGGTGATCCGCTGACGGTCGCGCAGATGAGCTGCATGACGATGGTGGTGTGCGGCAGCTGTTTCGATCTGGAGCGGGCGACGCAGTGGGTGCAGTCGCTGGAGGGATTCATCGACCGGTATGGCTGCCCGTTCTTGTACGCGGAGTGCCGCTCCTACTACGGCCGGGTCCTGTTCGAGAACGGTGACTGGGGTGCCGCCGAGCCGCTTCTGGTCGATGCGATCTCGATGTCCCGGGGTGTCTTCGCGGCGCCGCACGCGTTCGCATCCGGGACGCTGGCCGAGCTCAGGCTCGCGCAGGGCCGGGTGGCGGATGCGGCCAGGGTGCTGCACGGCGTCGAGGGCCGTGAAGAGGCCGCCGCTGCGGTCGCCTTGTTGCACCTCGAACAGGGTGAGCCAGCGGTGGCGGCGGCGGTCTTGCGGCGGCGGCTCGCCACGACCAGCCCGGACCGGCTCGACGTCGCCGGCGTGATCGAGCTGATCGGGGAGGCAGAGATCGCGCTGCTCGACAGCGAAGCTGCCGTCGAGCGGGGGCGTGCGCTCGTGGCGCTCGGCGCGGTTAACAACTGCCAGCTCATCGTGGCGCATGGCGAGCGCCTGGTCGGCCATGCGCTCGCGTCGGTGGATGTCGCGGCCGCGTGCAGGCACCTGGAAGCTGCTCTCGCGGCGTTCGTCCAGGCCGGGATCCCTTATCGCGCCGCGCAGACTCGGTTGCTGCTCGCTCAGGTACTCCGGCGGGACGACCGGGAGGTGGCCGGGGCCGAGGCCCGAGCGGCGCTGTCGGTCTTTGAGGATCTGGGCGCCGGCCGCGACGCGGACGCAGCCGCCGCGCTGATGCGCGAACTCGGTGTGAAGGCGGCCCGGACCGGCCCGAGGAACGTCGGACGGCTGACCAAGCGCGAGCAGGAAGTGCTGGCGCTTGTCGGTGAGGGCCTGTCTAACCCCGAGATCGCCGGCCGGCTGTTCCTCTCGCGCAAAACAGTTGAGCACCACGTGGCGCGCATCCTGTCCAAGCTCGGCCTGCGCGGACGCGCCCAAGCCGCCGCGTTCGCCGCTCGGAGCACACGGTGAGGACAAGCCAGAGATAGGTGAGTTCGCCGATGCTCCGGCGCCAGCTGGTGCGTCATCGTGGCCTGATGGACACCGCCCGCGAGCAGCCCAATGACATGAAGGTGATCGACGTCCGGGCATTCGGGTGCGGAGCACACAACGTGGGGAAGGGACGTCTCGGTGCGCGTTGAGTGGGAGATGTGCGAGTCGGGTCCAGCTGGCGCCGAGCACACGGTGCTGCTGCTGCCCGGGGGCCTCAACACTGCGCGGTCCTACGCCGAACTGATGGCGCAGCCAGCACTCGCGGGGGTCCGCCTGGTCGCCGTGACGCTTCCAGGACATGGCGGCACGCCGCCACCGGAGGACTTCACCATCGAGCACTACGCCCAGCTGGCGGCCGAGCTCGCAGCCGACCTTGGTTGCGACGCCGTGGTCGGATTCAGCATCGGCGCCAGCGTCGCGCTGGAGATGGCCGCGTCGGGCGCGTTCAAGGGGCCGGTGGTGTTGCTGGGGCCAAGCCTTTCGCTTCAGGACGAGCCTGCGTTCCTCCGCGCGATAGACCAGCTCGGTAGCGTGCTGGGAAGGTTGCCGTCCGCCGCGATGCTCAAGATGATTCCCATGGCCGCGAAGCACGCCCGGATGTCCGAGGATCGCCGTGCTGCACTCGTGGCCGACCTTCGCAAGAACGACCCAGCGATCATGCGGCAGATCTTCCGTGGTTACCTGGGCTACCTCGGCCGGCACGACGCGCCCGCGGCGCGGCTGTGCACCGCGGGCGTGCCGGCCTGGGTTGTGCACGCAGAAAAGGGCGACGGCGGGCTCACCGGCACCGAGCGGCGCACCCTCGACGACTGCCCGCACACGACCGTGATCACGATCCCCGGCACCAGCTACTTCATCCCGAACGAGGAACCTGAGCGAGTCGCCTCCTGTCTCACCGAGGCGCTCCGCCGCGCGCGCTGACCACACCATCGCCGCAAAGAAGCTGGAACCAGTCTCGGGGCACCTGGCCCTGAGCCGGCCTGCGGGAGGCTGCTTCGGTAAGTTGAGCAGGGTCAGCGGGGCCACCGGCGCCACAACCGAGGTAGGAGCAGCTGCCGGCCGGGAGGCGTGGTGAGCCAGAGCGGAAACCACCTCAGGTCCGGCCAGCTCGGCACCGCCGACGTGACGGCCTCGACTGTCGCGAACATCGGGCCCGGGATTGACTTCTACTTCGGCTTCGGAGTGATCGCGGTAACCGCTGGCGTCGCCGCGCCGCTGACGATCCTCGCCGCTACTGTGGCCGTCGCGCTCTTGGCCTTCACGGTGGCCGAGTTCACCAGGGCGGAGCCTTCGGCGGGCAGCTTCATCACCTATGTCGAAACCTCCCTGGGGGCCAGAGCTGGCGTCGCCACGGCCCTGCTGGTCGCCGTCGGGTACACCGTCGCCATCGCGGCGGTGTTCACCCTCTCGGGTGGGCTGGTGGCGATGACCCTCGCGCACTACACCTCGTGGCATCCCTGGTGGGGGCCGTTTTCCCTGGTCCTGACCGCGGGTGCGATCTGGCTCACCGCGCGCGGGGTCAAGCTGTCGACCGCCGCGGTGGGCGCGGCCGTGCTCGTTCAGGTGGCGATCATGGTCGCGGTCTGCGTCCTGGTCCTCGTCGATCAGCGTGCCGCCCTGTCGGGCATACCGTTCTCCTGGGCGCATCTCACCGGCGGTCTGGCCGGCCTTTCCGCAGGCTTCCCGCTGGCCCTTTTCATGTTCATCGGATGGGAAAACGGGCCCGCGCTCGCCGAGGAGTCACGCGATCCACGGCGCACCATCCCCAGAGCCCTGTTCATCTCGGTGGCGATTTCGGCCGCTCTGCTCGTCTTCTTCGCCTACGCGACCATTACCGGCTTCCGCTATGACGTGTCCTCCATCGGCCGCTCGTCGGTCCCCTTTTTGACGGTGGCCGATCACTATCTCGGCGGAGCGGCCATCCTGGCGTGGCTCGCCGGAATCGTCTCCGTACTCGCCACCCTGGTGGCCGGGGCGGACTCCCAGTCGCGCATGCTCTTCGACGGTGGCCGGACGGGGCTGCTGCCGGCAAGGCTCGGCCAGGTTCGCCCGCGGTCCGGCACGCCGGTGAACGCGCTGCTTGGCATGGCGTGCGCCGGGCTGGGGATCATCGGGGTCTGGTGGGTGTCTCACCTCGTCACCGGGGACACCGGGTCAATGAACCCGGTCGGCCTGTACGCCGAGTGCTCGACGATGGCGACGATCGTGATCCTGTTCGTCTACTTCCTCACGATGCTTTCGCTTCCCGTGTTCATGTGGCGCCGCCACCGGGACTCGTTTTCGCCGCTCCGCCACGTGGCCATCCCGGTCCTTGGGTCCATCACCCTCATCGTTCCGTTCGTCGAGCTGTGCCAGCCCGGGCAGCCCGCCCCCTACGACGCCTTCCCCTTCGTCGCACTGGCGCTCGCGGCGGCGGCCGCAGCGATCGCCTGCCTGGTCGTGTACCGCCACCCGCGCGCCGGAGCAGGTGAAGGAGCGGCATTCCCGGGAGCCTGAGCCCCGGGTCACGCCGTTCCTCCCACGATCCTGACCGCCGCGTCCCCCGGCCGTGCCTGCGCGGGGGCAAGGGTCCCGGTGAGGTAGCGCTGGACCGTGGGGCCGACGGCCTGGATCAGTTCTTCGGGGGTGGCGGCCGCTGCGCCGGGCACTTTGAGCAGGTAACGGGCGAGCATCAGGCCTCCCAGCTGGGAGCCGACGAGCGCGGCGCGGAGTTCGCGCTGGTCGTCCGCGAGGACACCACCGAGCGCCCCGAGCAGGAATGAGCTGAGCATGTCGCGAAGCAGCCCGGCGGCGTGATCGTGGGAGAGCGCTGTCCGGAGCGTGGCAAGCATCCGCTCGCGGATGTCGGGGTTGTTCTCCCACAGGCCGACAACCCGTCTGACGATCTCTTCTCCTGCCCGGCTGGGCTCGCCGGCCATCCCGGCCAGCACGGCCGCCAGGTCCGCAGGCGGCTCAACCACGGCGGCCAGCAGCCTGTCTTTGTCACCGAAGTAGTGGTAGATGAGCGCCGGGTCGACGCCGGCCCGGGCGCCCACCGCGCGCATCGTGGTCCGTTCGAACCCCCGTTCGGCGAACAGTTCCCTGGCGGCGTCGAGCACTGCCCGGCGTGCGTCTGGACTGCCCTGGGGACGCCGGCCCCGCGCAGACATCAGGAGGCGTCCGTCGCGCGGGCGAGCATCAGCATCCGTTCCTCGATGGTCGCCGGAACCGGCTGCAGGCTGGCCTGGATCCCGGCGGCGTTGAGCACCTGCTGCAGCTCGGCCGGGCTCGCATTGGCCACCCGGATCGCCCGGCCCGCCAGCATGACCGGCTGACCTGCGGCGTTGAGCGCCGCGAAGGCTTGTGCCCAGTCGCCGGTGTGCACGGCCACCGCGGTGGTCGAGCCGATGATGTCGGCTTCGCTGCCCTGGGCCACCAGCTGGCCGTTGGACATGAGCAGCAGCCGGTCGCACTGCTGGGCCTCCTGCATGTAGTGCGTGGTCACCAGGACGCCGACGCCGCGCTCGGCCTGCCCGCGGATGGTGTCCCACAACGCCGCGCGGGCGAGCACGTCCACGCCTGAGGTCGGTTCGTCGAGCACGAGCAGCTCGGGTGAGTGCGCCAGCGCGGCCAGGAACGCCACCTGACGCTGTGCCCCGAGCGGCAGTTCCCGCACCAGGACGCCGGCCCGCCCGGTCAGCCCGGGCGGCAGTTCCGGCTCCGCGCTGCCGTAGGCACGGGCGCTGAAGGTCAGGTTCTCGGCCACGGTCAGGTCGCCGTACAGGCCCAGGCCCTGCGGCACGTACCCGAGCCCGCGCCGCCGCTGCCTGTCGGGCGGGCCGCCGAGCAGCTCGACGCTGCCGGAGGTCACCGCGATCAGGCCCAGGAGCATCCGGATGAGCGTGGTCTTACCCGCTCCGTTGGCACCGAGCAGGCCGACCACCTCCCCCGGCTGCACCTGCATGGACACGTCGTCCACCGCGGTGAACGCGCCGAAGCGGCGCGTCACGTGCCGGGCACGCAGCTGAACGCCCGTCATGACGGCACCGCGTTGCGCCGCGCGAGCGACAGCGCGATCACGATGTCCTCCAGGTCGGGCGGCACGACCGTGGCTTCGGGTGGCGGGCCGCCGCCGGGCCAGTACTCATGCTGCACCCGGCCCCGGCGCCAGGCCCATTCCGCGCGGACCGGCTCGCCGGTCTGCGTGACCACGCCGGTGAAGCCCGCGCGGACCTGGTCGTAGGACCCCTGGACGAGTACCTTGCCGCTGTCGAGGACGACCAGGTGCGCGGCGCGCTCGGCCTCGTCAAGGTAGGTGGTCGACATGAGCACCGCGGCGCCGGACGCCGCGGCCTCCGACGCCAGCCGCCACAGGTCGATGCGGCTCACCGGGTCGATGCCGGTGCTGGGCTCATCGAGGATCAGCAGGTCGGGACGGTGCACGATCGCCATGGTGAAGCCGAGCTTGCGGCGCATTCCCCCGGACAACCGGGCGGCGAGCCGGCTGGCCGCGGAGGTGAGTGACGCCCGGTCCAGCAGCTCCGCGCGGCGGGCGGTGAGTTCCTCGCCGGCCAGGCCGTAGATGCCCGCGACGAAGTCGATGTTTTGCGTGACGGTCAGCGCGGCCCAGCTGCCCGACGACGCGGGCAGGTAGCCGAGGCGCTGCTTCGGCGGCGCCTCGATCGTGCCGCTGTCCAGCGGCACCTCGCCGGCCAGCGCGCGCAGCAACGTGGACTTGCCGGCCCCGTCCCCGCCGACCACGGCGACCACCGATCCGCCAGGCACCTCGACGGTGACATCGTCAAGCGCCAGGACATGCCCGAAACGCACCGTGGCCGAGCGGACCGCGTACATCACGCGGTGCTCACCGTCTGGGCGGCGGCCGGCTGCTTGCCAGCCGGGCTGGCGGGGGTACCCGGCGCCAGGTCGCGGCGGAAGCGCAGCGTCGCGCCGGTGAACACCACCACCGCCATCACCGTGAGCACTCCGAACGGCAGCCACAGCGAGGTGATCGGGGCGCCGCGCAGCATGATCCCTTGCGAGATCATGGTGAAGTAGGTCAGCGGCAGCAGGTAGCCGATCCAGCGGACCCCGGCGGCCATCGCCTCCAAGGGAAAGATCATCCCGGAGAGCAGTATCTGCGGGAGCAGGAAGAAGAACGCGGTCTGGATTGCCTGGCCCGCTGTCTGGGAGATCGTCGAGATGAACACGCCCAGGCCGAGCGTGACAAACAGGAAGATCGCGGCCCCCAGCGCAAACGCGAACGGGTTGCCGTTGAACGGGACACCGAACAGCAGGATTCCCAGCACGGTCACGATGACCATGTCCACCGACGCGACCAGGAAGTACGGCGCGATCTTGCCCAGGATCACCTGGCTCGGCTTGATCGGCATCACGGCGAGCTGCTCCAGCGTGCCAGCTTCGCGCTCGCGCACCATGCCGATGCTGGTGATGATCGTGCCGATAAAGGTCAGGATCAAGCCGATGATCGCCGGCACCATTACCCACGACGTCTTCAGGTCGGGGTTGTAGAGCACCTGCGTCTTGACCTTGTTGCCCGCCTTGTTGAGCGCGGCCACGGCCGACTGCGCCGCGAACAGGTTGGACCCGTTCACCAGCGCCAGCACCGGGGTCTGCCCGGCCACGAAGGCAACGTCCACCTTGTTGTCCTGCAGCAACTTCTCCGCATCAGCCTTGGTGCCCGATGACTGGGTCACCGTGACGTTGAAGAGCGACGGCAGCTGCGCGGCCACCTGCGAGGCCTGCGGGCCCACCACGGCCGTCTTGAGGCTGGAGACGTAGAAGTTCGCCGCATAGCCGAAGATCACCAGCAGCAGCAGCGGCATCATGATCAGCAGCCCCAGGGTGCGCCGATCACGGACAAGTTCCCGGAATTCCTTGACGATCATGGCCCTCATGCCAAGGACGATAGAGGCCGCGGGAAGACAAGTCAACAAGCGATGAAATTGGGCCTCTTTGGCTGCGAACAGTGACCGCATGCGCTCGCTGTTGACGATGATGACAACGCCGATCGGGAGGAGCCCGCAGGCGCCCTGCTCGAACTTCACCCACAGCGGGGCCCGAATGGGGCGGGGAAGACGGCGGCGGTCAACGCGCTGACCATACGATCGCACTTGACGAGGGCCTGACGAAGACCGCCGGGCGGTACCCGGAGAGGTGGCAGGATCTGGTGGAGGCAGAGTCGGAGCGCCGGCTGGCTGACCCGCCGGCCACCTGGCAGGAGCACTGGTTCGACCACCGCCAGCTGCTGCGGCTGTACCACGACGACGGGCACTGCGCGATCTACGTGGACCCCGGCGTGCGGCAGGCCGAGGTCGGGTGGCTGCCCCGGTTCATCAATGTGACCTGGCAGTACTCCAAGGCAACCTACGGCGAGGGGTTCGGGCCCGACCCGCGCATCTACTCCATCCACCACGCCGGGCGCCACGGCGGCGGCCACGCAGGCTACTACGTCAGCCCGGTCCACGACTACCACAACGTCAGCGACTGCGGGCTGGACACCTGGCGGGAAGGCAACACCCTCGCTCGCGAGCTGCCCGCGCATGAAATCGGGCATTCGGTGGAAAGCGCCAACAACGGCGCCCACGGCTCGCCGGCGTACCAGATCTGGGGCGACAGCAAATGGGCCGAGTTCTACATCTATGACCTCTACACGGCGCTGGGCATGGACCGCGAGGCCAAGGGCGTCTACCGCCGGTTCACCGGCAACACCGACGATTTCCCCCGCCCGGGGACCCGCTGGTTCCGCGACTGGTTCTACCCGCTCTGGCGGGACTGCGGGCGGGCAGAGGTCATGAACAGGTTCTTCCAGGAGCTCGCCCGGCACTTCCCGCGCGACAGCGGCGGGGCCTACACGCGGCCGATGAACTGGGGCGAGTACGTCCATTTCACCAGCGGTGCTGCGGCCGCCGACATGAGCGGCCACGCGGCCCGCGCTTTCGGCTGGCCCCGCGAGCGGACCGGCCAGCTGGAACGCGCCCGCGAGCAGTTCCCCGGCATCACGTACTGAAATAGCGGGCCGCGCGATCGGCCCGCAGCCCGGC
>Ga0207664_10001143_pt1 | contig 17641 bp, 15 predicted proteins | sample LARL83metaG_FD_184349 | JGI IMG/M metagenome (GOLD analysis project Ga0207664, IMG submission 184349) | Corn, switchgrass and miscanthus rhizosphere microbial communities from Kellogg Biological Station, Michigan, USA - LAR L8-3 metaG... | ecosystem: Host-associated > Plants > Roots >... | reverse complement strand
AGCGTTAGAGCGCACGATGAACTTGTTCGTACGCCTTGCATTGATTGCCGTCGTTCTGCTCATCAGCGGCTGCGTTAAGTCGCGCCCTGACCAGATCTACCGCGGCACGTACTTCTACAATTTCGAGTCTTCTTCGTTTACGCCCGAGGGCACAAACGAGAGCTGGTGTCTAAGCGGCGACATGAGTAAGGCGGAGTTGCCTGCCAAGGGCCCGAGTGGTCCCTGGGGCACGGCGCATGTGGTGGTGCATGGCAAACTCAGCCCTCCGGGTCACTACTGCAACATGGGCGCGTCGAAATACGTCCTCACGGTCTACGATGTCATTGATGTCAAAGACAAGGTCGCCAAGGATATGTAGCGTGCGCTCTAACATTTCGTTCAAGGCGGACGGCTGCGCCGCCGCTTAACTCCAACGTTAGACCACCATGACATTAGTCGCGAAAATTTGGGTGCTTTTCCGTGGCCTTGTCTGCTTCTTGTTTGCAGCGCTCCTCGCTGGTGGAGCTTGCCTCACGATCTGGCGCTTTTTTCAGGGTAGTGTGCCGTTGTCGAATGTGCTCTATAGCCTGGTAGCGTTCGGGGTCGCCGTGTGGCTTGTGTGGTTCGCCGTCTACGGCTCAGCGTTTGGCAAGAGGGTGTTCGCCGCAGTCGGAGGCGCTTTTCGCTTCTACCTTGGGTGCGCTCTTATGCTCGGGCTGTCCGCCTTTGCTGGCTATCTCTGCGTGCACGGCTTCCTGACCAACCAAGCTCCAACTTTTAGTCGCCACAGTCTTTGGTTCAGCTGCTCGGAACATCCTGAGATGTTTTGGGTATCCATGATCTTCCACGCCCTGCTCGGTTCAACGCTTCTATTTTCTACTTCGCTGGCCATGCGCTACAGGTACAAGCATGGCGGCGAGGTCTAACATCTCGTTCAAGGCGGACGGCTACGCCGCCGCTTAACTCCAGCGTTAGGCCTCAAAGCCCATGATCAAGCGCCTCATGTTAGCTGCCGCAATTGGTCTGCTTGCAACAGCCGCTTTGTTCGCGCTTTCGTTCGCCGCGGATTCTCTCGGGTTCACATCGCTCGCTCGTGGGCTGCTCTGGCAAAACACTTTGCTGCAAAGCTTTGCGCCGCTCGGCAACATCGGCACCACAGAGCATCCTGTCTACGAGGGGTCACCACTCAATTTCCTCGCGTTCCTTGCTAGCATTCCCACGGGCATCTTCTTTTACAGCCTTTGGCATACGCAGCGCTCTCCATGGCAAAGCGGCGTGCCTAACAGTTCGTTCAAGGCGGACGGCTTCGCCGCCGCTTAACTCCAGCGTTAGGCCCGCAAGGAATATCTACGGATGCTTGTGTACTCGGAGCTAAGCAAGCAAGAAACCCGGCGCATGCAGCTGCTCGGCATTCCGATGTTCATCGTCGTTGTCGCTTGCTCCATGACCATGGGGGCACTCTGGAGCATTCTCTTCGCGTTCGTTGCGCTTATTCCTTACTCGTTCTTCTACAGCAAGGCATACGCTGTAGTGGCTGCACGCAACTCATCGCCGCCTGGCTGGAGGTTCTACACAGGTGTGGTTCTGGTGCAACTTGCCTTCATCGCAGTATTGGTGGCTCGCGCGCGGGCCTAACATTTCATTCAAGGCGGACGGCTTCGCCGCCGCTTAACTCCGGCGTTAGACCTCATGTTCGAATCGCTCCGATACGGTTGGAAACCAAAGGACGTCAGGAACGCGTTCATCGGCCTGGTCGCCCTCGCAGTTATCGTGCTCGTTGCTGTTTTCCGGCCGGATGATGGCGTTGGCTTAGGCGTACCCCTGGAAGCTGTCGTCGTTTCGTCCGGCCCCGTTAACGTGTCTAGAGCTTGCGGCGGGACGCGCGAGGTTGCGGTCGTCAGGCTTGCAAGCGGCCGGATTATTCAAGCGTCCGTCGTGCCTAGCCACCCCTTGTCAGTCGGCACACAGGTAGTCGTTAGCAAGCAACTTGGCACTTGCAACCCAACTAGATACGAGATTGCTCTTCGCAAGTAGGCTACGGTCTAACTGTTCATCCAAGCGGACGCGAAAAAATGCGCGCGCCGCTTAACTCCAGCGTTAGATGTTCTCGGCGTGAGGCGAGGAAGCACATGGGAAACCGGGACAAGCTCAAGCGCGCGTTCTTTCTTGCCGCCCAGATTGTGCTGTTTGCTGTTGCAGCAATTTGCCTCTACTACGCGCACGGCAATTTTGCGATCCGAAGTGTCGGTTTACTTGCCATATTCGTGTCGCTTGCAATCATTCGGCGATCGCGGACATTGCCAGCGTCCCCGGAAGTGCGCGCAATGGAAAGCGCTTGGGCCCTGAAGCCATGGCATTGGCTGGTTGGGCTTGTTCTTGTTATCGCTGTAGTGGCCTCATACAAATGGCTTCAGCACGACGCCATGACAGGCGGTAAAAGTGCAATTCCTGTCTATGCCTTTGCAGCCGCGATTTTGCTCAGTGCCGGCTGGTGGGGCGGGCTTTTTGCGCGGTGGTTAAGTCAGCGACGTATCCATTAAGACCACACTCTCAGACACATCTAACTACTCGTTCAAGGCGGACGGCTACGCCGCCGCTTAACTCTAGCGTTAGGCACCTATGAAACTCATGGAAGTGACGAGTCGTATCCATCAACTCGATCCCGAGCAAACCATCTATGCCAAGGCACCTTGGCACGCTGACTCGGACGCTGTCGTTGCTGTAGAGGAGCAAGGTTCGCCCGTTCCCGAGCAGCTTGCGCGTCAAGGCTTCTCGTACTTCTTAGAGGTATCGGTGGCTAGCGAGGTCATTCCAGACTTGTCTCATGTCCAACCATCGTCCACTCTTGAGCAATGGTGCGAGCGGCTCATCCGCTACGCCGAGAACGATGCCTAACAACTCGTTCAAGCCGAACGGCTACGCCGCCGCTCAACTCCAGCGTTAGACGGCATCGGAGAATTCCATGATTTGTCGCATGTGGCACGGGGTCACACCACGCTCGAAGGCCGATGCCTATGCGCGCTTCCTTGAGCAGCGCGCTGTTCCAGACTACCGCTCGGTTCCTGGCAACCTGAGCGTTGCCGTGCTTCGGCGGGACGAGGCTGAGGTCACGCACTTCCTGACGGTGACGTATTGGGAATCGGAGGAGAGCATCCGGGCTTTCGCGGGGGACGATTTGCTCAAGGCCAAGTACTACCCTGAAGATCAGGACTATCTGTTGGAGTTCGAGCCGCTCGTTCAACATTTCGTTGTGGCGGCCATCGAAAATGCCGTCTGACCATTGATTCGAGGCGGACGGCCTCGCCGCCGCTTGACTCCGGCGTCAGGCTCCAGGTGCAACGATGTCGCCATTGAGCAATGCATTTGCGTTTCGGGGCGGCTGCCACTGCGGTCAGCTTCGCTTGGCTTTTTCAACCGCGCTGGAGCCGGCAAGCATGGTTCCTCGGGCCTGCGACTGCTCGTTCTGCCGAAAGCACGCTGCCGCCTACGTTTCAGATCCGGCCGGGCAATTGTCCGTAATCATGCAGAGCTCGGATGCGCTGCGGCGGTATCGGCAGGGATCAAATACCGCCGAATTCCTGCTCTGCGGTCGATGCGGTGTGCTGGTTGCCGTCGTCTTTGAGCACCATGCCCGCATTTACGGGGCTGTCAACGCACGGTCCCTGGAGGGGCCCACCGGCTTTGGGAGTGCGGTCCCGGCTTCGCCGCAATCGCTGGCTGCTGACGAAAAGGTCGCACGGTGGTCGCAGCTGTGGATTCCGGATGTTGAGCTGGTCACGCTTGGCGCCTAGCATCTCGTTCAGGGCGGGCGGCCTCGCCGTCGCCCAACGTCAGCGCCAGACGGCGACCCACGTTTCCCCGGATCGGAATCTGCGATGAAATCCGACTTTCCAAGCTCCGATAAGTACTCGGCCGAAAGGGCACGGTATCCGGCCATGACTGTCGTGGACATTCGTGCGGAGCACGCCGGCATCACCGATGCCTACAGGAATCAGGTGCTGTTCGACATCAACAAGGAGTGCATGCGGCTTGCGGTGTTCGAGGGGGAATATCGTTGGCATCACCACCCGGATTCCGACGAACTCTTTCTTGTGGTGGCGGGCGAACTCCAGATTGAATTCGAGAATGCTCCCCGGGTGACGCTCACCGAGTGGCAGGGCATGGTCATACCGGCGGGCACGGTGCATCGGACACGTGCCATGGGACGCACGGTCAACCTCACCTATGAAAGGCAGGGCGCGCAGACGGTCTTCGTGGAAGCCCCGGTCTGACGGCAGGTTGGTTCCCGGTTTCCCCAAGTGTCGCCCGGCCGTGCCGTGCACCTGCGAAGTCTCGCGACGGAACGCTGTCGTTCGATGGCCAACGCAAGTTCCTGCCCGGCCGCGTCAACTCCCGCGCGGCCTGGCTTATGCATTGACTTAACTTGTCGGCGTGCAGGCTGGAAGGTAAACCCGATGTCCGGCATGTTGGCGGAACCGCGCCATGCCGCAGCGCGTACCTTGCGCGCCACGTCGGGCAACGAAGCCTGCCAACCCTATGGAGAGAATCATCCCCATGCCGACACCCCGCTCGGATGCCCTGGTCTTTCTCGGCGCCACCGGCGACCTGGCCTACAAGAAGATCTTTCCGGCATTGCAGGCGATGATGCTGCGCGACGGGCTGGACCTGCCGATCATCGGCGTGGCGCATTCGGGCTGGAGCGTGGAGCAGCTGCGCCAGCGCGCGCACGACAGCCTGGCGCAGGCGGCGCAGGAACAGGGCGGCGCCGTCGACGAGGCGGCGTTCGCGAAGCTGGCGGCGCGGCTGCACTACGTCGATGGCGACTACAACGACGCGGCCACGTTCCAGCGGCTGAAGCAGGCGCTGGGCGAGGCGCAGCGGCCGCTGCACTACCTGGCGATCCCGCCCAGCCTGTTCGGCGTGGTAGCGAAGAACCTGCAGCAGGCCGGCTGCGCGGACGGCGCGCGGATCGTGGTGGAGAAGCCGTTCGGCCGCGACCTGGCCTCGGCGCGAGCGCTCAACCGCACGCTGCACGCGGTGTTCCCGGAGTCGGCGATCTTCCGCATCGACCATTACCTGGGCAAGGAACCGGTGCAGAACCTCTTGTACTTCCGCTTCGCCAATACCGTGCTGGAGCCGGTGTGGAACAACCGCTACGTGGACCGCGTGCAGATCACCATGGCCGAGCAGTTCGGCGTGGACGGCCGCGGCGCGTTCTACGAAGGCGTCGGCGCGATCCGCGACGTGCTGCAGAACCACCTGCTGCAGGTAACCTCGCTGCTGGCGATGGATGCGCCGATCGGCAACGACCCGGCGGCGCTGCGCGCCGAGAAGCTGCGGCTGTTCCGCGCGATGCGCCCGCTCGACCCGGCCGAGGTGGTGCGCGGCCAGTTCCGCGGCTACCGCGAGGTCGACGGCGTGGCCGCCGATTCCAACGTGGAGACCTTCGTGGCGCTGCGCCTGCACATCGACACCTGGCGCTGGGCCGGCGTGCCGTTCTACATCCGCGCCGGCAAGAAACTGCCGATCACCACCACCCAGGTGGTGGTGGACATGAAGGCGCCGCCGCTGTCGGTGTTCGACCCGATCGGCGCGGCGCAGTCGAACTACTTCCGCTTCCGGCTCAGCCCGGAGGTGATCATCGCCGAGGGCATGCGGGTGAAGCAGCCCGGCGAGGAGATGCGCGGCGAAGCGGTGGAGCTGGTCGTGCGGCATGACCTGGCGCCGGAGAAATCGCCGTACGAGCGCCTGCTCGGCGACGCGATCCGCGGCGACAACGCGCTGTTCACCAGCGACGAATGCGTCGAGGCGGCGTGGGCGGTGGTCGACCGTGTGCTCGCCCGCGAGGGGCCGGTGGGATTTTACGAGCCGGGCAGCTGGGGTCCAGCCGAAGCGGCGCGCATCGTCAGCGGCGACGAAGGCTGGCACGATCCGCAGGCAGAGGAGGGCAAGCCATGTTGAACACCCGTACATCCGAGGCCGCCGCGGTGATGTTCCTGCTCGACGTGGACAACACCCTGCTCGACAACGACCGCTTCGGCGCCGACCTCGGCGACACCCTGGAGCAGGCGTTCGGCCCGGCCGGCCGCGAGCGCTACTGGGCGATCTACGAGGAACTGCGCCAGCAGTCCGGCTTCGCCGACTACCTGGGCGCGCTGCAGCGCTTCCGCGCCGGCCTGGACAACGACCCCTCGCTGCTGCAGATGTCGTCCTACCTGCTGGACTACCCGTTCGCCGACCGGCTCTACCCGCACGCGCTGGAAACCGTGGCATACCTGCGCACCCTGGGGTCCACCGCGATCCTTTCCGACGGCGACGTGGTGTTCCAGCCGCGCAAGATCCAGCGCGCCGGGCTGTGGACCGCGCTGCGTGGCGAGGTGCTGATCTACGTGCACAAGCAGCAGATGCTGGTGGCGATGCAGCAGCGCTACCCGGCCGCGCATTACGTGATGGTCGACGACAAGCCGCAGGTCTTGGCCGAGATGAAGCGGCGCCTGGGCCACAAGCTCACCACGGTGTTCGTGCGCCAGGGCCATTACGCGGCCGACAGCGCCGGCGAAACCATCGACCCGGCAGCGGACCTCACGATCGCGTGCATCGGCGATCTGCGCGAGCGTAAGCTTGGTGATTTCCTGCCGAGTTCGCCGGTGATCCCCCTGCCGGCCAACTGAAGCACCCCATCCCCGAATCGAACTGGAGTCATGGAGACAAGCATGAAAGCAACCCGCCAATTGCACGAACTCGGCCAAAGCCTGTGGCTGGACAACATCACCCGCAGCCTGCTCGACGACGGCACGCTGGCGCGCTACGTCGCCGAGGACTCGATCACCGGGCTGACCTCGAACCCCAGCATCTTCGACGCGGCGATCGGCAACGGCGACGCCTACGACGCCGGCATCCATGCCAAGACGCTGGCCGGGCTGAACGGCGAGGCGCTGTTCACCGAGCTGGCGCTGGAGGACCTGCGCCGCGCCGCCGACCTGTTCAGGCCGGTGTTCGACGCCACCGCCCAGGTCGACGGCTGGGTCTCGATGGAGGTCTCGCCGCTGCTGGCCGCCGACACCGCCGGCTCTATCGCGGCGGCGCGCCACATTCATCACCAGGGTCAGCGCGACAACCTGTTCGTGAAGATTCCCGGCACCCCCGAAGGCGTGCCGGCGATCGAGGAGGCGATCTTCCTCGGCATCCCGATCAACGTAACCTTGCTGTTCTCGTGCGCGCAGTACCAGGCCTCCGCCGAGGCCTACCTGCGCGGCATCGAGCGCCGCATCGCGGCGGGCCTCGATCCGCGCGGAAGCTCGGTCGCCTCGCTGTTCGTCAGCCGCTGGGACGTGGCGGCCAACAAGCAGCTTCCGGACGAGCTGCACAACAAGCTGGGCATCGCGGTGGGCCAGCAGACCTACCGCGCCTACCGCGAACTGCTGGCATCGAAGCGCTGGCAGAAGCTCGCCGCCGCCGGCGCCCGGCCGCAGCGCCTGCTGTGGGCCAGCACCGGCACCAAGGACCCATCCGCGCCGGACACGCTGTATGTCAGCGCGCTGGCCGCGCCGGACACCATCAACACGATGCCGGAGAAAACCCTGCACGCGTTCGCCGACCACGGCCAGCTGCATGGCGTGCTGTCCGATGACGGCGGCGACGCGGACGCGGTGCTGGCGCAGATCGCCAAGGCCGGCGTGGACATCGACGCGCTGGCGCTGAAGCTGCAGCAGGACGGCGCCAAGGCGTTCGTCACATCGTGGAACCAGCTGCTGCAGCGGATCGCCGACAAGGCCAGCGCGCTGGCCGAAAAATCCAAGGGACCCGCCCTGCCATGAGCGAACCGCGACTCACCCGCCTGCCGCCATGGCAGGCGCTGCAGCGTCATGCCGATGCGATCGGCCACAAGCACCTGCGCGAGCTGTTCGCCGCCGATCCGCACCGCGGCGAGCAGTTCGTGGCCGAAGAGGTCGGCCTGTACCTCGATTATTCCAAGCAGCGCGTCGACGCCGACACGCTGCGCCTGTTGCGCGAACTGGCCGAGGCCTGCCAGCTGCCGCAGCGGATCGCGGCGATGTTCAACGGCGAGCGCATCAACACCACCGAGAACCGCGCCGTGCTGCACGTGGCGCTGCGCGCGCCGGCGGGCGAAAAGATCCTGGTCGACGGCCGCGACGTGGTGGCGGACGTGCACGACGTGCTCGACCGCATGGCCGCGTTTGCCGACCGCGTGCGCAGCGGCGCGTGGCTGGGCCACGGCGGCAGGCGCATCCGCAACGTGGTCAGCATCGGCATCGGCGGCTCCGACCTCGGCCCGGTGATGGCGTACGAGGCGCTGCGCGACTACAGCCGGCGCGACATGACGTTCCGCTTCGTCTCCAACGTGGACGGCACCGATTTCGCCGAAGCCGTGCGCGACCTCGACGCGGCCGAGACGCTGTTCATCGTCTGCTCGAAGACCTTCACCACGCTGGAGACGCTGGCCAACGCGCACGCTGCGCGCGCCTGGTGCCTCGCCGCGCTGGGCGACGAGTCGGCGGTGGCGAAGCACTTCGTGGCGGTATCCACCAACGCCAGCGAGGTGGCGAAGTTCGGCATCGACACCGCCAACATGTTCGGCTTCTGGGACTGGGTGGGCGGGCGCTACTCGATGGATTCGGCGATCGGCCTGTCCACCATGCTGGCGATCGGCCCGGAGCATTTCCGCGCGATGCTGGCCGGCTTCCACGCGATGGACGAACACTTCCGCCACGCGCCGCTGGAACGCAACCTGCCGGCGCTGATGGGCCTGCTCGGCATCTGGAACAGCAACTTCCTCGACGCCGCCACGGTCGCGGTGCTGCCGTACGAGCAGTACCTGAAACGCTTCCCGGCGTACCTGCAGCAGCTGACGATGGAGAGCAACGGCAAGCGCGTCACGCTGGACGGCACCGCGGTCGACTATGCCACCGGGCCGATCTACTGGGGCGAGCCGGGCACCAACGGGCAGCACTCGTTCTACCAGCTGATCCACCAGGGCACGCGCATCGTGCCGTGCGACTTCATCGGTTTCGGCCAGACGCTCAACCCGCTCGGCGACCAGCACGACCTGCTGATGGCGAACCTTATCGCCCAGGGCGAGGCGCTGGCGTTCGGCAAGACTGCCGACGAGGTGCGCGCCGAAGGCACGCCCGAGGCGCTGGTGCCGCATCGCACGTTCCCCGGCAACCGCCCCAGCAGCACTCTTCTCGCGCAGAAGCTCACCCCGCACACGCTGGGCACGCTGATCGCGCTGTACGAGCACAGCGTGTTCGTGCAGGGCGTGATCTGGGACATCGACTCGTTCGACCAGTGGGGCGTGGAGCTGGGCAAGCAACTGGCGAAGACCACCATCGCCGAGCTGACCGCGCCCGATGAGCCGACGCTCGCGCACGACAGCTCCACCAACACCTTGATACGCCGCTATCGCCAGCTGCGCGACAGCCAGACAACGGAAGGTCCATGAGCCAGCAGATCAGTCCCCTCGCCGGCAAGCCGGCACCGTCGTCGATCCTGGTCGACATTCCGCAACTGCTGGCCGCGTATGCGGACCTGAAACCCGATCCCGCGGTGCCGGCGCAGCGGGTGGCGTTCGGCACCTCCGGCCACCGCGGCAGCTCGTTCGAGCGCAGCTTCAACGAGGCGCACATCCTGGCGATCAGCCAGGCGATCTGCGAGTACCGCCGTTCGAAAGGCATCGACGGCCCGCTGTTCATCGGCGCCGATACCCACGCGCTGTCGCAGCCGGCGTTCGAGAACGCGCTGGAAGTGCTGGCCGCGAACGGCGTCGAGGCGATGATCTCCAGCGGCGGCGAATACACGCCGACGCCGGCGGTGTCGCACGCGATCCTGGTCCACAACAAGGGGCGCACGAGCGGTCTCGCCGACGGCATCGTGATCACCCCGTCGCACAACCCGCCGGACAACGGCGGCTTCAAGTACAACCCGAGCAACGGCGGCCCGGCCGACAGCGACATCACCAAGTGGGTGGAGAACCGCGCCAACGCCCTGCTCGAAGGCGGCCTGAAGGATGTGCGCCGGATGCCGTACGCGCAGGCGCGCAAGGCAGCCACCACGCACGAACACGACTATCTCAACACGTACGTCGCCGACCTCGCCAACATCGTCGACTTCGACGTCATCCGCGGTGCCGGCGTGCATATGGGCGTGGATCCGCTGGGCGGCGCCGGCGTGCACTATTGGGCGCCGATCGCCGATCGCTACAAGCTCGACCTCACTGTGGTCAGTTCGGTGGTCGATCCGCAGTTCGCCTTCATGAGCGTGGACTGGGACGGCAAGATCCGCATGGACCCGTCGTCGAAGTACGCGATGCAGCGGCTGATCGGCTTGAAGGACCGCTACGACGTGGCGTTCGCCTGCGACACAGACCACGACCGCCACGGCATCGTCACCCGCAGCAGCGGGCTGATGGAGCCGAACCACTACCTGTCGGTGCTGGTCGACTACCTGTTCCGCCACCGGCCGCAGTGGGGTGCGCACGCCGCGGTGGGCAAGACCGTGGTCAGCACCGCGCTGATCGACCGCGTGGCCAAGCGGCTGGGACGGCGGCTGTACGAGGCGCCGGTCGGTTTCAAGTGGTTCGCACCCGGCCTGTTCGACGGCTCGCTCGGTTTCGGCTGCGAGGAAAGCGCCGGCGCCTCGCTGCTGCGCCGCGACGGCACGGCGTGGGTCACCGACAAGGACGGCCTGGTACCGGCGCTGCTGTCCGCCGAGATCACCGCACGCGAGGGCAAGGACCCGGGCGAGCTGTATGCGCAGCTGACCCGCGAACTCGGCAAGCCGTTCGCGAGCCGCGTCGACGCCGCCGCCACGCCGGCGCAGAAGGCGAAGCTGGCGAAGCTGTCGCCTGATCAATTGAAGAGCGACCAGCTGGCCGGCGAGAAGATCGAGCAGGTGCTGGACCACGCGCCCGGCAACGGCGCCGCGATCGGCGGCATCAAGGCCGTCGCCGCCAGCGGCTGGTTCGCCGCGCGGCCGTCCGGCACCGAGGCGATCTACAAGATCTACGCCGAAAGCTTCAAGAGCGAGCAACACCTGCAAGCGCTGCTGAAGGAAGCCCAGGGCATCGTCGACGCCGCGCTCGCCTGAGCCACCGCACACCATCACCGGAGATACCGCCATGTCCCACAACCTCGACCAGCAATGCATCGACCTGCTGCGTTTCCTGTCGGTGGACATGGTGCAGAAGGCCAACAGCGGCCACCCCGGCCTGCCGCTGGGCGCCGCGCCGATGGCCTACGCGCTGTGGACGCGGCAGCTGAAGCACAACCCCGCCAATCCGCACTGGCCCGACCGCGACCGCTTCGTGCTCTCCGCCGGCCACGGCTCGGCGCTGCTGTACAGCCTGCTGTTCGCCACCGGTTACGACCTCACGCTGGACGACCTCCAGCACTTCCGCCAGTGGGGCAGCAGGGCACCCGGGCATCCCGAGTACGGCCACACGCCAGGCGTCGAGATCACCACCGGCCCGCTGGGCCAGGGCCTGGCGAACGCGGTGGGCATGGCGATCGGCGAGGCGCACCTGGCCGCGCGCTACAACCGCGACGGCCACACGGTGATCGACCACCGCACCTGGGCCATCGTCAGCGACGGCGACCTGATGGAAGGCGTGGCCAGCGAGGCGGCCTCGCTGGCCGGGCACCTCAAGCTGGGCAAGCTGATCTGCCTGTACGACGACAACTACGTGACGCTGGCCGGCGGCACCGACATCACCTTCTCCGAAGACCGCGCGAAGCGCTTCGAGGCCTACGGCTGGCAGACCATCCAGGTGGCCGACGGCAACGACCTGGCGGCGATCGACGCCGCGCTGCTGGAGGCGCGCGCCGACACCACCCGGCCCACGCTGATCCTGGTGCGCACGCATATCGGCTACGGCTCGCCCGAGCAGGACACCTTCAAGGCGCACGGCTCGCCGCTGGGCGTCGAGGACGTCAGGAAGACGAAGGAAAAGCTGGGCTGGCCGGTCGAACCCGACTTCCTGCTGCCGCCGCCGGCGCTGGCGCATTTCCGCGAGGCACTGGATCGCGGCGTGGAGGCCGAGCGCGCCTGGAACAGCCGCATGGACGTCTATACCAAGGCCTTCCCCTCGCTGGCAGCCGAGTTGCAAGGCCGCCTGGAAGGCGAACTGCCGGCGGGCTGGGACGCGGACATCCCGGTGTTTCCCGCCGACGTCAAGGGCCTCGCCACCCGCGTCGCCGGCGGCAAGGTGATGAATGCGATCGCACCGAAGCTGCCCGCGCTGGGCGGCGGCTCCGCCGACCTCGACCCGTCCACCCACACCGCACTGAAGGACCTGGGCGACTTCAATCCGCCGCTGGCGCCGGGCGAAGACAACCAGGGTTCGGACGGCGGCGGCTGGAGCCACGCCGGGCGCAACCTGCACTTCGGCGTGCGCGAGCATGCGATGGGTGCGATCGTGAACGGGCTGGCCGTGCACGGCGGTTTCGCGCCGTACGGTTCGACCTTCCTGATCTTCTCCGACTACATGCGCCCGGCGATCCGCCTGGCTGCGCTGATGGGCATCCACGTGGTGCACGTGTTCACCCACGACAGCGTGGCGCTGGGCGAGGATGGCCCCACCCACCAGCCGATCGAACAGCTCGCCAGCCTGCGTGCGATCCCCAACCTCACCGTGATCCGCCCCGCCGACGCGAATGAGACCGCGGTGGCGTGGAAGGTGGCGCTGGAAACGAAGAAACGGCCCGTGCTGCTGGCATTGACCCGGCAGAACGTGCCCACGTTGGACCGCCACCGCTACGCCAGCGCCGACGGCCTGCGCCGGGGTGCGTACGTGCTCGGCGACGCGCCGGACGGCAAGCCCGCGCTGATCCTCATCGCCAGCGGTTCCGAAGTCGGCCTGATCGTCGAAGCCGCCGAAAAACTGCAGGCCGACGGCATCGCCGTGCGCTGCGTGTCGATGCCGAGCTGGGAACTGTTCGACGCGCAGCCGCAAGCCTATCGCGATCAGGTGCTGCCGCCCGACGTGCCGGCACGGTTGGCGGTGGAGCTGGGCGTGCCGCAAGGCTGGGACCGCTATATCGGCGCGCACGGCGACATGCTCGGCATCGACCACTTCGGCGCCTCGGCACCTGCCGAGGTGCTGCTGCGCGAATTCGGTTTCACGGTCGCCAACGTGGTGGCGCGGGCGCAGGCCTTGCTGGCTGGATGACGCCCTTGCGACGGCATCCGGTTGGCCTTCATCCTGGCGTGACTGCGCGGTCGGCCGGCAGCTGCGGCGACAGTGGGGCAAGCGCGGGATTGTAGATTCGGTCGGGTGACCAGGGGGGGTTGCTGTGCCGGCACCTGCCAGCTACCGGCCGACCCGTTCGGCATCGATCCGGTGCCCGTGACCATCGCCCTATATATCTGAACTCATCAGTCTGCTATTTTGCCGGCCCGGCGTCCCTTGCACAGGTTACCTCCTTGTCCCTTCTTCTGTCTGATGCGAAACCCGCCTCGTTCGCCGGCTGCGCTTTCACGCTGCTGGTCGGTCTAGCGCTGGCCGGTTGCGCGGTGGGTCCCGACTACCGGCGCCCCGACGCGCCGCCGGTGGACCGCTACACGGCGCAGCCCTTGCCGACCGGCACCGCGGCGACGAAAGCCGCCGGCGGCGACGCGCAGCGTTTCCTGCAGGGCCGCGACGTGCCGGCACGCTGGTGGACGACGTTCGGCAATGCCGAGCTGACCCGCCGGGTGAACACGGCGCTGGAGCACAGTCCCACCGTGGCGTCGGCCCAGGCCGCGCTGCGCCAGGCGCAGGAAAATGCCAACGCGGCACGCGGCGGGCTGTTCCCGTCGCTGGACGCCGGCGTCGGCGCCACCCGCCAGAAACAGTCCGCCGCGCAATCGGTGGGTCCGGGCGGGCGCGGCCCGTTCACCGTCTACAACGCCTCGGTCAGCATCGGCTACACCCTCGATCTGTTCGGCGGCGTGCGCCGCGGGATCGAGGCGCAACTGGCGCTGGCCGATTATCAGCGCGCCCAGCTCGACACTACCTACCTGACCCTGGCCGCCAACGTGGTCACCGCCTCGCTGCAGGAAGCCTCGCTGCGCGAGCAGTTGCGTGCGACCGAACAGATCCTCGACCTGCAGGGCAAGAGCCTGCAGATCGCCCGCCAGCAACAGCAGATCGGTTCGAAGTCGTTGTCCGACACGCTGGCCGTGCGCTCGCAGCTGGCCGCCACCGAGGCCACCCTGCCGCCACTGCGCGCCCGGCTCGCCGCGACGCGCAACCAGCTGGCCACCTACCTGGGCACCACGCCGGCGCAACTGGAGCTGTCGCCGCTGACGCTGGATGGGATCGGCCTGCCGCGCGATATCCCGGTCAGCCTGCCCTCGGGCCTGGTCGAGCAGCGCCCGGATATCCGCGCGGCTTCGGCACAATTGCACGCCGCGTCGGCCCAGGTCGGCGTGGCCACCGCGGCGATGCTGCCGCAGATCACCCTGTCCGGCAGTGCCGGTTCGCAGGCATTGCGCGCAGGCGACTTGTTTTCCACCGGCACCGGCGCCTGGTCGCTGGGCCTGGGCCTGACCCAGCCGCTGTTCCACGGCGGTGAGTTGCTGCACAAGAAGCGCGCCGCCCAGGCTGGCCTGGACAAGGCCGTGGCGGACTGGCAGCAGACCGTGCTGGTCGCGTTTCAGAACGTCGCCGATGCGCTGCAGGCGCTGCAATACGATGCCGAAGGACTGGCCGCCCAGGCCGCCGCCGAGGACGCGGCATCGCAGCAGCTCGCCCTGGTCGAACGCCAGTTCCAGCTCGGTTCGACCGGTTATCTCAACCTGCTCGATGCCCAACGCAGCTACCAGCAGGCACGTATCGCCCTGATCCAGGCGCGCGTCGCGCGACTGGCCGACACCGCCGCGCTGTACGCCGCGCTCGGCGGCGGCTGGCGCAGTGATGCCGACATGGCCGGCCCCGCGGCCGGCACGTCCACCCCACCCACTACATCCCACTGAGGAGTTCGCGCATGCCCACGCGCGTCGACAAGAAGCCCAGCACCACCAAGCGCATGATCTGGATGATCGTTGGCGTGCTGCTGCTGATCGCGCTGATCGCCGGCATCAAGGTGCTGCTGGTCATGCGCATGATCCACGGCATGCCGAAGCCGGCGCCGTTCACGGTCAGCACCACCACCGCCCGCGCACAGCCATGGCAACCCGCGCTGAGTGCCGTCGGCACCCTGCGTGCGGCCAACGGTGCCGACCTGGCGATGGACGTGGCCGGCCTGGTCACCGGGGTGAACCTGAAATCCGGCCAGGACGTGAAGCAGGGCCAGGTGCTGGTGCAGCTGCGCGACGGCGACGACGTGGCGCAGCTGCAACAACTGGAGGCCGCGGCCCAGCTGTCCCAGCTCACCTTCGAACGGGCGCGCAAGCAGCTTGCGGCGCAGGCGATCAGCAAGGCCGATTACGACACCGCCGCCGCCGATCTCAAGGGCCGGCAGGCCGCGGTGGCGCAGCAGAAAGTGGTGGTGGCCAAGAAGCAGCTGCGCGCGCCGTTCGCCGGCCGTGCCGGCATCATCAACACCAGCCCCGGCGACTACCTCAGCGCCGGCACCGCGGTGGTGACGTTGCAGCAGCTCGATCCGCTGTTCGTCGATTTCTACGTGCCGCAGAGCGAACTGGGCCGCCTGCAGGTGGGCCAGGCCGTGAACCTGAAGCTGGATGCGTATGCCGACCGCGGCTTCACCGGCAAGCTCAGCGCGATCAGCCCCAAGGTCGACCTCGGCACGCGCAACGTGCAGGTCGAGGCGACCGTTCCCAACCACGACAAGGCGCTCACCCCAGGCATGTTCGCCAAGGTCAGCGTCGACGTCGGCAACGAGCAGCCCCGGCTGACCCTGCCGCAGGCGGCGATCGTCTACAACCCGTATGGCGACACCGTGTACGTGGTGCAGCCGTCCAAGGGTAAGGAGCCGCCCACGGTGAAGCAGACCTTCGTCACGGTCGGCGAGACCCGCGGCGACCAGGTGGCGATCCTGAAGGGCATCGAGCCGGGCACCGTGGTCGTCGCCAGTGGCCAGATCAAGTTGAAGAACGACGCGCCGATCGCGATCGACAACAGCGTGAAGCCCGCCGACAGCGCCCATCCCGCGCCGCAGGAGCACTGAGCGAACCCCATGAAATTCACCGACCTGTTCATCAACAAGCCGGTGCTGGCGGTGGTCGTCAGCCTGCTGATCCTGGTCCTCGGCGTGCGTGCCGTCAGCAGCCTGACCGTGCGCCAGTACCCCAAGACCGAGAACGCCACGGTCACCATCAGCACCGCGTACTACGGTGCCGATGCGCAGACCATGGCCGGCTTCATCACCCAGCCGCTGGAACAGGCGATCTCGCAGGCGCAGGGCATCGACTACCTGTCCTCCAGCAGCGTGCAGGGCGTGTCCACCATCACCGCGACCCTGCGCCTGAACTACGACGCCAACCGCGCCTTGACCGAGATCACCACCCAGGTGAATTCGGTGAAGAACCAGCTGCCGCCGCAGGCGCAGCAGCCGGTGCTCAACGTGCAGACCGGCGAGACCGTCGACGCGATGTACATGGGCTTCTACAGCGATGTGCTGCCCACCAACAACATCACCGACTATCTGGCGCGGGTGGTGAAACCCAAGCTCGATTCGATCGATGGCGTGCAGACCGCCGAGCTGCTCGGCGCGCGCCAGTTCGCCCTGCGCGCCTGGCTCGACCCGGCCAAGATGGCGGCGCATGGCATCACCGCCACCGATGTGAACACGGCGCTGGCCTCGAACAACTATCTGGCCGCGGTCGGCTCCAGCAAGGGCCAGGCAGTGACGGTCGACCTGACCGCCGACAGCAACCTGCATTCGGTCGACGAGTTCAAGCAGCTGGCGATCAAGCAGGGCAACGGTGCGATCGTGCGGCTGCAGGACGTGGCCACGGTCTCGCTGGGCTCGGAAAACTACGACTTCAACGTGGCCTTCAGCGGCAAGCGTTCGGTGTTCATCGGCATCAAGGTCGCGCCCGACGCGAACGTGCTGGACGTGGCCAAGCGCGTGCGCGAGGCGTTCCCGGAGATCCAGAGCCAGCTTCCCGGCGGCCTGACCGGACAGATCGTCTACGACGGCACCGAGTTCGTGAACAGCTCGATCAACGAGGTGGTCAAGACACTGGCCGAGGCGCTGCTGATCGTCACCCTGGTGATCTTCCTGTTCCTCGGCAGCGTGCGCGCGGTGATCATCCCGGTGATCGCGATGCCGCTGTCGCTGGTCGGCACCTTCTTCGTGATGCTGGCGCTGGGTTACTCGATCAACCTGCTGACCCTGCTGGCGCTGGTGCTGGCGATCGGCCTGGTGGTGGACGACGCGATCATCGTGGTGGAGAACGTCGACCGGCACATGAAGGAGGAAGGCAAGACGCCGCTGCAGGCCGCCCTGCTGGCGGCACGGGAGCTGGGTGGGCCGATCATGGCGATGACCGTGGTGCTGATCGCGGTCTATGTGCCGATCGGTTTCCAGAAGGGGCTGACCGGCGCGCTGTTCAGCGAGTTCGCCTTCACCCTGGCCGGCGCGGTGACGGTGTCGGCGGTGATCGCGTTGACGCTGTCGCCGATGATGACCTCGAAGTTCTTCCGCAACGAGCAGGAGAGCGGCCGCTTCGTGCAGTTCATCGACCGCCAGTTCGATCG
>Ga0207664_10001142_pt1 | contig 17653 bp, 15 predicted proteins | sample LARL83metaG_FD_184349 | JGI IMG/M metagenome (GOLD analysis project Ga0207664, IMG submission 184349) | Corn, switchgrass and miscanthus rhizosphere microbial communities from Kellogg Biological Station, Michigan, USA - LAR L8-3 metaG... | ecosystem: Host-associated > Plants > Roots >... | reverse complement strand
GGAAAACTTTCCGCCCCTCAATATTTTATCGAAAACCAGGCGAGCGATTCGAATAATATCCATGAAAGCCTTAGCCCGGTCGAAAGCGCCGAGCGCGTGAAGAGCCATGTCGAGCAGGGAATTGCGCTCGCGCGTGCACACGATCTTCCCGAACGCATCATTGACTTTATTCCCATGCACCATGGCACGCTGCCCATCTCCTTCTTTTATCAGCGCGCCGTGATGGAGGCCGCGGGAGGCGGCATCGTTAATGAGGACGAGTTTCGCTATCCCGGCCCGCTGCCTAATTCGAAAGAGACCGCGATTGTCATGCTGGCCGATGCCTCGGAAGCCATTGCCCGTTCGCTTGCGCGGTCGAGAAGCGAGGATATGACAGCGGAAACTATCGAGGAGGCGATCGAGCAGCTAATCCGCCTGCGCTTCGAGCAAGGACAATTCGATCAATCCGATATTACTGTTCGAGACTTTACGATCGTCCGCTCGCTCTTTGCACGGCACCTGTCGGGACTCCATCATCCGCGTATTGCGTATCCCGCTCCCGTGGAACCGCCTCTTGCAGACCTATTGCTTTCGCCAACCTAACATTGCGTGCCAGTTACTCGTCCGAAACGTTCGAAACGAACGCTTGCCAGCCTTGCGAGCGATGCCATGGCCTCCGGGCCGGAGCGAGCCAGTGCCAAGCCGGTCGATTTATACTTGAATTATCTTCGGCTCGAACGTGGACTTGCTCCAAACTCGCTTGAGGCGTATCATCGCGACATCGAGAAATTCGAACGCTATTTAGCCGGACGAATAGCGGAAAATATTCGAACATCTGTGCCGCAGGTGCCCCTTACTCGGGCGTCTTCCACGGAACTTCAACAATTTCTTCGCGTGCTGGGCGAGACAGGGCTGGCGCGAGCGAGTATTGTCCGTATCATGAGCGGGTTGCGCGGCTTTTACAAATTTCTTCTCACGGAACGAATGATTCTCAGTGACCCGACGGAGAATCTCGACATTAAAGCCATGCGCCGCACGTTGCCGGATGTGCTCTCGATCGCGGAAGTCGAGGCCATTCTGAATCAGCCGGACATCACTACAGCGAAGGGAATTCGCGACCGGGCGATCCTCGAATTTCTCTATGCCTCGGGAGCGCGGGTCTCCGAAGCAACGGGACTAACCCTTTCGCAATTGTTTTTAAAAGATGGTCTCGTCAAGCTGTTCGGAAAGGGAAGTAAAGAGCGCGTGGTTCCGATCGGAAAAATATCGCGAGATGCGATGGATATCTATCTTTCAAAAACGCGCCCGCTGTTGCTTCGATCGGGCAAGCGAACCGACGCCGTGTTCCTAAATCAGGAGCGGGGCACCTCGCTTTCTCGAATGTCGGTCTGGAATATCGTTCGCGAGTATGCGCGGGCCGCAAAGGTGGAGAAGCAGCTTTCGCCGCATACCTTTCGCCATTCCTTCGCTACGCACTTAATCGAAGGGGGCGCCGATCTTCGTATTGTGCAGGAGATGCTCGGCCATGCGGACATTTCCACGACGGAGATTTACACGCATGTCGATCGCGCGTATTTGCAGGAAGTTCACCACACATTCCATCCGCGGGGATGAACATACGCCTGAAAAAATTCGTCAGCAGCGACTCCTTCCTTATAGGAATCGTGATGGCAGTCGGGATCTCGTTCCGGTTATCGCTTGCTTCTTATCTTTCACAATTAAGAGAGGGACTCGTCCTCTACATCCCCGACGATGCATTCTACTATTTCAGCATTGCTCGCAATTTCGCTCGTGGTCTTGGCTTTTCCATCGATGGCATTCACTCGACCAATGGGATGCATCCGCTTTGGCTGTTAGCCATTACTCCTTTTTTTGCATTTAGCTCCGGAAACAGCGCATTGAGTGGCATCATTTATTTTCAGGCCGCGCTCGATTGTATAATCGTATTTCTGATTGCCGATACCGTTCGCGTTTATCTCGCAAACGCGCATTCCACGAATCGAAAAACGGCAATGACGATAGCGGCAACCCTCTATATCGTTGCTCCCGGCTTTTTTCTGCGATCGAGTCTAGGAATGGAGACGACGCTTACGGCGCTCTTCATTGTGTTATGGCTACGCCAGCTTCGAAAATTTTCGCCCGATCGGAATCTTCGATTTTGGCTGTTGCTGGGCATTCTCACTGGCCTTCTTTTCCTCGCACGAACGGATATGTTCGTTCTCGTTTTTCCAGCCATGTTATGGGTCGGCCTTCGATTTCGCAGGGAGCTTCCCTGGAAAAAGGTCGTCTTTGGCGGTGCAATAGCGTTCATCGTTGTGCTTCCATGGCTTGTATGGAATATGATTCACTTTGGCTCGATCGTACAATCGAGCGCGGAGGCAGTTGCGTTATTCGCAATGAAGAAATACGCTGTAATGTATGGGCCTGTGGGCATGTATCGGCAACTGCTTCTGGTTGCGATCCGCAATATCTTCAAGCCATTTATAGCGAGCACATTCGGTGTTTCTATTCTTACGATTCTGTGCGCCCTATTTCGCAATCGAAAAGATGACCGGCATGATGTTACTATTCTTCTTTTACTGCTTGCCGGCGGAATGCTCCTTCTGGCTATACACTCTCTCTTCCGAGGATTTATTCGGGAGTGGTATGTTGAGGAGCTTATTCCATTATTTCTTGTCGGATTTGGAGTGAGCATGGGATATAATGCCGGGCGGACTGCGGCATCGATTCGTGGGCGGATCGCGCTGGGCTTAATAGTTCTGGCCGCAATCTTTTATTACAAGCCTCGAACAATCCAGTTCTGGCAGCTTCCGATGGGCAAATCGGTGGAGAATATTCTACCGGGCTTGGAAAAAGGGAGCAAAATCGGCGCGTTTAATTCTGGAATTTATAGTTACTATTCTCCACAGACGTATCGGATTGTGAACCTCGATGGCGTCGTCAATGCGGACGTTATTCCCTATCTCAAGCATGGAAATCTGCACGATTACCTCACAAAGGACTCGATCGAGTATGTTATGGATTTTCAGGGGACAATTGGCGGATATGTGGGGCTGTTCGATCGGCATCTGCTCGATGACTATACTATTCTCACACGTCACCCATGGGAGGATGATACGTTTATTGTCTACCAACGGAAAGAATTTAAATAGGCATAAATTTTTGCCATTGCGTGAGCGAAACTTCATGCCGTATGGTTCTGTAATAGATGACCATGTATGTCAAACTCCTCGGCCACGCTGTTTTTGCCGCGCTTGCGCTTGCTGCCGCATGTTCCATGGCTTCGGCGCAAACTATCGACGTGTCCTCGCGCGCCGCGCTTTCCGATATTCTTAATAAGCCGCTCAGCCCTCGGGCGGCAGCGCTCGGCAATGCGTTCGTAGCAATGCCGGACGACCCAAACGCTCTTTTTAGCAATCCTGCCGCTATTTCAACGGTGATCATTCAGGATTCCGGGCGAATGAATGACATTTCGCTCAGTTATACGCATTATGTCCTTGACATCAACGAGGGGTCCGTTGTGTATGAACATCCGGTTCCCGAAGGCGTTCTCTTTGCCGGTAACTTTGCAGCAGGGGTGCAATATTTTTCGGGTGGGACATCGACCGAGGCAAACGCAGCCGGCGAGGAGCAGGGCACGTTCCATACGGGGGACGTTGCGCTTCTGCTCGGGTATTCCAGCACCGGTTCGAACGGCCTGCACTACGGTGTTGCTGCGAAGGTCGTCAGTTCGAGTCTTGTCGCCGGTTCTTCTATCCAGGATTACAGTGCCACCTGGATGGCTGCCGATCTCGGACTCTTTTACGAATGGGAGAAAGAGCACATGACGTTCGGATTTTCCGTGCTGAATTTGGGAACGGAGGTGACGGACTATGCAGGCGTCCGGGAAGCGGTCGGTCCTAACGTGCAGTTTGGCGCATCGATCAAACCCCAACACTTGCCGCTTACGCTACACGTTGCCTTTCACAACCTCACTCGCGACCGCGAGGGCCGCAACCTCTTTTACGCGCTCGACGATTTTTCCGTCGGCGGGGAATTCGTTATGGGCAAAGTCGTGCGGCTTCGATTTGGTTACCAGAACGAACTTCGCCACGATCTGAGCGTCCCGACGGGAAATGGACTTGCCGGCTTTTCCGGAGGAGTCGGCCTCCACATCAAGCGCTATGATATTGACTTCGCCCTCGACGATGAAGGCCCCGATTTCTCCTCATTCGTGAGATTCGGACTGCGAACCGCGTTTTGATAATCATTGGAAAATTGCGATGAAACGCAAAAAGCATGACCGAACGGTCATGCTTTTAACAAGTAGCGGGGGTGGGACTTGAACCCACGACCTTCGGGTTATGAGCCCGACGAGCTACCACTGCTCCACCCCGCGATCAAGATCCTCCACGATCATCGTTTAAGACCTGGCGCTGTAACTGGCATGTTCATCGCATCGTTCCGCCAAGGAATGAGCCTTTCTTCACACATTCCGATTCTCCTTTTCGACGGTTGCTGCCCATTTTGCAATTTCGTGGTTCGGATAATTTCCCGGCTGGATCGACACCGCGACCTTCGATTTGCGCCAATCGAAAGCGAACTGGGTCGAGGGCCGATCCAGCGACATTCCGTATTCCAATCTATTGATTCCGCTTTCCTTCTCTATTACGATGAGCGTGACAATGAACGAATCGCAGCGAAATCCGACATGTTGGCGTTGCTCGCCGATTACATTTCGTGGCCCGGCAAAATTTTGCTTTTGCCATTCAAAGTGATTCCAAATATTCTGGGGGATTGGCTTTACGATGCAATCGCGCGTAACCGAAATAGATTGTTTGGGCGGTATGAATCATGCCCTATTCCGCCGAAGGAATGGAGAAGCCGATTTCTCTCCACGAAAATATAATATTGCTATTCGGCAGCTTTCGCGCTTGCGATAGCTTCGAGCAGTTTCGTTTTTGTCGCAAAGCCTTCGAAGGTTGCGGTAATCTTACGGCGCAGATCAATCACGAACGTCGTCGGGACAACGTCGATGCCGCCATACGTATAGCTAAAATCCGAGCTCCCCGTAAGAAGCTCGTAGGGTATTCTATGCGCCCGAGCAAACGAATCGAGAAGTTGGACCGCCATGCCTCCGCGCACTCTTTCTTTCATGGCAACGGCCAGCACGAGTACGTTTGTGTCCTGTTCCAAACTGTCCAGGATGTTCATTTGGCTGAGCGAGGGCGCCGACCAGGTGCCAAAAAAATTCAAAACGATAATCTTGTCATAGAACTCATTCATCTCGTGGACGACACCATTAGCATCCCACCATGCGAAATTCGTTGCTCGATTCGCTGCCGAAATGCGGTCCCAATATTTTATCTGCGAAACATGGTGGAGATATTCCGGCCCGATCGTATCGGGTTGGACGTTTGGCGGAATATAGAGCGTCCGCATCGTGCCATTCGAATTGCAGCTTTGAAGGCAACTAACAAGGAGCACCATGGCGAACGCGAAGAACGTACTAACGAATATAATTCGCATTATTCCGTTACCTTCCGCCTCTGGCACTTGGACAGTTCCAATTTTAATCCTCTTCAATGGCGGAGAGTATGGACTGGTACGTCTCGCTTGGGGTTTCGACAATAGGAACACGTGCGCGCAGAATGTGCGAGGTCATGCGGTCCATCTCATACTCATACTGGCACTTCGAACAGGCTGAAAGATGCGCTTCCACCTGCGCTAATTCTTTGGGTCCGATCGATTCGTGATCGATGAGGGCCACGGCTAACTCCTGGACTTCGGTGCAGTTCACGATAGTATGCAAATGAGTTTTACAAGACGTACCTCAGGACTAACGGGTCCCATGCAAAAAAAATTGCGTTTAGATTTTCCCTTCGAGCATCCGTGCGAGCGCGGCGCGGGCGCGATGCAAGTGGACCTTGACCGTTCCCATCGGAAGTTGGAGCACACGCGCGATTTCTTCATATTCCATATCGTCATTATGACGCAAGCGGATAATCTTGCGATAATTTTCCGGAAGCTGATCGATCGCTTGCTCGATGAGGTTCGTACGTTCACCGGCGAGGAGAACATCGTCTGGCACCCAGGACATATCGCTAATCTCATATTCCTTGCCCTCCTCATCGTGCCGCCCCATGTTCGAGGAGGGAGGGGCACTGATGGAAAACGCATTCAGCTTTCGGCGCCGGAGATAATCGATCGCATGGTTCGTCGCAATGCGGTAGAGCCAGGTCGAAAACGCATATTCCTCAGAATAGGAATTGAGATGGAGCATCGCCTTCGTAAGCGCTTCCTGCACTAAATCTTCGACCTCATCGGACGAAGCGCTACGGACCATCGGGCGTATGAGACGCTCCACGCCATGCTTGTGACGCTTAACGAGGTCATTATAGGCAAGCTGGTCGCCCGCCCGGGCACGCTGGACGAGAAGTTTATCTTCCAATTGCTTTACCGATGCCGGAGGGCGGCCATCGGGTCGTGCCGCGGGAGTGGAGACAGGCATTTCCGCAGAGGGCGTGGCCACAGGCTCGACGTGCGAAGCGGTCGAGTTCGCCTGCTCCGAAACCGATCGTTCCGAAGAGGAGTCGTTTTTATGAGCGCGGGGACTCAAGTGGGTTTCAACTCTTTTGTGCGCGGAGTGATTCGCTAAATAACATCGATATTTTCCAGACCTCCATAAATGGCATACCAGGGCCGTGCTTTCGAATGAACGATGGCATTGAGCGTTTCTATATTTTCTACGCCGCGTCCGGCCAGCCACGTTTCAAGCGCCACCGTTCCTTTGTTGCCATAGACTGCTACTCCATCTTGCCAGGTTGCACGGCCGCAAAGGACGCCAGAAAACCCGGCATTGGCTTCTCCAGCTAATTCGATCGTCTCGCGGAATACATCGTCGGTAACTCCGGCGCTTAAATAAATGAAAGGCTTGGTGGCGGCCTCCCCGGCTTCCTGGAAGAGCTTGAGTGCCTCTTCGCGTGTTTGCGCCGCCTCGCCGCCTTCGAAGGCCAGCGTGCCGGAAACGAATTTCATATTCACCGGCACTTCTACTTTCAAGACATCGACGCCATACTGCGCCTTTGAAAATTCTTCCATGTACGCCGCAACATATTTCGGTTTCAACCGCGCGAAGTCGAGACTCTTTTCATCATAGGCATCGTCGTATGCAAGAATTTCCAAAAAAAACGGTTTGTCGACTGCCTGGCATTCTGCGCCCACGCGCTCGATGAAGGCGTGCTTAACGCGGTTAGTCCGTTCGTCGTCGAAGGGATTATAATAAAGCAAGATCTTCACGGCATCGGCTCCCTGTTCGGCAAGGCGATAAGCGCTCCACTCATCGAGCAGATCGGGCAGCCGGCCTTTTAGCGTCGCGTCGTAGCCCGTTTTTTCGTAAGAGAGCAACACGCCGCAATTCGGCGCGCGAACCGCAAGCGCCGGAAGGCCATACTCCGGATCCATCAAGAGCGCGGTCGCGTGCGGCGTCAGCATTTTCGTGACCGATACCTTAAATTGCGAGAGGTCCTCATCCGTAGCTTCGCGGCCCATCGCTTTACCGATGCTCTTTTTTAGCGAACCGCGTTGGTCCATCGCGGCGGCGGCGATGACGCCGTCCGGGCCAGCGCATGCTTGAATGCCTTCGAATTTTCCTTTAGTAATTTGAAATTTTGACATGAAATCGACAATATCTTTAACTCAAAATTATTTTATACTTCTATCAATTTTGTTACTTCACACGCCCTTCGCATTTGGCGCAACGTCTCCGCGGGATTCGACGTCTCGAACACACCGGAGCCAGAGACAATGGCATCCACCCCGGCTTCATAGACCTTAGCCACGTTATCGAGCTTAATTCCACCATCGGCTTCGATCGTGCTTGATAATCCTTCCCGTTCGATCCACTTTCGCAATGTTTGCGCGCGGCGGTAAAGGGAATCCACAAATGCCTGTCCGCCAAAACCGGGATTCACGCTCATGAGTAGCACCAAATCCACATCCGCTAGAATCTCTTCTAACATTCCGAGCGGCGTTGCGGGATTCAGCGCGACTCCCGCCTTCACTCCCAGCGATTTGATATGCGCGATAGTTCGGTTGAGATGGACACAGGCTTCCAAATGCACCGTAATTATATCCGCCCCGGCATTGACAAATTGCGGAATGTAGGCGTCCGGATCTTCAATCATCAAATGCACATCGAGCGTGAGCTTCGTGAGTGGACGGAGCGCCTCGACGAGGACGGGCCCGACGGTGATGTTCGGCACGAAGTGACCGTCCATGACATCGACATGCAGCCAGTTTGCGCCGCCATCTTCGGCTTGCCGTACACTCAATGCCAGGTTAGCGAAGTTCGCGGAAAGGAGGGAAGGGGAAAGAATAACGTTACCCCTTGTATGATTGGAATTTGTAAAATTCACGTTCTCGTTAAAAAAATACGGCAGCCCATTTATGTGGGCTGCCGAGGTTAACAATCGAACGGTCTGAAAAACTCTTAGTGATTTGCACTAGCGGTGCCCGGTGCATCGGCAGGGGCTTTATCGAATTTTGCTTTCTGGCCGGTCAGCTCCGTGTATAGTTTCTTATCCTTGGCAGGATCGAGTAGCGCAATCGCGCTTTGCTCGACTTGGGATGCGTCAGCCGATTTTCCTTGCTTGAATAAGATTTCGGCGCGAGTATCCATTGCGCTCGCTTTTTCCTGCGGCGTAGTCGCCAGTGCCTCTGCGCGTTTGGAGTACTCAAGGCCGCGGTCGAGTGCGGTCGAGTGCTGCGCTGCGGTCCATGCGAAGAAATTGAACGATGCTCCGTCCTTCGGATGCGTCATGGCCCACAGGTCGATTCGCCGTGCGGCCTCCTCCGGATGTTTGGTGTCGAAATCATGCCGAATGAGAAGCATGTTGGCCTGATCGGCATCGACCTCGTTCGGAAACACATGTAAGGCGCTATCGAGAATTTTCATCTGTTCCTCTCCGGAAGAAAGAAACCCTACGGCAAACAGCGCTTCAGCATTATTACCGGCTTTATTGTGCGGATCGAGTTCGAGTACTTTTCGAAACGCCGCCAATGCTTTGGTCCGGTCGTTCTGCTGCGCGTAATAATTTCCCGCCGTCAGCCACTTCTTCGGATCGGTCGTCGATTTCTTGCTTTCGACTTCGCCGATAATTGCTTTCGATCCGCCTGCGGCGGCCGATTCGAGCGATCGTGCAAACCGCGTAGCATCTTCATACCCGACAACCCGATCGATCTCCTTGCCGCCCTCATCGAAAAAGATAATCGTCGGATACCCATTGATGCCGTATTTCTTTGCAAGCTCGATGCCTTCGCCTTTTTCGGCATCGATCTTCACGGAGACGAATTTCGCATCCGTAATCTTCGTAACGTTTTCATCGGAATAGGTATTGCGATCGAGCACTTTACACCAGCCGCACCAGGTGGTATAAAAATCGATCATGATCGCTTTATGTTCTTTCGCCGCGGCTTCTTTTGCCTCGGCAAACGAAACGGTTCGGAAATGAACTTCCGCGTTAGATGCCGTGCTCATCGCAAGAAGAACCATCGCGGCAGCGGCTATCTTTATTTTCATTCGTGTCATAAAAAATTTCTTCCTTATAGTATTTTTTGGGGGGGGAATACCCATGCCTTATTTCTCCCAATGAAATTTTACGGTTTCGATGCGCGCACCATCGGTAAGCCGCGCGAAGTAATCGCCGGATGCCAGTGCGCCGGCAGGCATTACCGAAAGCGCGCTACCGCGGCTTACGAACAGCGTGCTCAAGCTTCGGCCCAGCACGTCCATGATTTCAAGTCCCGCGCCATTCGTAACGACAGGCGCATAAGTTAGTTTCAGCGCTCCCGGCTCCATGAAAATTTGGAGCGGTTCGTTTGTCGACCTGTTCTCGATGACAGCGGAACTCGCGCCGCGTTCGATCGAGTATTTCGAAATGGGAATTGCTTCCTGATCGAATAATAGCTCGTTAATAGGATGGGAAAGTTGCCGGGTAAACGTCTGGGTTCGCGCATTATTGAGGAAGACGAGATTCGTCGTGTCCGTTCCGCTTACGGCCAGGAATGTAAGCGGCATTGTGTAATGGTCGGTCGGGTCCTGCGATTGATCGGCCTGAATGGTCAGGAGGTTATTTTGATCGACCGACCAGGTGAACTTATAAATCGGATAATCGGGCTGAAAAATCCACTCGTTGATAAAATCTTTCAGATCGATGGGCGAAACCGCGCTATCCCGGTGCTCGATAAAATCGCGGAATTGAAATGTGTTCGCCGTGGTGTAGGCGAAGGCATTGGAATAATCGCGCAGGGTGTGGAAGAATACGGTGTCACCCAACACTCGACGAAGCGTGTGAAGTACGCAGCCTGGCTTCCAATAAACGAGCGGCACGTAAGAACCGAACATTTGATCGACCGGCGGATTGTACGTCGGTGCATTATTGACGTAGCCGTTGCCCGGATTGAAATAGGCATTCGCATAATTCTGGATGACACCTTCGTAGCCATTATATCCATGGGCCGCTTCCTCCCACACCGCTTCGCCGAAGGTTGCGAATCCTTCGTTCAGCCAAATATCGGCCCATGTTTCGCACGTTGTTTTATCGCCGAACCATTGGTGGAATAACTCATGAGCGATCACATCTTCGTCGAGCCCTCGGAGATAGTAGCGAGAGATCGAGGTCATGGACTGATGTTCCATTCCGCCGTAACCAAACGGTTCCAAAGGCACTTGAGCATATTGCCGGAAGGGATATTCACCAAACAATCGCGAATCATTTTCGATCATTTTCGGCGTGTTCCGAAAAGCGTAACGAGCATTATAGGTTGCGCCGCTCGAATCGGGAGAAGAATAATCGGATGGCCACGCAAAATAAATTACAGGTACACTGTCATTTGCATTGGAAAGGCGGTGATAGTAATCTTGCCACGTGACCCATTTGCTGGCATCGCCACACATGAGGTAGGTGGTAATCGGCCGGTCACTCTTCCAGTTAAAGGTAAGGGAACCATCACTATTCGTGTCGATGGATTGCAGCGTTCCGTTCGATTGCGCGCTATATCCCGCCGGCACCATAATGCTAATTGCCGAATTTGCCTTGTCGTAGGGCGCATCGTTGCAAGGCATCCATTTGCGGGCATCGGATGGCTCGCTCATGGTGTAAGCGAGATCCTCAGTTGTGAATACGGAATTATGGTCGGGTCCGAGTCCTGCGTATGTGCCTTTGGGATAAAAATACATTCCATCGTCGGTGGCCGAGTTGCGCGTGTAATAGACATCGAGCGTGAGCGCCGTGCCGGTAAGCCGCTCGGCTGGAGTGAGGGGAATCGAGACCGTATCGGCAATCACTCTGGGGGTGGCGATAAATTCGCCATTGATCTTCACCGAGTCGATATCCATTTCCGCCGCATCGAGCACGATAGCTGAAGTCGTCTCAGTCAGCGACACGCTAATTTGATTGTGACCGCTAAAAATTTGGGTCTGCCTCACAAAAACGGGGCGCCAGTCCATCGTGAGATTGTAGGAAACCACATTATAGGGCCGTTTTGGGGGAGGAATGGGGGTCTGGCCCATTGCGAATAAGGGAAAAATCGAGAGGAATAGTGCGGCGTAAGCGCTCGAACGGGCGGCAAATTTGAGGTTCATACCCAATAGAACAGCAAAACCCGAGCATGGGTGCTCATGGCAGATAGTTGAATTTCGGTTTTATAAAAAACGAAAGCACCGGGTTTGCCCTCCCGGTGCTTGCTGTGAGAAGCTTTATTTAGCTTCAGGTGGAGTCTATAGTTTAGTTTGCCAAAGCAGAACTACTATTAACAACTATGCCAAGCCTTAAAATGGCCTCATGAGGCCATTTTAAGCATGTGGATAACTTAAAACTGTCGTATAATGAGAAACCATTGGCGGAGTTGTCTCAAAATCGTACAATGTTCAATGCGAAATTTCAATTTGCATCCCTCGCGAAAATGGAAGGGATGATGTTTCACCGTCGCATCGAACAAAATATATCCCAGGCAGCAATTTTCTCACATCGAATACTGCTCGACTGCCTTCGGACAGAACAGCCGCCACTTGCCGTCCCAGCACATCATACATTGCCACCCGGCCCGTTGCATTCAAAACATAAAGCTCGCCGCGTGCGGGGTTCGGATAGCCTTCCAGAGGCCCGGAACCGGCCTCATCTTCGCGCACCGCGAGTGCCTCCATATTGCCGGTGCGGTAATTGGCAATAAGGGTCCTCGCGAGGCGGAGCATACTTGCCGAATCCGTTGGCGTAAGCGCTGGGCCAGTCGCCGGTTGCACATAAAAGAGATAAGCGAAATCAAGGGTATCGCCAGGAACGATAGGGGTTGAGTTAAGGCTCGACATCAGAATCCGAGCATCGCCTACGATGCTGAGCGCCGTATCGCGCCGCCGCTCGGTGAGGAACGCATAGCGGTCCGAATCGGTCACCGGATCGTCCTTGAGGTCCCAATACCGGAGCGAAGTTACACCCTCATCGAACCGGCCCGTGCCATGCTGGGCGGCGAGCACGGCAACGCCGAGCAGAGGATCGGTCGTGCTTCGGTCGGTGAAAAAAACCGTTGCGCTCGTCCCTTCGTCCTGTACGCCTTTCGTGCGGTCATCCTCTGGCTTATTAATATCGCCATCGACCACCAGTGCAACGACGGGATCGAAAATGGTATCCTTTCCAGAGTAAATAATCTCATTTTGCACGACGACCACATTCGCGAGTAATCCGTTTCGCCAAAAGCTTGACTCCGTTCGCACTTCGAGGCCGAAGGGATCTGCAATGCTATCGGGATCGGAATCTTTGTAAAGGAGGAACATATCCTCGTCGCCGAATACTGCTTTCGTTCCGGCGGCATTGCGTAGAGTCGGATCGTCGATGTAAGCAGTTCTTCCATTCACCATTCGCAATGGCCACGGCGGCCTGGCGAGATCGTCCGAGCGATAGACCCGGTATTTATCCCGCGCCGGTTGCAATGTATCGGTAGCAGCGCCATCGTAAAGTAAGCTACCCGGAGCGAATTCCGATTGAGCGGAATTCGGATTATATGAAAATTCCGTGTGTGGCACAAGCGCGCCGGAGCGATTGCGAAGTCCACCAATCCAAATACCGGCGCCAAATACAACGGTATCGGATCTGCCAAGTCCCGTCCAAATTCCTCCTGCTCCCAAGCCAAACAGCGACGAATGATTCGAATCGGTTTGATTAAAGAGCGAGCCGTTATTATTCAAATACCCCAGCCAGTTCCCCACACTGTTCGACCGACGCATTTCCAAGTCCTGGGCAGATACGGCCTTGAAGCACCAGAGAGAAAAAGCTACAACGAAGAGAGCGCTCGCAAAATGCCGAATTGAAATCTCTGAAAGGTGATTGTGATTGTCATTCCCGCGAAAGCGGGAATCCAGACCCCAGATCATTTGCAGTAAGCGAATATCGATTCCCGCTTTCGCGGGAATGACATGTGAGAATGTGAAGCGAGCCTTTTGGATCATTCCAGTAACTTTTCGATTTTCGTTTTCTATTCACTATCCGCTCTCCACTTTTCCACGCCTCGCTATTTTTACATCCATCCGTTCTTTCGGTACCACTCGGTGGTGTCCCTGATCCCATCTTCGAGCGAAACATGTTGCCGGTAGCCAATTTCGCGCTTTGCTTTTTCGACACTGCACGTCCAGTTGGCCTGCACCATATCGCGCCCTTTTTCCCAATTGAGAACGCTGGGCTTCGAACGGAACATTGAGAAAAATTCCGAGAACCCCGCGACCGTATAGACCAATGCATGGGGAAGCTTCACCGTAAGGCCGCGCCGTTTCAAAATTTCCGCGGTGAGGTCGCTCACTTCACGCCAGGTGTAGTGCTTCTCGCCGCCGATGAAATAGGTCTGGTTTTTCGCTTCGTCCTTTTCGACGGCTAACAGCGCCGCATTCGCAACATCCGAAACATGCGCAAGATTGATCGACTTATCCCGCAATCCGATAAGCGGCTTTAGCCCCTTATCCACGGTCTGGAAAAACGTCAGGATCGCCGTGTCCCGTGGACCGTAAATCGCGGCCAAGCGCAAGATCGTCACCGGAAAATCCTGTCGTGCCCGCTCGCATTCTTCTTCCGCCGCCCGTTTCGATTTACCGTAGCTCGTGATCGGATGCGGTGGCGTAAGCTCCGTTACCGGCTGACCATCGAGCGAAGGCCCGATAGCCGTCTGGCTCGAACACTGCACGAACCGCGCAAGACCCGGATTGAACCGCCGCGCTGCTTCGAGTAAATTTCGCGTCGGGATAAGATTCCCATCGTAAAATCCCTGCTGATTTTTCGCTGCCGTAACGCCGCCAACATGGATGATCGCATCGACATTTTTCACCGATACCTGGAGCGAATCGACCTCCATCAAGTTCGCCCGTACAATTTCGATCGGCTTGCCATGCAGCCACTCCTCGCTCGAGCGCTCCCGAAGAAGCGCCCGCACTTCATGCCCTGAATCGAGCAATTTATCGGCAATATGCGACCCTACGAATCCCGAAGCCCCTGTAACTAATACTTTCATGCGGCCCTCACAACGCCGGCCGCCCAAAGAAGTGCCGAGAAATTGCAATTTAGCATTCTATAAGAATAGATGCTGCAATAGGTTGTGTGTTTGTTCTTTTCATATTCATTAGAAAACTATCAAAAGCCACATTTTTCGCACTTCTTTCATTAATTATTCATTAACCACTGATTCCGATTGTCAATGAGCAATGGGTGCCTATCAAAGACCCTAACGAATATACGGACTACAAAAGCAAAAGTCAAGTGATTCCGAAATTTTTTTGAAATTTTTCCAACTCTCCGCTGTGTGCACGGAAGCGCCTGCTTCCGTGACCCCTCACCGGGAAGCAGGCGCTTCCCGGCACACAACAAGGCAGTGGCGAAGACACGAAGTGCTCGCACCCAGAGCCTGCCCTCGACCTGATCGGGGGGAGCGAAGCGGAACCCTGGGTACGAATCATTTCATTTTTATTATTTCTTCCTTCCCGCTTGCGGGAGGGCCTTTTATTTTTCTCCCCTCCCGCTTGCGGGAGGGGCCGGGGGAGGGTGTCGTCCTAAGACCAAATTTTTCAGGTACCGACACACCCTCCCCTAACCCCTCCCGCAAGCGGGAGGGGAATAATTTTAATCCTTTTCTTACATCGACCAATGCGAGGTGTCAAATCCGGGAACCGAGCGCGTTCGATCTCAAACCGGCGGTTACAACTATTTCGCTCTTAACCGAGCGGAATTCGGCTCTGCTTTTATACCGTGGCTCCGACACCGCAATACTCCGCGAACGCGTCCTTCAGGATTTCGGCGAGCATGGGTGCGGGGCGGCCTTCGATCTGGCGGCGTTCGAGCATCCAGATTAGCTCGCCATCGCGGAGAAGTCCGAAGGCGGGGGAGCTTGGCGCGAAGCCGGTGAAATAACTGCGGGCGCGGGCAACCGCTTCCGTATCGTTGCCGGCAAAGGCGCTCACCATGCGGTCGGGGAGGACGGTAGCGTTCTGCGTCGCCATAGCAAGGCCGGGCCGCGCGCTGCCGGCCGCGCAACCGCAGACCGAATTAATAAACACGAGCGTGGTGCCCGGCTGCTTCACCGCTGCGTCTACTTCGCTTGCCGTGCGGACTTCTTTTATTCCCAACCGCGTCACTTCCTCGCGCATCGGCTGGACCAAATTCTCATCGTACATATCGTATTCCTTTCAAATAAAAAATTTGTGTGGGTCGAAATGATTCGGCCCTCTGGAGCTAAATACCATTTCGCTCTACACACCATGTTGAGTCGCGGTAACAGCGAAAAGCCCGAAATTTGTTGCAACATAGTTATCTTCGGTAGACGACAAATTTTTCACAGACGAGATCGCTCTCAACATATTCCGTGGCCAGCAATATTTTTAGCGGCATCAATTGCGCGTCTGTCATCAGTAGCGATTCGCTCGTCTCCGGCCGCCCCCGAAACCAGGTCGTGTCATACCGCTCGACGAGAATCATGGGCGGTTTTTTTCGAGCGAGCGTATCGCACATCGCGCGAATATCGTCGCTCGAAATAACTCCGCTGGTAAAGAGGAGGGTATAAACGAATCGAGTGGCCGGCAAACGCTCAGCGCGCCAATAAGCGCCGGGTTCTTCACCAAGAATAAAGACCTCCTCGCCGGGAGCTGTATGCTCCGCAATATAACTCGCAAGCGAATCAGTACAGGGCGGATAATACAAACTTTTTTGCGAACCGAGCGACGCAAGATACCGGGAATGATTTTGAATCGATACCAAGGCATCCGAAGTGTAACGAATGCGGCGGCGCGCGCTTGGCGTGGCAAACAGCGTCGCGATCACAGCAACGCTCGCCAGCACCATCGCCAGCGCGCGGCTTCGAGCGCGAAGCATTCGATAGAGATAGCTCGCGGCCAAAGCACACAAGGGAATAAGCCCCGGCAAGAGGACAACGTACTGATAGCCCCACCCTTTATTCTGAAGGATAACAGCGGCAATTCCCGCCGCGAGTAACAGCAAGGGCAATCGGATGGAACGAAGAAAAACATCATCGCGCCGCAAAAGCGAGCAAGCTATTGCACCGAGCGCGAGAATGCTCCAAAGATCGACATACGTCCATACCGCGCGCGGCAAATCACTTATTTGCAACTGCGACACTTCATTCGGATGATGTTCAAAAACGCTCATCGCAATTTGGAAATAGGCTTCGAGGCTTCCCTGTATTGCAAGCACTCCACATTGGAGCATGGACCACGCTGCAAATCCGGCGATCGAAATAAAAATCGGACGGAGCGATGCCTTTCGATTTACAAAAACAATTTCGAGCGCGAGAGGCAGGAGGAAGATGGCGTTCGTCGTCTTAAAAAAAGCAGCAATGGATAGGAGCGCGCCTCCAAAGAAGAAACGCCACGCATGGGTCCTTGCCGGACCAGACAAAAGCACTCCAGCCTCGATAATAAATAGGAGGGAATACGATTCCGTCTGCGCGGTATCCGCAAGCCCGAGCGAAAGCAGCGTAAGTGCGAGTAGAACGGCGGCGAGCGGGCCTATCCACTCGTGGCCGCGATCGGCGGGCAGCCATTGCCGCTCCGCCGCGCCAAAAACGGCAGCGCAGGCAAATAGGGTAAAAATATAATCCGAAACGCGGACGGCGAAATCATGCGGTCCGAAGAGCCATTCGAATAAAGCATAGAGATAGAAGACGTTTGGTGGCTTTACATCCCAGGCATCCACGTAGAGCGTTTTGCCGCGCAAGAGAAGCGCGCCGATTTCGGCGAAGATATTCTGGTCCAGCCCGAGCGCCCAGGCGAGCGAAGGCAGATAAATAATGGCGCAGAGCGCCATCGCGATCCAGAACCGGCGGGATGGGGAAGGAAGAATGATGCATGATGAATGATGAAGAGGCGAATTTGGTTGCTGCTATTTCAACTACTGTATTCTTTTTACCAGTGCCTGAGGCCGAAGACCAATTACAACACGAGCAAATTCGCGGCGCCCATGAGGACCGCGACCGCACGCGGCGCAAGCTTACCAAACGACCCGAGAGCCGGGAAGTAGAAATAGGCACTTTCGGTTCAAGCGAAACCGATGCGCGTATCACTGCACGTGTCATTCGCGCGGAAGGGAAATTTTTTCTGCTTCGTCTGGAAGATGGAAATGAAATCCGGGCGAAGACCTATAAGGGCACG
>Ga0207664_10001139_pt1 | contig 17693 bp, 11 predicted proteins | sample LARL83metaG_FD_184349 | JGI IMG/M metagenome (GOLD analysis project Ga0207664, IMG submission 184349) | Corn, switchgrass and miscanthus rhizosphere microbial communities from Kellogg Biological Station, Michigan, USA - LAR L8-3 metaG... | ecosystem: Host-associated > Plants > Roots >... | reverse complement strand
TGGCCGCTGATCCTGCTGGGCGCCGCGGCACTGTCGCTGATCCTGATCCTGATCCGCTGGCTGTCGTTCTCCGGTGGCACGTACGGCATCGACGGCGCCGGCCTGTCCTACGGAGCGGGTTTCGGCCTGTACGTGGGACTCGTGGCGGCGATCCTCTTGGGAGTGTCGCAGTACATGGTGTTCCGCTCGACGGGCCAGACGCTGGCCGACGCCACCAAGCAGCTGCGCAACCCGGGCAACAACCCGACGCCGCCGAACAGCTACTGACCCCGGCGGCATGCACGCACGGACACCGGCCTACCGAACGCCACTGGTAGGCGGTGTCCGAATGCGTGCCGGGTACGGTGTTCCACGTGTCGGGAACGCAGGGCGCCCTCGTCGGGCGTGCGGCCGAGTTTGCGGTACTTGCCGCCGTGCTGGACCGGCTCAACCCGTACGCCCATACGGCCCGCCCGATCGTGCACATCGTGGGGGAGCCGGGCATCGGCAAGACGGGCCTGCTCGCGGCATTCCGTTCGCGATGTGCCGAGCGTGGCGTGCCGATGCTGCTCGGCCGGGCCACCGAGTTCGAGGCCCACGCCCCGTTCGCCGCCGTGATCGACGCGCTGGACGAACCGATCGCCGACGCCCGCCTCGACCCGGACATCGCGGCTGAACTCGCCGAGGTGTTCCCGTCCCTGGACGCCCCGACGCCGGCCCGCAACACCGAACGGCACCGGCTGTTCCGGTCCGTGCGGTCGGCCCTGGAGTCGCTGGCCACGCCGCGTGGGCTCGTCGTCGCGTTCGACGACGTGCACTGGGCCGACCAGGCCACCCTCGACCTGCTGCGCTACCTGGCCCGCCGGCCACCGGCCGGTCCGGTGCAACTCGTGCTCGCGTTCCGGCCGCGCCAGCTCGATCCCGCCGTGGTCGCCGAACTCGCCGGCCCGGTCGTGGCCGACGTGGAGCGGATCGACCTGCGGCCGCTGACCCGCACCGACGCGGACACCCTGCTCGGCGTGGGGGTGTCGGCGTCCCGGCGGCGCGAGCTGTACGCGGCCAGCGGCGGAAACCCGTTGTATCTCACCGAACTTGCCCGTGGCACCGACGAGCCGAACACCGACCCGTTCCAACGCGAGCTGGCCGCCCTGAGCGAGACCGAGCTGACCCTCCTGCGGGCCGCGGCCGTGGCCGGCGAGCACGTGGACATCGGCATGCTCGCCGCGATCGCCGAACTGTCCCAGGACACGGCCGGTGTCGCGGTGACCGCGCTCGCGGCCCGGGACCTGCTGCGGGCCGAGGGCACCCGCTGGCGACACCGGCATCCGTTGCTGCGCCACGTCGTCTACACCCACACCCCGCCCGGCTGGCGCCTCGCCGCGCACTGCAGGGCCGTCGGCGAGCTCGCGGAGCGCGGCGAGCCGAGCACCGCGATCGCCGAACACCTGTCCCGCTGCGCCAGTCCCGGTAACCGCTGGGCCATCGACCGGCTCGCCGACGCGGCCGCCCTCGCGATGCGGATCGCGCCGGCCAGCGCAGCGCACTGGCTGGATGTGGCGTTGCGGCTGCTGCCGGTGGACGAGCAGGCGCGCCGGGTCGCGATGCTGTCCGACCGGGTCACGGCGTTGCACCGCGCCGGCCTGCTCGCCGAGGCACGCACGGCCGTGCACGACGCGCTCGCCGCGCTCACCCCCGACATGACCGACCAGCGCACCCGCCTGGTCGGCCTCGCGGCGACCGTGGAACGCCTGCTGGGCCGGCACGACGAGGCCCGCGCCCTGCTGCGCGCCGAACTCGACCGGTCGACCAACGCCGGCGCCGGCCTGCGGATGGAGCTCGTCGTCACGAGCGTGCTCGCCGGCGATTTCGCCACAGCGCAACGGATCGCCGGCACGATCGACGCCGAGGAGGACGTCGGCTCCGTCGTCCGCGCCGCCAACCTTGCGCTCACCGCGCTGGCCGCGTCGGCCGGGCAGAACGCGACAGCGGAACACCTGGCCCGCCTGGACGAGGCCGATCGCGTGGTCGACGCCCTGACCGACGCCGAACTCGGCACCGTCATCGAGATCCCGGTGTGGCTGGGCCTGGCCGACATCCAGGCCGACCGGCTCGCCGAAGCGCATCGCCATCTCACGCGTGGCCTGGCCGTTGCCGAACGCACCGGCCAGCACCAGGTGTTCACGTACCTCAAGCTGTTGCTGGCCACGTGCGCGTTCGGGTTCGGCGCGCTGGCCGAAGCGGCCGCGGCGGCCGAGGACGCGCTGGATGCGGCACTGCTCGCCGGCAACGACCAGTTCGTGCTGATGGCGTTGCTGCGCCTGGGAAACATCCTCGCGTGGCAGGGCGATCTCGCGGCCGCCGACGACGTGATCACGCGGGCCACCCGGCTCACGGCGACCACGTCGAACGGGTACGAGGGCTCGGTGCAGCTCGCGCGGGCGTCGATCCAGTTTCTGTCCGGCCATCCGGACGAGTGCGTCGCCACGATCCTGGACGCCACCCACGGCGGCGACTTCACCACGGTGCTCACCGCGGCCCGGGTCGAATGGCTGGAGCTGATGACCGAGGCCGAGGTCGCGCTCGGCCATCCGGAGCGGGCCGCCGACTGGGCCAAACACGCCGACGAGGCGTCGGCCGCGCTGCCCACCGGCCGCCAGCGCGGCATCGCGCTGCTGGCCACGGCCTGGGCCGCACTCCCGGCGTCACCCGCCGACGCAGCGGATCTCGCCGCACCCGCGATCATGATGTTGAGCGCGGCGGGCGACCAGTTGACGCTGGCCAGGGCGCTGCTGTTCGCCGGCCGAGCGCACGCCGACGCCGACAACCCCACCGCGGCCCGCGACCACCTGACCCGCGCCCGCGCCGCCGCGCACCACGCCGGTGCCCGGGCCGTCGTCGCCCAGATCGACGCGGCCCGGCACCGGATCACGCCGGTCGGCGGCCCGGACGGCCTGACCGACCGGGAGCGCGCCATCACCGACCTGATCCTGGCCGGCCGCACCAACCGGGAGATCGCGGCGGCGCTGTTCCTGTCCACTCGTACCGTCGAGGCGAACCTGTCCCGAATCTATGCCAAGCTCGGAGTACGAGGGCGAACCCGACTGATCGCCCATCTGACCCGGGACGACGACTGACATGCTGACACCCGATCGTTACGCCGCGGCCATCGTCGCCGAGGCGGCCGCATTCACCGACACGATCCACGGCGCCGACCTGGAACTCCGGGTGCCGACCTGTCCGGAGTGGACACTCCGGGACCTGGTGCACCACCTCGGCCGCGCCTACTACTGGTCCGGCCAGATCGTGGCCACCCGAGCCACCGAGTTCGTCCCGTTCGAGGAGGTCGTCGACGGCAAGATGCCGCCGGACGGCCACGCCGAATGGCTACGAGCCGGCGCCGCGAAACTGGTCGACGCGGTCGCCGACATCGGCCCGGACAACGACGTGTGGACGTGGTCGGACGACCACCGGGCTGTGTTCTGGCTGCGCCGGATCCTGCACGAGGGCATCGTGCACCGCGCCGACGCCGCGTTCACCGTCGTCCGCGACTACACCGTGCCGGTCGACCTGGCCGTGGACGGCGTCGACGAGTGGCTGGGCATCCTCACGTCGAAGGCCGCACGGGCCCGGTCCGGCGCGGTGGCGGGCACCGGGCAGACCCTGCACTTCCACGCCACCGACGGCGGCGAGTGGCTGATCCGCCGCGACCCGGACGGCCCGACGCTGCTCAACGAGCACGTCAAGGGCGACGTCACGGTCCGCGCGCCGGCCACCGACCTGCTGTTGGTCCTGTACGGCCGGATCCCGACGTCCGAGGTCGAGGTGTTCGGCGACCCCGACCTGTTGACTCACTGGCGCGACCACACGAAGTTCTGAATCATCGTTCGCTGACCAGCGGTCCACCTCCCGCTACGCTGGGACCTCACGTCCCGCTTACGGCGAAAGGTGACCCGACCGACATGCCAGCCCAGCAAACGCGCAGGCCAGGACGGCCGCTGGGCAGGTTATCGCGGTGATCGACGCACAGGGTCACGCATCGGGTCGAGTGCTGTACCTGATCGTGTGTGCCGCGCCGCCGGCCGTGGCGATCGCGGACCTCGTGGGGCTGATCCAGCGCCTGGGCTGGGCCGTGTGCGTGATCCCGACACCGCGCGCGGCGGGCTGGCTGGACGCGGACGCGCTCGTGACTCGGACCGGTTTCCCGGTGCGGCACGACTACCGCAACGCCGGTGACGACGACGCGCTGCCGAAGCCGAACGCGATCGCGCTCGCCCCGGCCACGTTCAACACGATCAACAAGTGGGCGTCCGGGGTCAGCGACACGTTCGCGCTGGGCATCCTCAACGAGGCGATCGGCTTACGCATGCCGGTGGTCGTCGCCCCGTACGCCAAGTCCAGCCTCACCGCGCACCCGGTGTTCGCGGAAAGCCTGTCCCGGCTGCGGCTGTGGGGCGCGACCGTGCTGCCGAAGGAGGCGATTCGCGCGCTCCCCGGCTCGATCAGCGCCGACGGCCCGGTATTCGACTGGCAGTTCGTGATCGACGCGGTGAGCCAGCTCTAGCCTGGTCTGGTCGGCCTCAGCCTTCGGCCTCTAACCGAGCACGGCCCGGAACACGAAATAGCAACAAATGACGCCGACCGCGACGCAGATCAGTCCCACGATCGCGAACAGCACGGCATGGCGCGACGATCTGGTGGGCGCACCCGATTCCCCCATGCGCCCATGGAACCGCGTTTCGCGGTGCGGGACATCGACCGAATGAGCGTTGTCGCTGGACAAAAAGTGGTCACGGCCGGACCTGGCTCGCCAGCGCGTTCCGCGACGACACACCCAATTTCGCGTACACCCTCGTCAGATGCGATTCGACGGTACGCGCGGACAGATACAACGCGCTGGCCACCTCGCGGTTCGTGTGCCCTGCCGCGACGAGCGTCGCGACCGCGCGTTCCCGGTCGGTCAGCAGCGCCAACGACGACGGATCGTCCCCGGGCGTCGTCCGGCGACCAGGTCGCCGGCGGGCTCGAGCGGCCTGATCGGCGAAGCCCATCGCGCCGCACCCGATGAACACCCGCTCGGCGTCGGCCAGCAGCCGCTTCGCCACCTCGGTGTCACCGGCGTTCGCGCGGCACTGCCCGGCCAACAGCAGCGCCCGCCCTTGTGTCACGCGATCGGCCACCTCGCCGAACATCCGGGCCGCCCGCTCGGCCGCCGCCGCCGCCCCGGCCGGATCACGCGCGCTGCGCGCCCACGCCCACGCCAAGGCGGCGTACGCCCGCTTGCGCGGCAGCGGCACGGCCTCGGCCGCCCATTGTGCCTTCACGGCCCAGATCTGCGCCCGTTCCGGCCGTCCCGCGGTCACGTCGGCCTCGGCGAGCAACTGGTACCAGCCCACCCGCGCCGAACCGTCCAATGTGGGCAGTTCTGGCCCGCCACCGGCGCGCAGCAACCGATCCACGCAGCCGGCCGAGTCGCCCGCCACGTGCCGCACGAGGGCGGCGAGCGCGCCGGCCAGGCCGGCCAGCATGCCGTCGGCGTCGGCCCGTTCATCGAGACGGTCGACGATCTCGCCGGCGTGGGCCAGATTCCCGCGCCACGCCTCGATCCACGCGCGTTGCGCCAACACGACACCCGTGAGTTCGTCGGAGCTCTCGCCCGCTTCGCTCGCCCGATCCGCGGCGGTGCCGAGCCGCCCGACCGACGCGTACGCCGTGCCCAGCCCGGCCCGCAGGTAGCCGACCAGATGGTCCTGCCCGGTGGTCCGGGACAGCGCCAGGCCGCGCTCCAGATGCCGGGCCGCGTCGACGAACCGGTCCAGGCTCAGCTCGCACCAGCCGATCCACACCGCGGCATCGAGTCGCTCGGCGAGCTGCCCGTCGGTCAGGGCGTCGATCAGCGCGACGGCCTCCCGCGCCCGTTCCCGCGTGTCGGCCGTCCACCGCGCGTGGATCAGGTCGTGCAACACCAGGACCGCGAGCGCGGCCGCCGTGTGCGCGGGATCGTCCAGCGCCCGCGCCGCCGCCACCGCACGCTCCGCCCACGGCGGCTCGTTCGGCGCCGCGCTGAGCAGCCCGCCCAACGCCAACTCGAACAACAGCACCGCCGCGCCCGGCCCCCGGCCCTGCGTGGCCAGCTCCGCCAGGACCATGTCCCTGGCCACGTCGAACCGCCCGTGCGTCCGCTCGACCATCGCCAGGAACGCGATCGCCGCCGCCCGTCGTTCTGCGCTGTCCGCCGGCAGCAGCGCGAGCGCGTCGCGCACGGCGACCCGAGCCGGCTCGAACTGCCCGGCCAGCCCCAACGCCCTGGCCCGCATGGTCAGCAGCGCGACACGTTCATCCACAGTGGACGGTGTGTCCGGCAGCAACGACAGCGCCACACCCAACCAGCGCGCACAACTGGCCGGCGCCGTCACCCGCGTCGCGTCGGCGGCCGCGAGCAGCACGTCGATCCCGGCCCGATCGCCGACCGACGCGCACTCGGCGACATGCCGGGCGACGGCCGGCGCGGGCGCTCCCTGCGCGGCCAACACGTCCCAGGCCCGGCGATGCGCGGCCGACCGCCAGTCCGGATCGGCACCGAGATAGGCGGCCCCGCGCACCAGGGGATGCCGATGCCGCAATCGAGGCCCGGTCGCCGCCGCCCGCACCAGGTCCCGCGCCGCCAACCGATCCAGCGCCCCCAAGACGTCACCGACCGGCCGGCGCGCGATCGTGGCGACGAGATGGGGATCGAACTCGTCACCGACGACGGCCGCCGTCTCCAGCACGGTCCGGTCCAGCGCCCCCAGCCCACGTAGTTCCCGCGCGAACGCGGCCACCAGCGTTGCCGGGTCGTCGTCGGCGAGCAGTTCGGCGTAGCGCGGGTTGCCGCCGCTCGCGTCGAACGGCCGCCCGCCGCTCAGTTCGGCCGTTGCCATGGGCGACAACGGTCGCAGCACCAGATGCGTACCCGGCGCCCCGCGCAAGGCGTCGGCCAGCCGGGCCGGCTGTTGTCGTGGCCGGTACGCCAGGGCCAACAGCATCGGCGAGGAGAGTGGATGCCGCACCAGATGAGCCACGAAGTCGCAGGTCGCGGGGTCGGCCAGGTGCAGGTCGTCCAGGCACAGGACCAGGCCGGTCGGCGGCGTGATCGCGTCCAGCAACGAGCGCAACGCGCGGTGCAACCGGTACCGATCGCCGTCCGTCGCGCCGCCGGTATACAGATCGGGAAAGACCGTGCCGGCGAGTCGACAACGCTCGTCGCCCAACCGGTCACGCAACTCGTCCCGCATCCCCACCACGGCAGGCTCGCTGGCGGCCACCAGTGGGCCGAATGGGACGTCCGTTTCGTACTCGGCCGGGCCGCCGAGTACCGGCAGATCGCGGGCGCGGGCGTGGTCGCCCAGCCAGGACAGCAGCCGCGTCTTGCCGATGCCCGGCTCGCCGGACACCGCGACCAGCCGGAAGTGCCCGGCCGCGACCGCGTCGACCGCGGCGCGCAGTGCGGTCCGTTCGGCCTCGCGGCCGACGATGAGCCGCTGCGGTGCCATCACGACCCCCCGTCCGGCCCCGATCGATGTAGGGGACAACGAAAGCCTGTTGACCACGGTGAGTCAAGTCCAGCTCGGACGTTGGTCCATTCGGTTGAATATTTGGGCTTTCATCGGGCACGGAACGTAGCAAACGCCCTGGTCGGCGCGGAAGCGTACCGGGTGCGTGAATCCATCTGGGAGGCACGTGTATCTGGGCCCACCCGTGCCGCTCCTCTTTGGTGTCGGGCAGTTAGACCGCTCCGAACGCAAAGCCACGATGCGGGACGAGGGGGGACGCGACGCCCGTCCGGTTTGGGGGGCCGGACTGGACGGCGTGTGTCATGCATCGGGCCGGAGGGCCCCTTTGCCACCTGGGGGTGCAAAGGGGCCCTCTGTGCGTACGTCCACCAGGGACATGCATACGGTGAGTGATCAACTTCACCAGATCGGGGAAAGGTTCTCGGTTACAAGTACCTACTCCGATCGGGTGTTCTCTTGTGGAAATGTTCACCCGTATGCTCCGTTTTGCGGCACAGTTGTCACGCAGCGCTGCGAAATTGGTCGATCAGCGCGGCACACTGTCCCACGTGGGCCTGATTGGGGCAGTATCGGACGGACTAGTGGTTCGTCCGAGTCGTTACACACTGTCAACACCAGCACGAGGGGGATGGACAAGATGACCACCACTGCCGATACCGGCGTCGAGGGCCAGGACAAGGACCTCGAGACCCCACCGGTCCAACCCGATCCGACGACCGAGCCGGCTCCTGGCACGAACGGCACCGGTGTGCACCCGAACGACAACGGGGGTCCGCAGGCGCACACCAAGGGCGTCGTGCAGAAGACCGACAACGGCGGGCCGCAGGCACACGCCGACGAGGTGCCGGTCGACTGAGTCGATGAGATGAGCTGATCGTGCGTCCGATCCACGCGCGACCGGTGAACCACGAGGGGCTGGGAAGCATCGCTTCCCGGCCCCTCGTTACTGCTCCGTTAGAGTGAATCTGGTAGTTCTACGTATCCGGGTCCGGTGCGGTCCCTCATGTCTTTTCGACCGGCCAGCGTGGCGCTCGAGGGGACGACGGAGGTGGGGCCATGCTGGCCGGAGCGTGCCAAGCGGGAAGATCTCGGACAGACAGGCGCACGACGGCAGGGGCCCCTGTGCGCGTTCGCGAGAGGCCTTGGGACGGGAGTACGGGAATGAGCGACGGGGAAGCGTCCGACGACGCGCCCTGGTGGGAGTTGAAGGACTACGCACGCCATGCGGCGTGCCTCATCGCCGCACGCGGCGGTGACAAGGAAGCCCTGAACGCCCTGGTCGTCGATCTCAGCCCGCTCGTCTGGCACGTGGCCCGCGGGCAGGGTCTGGAGCGCACGATCGCCGAGGACGTCGTCCAGACCGTGTGGATGACCCTGCTCCGCAATCTCAACGCGGTCGCCGAACCGAGGGCGCTCGCCCGGTGGTTGATCATCACCACCCGGCGCGAGGCGTCCCGGGTCCGTGGCGGCCGTGACCGGATCGAACCGCTCGCCGACGAGACGATCGAGAAGCTCCGCAGCGAGGACGGCCTGCCCGAGGAGGAGACCCTGCGGTCGGACCGCGACCGGGTCCTGTGGCAGGCGTTCAACCGGCTCAACCGCAAGTGTCAGGAGCTGTTGCGACTGACGGTGCTGGCCGGGCGGGCGGAGTACGACCACGTCGCAGAGCAACTGATGATGCCCCGGGGGAGTATCGGCCCGACGCGCGGCCGCTGCATCAACACCCTCCGCGGGTTCCTGTCCGAAGAAGGAGGCATGTCGTGAACCCGACCGAGCGCCCACCGGGGCGCGGCCCGGCGGGTGAGGAGAGCGCCATGAAACTTGGTCTGCCCACAGAGGACGAGCGGCTGCTCGCCGAGCTGTCCGCGTTACTGGACCTCGCCGACCCGATGCCGGACGACCTGACCGTGCGCACGCGGTTCGCCCTGGAACTGGAGGGCCTCGACTTCGAGGTCGCCACGTGGAAACGGGATCACGAACTCGTCGGCGTGCGCGGGACCACAGCGCCGAACACCATCACCTTCACCGTCGGCGACCTGACCGTCATGGTCAGCCTCGCCCCGGCCGGCAACGGCAACCGCTTCGACGGCTGGCTCGTGCCCGGCGGACCGCACGCCATCGAGGTCCGAGTACAGGGCGAGGATTCGCGCACGACGAACGCCGACGAGGGTGGCCGGTTCGCGCTCGAGGACGTGCCCAAGGGCATTACCCAGATCGTGGTACATCTCGTCGAGCAGAGCGGCCAACGCGCACGGACAGTAGTGACACCCTCGATCATGCTGTAGACCGACCGTGGTAATGCGGTGATCGCCCGAGAGGCGGACACCCACCACCCGGGGGGTGTGTGGTGATATAGACCCGTGCCCCCCGCTTCCGCCTCGGATCGCCCGCGCCGTCGGCGACTCGACCCGGCGGAGCAGCGCGAGCGGGCCGAGCGACTGCGGCTTTCCGCGCGGCACGCGATGAACTCGTACCGGCCGCACGAGGCGGCGGTGAAGCTGCGGCGGGCGTTGCGGATGCTGGGTGACGCGGCGGATCCGGACCTGGCCGAGGTGAAGGTCCGCATCCTGATCAGCCTGGCGTACTGCGAGGCGGAGGAGCGCAGTTTCGACGAGGGCGTCGAGCATCTGCACACCGCCGAGAAGCACCTGGCCGACGTGCCGGACCAGCGCATCCGGGCGGAGCTCGAATCGACCATCGACGCCCAGCACGGCCTGATGCTGATGCGGGTCAACCGGGTGGCGGAGAGCATCGCGAAGCTCGACCGCGCGGTCGCGGTGGACGAACGGGCCAGGGCGCAGGGTTTCGTGGACCATCTCGGGTACGGATTCAACCTCCTCAATCGCGGCCTCGCCTATGTGGCGCTGGGACGGACGCGCCTGGCACTGAAGGACATGCGGCGCTGTATCGAGGTCGTCGACGAGGGGCTCGTCGACGGCCACTCGGATCCGGTCGACCTGCAACGGCTCGGCGGGATCGCGCACCACAACCTGGGCACCGTCGCCCGGCGTGCCGGTGACATCCCCAGCGCGTTGCGGGACTACCGCGCGGTCGCCCGCAGCCTGCAGAAGATCGCCCCCAGCATGCTGCCCAAGGTCCGCCGCGACTACGCCGAGGCGTTCCTGGCCGGTGGTCTGGCGCAGGACGCGGCGATTCAGTTGGACGAGGCGTTGCCGGAGTTGGCGCGGCAACGCGATCATCAGAACCTGGCCGAGGCGGAGGCGTTGCGCGCGTCGGCCGCGTTGATCGACGGCGACCACGCCACGGCGCGGCGCATGGCCAGCTCGGCCCGGCGGCGATTTCTGCGGCGTGGCAACGAGACCTGGGCCGCGATCGCATCGCTGACCCGGCTGCGCTCGGAGGCGGTCACGGCGCTGGAAACCGGTCACGTGGCCAAGGCGCTGCCACCGAAGGCGCTCGCGTTGGGCGACGAACTGTCCGGGCTACGTCTGGTGGACGAGGCCGCGGTCGCGCGGATGTTGGCCGTACGCCTGGAATTGCGGCGTGGCGCGATCGACGTGGCGCAGCGGCGACTCGCCGAGATTCCGACGCCGCGGCGGGTGTCCCCGGTGGACCATCGGATGCTGTTGCGGTTGTGCAAGGCGGAATTGGCGGTCGCGACCGGGCATCGGCGGTCGGTGTTCGCGCAGGCGCGCGGCGGGTTGACCGAGCTGGGTCGCTTGCGGGATCGCCTGGGCGGCCTGGAGATGGTGTCCGGTACCGCGGTGCACGGCCGGGAGTTGGGCGAGCTCGCGGTGCGGCTGGTGTTGCAGGAACGCAAGGTCGACGCGCGGCAGTTGTTCGACTGGCTGGAGCGCACGCGCGCACAGGTCTACCGGTACGACCCGTTGCCGCCGATGGACGACGCCGAGCTCGAGGATCGCGTGCAGGAGTACCGGACGCTCTCGCGTGAGGTGCAGCAGGCGCGGGTAGCGGGCCGGCGGGTACACGACCTGATCGCCAAGCACGGCGCGGTGCAGCGCGAGGTGATGCGGCTGGGCTGGCGGGAGACGCCGTGGGGCCGGCCGCGGCCGATCGCGAGCCTGGCCGAGGTGATGGCGCGGATCGAGGACCGGGCCCTGGTCAGTTACGTCGTGTCCGGTGACGGGATCGGCGCGGTCGTGGTGGCGGACGGGCGGGCGCGGTTCGTGCGCCTGGGCGCCGCGGTGGACGCGGCGAACGCGGCGCGCGAGTTGCGGGCCGATCTGGACGTGCTGTCACCGGATCATCTGGCGCGGCCGATCGCGGCGGCCGTGTCGAACTCGGCGCGGTTGCGGGCGGCGCGGCTGGACGAGCAGTTGCTGCGGCCGCTGGCCGGGGTGATCGGGGACCGTGAGCTGGTCGTCGTGCCGACCGGTGACCTGTACGCGGTGGCGTGGGGCACGCTGCCCTCGCTGCGCGGCCGGCCGGTGGCGGTGGCTCCGTCGGCGACGGCGTGGCTGACGGCGATGCGCTCACCCGAGCCGGTCACCGGCCCCACGGTGTTGGCGGCCGGGCCGGATCTGGCGGCCGCGGTCGGTGAGGTGTCGCGATTGCGGGACCACTATCCGGACGCGGTGTTGCTGGACGGGCCGCGGGCGAGCGTGCACGACGTGCTGACCGCGTTGGACGGGGCGCGCCTGGCGCACGTGGCCGCGCACGGGACGCACGAGCCGGAGAACGCGTTGTTCTCGCGTTTGGAACTCGCGGACGGCCCGCTGTACGCGCACGAGATGTCCCGGCTGCGCAAGCCGCCCGAGCACGTTGTACTCGCGGCGTGCGAATTGGGCGGATCGCGCATTCGGCCGGGCGACGAGGCGTTGGGGTTCGCCGGCGCGTTGCTCGCGATCGGCTGCCGGGCGGTCACGGCGTCGGTCACCCGGGTCGGTGACCTGGCCGCGGCGACCGCGATGGCCGATTATCACGGCCGCTTGGCGGCGGGCGCGCAACCCGCGGTCGCGTTGGCCGAAACCACCGCCATCGACCCGCTACGCCGGCCGTTCATCAGCCTGGGCGCGAGCCAGTTCACGGCCGCCAGGGCATAAGCAACCGTTCCGGTGGGCGGAACGTCTTCGGATTACCGGACAATCTCGACATCGTGGAAGACAAATGGCGTAAGCGATTCCGGCGATTACTCCACAATAGACCAACAGCCCTGATCGCGGCCCGTTTCGTCCTCGGTGACCGATATTCCGGGCGATGCATTCGATTGTCACGGTGGCACCACTCAGCGGAACAGCTTGTGACGACGGCGTCGCTAAACGATGCTTGTTCGTTGTGGTGGTGACGCCATCGTTGTTGCCTGACAAACGTACTGATAGTCGCGGGGTTCTCGAGGGTCAAACGGGCGATGGGAGTCGGGGGCGTGTGGGAGGGTAATGGGCGTGGCCGTTGAGCGGCTTCCGGGGGCGGTACAGGTCGTCAGGACGGGCCGGCCCACGGAGCCGGCGTGGACCTGGTGTCTGGTCGCACTGACGCTCGTGGGGTGGGCGTTGGTGGGCACGATGCGGTACTGGTGGTTCTGGCTGTGGGGCAACATCGGGTTGATCAGCGTGCCGGTCGACACGCTGGTCTGGATCGTCGCGATCGTCCTCACGATCCTCCTCACGCCGGCGCTCTGGCGCCGGTTCCGGCGGATCGGGCTGGTCTCGATCCTGGTCGGCACCCTGCTGGTCGGGGGCACCGCGTTCGTGATCTCGCCGTGGCACGACGTGATCACGCAGGCGTGGATGCGGATGGAGTGCGGCCAGAGCGACTGCACCGGCCCGGCTCCGGCACAGCCTCCCGGCAACTACCAGTGGCGGGTGGAGAAACCCAAGTAGGCTGGCCGCGTGGGGTCCAGGGAGCTTGGTGGTACAACCGAGCCTATGCACGGGAAGATCCGCCAGGCCGGGGGACGGTGATGGCGATGGTGGCCGGCCCGGTTCCCCTGTTGAGCGTCGATCAGGTCGACATCGCGTTGGCCAAACTGACCACCGACGCCGACCGGATCGCCGGTGCCCTCGTGGCGCTGGAAAGCCACCCGGGCTACCAGTTCCTGTCCGGCACCCGCCGCAGCGGCCGGACGGCGACCGAGTTCGACCGGACCAAGGCCGACATCGCACTGCTCTATCAACGGTTCGACGCCTACCGCGCGGTCGTCGCCCAGGCCACCGAGATACGCGCCCGCCGGACCCGGCCCGGCACCGCCGAACTGACCGAGCTGTCCGCGTTGCTGCGTGGCCCGTCGATCGAGCTGGCCACCGAGGAGATCCCGCTCCAGCAGCGCAACCTGACCGGCCCGGCCACCGTGACCAACCGCATGACGCTGGCCCAACTCGTCGCGGCCATGGACACGTCGTTCCAGCGGGCCACCGAGATCGTGGTCGCCGCGGACGAGGTGTGGACGGCGTTCGTCGGCAAGGCCGACAGCCTGGACGGCGCGCTGGACGACGCCCGCGAACTGGCCGCGTCGCTCGGCCTGGGCGAGGTCCGGGATCCGCTGTTCCTCGCGCTGGACGACATCGGGACCGGGCTGGCCGACCTGCGCGCCCGCGCGTTCGCCGATCCGCTCGCGCTCTACCAGGGCGAACTCGGCCAGGGCGCGCCGGCACTCGGTGACCTCGACGCCCTCGCGGCCAAGCTGGCCGCCGTCCGGGCCGACGAGGACCGGCTGGCCGCCGTGCGCGTCGACGTCGACAACCGGATCGCGCGGGCGCGGACCGCGATCGACGATCTCGTCGCCCTGGTCGCGGACGCCCAGCAGGCGCGCGCGACGGTGCTGGACAAGATCGCCGGTCCCGCCATCGGGGACGTGCCGTCCGAGGCGGACGGCTTGCGCGCGCGGCTGGCCGGCCTGTCCGACGCCGTGGCGCGGCAGCGGTGGGCGGCCGTGTCCGACGAGCTCAACGCGCTGGCCACGGCGACCGACGCGGCCGCGGCCCGGGTGCGGGACGTGCTCGACGCGGCGAACGCGCTGCTGGACCGGCGTGCCGAACTGCGCGGCCGGCTGGACGCGTACAAGGTCAAGGCGGCCCGCTCGCGGCTGGCCGAGGACGCCGACGTGGCCGGCAGCTACCAGCAGGCGCACGACCTGCTCTGGACCGTGCCCTGCGACCTGCGCGCGGCCACCCGGGCGCTCAACCGGTATCAACAGGCGATCGCAGCGAAGGGGTCCGCCGGATGACGACGGCATGCGCCCGGCCCGGCTGTTCCGGGACCATTGAGGACGGTTTCTGCACGACCTGCGGCATGGCGCCGGCGGCCGGCTCGGCCACGCCGGCAGCCGCACCCGTGTCGACGCCGGCGACCGGCGGTGCCTCCCGTTCGGAGGCCCTGACCACGCCCCGCACCAGCGCCGGCTCGCTGTCGGTGCGCAGCGCCCGGACCGGGTCGACCGGCATCGGTTCGTCCCGCACCTCCAGCGGCCGCACCACCGGGTCGACCCGGCGCGGCCGGCTGGGCGCGGGACTGGTCGAGGTGCCACCCGTGCCCTCCGTCGATCCGGCCGTCGCCGTGCTGGCCAATCCCGAGGTGGCGGAGCGGAAACGCTTCTGCAGCAACTGCGGTCAGCCCGTCGGCCGGAGCCGAGAAGGCCGGCCGGGGCGCACCGAGGGTTTCTGCCGCAACTGCGGCAGCGCGTACTCGTTCACGCCGAAACTCGTCAAGGGTGATCTGGTCGGCGGGCAGTACGAGGTGCTCGGCTGCCTGGCGCACGGCGGTCTCGGCTGGATCTACCTGGCCCGCGACCGCAACGTAAACGACCGCTGGGTCGTGCTCAAGGGCCTGCTGGACACCGGGGACAGCGAGGCGATGGCCGCGGCCGTCGCGGAACGGCGGTTCCTGGCCGAGGTCGAGCATCCGAACATCGTGCGCATCTACAACTTCGTGCAGCACCCGGATCCCAAGTCCGGCACCATGGTCGGCTACATCGTGATGGAGTACGTCGGCGGCCGGTCGCTGAAGGACCTGCGGTCCGAACGCGACGGCGGTGGCCAACTCGTCCCGCTCCCGGTCGGCCAGGCCATCGCGTACGCGCTGGAAGTGTTGCCCGCCCTCGGCTACCTGCACGGCCTCGGCCTGCTCTACTGCGACTTCAAGCCGGACAACGTGATCCAGAGCGAGGAACAGGTCAAGCTGATCGACCTCGGCGCAGTCCGGCACATGGCCGATGTGGACAGTCCCATCTACAAGACGGACGGCTACTGCGCGCCGGAACTGGCCACCGAAGGCATGTCGCCCAGCGCCGACCTCTACACGGTCGCCCGCACGCTCGCCGTGCTCACGTTCAACTTCGACTACCTGGGCGCCTACAAGGAAACCCTGCCGCCGGCCGGCGACGTCCCGGTCCTCACGCGACACGGTTCGTACTACCGCTTCCTGACCAGAGCGACGTCGGCCGATCCGGACGCGCGGTTCGAGTCGGCCACCGAGATGGTCGACCAGTTGACCGGCGTGCTGCGCGAGGCACTGGCCACGGAGGACGGTCAGCCACGGCCGGCGATGTCCACCCTGTTCAGCCCGGAACGTGGCGTGTTCGGCGCCGGCTCGGACGACGGGCAACCCTTCACCGGCGCACCAGCGCCGGCCGCCGTCGTGGCCGGGCTGCCCGTACCGCAGGTGGACACGACCGACCCGGCCGCCGGCCTGCTGGCCACGTCCGCGGCCACCGAGCCCGCCGCTGTCATCGGCAGCCTGTCCGCGGCCCCGTTGCAGACGATCGAGGTGCGGCTGCGGATCGCGCGGGCACGGATCGAGCAGGGCGACGTGGTCGGCGCCGGCCGGGACCTGGACGCGATCGCCGCGACCGACCCCGGCGACTGGCGTGTCACCTGGTATCGCGGCCTCACTGCGCTGCTGGCCAACAATCCGGCCCAGGCCCGCGTCCATTTCGACGCCGTCTACGGCTGGCTGCCCGGTGAACCCGCGGCCAAGCTGGCGCTGGCCGTAGCCGAGGAACACGCGGGAAACCCGGCCGCGGCCGCGCGTTACTACGACCTGGTCTGGCGAACCGACCACAACTACGTGAGCGCCGCCTTCGGCCTGGCGCGGGTGCGACTGTCGGCCGGCGACCGGGCCGGCTGCATCGCCACACTCGACTCGGTCCCGGCCAGTTCCAGCCATTACGTGGCAGCGCAACTGCTCGCGGTCCGGGCCGGCGTGCACCCGGTGCGGCAGAGCGAGATCACCGAGGGCGACCTGCTCACGGCAGGCGCGCGACTGGAGGCCGTGGACCTCGACGCCGAACGGCGCACCCGCCTGGCGATCCACGTACTGGACACGGCGATGCACTGGGTGGCCGGCATGCCGAACCGCCCGGCCATCGCGATCGCCGGCAAACGCTTGCTGGGTTGCGCCCTCACCGAACGAGACCTGCGATTCGGCCTGGAACGGCAGTACCGGTCGCTGGCGCGCCTGTCGACGGACAGCCGGCAGCGGGTCAGCCTGGTCGACCAGGCGAACACGGTGCGCCCGGTGACGTGGGTGTAGTGCGATGACGGACAACTCGGTGGTCGAAGGCGCGGCAGGCCACTGCCCCGACTGCGGCACGTCAACGGTAGCCGGCGACCGATTCTGCGAGGAGTGCGGCGCAGACCTGCACCTGGTGACAGCGGGCATGCCGGATGCCGCGGCAAGGCCGGCACAGGCATGCGTAGCGTGCGGCGGCCCAGAAATCGACGCGGACGGCTTCTGCACCAGATGCGGATTCAGCCAGCCAGCAAGCCGAGACCGCGTAGAGCTGGACCTCAACGGAGCAGGCGGCGTAAGCGACCGAGGCCTGAGACACCACCGCAACGAAGACGCGATGGCGCTACGCGTAGCGACCGACAACGACGGAAAACCAGAACACATAGTAGTCGTAGTGTGCGACGGAGTATCCACATCAGACCGGCCAGACGTAGCATCGAAGATCGCAGCGGACACAGCCGCAGACGTACTACTGGCAGCAGCCCGCAAAGGCGAAGATCACGCCACAGCGACCAGCCAAGCAGTAGCCGCAGCAGTCCATGTAGTAACGGAACTCAACGGCCACAGCGAAATCGGCAACGCACCAGCATGCACCTACGTGTCCGCAGTGGTGTCCGGCGACGAGATCACAGTCGAGACAGTCCTGGCCCCGTATCGTGGCGACCGCGTCGTGCGGCAAATCGCAGTCAAGATTCCAACCTCGGCCAGCAAGGGCAATCTGCACATCCTGGTCAGCGA
>Ga0207664_10001137_pt1 | contig 17715 bp, 13 predicted proteins | sample LARL83metaG_FD_184349 | JGI IMG/M metagenome (GOLD analysis project Ga0207664, IMG submission 184349) | Corn, switchgrass and miscanthus rhizosphere microbial communities from Kellogg Biological Station, Michigan, USA - LAR L8-3 metaG... | ecosystem: Host-associated > Plants > Roots >... | reverse complement strand
ACGGCTGTACTTGCCGCTGGCGCAGGCGCTGGTCGGCCTGGCCGAGGTGACCGGCCAGCGTGTTCTCGACCTGGGCGCGGGCACGGGCGTGGCAGGCCGGGCCGCGCTCGCGGCCGGGGCGCGCGGCGTGGTTTCCGCCGACGTCGCGGTCGAAATGCTGCGCGGCTGCGGGCCGCCGTTGTTCCCCGTGGCGGCCGACGCCCTCCGGCTGCCGTTCCGCGAGCGCAGCTTTGACCTCGTGCTCGCCGCCTGCTGCCTGAGCCATCTGCCCAGCCTCGCCGCGGGCCTGCGCGAGGTGCGCCGGGTTGGCGCGGCGATCGCGGCCAGCTCGTTCGCGCCCGGCTGGACCGACCCGGCCAAGCAGGCGGTCGAGGCGGCGCTGCGCCCGTTCGGCTACCAGCCGCCCGCCTGGTACCTGCGGTTCAAGGAGGAGACAGAACCCGCGGCCGGCGACTCCGAGGTGCTGGCCGCGCAACTGGCCGCGGCCGGGTTCGGCCAGGTGCGGATCCGTCCGGTAAGCGTGCGGACGGGGCTTTCCACACCCGGCGAACTCGCCGCGTGGCGGCTCGGGATGGCACACGTCGCGCCGTTCATTGCCGGCCTGCCGGCCGGCGACGCGACCGCGGCCAGGCAAGCCGCCGAGCAGGCGGTCGCCGCATCGGCAGCGGGACCGCTCACGGTCTCGCTGCTGGTGACGACGGCGAGCTGAGACTCGGCGCACGGTCACTCGGCGCACGGTCACTCGGCGCACGGTCACTCGGCGCACGGTCACTCGGCGCACGGTCACTCGGCGCACGGTCATTGAGCGCGCTTTGATTCAGCGCACCGGGATTCCCAGCCGCGCATCCGCGCCGCCAGCGCCCGGCGCAGGCCGTCCCCGTGCGGCCCGGCATTGGCGGCGAGACGCTCGGCGCGCTGCGCCGCGCGGTCCAGCCAGGCCGGGACACCAAGCTCCGCGGCGACGTCACCCGTCCACCACCAGGCCTCGACCGCCAGCGCGCCGTCGAGCAGGTCCAGGTCGGCCGAGACCGCGTCCAGGTCAATTGGCACGCCGAGCGCCCGGTCGGCCCGGTACCGCAAGAGGCGGCCGGCCACCAGGTAGCGCTGCACGCCGAGGGCGGCGGCCCGTTCCGCCAGCCGGCCGCCGAAGTCCCTGGCCTGCTCGGCGGCGTCGCGCCGGAGCGCGAGCTCGCCGGCGACGAGCCAGTGCCGCAGCTCAAGCCGCCAGCCGAACACCAGGTCGCCGTCGAGCAGCGCCAGTGCCTCCGCCAGCAGGGCCTGCGCGCCGTCCAGGTCGCCGACGTGCGCATGGTGCTCGGCCAGGTCCTGCAGCGCCGCGATGACCACTTCCGGCGTGCCCTGCCGCCGCCCTACCTCCAGTGCCTGCTGATGCCGGTCGAGGCCTGCGGCCGGGGCGCCCAGGTTGCGGAGCACCCAGCCGGCGAAGTTCACCGCGCGGCCGGCGAACCGGGGCGCCTGTCGGCGTTCCACCTCGGCGTCGTACCGGGTGAAGGCCGCGAGCGCGAGCGCCGGGCGGCCCGCGAGCGCGTGCGCGTGCCCGGTGAACAGCAGGGCGTGCAGCGTGGCCGACGTGTGCTCGGCGCCGAGCTGGCCGCGGGTGGCCGGGCGCAGCAGGGCCAGCGCCTCCTCGGCCCGGCTCTGGTGGGACCTGATCACGCCGAGCCACGCGGCGGCGGTCACCCGGTCAGCGCCGTGGGCGAGGACGAGCGCCTCGCCGAGCTGCGCCTCGGCGCCGGCCAGGTCGCCCGCGGCGTGCCTGGTCCGGCCGCCCACCGCGAGACACCGCGCCCGGGTCACCGGGTCCGCCGCGGCCATCGCCCCGTCATCGGCGAACTGAGCCGCCTGGGCGAAGCGCCGGCCGAAGTACGACGCCCAGGCGCCGACCTCCAGGGCGGCCGGGTCAGCGGCCAGCGCCCGCTCCACGTCGCCGAGCGCGTCGGCGTAGCGCCCGCGGCGGGTACGGACCCGGGCCCGGTCCAGCCATCCCCGCGGCTCAGGGTCCAAGCTGAGCGCGTCATCGAGCAGCGCCTCGGCGGCGCCGTGGTCGAACCGCTCGGCCGCGCGGGCCGCCGCGTCACGCAGTGCCCTGGCGGCCAGCTCAAGGTCACCGCCAAGCCGGGCATGGCGGGCCACGGTCAGCGGGTCGGCCGCCGGGCGGCGCGCGAGGACCCGGCCCGCCTGCCGGTGCAGCAGGGCGGCGCGTCCCGCCGTGGTGCCGGTCGCCAGCGCCTCCCGCACCAGCTCGTGCCGGAACCTGAACGTCCCGTCATCGTCAGTGAGGAACCGCTTGGCGGCGGCTCGCTCGGCGTCGTCGAGCAGTTCGACCGCGGGACGGCCGAGCACGGCGGCGAGCAGGTCGATGTCCAGCTCGGTGCCGAGCACCGCACCGGTCCGCAGCAGCTTGCCTGCCTGGCCAAGCTCATCGCAGCGCGCGGATACCGACTCGACGAGCGATGCGGGCAGCTCCGCACCGGGCGGCTGCTGCGCCAGCTCGGTGAGGAACAGCGGATGTCCCTTGGCCCGCGCGTAGAGCTCGGCGGCCCGGGTGCCCCCGACCAGTTCGGCCGCGGCCGCCTGGCTGAGCGCGGCCAGATGGAGGGATACGTTCGCCGCCGGCGGATCGCCCTCGCCCGGCCGGACGGCAAGCACGAAGGCGACGGGCACGGCCTCGCGCCGGACGAACCGCACCCAGTCACGCAGCGGCTGCCCGCCCAGGTGCGCGTCGTCGATCACGACGGCGAGCGGCCCGCGTTCCGCCAGCCGCCGCAGCACCCGGGCCAGGGCCGCGTACAGCACCGCCGGGCCGAGCATGCTGTCCGCCAGCATCGGCTGCTGCGCCCCTGGTGCGCCACCGAGCAGCGGCCCGAGCAGCGGCCCGTCGTGGCCGAGCAGATCGGCGGCGGCCTCGCTGCCCAGTCTGCGCAGCAGCCGGGCGAGCGCGTCGAGCAGCGCGTCGAGTGGCATGGCCGCGTCCAGCGGCCCGCACGACGCAAGCAGCACCGTGTCCCCCGCGGCGGCCCGCCGGGTGGCCCAGGACCGGACCAGCGTCGTCTTGCCGATGCCGGGCTCTCCGTCGATGACGGCTACCTGGACCGAGCCGTCACCGCGGGCGCGGGCCGCGACCGCGTCCAGCTGTGACAGCTCGTCCTCCCGGCCGACCAGGCCCGTCGTCGCCGAGGCCGGCGGCGGGGCAGGCGCGACGAGCTCGCCGCGCAGGATGGCGAGGTAGAGCCGGGCGGTCTCCGGCGACGGGTCCGCGCCGAGCTCGTCGGCGAACCGCTCTCGCGCCGCGGCGTAGGCAGAAAGCGCGGTCGCCACCTGCCCGCCGAGCACGTACGCCCGAAGCTGCACGCGCAGTGCGCCCTCGTCGTAAGCGTCTCTTTCCAGTGCCGCCGCCGCGGCGTCCACCGCGCCGACCCAGTCGCCCGCGGCAAGCAGCGCGGCGGCCGCGACCCGTCGCGCCCGGCAGGCAAGCCGGTCCAGTTCGGCCTGCCTGAGCCTGGCCCACTCGCTAGCAGCCGTAGGCGGCCCCGGGCCGTTCAGCAGCGAGAGCGCGACGCGCGCGGCGGCGGCCGCGCCGGCCATGTTGCCCGCGTCCTGCCGCCGCTGTGCCTCGTCGGTGAGCGCGGCCAGCTCGGTGGCGTCGAGCCAGTCGGCGCGCAGCAGGTAGCCGCCGTCCCGGTGCTCGATCCGTTCCTTGCCGAGCACCGAGCGCAGGCGGCTCATTAGCACCGCGAGCTGGTCGCCTGGCCGGCCGGGCGGGTCCTGCTCCCACACCGCGTCGATGAGCACGTCGGACGGCACCACCTGGCCAGCGCCAAGGGCCAGGTGCTGCAGCGCGAGCCGCGCCTTCTTGCTGCCGAGCGCCTGCGGCTCCACCCCGTCCACGCCGAATTCGCCGAGCACCCGCACTGCCAGCGACTTCATGCGGCTATCAAACATCGGTCGCTGTGCGCACGGCAATGTGGGCGCGCTGCAATCTAACTGCAAGCTCCGCCGGCCACGCTGACCCGCAAGACAGGACAAGTCATCGGAGGACCAGCATGAGCGACAAGGCAGAACAGAAGACCTTCGGCATCCCGGACGAGACCCGTGAGTTCGAGCGGGGCACCCTTGACCTGCTGCGGATCGGCGGCGGCGAGGTCGGCAGGCTCACCCTGCAGCCCGGCTGGCGCTGGTCGCAGCACGTGCAGCCGCTGGCTGGGACCGAGCTGTGCGAAGCGCCGCACTTCCAGTACCACGTGAGCGGCACCCTGCACGTCGTCATGGCCGACGGCGCCGAGTTCGACGCGAAACCCGGCGATGTCACCGCACTGCCGCAGGGCCATGACGCCTGGGTGGTCGGGGACGAGCCGGTGGTCGTGGTGGACTGGTACGGCGCCAGTAACTACGCCCGCGCATAGCGCCCGCCCGGCGGGCGTTCACGCGGGGGCATCGCCGCCCGGGCTGAGGCGGCGCTCAAGTTCGGCAAGGCGCAGCTCGAGCTGGTCGACGCGATGGCGGAGCAGCTCAAGCTGCGCCTCGTCAGCGAGGCGGCGCTCCGCGGTCTTGCGTACCCGCGGGCTGGCCTCGGCCCGCTCCGCGACCACCGCGAGCGGCACCAGGCGCTGCGGGCCATGCGGGCCATCGACCAGCCTCGACGGGAGCTGCCCGGTGCGGTACCAGGTGCGCAGCGCGGCCCGCGACACGCCGGTCTCCGCGGCCGCCTTCTCCAGCGTCACCCAGTCGGAGCCGTCAAGCCGGGCGCCAAGCTCCAGCTCGAGCTCCCAGTCGTCAAGCCGGTCTTCCCAGTCCATGCGTCCCCCTTGGTCCCACCCGTTAACCGCTTTGCTCCCTATTATTAGCATGGTATTGACGGGGTTAAAAGCACCGGCCAGGCTTAGATCCATGTTCGAGCGATTCACTGGCCGTGCGCGGCACGTCGTCGTCCTGTCCCAAGAAGAGGCGCGACGGCTGGACCACAACTACATCGGGACCGAGCACCTACTGCTCGGCCTGCTCGGCGAGCCCGAGTCGATCGGCGGCGAGGTGCTCGCCGGCTTCGGGTTCACCCTGGACGGCGTCCGCGAGGAGGTGGCGGCAAAGATCGGCCGGGGCAAGAAGGCGCAGAGCGGGCACATCCCGTTCACCCCGCGGGCGAAGAAGGTCCTGGAGCTGTCACTGCGCGAGGCGCTCGCGATCAAGCACAACTACATCGGCACCGAGCACATCCTGCTCGGGCTGATACGGGAGGGCGCGGGCGTCGCCGCGCAGATCATGAGCGAGCACGCCGACCTGAGGGAGATCCGAGCGGCCGTGCTCGAGGCCGTGTCCGCCAGTGGTTCCGGCGAGGCGGCCGAGGCGGATGAGGGCGCGGAGGAGACCAACGCCGTGCTCCGCTGGCTGCGGCAGCGGCTGACCCTGGGGTTCCGCTCCAGCAGCGTGCCGTTCCGGCCCGAGGTGCACGGCACGGTCGAACGCCCCGCGCGCGGCACGCCGGCCGTGGAGGCCGCGCTCGAGCACGCGGCCCGGCTGGCGGGGCCGATGCCCGTGGGCTCGCACCACCTGCTGCTCGCGGCGCTCGACGACGCGAACTCCGCCGCGTCCTGGGCGCTGGCCTCCCTCGGCGTGGACGTCGACGAACTGCGGGCGAAGCTGCGCACCGCGCGCCTGGCCGGGACCACCGACGAGCAGCCGGAACAGGCGGGGCGCCGGCAGATGGCCATCAACGTCTCCGACGAGACGCTGACCATCGTGCTTACCGACCCGGTCATCGTCGAGGCGGGCAAGGAGGCGCTGCGCACCCTGAGCGCGCGCAAGGCGGCGGCCGAGAAGGCGGCGGCGGAGCGGAGTGCGGCCATAGCCGAGGCCGCGGGCAAGCTGGAGGCGACCACGGGGACGAGCGCGGGCACCACCCAGGAGCAGATCCAGGCTGCGCTCGACCAGACCGCGGCCGCGGAGGCCGAACACGCTGGCTCTGGTACCGCGTCCGTGACGGCGAACGTCATCCGCGGCGATCACCCCGCTGCCGCCGGCCTGGCCAACGTCTGGCTGGAACTCCGCAAGACCCTCACCTTCCTCGCCGACACCACCCCGCCCGCCCCCCGAACTCGCATCGTCCGCGCCACCGGCAGCGCCAAGTCCGGCTCCACCCGGACCTCCCCCGCCGACCCGGCGGAAGAGGCCGTCGAGCCCGATGAAGGAGAGGAAACGGCTTAGCGGCCAAGCTCTCGCCGCCACGCTTGCCCCCGCCGGAGTCACCGCGGGCCAGGTCCGTAGGCTTGAGCGCCATGAGCTACCGCGGCCTGATCCTCGACTTCGGCGGGGTTGTCACAACGGACTTCTACGGCGGGCTGTCCGCGTTCTGCGTGCGCGAAGGGCTGGGCCCCGACGCGTTCGTCCAGGCGATCCGCACCTCAGCCGAGGGGCGGGCGGCGCTCAAGGCGGTCGAGCGCGGCGAGTTGCCGCAGCGGGAGTTCGAGCGGGTGCTCGGCCGGCTGCTCGGCCTCGACGACGCCGGCCTGCTCGCGCGGGCGCTGGCGGACATCCAGCCACGGCCGGAGATCATCGACCTGGCGGCGCGGGCGCGCGCGGCGGGCATCCGGGTCGCCATCCTGTCGAACTCACTGGGCACCGGCGACCACGACATCTACGCCGACTATCGCCTGGACAGCCAGTTTGACGCGGTTGTCATCTCCGACCGGGTGGGCCTGCGCAAGCCGGGTCCCGAGATCTACCGGCTCACCGCCTCGCTGATCGGCCTGCCCCCGAGCGAGTGCCTGTTCGTGGACGACACCGAGCGCAACCTCCCGCCGGCCCGCGACCTAGGCATGGGAACGCTCCTGTTCACCGGCGCCGCCGAGGAGATCTCGGAGATCGAGCGGCTGACCGGCCTCTCCGGCGACGCCGTAAAGAGCCATGATCCGGAGAACGGTAAGACACGCACCCGTTCTGGATGATGGTGAAGTTGGGTGGGACACCACAAGGAGGACGCGCGGCTTGTGAAGGAAGGGCATTGACCGTGGATTTTCCCTTCTCCTAACGTCGGAGGCGTACGTTTGGGAGAACGGAGCAGCTGCGGTGGCCGACCTTGACGTCGTGGTGGTGGGGGCGGGTTTTTCCGGTATCTACGCGGTGCACGCGTTCCTTGAGGCCGGGCTGACGGTCCGGGCATTCGAGGCCGGGGACGGCATCGGCGGGACCTGGTACTGGAACCGCTACCCGGGCGCGCGCTGCGACGTGGAGTCCAAGGACTACTCGTACTCCTTCTCCCCCGAGCTTGAGCAGGAATGGTCCTGGTCTGAGCGGTACCCGGCGCAGCCGGAGGTGCTGCGCTACCTGAGCTTCGTGGCGGACAAGTTCGGGTTGTGGCCGCACATCCAGCTGAGCACGCGGGTGACGGCGGCGACGTGGGACGCGGGCGCGGCGGAGTGGACGGTGACCACCGACGACGGGGCGACGGTCACGGCGCGGTTCTTCGTGTCCGCGGTGGGGTGCCTCTCGCAGTACCAGGTGCCTGACCTGCCGGGGCTCGACACGTTCGAGGGACCCTGGTACCACACGTCACGGTGGCCCGCCGACGGCGTCGACTTCACCGGCAAGCGCGTCGGGCTGGTCGGGACCGGGTCGACCGGGATCCAGGTCGCGCCGGAGATCGCGGCGGTCGCCGCGCACCTGTACGTGTTCCAGCGGACCGCCAGCTTCGCGGTCCCCAACCGGAACCGGCCGTGGGAGGAGTCCGAGGAGCGCGCCTTCAAGGCCGGCTACCCCGCCTACCGGCAGGAGGCACGCGAGTCCTTCCTCGGCGTCCCGATCCCTGGGACCGGGCGGCCGATCCTCGGCGAGCCGCCCGAGGCGGTCGAGGCGAACCTGATGGAGCGCTGGCGGGCGGGCGGCGGCATGCCGTTGCTCGGCGCGTACACCGACGTGCTCGTCGACCGGGCCGCCAACGAGGTGGTCGCGGAGTTCATGCGAGACCGGATCAGGGAGACGGTGAGCGATCCCGCGGTGGCGGAACTGCTCTGCCCGCGGACCTACCCGGTGGGCGCCAAGCGGCTGTGCCAGAGCGACGACTACTACGCGATGTTCAACTCGGGCAACGTGACGCTGGTGGACATCAGGTCGGCGCCGATCGAGTCGGTCTATCCCGGAGGCCTGAAGACCACTTCCGATAGTTACGAGCTTGACCTGCTCGTGTTCGCGACCGGGTTCGACGCGCTGACCGGGGCGCTGTTCGCGATGGACATCCGCGGGGCGGACGGGGTCGCGCTGCGGGACGAGTGGTCGGCCGGGCCGAAGACCTACCTGGGGGTGGCCGCGCCGCGGTTCCCGAACATGTTCATCGTCACCGGCCCCGGGTCGCCGTCGGTGTTCAGCAACATGGTGCTGTCCATCGAGCAGCACGTGGCGTGGATCAGGGACTTCATCGGCTACCTGGACTCCGCCGGTTACACCACCGCGGAGGCGACCGGTGCCGCGCGGGACGCCTGGATGGAGCACGTTACCGAGGTGGCGTACGCCACCTTGTTCCCGCTGGCGGACTCCTGGTACGTCGGGGCTAACATTCCCGGCAAGCCGCGGGTGTTCACGTCGTACCTGGGCGGGTGCGGGCCGTACCGGGCCAAGTGCGACGAGGTGGCCGCGGCGGGCTACCAGGGGTTCGCGCTTGGCGCGTCGTAGGCGGGGTGTGGTGAGCGGGATCTTCGGCTAGGTACTGCCTGACTTCAACGGTGACTGTCAGCTCTCGGAGGTAAGCGGTGGCGAATCCTGTGCATCCGCAGGCGCAGATGTTCCTTGACGGGAAGGCCGCCGCGGGCGCGCCGCCGAACTGGGAGCTGTCCCCTGACGAGGCGCGCGCCCTGGTCGACGCCAACAGCGCGATCATCCCGGCCGGGCCCGAGCTTGAGTCGGTGCGCGACATCGTCATCCCCTCGCAGGCCGGCGGGATGCCGGCCCGGGTGTACTCGCCGTCCGCCAGCGCGCCCGGGCTTGTCGTCTACTACCACGGCGGCGGCTGGGTCTTCGGGTCGCTTAACGGCTGGGACTCCTCCGTGCGCGCACTCGCGGCCGCGTCCGGGTGCGACGTGGTCAGCGTGGACTACCGGCTCGCGCCCGAGCACGTCTTCCCCGCCGCGGCCGACGACGCGTACGACGCGCTGGCGTGGGCCGCCTCGGCGGACGGCCTCGCCGCCGGGCGGCCGGTGGTGGTCGCGGGTGACAGCGCGGGCGGCAACCTCGCGGCCGTGTCCGCGCTGCGGGCGCGTGACATCGGCGGGCCGCCCATCGCGCTGCAGGTGCTGGTATACCCGGTGGTCGACTCCGACCTGAACCGCCGGTCTTACCACGACTACGACGGCGACGAGCTCCTGCTGAACCGGCGCGACATGACCTGGTTCTGGGATCACTACGCGCCCGACCCGGCCGCCCGGGTCAACCCGTACGCCTCGCCGTTGCGCGCGCCGAGCCTGGCCGACCTGCCTCCGGCGTTCATCGTTACCGCCGAGCACGACCCGCTGCGAGACGAGGGGTTCGCGTACGCGGACCGGCTGCGGGCGGCGCGGGTGCCCGTCGAGCACCGGCACTACGGGTCGCAGATCCACGCGTTCTTCACGTTCACCGGCCTGCTCGACGACGCCGACAAGGCGGTTTCCGAGGCGGGGTCGGCCATCCGGTCGGCCGTGGACGCCGCTCAAGGCTGACAGGAAAGGGCACCATGCGCGCTAACGCCGCGGTATTCGAGAAGCTGTTCACCCCGCTGTCGGTGACCGAGGTGGAGATCGACGCACCCCGGGCGGGCGAGGTGCTCGTCAAGATCGTCGCGTCAGGGGTGTGCCACACCGACGCGCTCGCCCGCGACGGTGACATGCCGTTCCCCGCGCCGGGCGTGCTCGGGCACGAGGGCGCCGGCGTGGTCGAGGCGGTCGGCGACGGCGTCACTAACGTCTCCCCCGGGGACAAGGTGGTCATCGGGTGGCCGTGGTGCGGATCGTGCCGGAACTGCCTGGAGGGCCAGCCGCGGTACTGCCTGGAGCTTGGACCGCTGGTGATCGCGGGGTCACGAGGCGACGGGTCGACGTCACTGCGGCGGGCCGACGGGTCGCCGCTGCACAGCCACTTCTTCGGCCAGTCGTCGTTCGCGTCGTACTCCATCTGCGCGGCGAACGCGCTCGTGAAAGTGCCCGCTGACACGGACGTGTCCGTCCTCGGGCCGCTGGCCTGCGGGATCGGCACCGGCGCGGGGGCGGTGCTGAACGCGCTGCGGCCCTTTGCCGGGTCGTCGGTCGTCGTCTACGGCTCCGGGGCGGTCGGGCTCTCCGCGATCATGGCCGCGCGGCTGACCGGGGCGACGCACATCATCGCCGTCGACAAGCTCGCGTCGCGGCTCGCGCTGGCGACCGAGCTCGGGGCGACCGAGACGATCGACGTGTCCTCCCCTGGCGCCGACCCCGTCGCCGCGGTGCAGGAGATCTGCGGCGGGCCCGCCGACTTCAGCATGGACGCGGCGGGGAACGTCAACGTGCTGCGGCAGGCCGCCGACTCCGTTGGCATGCGCGGCACGGTCGCGCTCATCGGCGGCGCGCCGGCCGGCGCCTCGTTCTCGCTCGACCACATGTCCACCCTGTGGGGCAAGAAGGTCGTCGGTATCCTCGGCGGCGAGGGCCGGTCCGCGTCGCTCATCCCCACGCTGATCGCGCTGAACGCCCAGGGCCGGTTCCCGTACCACCGGCTGATCGAGACCTTCCCCCTCGAGGAAGTCAACGATGCGCTTGAGGCGTCCCACCGTGGGGACGTCATCAAGCCGGTGCTGGTGATGCCGGCGTAACGCCAGGTCAGCAGTTCAGCGCAACATTCTTCAGGAATTCTTAAGAATCGCTGGTGATTTACGCACGGAGGTCGTTCCGTCCTACCTTGTATTCGTGACTTCTCCGCAGGTTTCCGTGCTCGTGGTCGAGGATGACCCGGGAATCGCTACGCAACTGGTCCGCGGCCTTGAGCGGGCCGGGTACACGGCCGACAGCGTCGCCATGGGCGCCGAGGCGCTGCGCCGCCCGGCATCCGACGTTGTGCTGCTCGACCTAGGGCTGCCCGACGTGGACGGCATCGACGTGTGCCGCCGGCTCCGCGCGAGCTCCGACACGGCGATCATCGTGGTGACCGCGCGCGGCGAGGAGGCCGACCGGGTGCTCGCGCTCGACGAGGGTGCCGACGACTACCTGGTCAAGCCGTTCGGCCTTGCCGAGTTGCTCGCGAGGATCCGCGCGGTGCTGCGGCGCGGCCAACGGTCGCCCGGCGGCACGGCCGAGGTGCTGCGGCACGGCCCGCTCACCGTCGACCTGCGCACCAGGAAAGTGACCATGTCCGGCACCGAGGTCGCCCTCACCCCCAAGGAGTTCGCGATACTCGAGTGCCTGGCCACCGACCCCGGCCGGCTCATCAGCCGGCAGGAGATCGTCGAGCGGGCCTGGGACGAGCACTGGTACGGGCCGACCAAGGTGCTCGACGTGCACCTGGCGGCGCTGCGCCGCAAGATCGGCGACCCGTCGCTCATCGAGACCGTGTACGGCCACGGCTTCCGGCTCGCCGACCGCCCCCCTGTGCGCGCCGACCAGTGAAACCATGACCAGGCGGGTCGTAGCCGCGCTTGTCCTGCTGACGCTGGCGATCCTGGGCGCCGCGGTGGTGCCGCTCGGGCTCGGCGCCATCGCGCACTCACGGGACGCGTTCGTCTACGGTACGGCGCGCACCGCCGCCTCGATCGCCGGCATCGCCGAGGCGCGGCTCGGCGACAACTCGATGGACCCCGCGCTGGAGAACGCCATGAAGGCGGCCGCCCGCGACCACGACGAGCTGTTGCTGCTCGACAAGCGCGGGCATGTCGTCGTCTCCCAGGGGGTTCCGGCCAACGGCGACTGGCGCAAGCTCGTCGCGCAGGCCACTCAGCAGAGCGGCCCGACCACGGAACTGACAAGTCATCAGGCCATCGCCGTGCAGATCGTCTGGGGTGACGGCGCGCTCAGCGGCACGCCAATCGGCACCGTGGTGCTCGAGCGGCCCACCATAGGGCTACAGCACCAGATCGACAACCTCTGGCTGTACCTGATCGGCCTCGGCGGCGCCGCGATGGCCGCCGCGGTGCTCATCGCCATCTACTTCGCCCGCTGGGTCGGCCGCCCGCTGGCGCGGCTGGACGCCGCGGCGCGCAAGATCGCCGACGGTGACCTGTCGGTACGCGCGAAGGCCAGGTACGGCCCGCCGGAGCTGCGCCGGATGGCCGCGACCTTCAACATGATGGCCGGGCGGCTCGAGACCCTGGTGCACGGGCACCGGGCGATGCTCGCCGACGCCTCGCACCAGCTGCGCACCCCGCTTACCGCGCTCCGGCTCCGCCTTGACCTGCTCGCCGTGGACTCCTCTCCCGCGACCGCGGCCGAGCTGGCCGGCGCGCAGGAGGAGATCGCGCGGCTGTCCCGGCTGGTCGACGGGCTGCTCGCCACCGCGCGCGCCGAGTCGCTCACCGAGCAGCTTGAGCAGACCGACGTGGTCGCGGTGGTCCACGAGCGGGTCGACGCCTGGCAGCCGGTGGGCGACGGCCACGGGGTCAAGCTGATCGCCGAGTCCGCGCCCTCACCCAGCCCGCGCGTCGCCCTCGGCGCCGGGCACCTGGAGCAGATACTCGACAACATCATCGACAACGCGATCGAGGCGATCGGCGACGGCGGCGGCACCGTCCGCATCGCGGTCGCCCGGGCGGCATCCGGCGTCACGCTGACCGTCGCCGACGACGGCCCGGGCATGACACCGCAGGCGCGGTCCCGCGCGTTCCTGCGCTTCAGCACCGGCAGCCAGAACGGCACCGGGCTCGGCCTCGCCATCGTGCACCGGCTGGTCACCGCGAACGGCGGCACCATCAGGCTGGCGGACACCCCAGGCGGCGGGCTGACCGTCGAAGTCGAGTTTCCCGGTGAGCCCCTGACGCCCTAGGCTCTAGTCCATGGCGCAGCCCTGGTGGAAACCCGTCTGGTCCGTTCCCGCCGCGATGCGCGCCGCGCGTGCGACGGTGGTCGTTCCCTCACTCTTCGCGATCTCCGACAAGGTGATCGGCAACCCGCAGGTGGCACTGTTCGCGACGTTCGGCGGGTTCGCCACTCTGGTGATCGCCTCCTTCAACGGCACCACACGGGACAAGCTCGTCGCGCACCTAGGGCTCGCGGTCGCCGGCAGCCTGGCGCTGATCATCGGCACGCTGGTCAGCGGGACCACCTGGCTCGCCGCGGTCGTCACGGTCCCGGTCACGTTCGCGATCTTCTTCGCCGGCATCGGCGGGCCGAACGCCGCCTCGGGTTCCACCGCCGTCATGTTCGCCTACGTGCTGCCGGTCGCCTCGGCCGGCGACGCCGGGATGATCCCCAGCCGCCTGGCGGGCTGGTGGCTGGCGTCCGTCGCGGGCACGATCGCGGTGCTGCTGCTGTCACCGCGCCCGCCCGGCAGCCAGCTGCGGGCCGCGGCCGCCGGCCTGGCCGGCGAGCTCGCGAGCCGGGTACGGGCCGCCGCGGCCGGCGAGGTGACCAAGCCGGAGGCGATGCTCGCCGCCAAGGAGCGGCTGCGGGCCGCGTTCACCGCCGCGCCGTACCGGCCGACCGGGCTGGCCACCGCCGACCAGGCACTGTCCAGCCTGGTGCAGCTGCTTGAGTGGGGCGCCGCCCAGGCAAGCGACTCGTTCGACGGGCACATCGACCTGACCACTGCCTGCCCGCAGGACCGCGACCTGCTGCGCCGCTCCGCCGGGCTGTTCGACGACGTAAGCGCGCTGCTTTCCGGCCGCCCGGCGGAGCCGGACATCGCCGGGACCGAGGCGGCGCGCGCGCGGTCCGCCGAGCGGCTGAGTGAGCTGTCCGGCCGGCCGGGCGAGCCCGACGCGCGGCTCGCGGCCGCGCAGGCGGTGCACGCGCAGGGGATGTCCGTGGTGGCCGAGTCCGCGGTCGCCGACGCGCTGATCGTCTGCCACCGCGCGTCACCGGAGGCGATCGCGGCCGAGCGGCGTTACTGGTACGGCACCGCCGCCGTCGCGCCCGTGACGGCCGGCGCCGCCTCGGTCCCGGCGACGGCCGCCTCGCCGCGGGTGGCCGGGCTCGCGGGGGCGGCGACGCTGGTGCGGCGGCACGCGAGCGTCCGGTCCGTCTGGTTCCTCAACTCGCTGCGCGGCGCGCTGGCGCTCGCGGCGGCCGTCGCCGTCGCGGACCTGTCCGGCGTGCAGCACGGGTTCTGGGTGGTGCTCGGCACGCTGTCCGTGCTGCGCACGAGCGCCGCGGCGACCGGCGCGACGGCGTGGCGGGCCCTCGCGGGGACGGCCGTCGGCTTCGCCGTGGGGGCGGCGCTGCTCGTCGGCATCGGCACCGGGCAGGCCGCGATGTGGGTGGCGCTGCCGGTCGCGATCGCGATCGCCGCGTACGCGCCGGGTACCACGCCGTTCCTGGTCGGCCAGGCGGCGTTCACGGTGACCATCATCGTGCTGTTCAACCTGCTCGTCCCGGCCGGCTGGCGGGTCGGGCTGCTGCGGGTCGAGGACGTGGCGATCGGCTGCGCCGTCAGCCTGGCGGTCGGCGTGCTGTTCTGGCCGCGCGGCGTTTCCGCGGTGGTCGGCGACGACCTCGCCGACGCGTTCCGCGCCGGGGCGGCCTACCTGACGCAGGCCGTCGACTGGGCGCTGTCCGAGCTGCTCGTGCCGCCCGCCGCGGCGGTCGCCGCCGTGAGCGCCGGCATCCGGCTGGACGACGCGGTCCGCGGCCTGCTCACCGAGCAGGGCAGCAAGAAGCTGGGCAAGGAAGACCTCTGGGCGCTCGTCAACGCGTCCACCAGGCTGCGGCTGACCGCGCGCAGCCTCGCCGGGCTGCGGCCGGCCACGCCGGACCCGGGGGGCGCCACTGTCCCGGGAGGCACTGTCCCGGGAGGCACTGTCCCGGGAGGCACTGTGCCCGGTGCCGCGTGCCTCCCGCTGGCGGGCTCGGCGGAGTACGCGGGCGCGCCGGCCTGCACCAGCCTCCGGTCGGCCGCGGCCGGCCTGGCCGGGTACTACGTGACGGTCGCCGGCACGATGAGCCGGCCGGGGCACGGCAGCCTCTCGCCGGTGCCCGCGCCGCCGCTGACCGGGGGGGCCATGCCGCGCCGCAGGGAAGGCGGGGCCCTGGCCGCGGAGCCGGGCGAGCCTTCTTCCTCCTCCCGGTCGCGGAGGTCCGCCCCGGACAGCGGGAGGCAGGGCGAAGAAGGTTCGGAGATCGCGCCCGCGCACCAGCTGCCGCATCCGCACCTGCTCTGGGTGCAGGAGCACCTGCACCACCTCAGCGCGAGCGCGCAGACGGTGAGCGGCCCCGCGCTGCGGCTCGCCGAGGTCCGCCAGCGTCCCTGGTGGCGTTAACCGTCACCGGCGTGGCGTTAACCGTCACCGGCGTGGCGTTAGCCGTCACCGGCGTGGCGCCGGGCGACCCGGCGGGCGCCGTCCGGCGCCCGGCGTACCGTTGGGCCATGAGCAACCTTGATCCGCGGCCGGACGAGCTGGAACTGCGGGCCAGCGTCGTGCACGCCGTCGACGTGATCGAGGCGCGCAAGGCCGCCATCGGGGACGGCACGGAGGTCCGGCGGCTGCTGCCCGCCCGGGTGCTGCGGACGGTCGGCGCCTGGTGCTTCCTCGACCACTACGGGCCCGACGACGTGTCCGCCGGGCCCGGCATGCAGGTGCCGCCGCACCCGCACACCGGGCTGCAAACGGCGAGCTGGCTGTTCGACGGGCTTGTGCTGCACCGCGACAGCCTCGGCTCGCAGGAGCTGATCAGGCCGGGCGAGCTGAACCTGATGACGTCGGGCCGTGCCATCGCCCACTCGGAAGAGTCACCGCAGCAGCGGCCGCCGCTGCTGCACGGGGTCCAGCTGTGGATCGCGCTGCCGGAGGAGCGGAGGTTCGGCGACCCGGGATTCGCCCATCATGCCGGCCTGCCGGCGTTCACCAGCGCCGACGGCGTCCGCGTCACGGTGGTCGCCGGTGAATACCGCGGCGAGCGCTCGCCCGCCGAGGTCTTCACGCCCCTCGTCGGGCTCGAGGTGGCGCTGCCGGAGGGCGGCACGGTCACCCTGCCCGCGACGGAGGGCTTCGAGTACGGCGTCATGGCGGCGGACGGGCCAGCCAGCGTCGCCTGCCCCGCCGTCGCGGACGCGCCCACGCAGATCGGGGTCGGCCTGCTCGCGCACCTGCCCGCCGGCGTCCCGTCGGTCACGCTGACGTCCGCGGGACCAGGCCGGCTCTTCGTCGTCGGCGGGGTGCCCCTGCGCGAGCGGCTCGTCATGTGGTGGAACTTCGTCGGCCGGAGCCACCAGGAGATCGCCGCGGCGCGCGACGCGTGGTCCAGGGGCGAGTTCGGCGAGGTGCACGGGTACGCCGGGGACCCGCTGGCGGCACCGCCGCTGCCGCCCGGCGAACTGAAGCCGCGCTTAGCCCGTTGTTAGCGCGCCCACCCCGTACCGGGGCCGGCGCCAGGTGTGCGCTGCCTGCATGTTCGCTGGCGCACGGGGAAGCAGTGACACCGCACCACCGCTGCCGCCCGGGAACTTACGGCGCGCTGAGGGCGTTCTCATTACGTCGATTACGGTGAGTAGTATCCGCGATCGGCAGCAATGGCGGGCGCATCGCTAGTAACCTCTATTTTCGGCAACTCGCCCGCCTTCTCTAATCACCCGGCCGCTTGTGTGGAGGTTCCGGGGAGTCACCTCCAGGGTCGGGGTTAGGGGATTTACTTGGTGGTCCGTGCGCTTTTTCATCACCAGAAGGGGACAAATGGCGCCGACTATAGGCATCACCACGTACCACATGAGCGCCAACTGGCGCGGCTGGTCGGAGGAAGGTGCCCTGCTGCCGTGGACCTACGTAACGTCCATCAGGAACAACGGGGGCCGTCCGGTCCTGCTGCCGCCTGGTGGCGACGTGTCTGAGGCTGAAGCGACCGTAGCCGTACTTGACGGCATCGTCATCGCCGGCGGGGGAGACATTAACCCGGCGATCTACGGCGCGGCCAGGCACCCGAAGACGGACGCTAGCGCGCCCGACCGGGACTCCTGGGAACTGGCCGTCGCCGAGGCCGCTGTCCGGCAGGGCGTGCCCCTGCTCGGTATCTGCCGCGGCGCCCAGATGCTCAACGTCGCCTGTGGCGGCACGCTGCACCAGCACGTACCCGACCTGGTCGGGCATGAACTGCACTCCGGGCCCAAGCACGGCTTCGGCACGCACAAGGTACGCGTCACCAGTGGCACGATCCTCGCGTCCATCCTGCCCGGCGGCGAGTACTTCGAGGTGCCGACGCACCATCACCAGGCGGTGGACGAGGTGGGCTCCGGCCTTACCGCGGTCGCCTGGGCCGACGACGGGATCGTCGAGGGCATCGAGTCGACCACGCCCGGCGAGTTCCTCGTCGGGGTCCAGTGGCACCCGGAGCAGGGGGATGACCCCCGGCTGTTCGGCGCCTTGATCGCGGCGGCGGACTTGCACTACGCGGAGCGGACTGTCGCCTCCTCGCTCCCGCCCCTGCTCGCCGGAGCGTAACCGGCCAAACAAGGCGAACACCGGCCTGAGCTGGGAGAATATCCCTTCCTCAGGCCGGCGCGCTTTCTGGGTAGTCACCCATCGTTACCCGTAGTCTGCCGCTGAACCTTAATCATCCTGATGCGGGATAA
>Ga0207664_10001136_pt1 | contig 17724 bp, 17 predicted proteins | sample LARL83metaG_FD_184349 | JGI IMG/M metagenome (GOLD analysis project Ga0207664, IMG submission 184349) | Corn, switchgrass and miscanthus rhizosphere microbial communities from Kellogg Biological Station, Michigan, USA - LAR L8-3 metaG... | ecosystem: Host-associated > Plants > Roots >... | reverse complement strand
AGTACTTTCTAACACGTCTCCACGACTACAGGTCGGGGACCGACAACAACCAGAATAACCTTCGCTTTAGCTCTGGCTTTAACTTCACGTTCGGCGACGCTCAGTAGACTGATCGGCCTAAGGGCCTGTCGACAAATGTTAGTATCCGCCAACGAGAAGGCCTCGAGGAACAGTTGTCCAGGTGACCAGACTGCATCGCTATGATTGGCGGCATGTCGATGAGTCGCGTCACTTCATCAATTCAAACTTTTGAAAGGAGCTAGATTCATGTCATCGAAAATTCTAATCACGATCGGCTTACTCGCTGCGGCCTGCACTATCCCAATCCAGGCCCAGAACCAGAACGAAGAGGGTAAGCTCAACTTCAGTATGGGCGGCGGCCTATCGGTGCCCCTAAACCCCACCGCCAAATACGCTGGCGTTGGCGGGACTTTTGAGGGCGGCGGTGGCTATAACATCGATAAACATAACTCGATCGTAGGGCAGTTCATGTGGGCTGGCCTGCCTCCCTCCGTTGGCGCCATCGCACAACTGAATGGCATTTCTCAGAGCGTTAATCTTTACAGCATTAATGCGGACTACAAGTACAGAAGCGGTTTTGGGAACACCTTTGGCTATTACGTGATCGCCGGCGGTGGATGGTACTACAGACATGCGTCCATTTCCAAGAGCACCTTTGTACCTACTGGCACTGTTTGCCAGCCGATCTATGGATGGTATGGATATACCTGCACTGACGGCTACGTTAATACAGTAGGTGTTGGCACTGGGACCAGCTCTTTCGGGGCAAACGGGGGCATCGGATTGACTGTCAGGATCAAGGACACTCCGTGGAAGTTCTTCGTGGAATCACGCTACACCTACGCGGCCAGCCGCTCCATAGCGACCCAAGTAGCACCGGTCACCTTTGGCTTCGAGTATCAATGATGGCTCGTGTAGAAGCCGCTACGATCAGTGGGCTGCCGAGAAATTATTGGCATCCGTCTCTCGCCTTTCAGCATCGGTAGCATACGGAAGCAATAACAAACTTCTCCTCACTTCGCCGGCGGTCTCTGGGAACTGGATCGCCGGCTTTTTTTGTTTCGTCTGTCGCTAGAGATCCCGGCATTTACTGAGGCCTTACTCTCGGCAAATAGATCTGAAACATCGTACCGATCCCGGGTTGCGTGTCGACCACGATGTGACCGCCGCTTTGCTGGACGATCCCGTATACGCTGGAAAGACCCAAACCGCTTCCGTTGCCTTTAGTGCTAAAAAACGGCTCAAATATGTGCGCTTGTACTTCTTGGCTCATTCCGACGCCAGTGTCGGCGACAGCCAGCAGCACGTAATGCCCCGGTGCAACGCCCGACAACCGTGAAACGGCGCTTTCGTCGAGTTCGATGTTTGACGAGTGCAAAGTTAGCCGGCCGCCCTTCGGCATTGCGTCGATGGCGTTTGTCGTCAAATTCAACAGCACCTCGCGAAAGCGAAAGGCATCCACGCGAACTGGAGCTAGCGCGGGGTCCAACTCGATCTGCAGCGTGACGTGCTCTGGGAGTCGTGGCTGCACGGTACGGCCAATCTCTTCGATAAGACCGTTCAGATCCAGCAGTTCCGGGCGGAGTTCTTGCTGCTCGCTGAACGCGGACAATTGCTGTGTTAAGGCAGCTCCGCGCGCGGCTGCCGCCTTGATCTCCATCAGCGGAATGTACGCCAGATCCGTGTCCTGTCGATCTTGTAGCAAGATCTCACAGTAACCTTCGATGATAGTGGTGAGACCACTGAAATCGTGAACCAGTCTGTCCACTGAATGCCTGATGCTTTCCAACTTCTCGGATTGGATTAGCTCCTCCTGAAGGGCCCTCGATACAGTTATATCCCGGCCGACACTGGCGAATCCGGAAACTTGGCCTTGAGGATCAAGCAGGGTTGTACTTTCCCACGCAATCAACCATCGCTCACCACTCTTGCCAAGGATTGCACTTTCGAAGTGACGCGGCACGTGTGAGTCAAGGGACGAAGCGGCGAATTCCGCCCGCAAAGGCTCCCGCTCTTCCAGAGGAACCATCAGATCAAACCAGTTCTTGCCGACAATTTCTTCCCGTCGCCAACCCGTCAACTGGAGCATATAATCGTTGCACACTGTGATGGAGCCGCCGCCGTCCAACATGACAGTAAGCAGATGCATGCTTTCCAGCAATTCACTCAGCCGCTGTTCCGAAGCCCGCAGCGCTTGTTCCACTCGCTTCAGTTCTGTAAGGTCACGGAATGCGCCCCAAATGCGCCGCAGTTTACCGTTCTCGACAATACACCACTGCGTTCGCAAAAGATGCCTGGCGTGGCCATCTCTGTCCATGGGTTTGGTCTCGACAGTGTCGAATCTGTACCCCGAACGAATGGCCGACCGGAGGTCTTCCCTCAGGCGCGGGTCAGCGTGACGTGCCAATTCCTCGAATCCGGTACCGATGAGCTGCGATGCCTTCTCATAGCCAAGCAGGCGCGCCAGTGCGTCGTTGCACTCGGCCAGATAGCCACAACGATAGATATTCTCGATTTGTTCATCTTCTGAAAGGCTGGTGGAGATTGGATTTTCGAACTCGATGCGCCACATAGCATCGGTGTTTTGTGTGATAAAAGCGTTATATCTTTGCTCGCTCTCACGAAGGGCCGCCTCGGCCTGCTTCCGATGAAGTTCCGCAGCGGCTCTCGGGGCGAACTTTTCCAGCATCGATTTCGGCAACCTGGTGTTGTCGAGTGGAAGGCGGAATACCGCCATCAACACCCCTGAAGCCTGCTGCTGTCCGTCGAGAAGCGGGACGGCAATGCACGCTTGTGCGCCGATTTGACGAAGTAGAGTATCCGAGGGGAATCTTTTCAACGCTCCCCGCGTACAGGACCACGGTTCACCTGTTGCTAGCAGCGCAGCGACCGTGCCCGCCAAGACGTAATCGGCGTTGCACCCAGGTTGACCTTTCACGAACGAGGCCAGAGTCCTGAGCTTTTCAGTTTCGCCGCCAACGAACTCACCGAGGTAAACACAGTCAGCGCTCAGAGCTTCTGCGAGAATTGTCACTAGAGATTCGAAGAATTCCTGTCCGATTGCAGCCGAAATCTGGCTGGCGATCTGCGTAGAACTCCGATTGCGTCCGGTGTTGGGTCGGCCTGGAATGGAGATCGCTCTCATAGGGATTAAGCGGCCCGCGTGTACGCCAATCGGCCGTACCTGGGCTTGTAAGTGAGTGTGCTCAAGCCTCTTCGTCCACAGTACCTAATCAGGCGGGTCCGCAACTCGACTCTGGCTCGCCCCAGCCGCGATTTCGCAGCCGGCACCGATAGTCCCAACCGGGCAGCGACATCGGGCATCGGCAATCGCTCGACATCGCTAAGAACCAAAACGTTCCGAAATAGCGGTGGAATTCGTGAAATCTCCAGTCGAAGTAAAGTCTCGAGTTGCTGATCACCAAGTTCATCTTCCGGCCCCGGCACCTCCGCAACTAGCTCGACGCGAACATTCGCCTCGGTAGATTGATCCAGGTACAAGAAACGTGCCTGGCGGTCTTCGCGGATTCGCATGAGGCATTGATTCTCTACAATGCGGCTTAGCCATGCTGCAAACGTGCCCTCACCCCGAAACTGAGCCAAGCGCTCGAACGCTTTCCAGCAAGCATTTTGCACTTCATCCTCCGCGTCGGTCGGGTTACGAATCAGAGAAGATGCGCGTCTGAGACAACTACTATAGTGCCGTTTGATTAGTTCTCCAAACGCAGTGGTATCGCCTTGGCGAGCGGAATCGATCAGTTGTTGGTCACCGCAATTTTCGTTCCCGTCGACGGCTGATGTCTCTCCCGCGACGTCCTGATCTCCTATACCGGCGCGCTGTGTGCTCAGCATAGATGCCGGTACGGGTTTGGGCAATTGCTCATTTAATGGCTCTAGCATGCGTGAAAGGAACGCACACCGAAGACCATCCAATCGCCGGATCCGATTGGTCTTAAAATCAGGTATTTACACGAGCAGCTTTCGCGATGGGCCTTGGTGATTGAACATTTTGGTCCAGTGAAGCCGAACGGGCGCTACGTTTTGGAGCAGGTAGCTCAGATCTTGGCCGCTTTCGCGGTTAGTGTTTACAACTTAAGATTTAATGCACCAGAAGATCGAAACCGGGAATCTTGTGGATGGCTCGTACAGCCACCACAAAACTTAAAGGAGAAAATATTCGTGCCAATTAATAACCCCAAAGAACTCTTCGTCCTGCTGCTTAGCGATGTGCGGCAGGCTACCGAGCGCACAACCAAGATCTTTCAGGAGATGAGCCAAGCCGCCCACCATCCTGACATCAAAGAAGCCCTAGAGGCGCGGGTTTTTGTCTCAGACAAAATCCTGAAGTCCCTGGATGAGTGCTTCAAGCTCATCGGCGAGAAGCCGATGAAGCTCAACGGCCACCTTCATGATGTCTTCGTAGAAGACTTTCGCAGGGAGCTAGGGGAGATTCAGTCCCCGGAGGCGAAGCTCCTCTTCATCTTGGTGAAGGCAAGCCACCTCGTCCACCTTCGCATAGGTGAGTACGTGGCTCTGATTGCGGCGGCAGACGTGACCGGCCATTTCGGCGTTGGCGTACTGCTTGAGAGCTGCCTGGCGGACACACTTTCATTTGTTGAGCGAACCCGGCGCCTGATTCGAGATCTTAATCGAGAGCGTGTGGCTGCTTAGCTGCTCCCCGCAGCCCAGATTTCGGCAAAGGCTTATAGGCGTGTGGAAACGATCCGCCAGTTGATCGAGTGGATGTCCGTTGGCATCGAGGTGGTTGCCGTTGGCGTCATTGTGACCGGCATCGTTTCCATCGCTCTCAGTCGGGGCGCCTTGCGCTACCTATTCCAATTTCGACGTGGTACTTCTAGTACCGTTGGTGCCGCCGAGGGCGACAAACACTCTTTAGGAAGACCTCTTTTGGTGGCATTGGAGCTTCTTGTTGCTGCGGATGTGCTCCGGACAGTTGTTCTGGAGCCGACATTAGATAATGTTGTCGCTCTGGGCCTTCTAATTCTCGTCCGTACGTTCCTGAGCTGGTCTATGCGAGTGGAAATGGAAAGCCGCTGGCCCTGGCAGCCCAAGACGCCGGCAGAAGATCACGAAGCGCAAAGCAGCGTAGATTGATTCTCTGCACCTCCTGGCCTTGAGGATGCATCAGTTCTCCGGCGATGCAAGGGACTCCCGTTCCGTTCGCAGGTCCTCAGGCGGGGCGGGGGTCCTTCCTTTACATTTGGTAAAGGATTCAGGGCTTCGTCCCAAATGTGTGCGAGCTGCGTGTAAATACTTACGCTGCTAAGGTAGTCGATGGCAAGATTTGGGTCGCTATCAAGTAAACGGGCACCGGACAAGAAGCAATTATTGACGCAATAATAGCCGGATCTCATCGTCCGAATAGACGGACCACCAGCGTTTCGACTCATCCTGCAACCGATAGCCGCGACCGACTTGGCAATCCGCGCGAGTTTCAAAGACGTTCGGATGGGGCACGCCGCGTATGGATGGGTCATTCTCAGCGATCCGGTTCGCCACCACTACCTTTTACTCAAGGGCTCGAAGGAGATCCCAGAGTCTTCGTCGTCACCATCATCATCGATCTGATTTACGAAATCATCGTCTTTTCAACCTATTTATATGGGGCAATCACTGATCATCCCGGTGGCTGTCGCTTAGTTCCCTATGTTTTGATCCGCAGTCCGATAACCGGATCGTGCAGCGCGGGTACCGCACCCGTACGTCTGTAAATCGAACGGAGCTGCACGGAAGGAGTCACTCCTGACTTCTCTAGTTGCTCAATGTACGCCAGAAACGACCTTCAGAAAAAATAAGCCACATCGCCTTCAGAAGGATCTCGATCACCGAAGAATGCGCCGTTTTCACTGTCTATCAAACTGCAGAATCGAGGTTTTCCGTGAAGAATCCACGAAGAATGGTCTTGGTTGGGGTCGTATTGGCTGTGGGCGCCGTGCCGGCGTCTGCGGTGGAGCAAGCCCTGGGCCGCACCCTCCCCGGTCTGTGGGTCATGCCGCAAGGAGGAGTGGTCCCAGCAGAGGCAGGCTTTAGCTTCACCATGATGCCGGTTGGCTATATGGGCAGGATCTCAGGCGGAACAGAGGTGCCGATAGGCGGGCAGCTCTATGGCCACGTCACTGCTGACGTGAGCGAGAACCTGCTCGTACCACAGTACGTTTACAAGACCGAGGTAACCAAAGTCAGTCTCTCCTCCGCGTTTTATCTGCCCGTTAACTGGATAGGTTCGACCGCTACCACGCAGCTCAATGGCTCGCCGCTGGCAAGGGCGAGTAGTTCCAGCTCGGGCCTGGCGGATGTGTTCTTCACACCGCTAACCGTTGGCATTCATTTCAGTGAGAACAACAATTTGGCGATCTCAACCAGGGTCTTTGCTCCGACGGGGCCTTATCAGGGGGCCAGTTTGTCCAGTCTTGGGATGGCAATGAACGAATGGACGATCGAGCCGAACGTGACGCACACTTTCTTGTGGAAAAAGCGCGGCATGGAATTCGACAACTACATAGGCTTTGATATCTACAGTGAGAACCCGACCACGAGGTACACGAGCGGCACTGTATTCAATTGGGCCGGCATGGTGGTACAGTACTTCTCACCGAAATTTGGGGTTGGCGCCGTTGTTTCCAACATCACTCAAATAACCAACGACACCGGGCCGCTCGCCAACAGGTTGCATGGGTTCCGGCTTAACGCCTGGGGTGCCGGTCCCATGGTCCTCTATGTTGCGAAAGCCAAGAAGCCATCGATGGCGGCCCAGTTCCGGTGGGTCGACACATTCACAGCGACCAACACGGTGAAGGGCAACGCTCTTGTACTCGGAGTCACATTCGGGTTGTGAGTCGGATGCCGATATGAACGCGAAACGAGAATTGAAGTCTTGGCATCGCCGGACTCAAGCATTGCTGATTCCGGTGGTAATCTCGCTGATGTTTCTGCCGGCGGCGGTTGCACCGATTGTGGCGCAGCAGGTCTCGGGCGTGCCGGGTTCGCCTGCCGCGACGACCACAATCGAGGGGAATCAACTTCCGCCCGCTCCGGGGAGATTTGGCGGAGTGATCAAGGAAGGTGCTCCGGAATCCACACCTTGGTGGCCTCCGCGGGTCGTTCCACCCAAGGGCGCGCCAAATGTGCTCCTCATCATGACCGATGACCAGGGCTACGGCGTTTCAGGTACATTTGGCGGTGTCATTCCGACACCGGCCATGGACCGCGTCGCCAAGGCGGGGTTGCGCTACACGCAGTTCCACTCCACTGCTCTTTGCTCACCCACAAGAGCTGCGCTAATCACCGGACGCAACCACCACTCGGTCGGCTACGGCGTCGTCGGCGAAATGTCCACGGGCTACCCCGGCTATGACTCCATCATCGGTCCTGAAAGCGCCACAGTGGGCGAGGTCCTCAAGGAAAACGGCTACGCGACCTCGTGGTTTGGTAAGAACCACAATACGCCTACCTATCAATACAGCTCGGCTGGGCCATTCGATCAGTGGCCGGTCGGCATGGGCTTTGAGTACTTTTACGGCTTCATGGGTGGCGAAACCGACCAGTGGACGCCGTATCTGTTTCGCAACACGACTCAAGTATTTCCATGGATCGGCAAGCCCGGCTACAACCTCACCACCGACCTGGCTGACGCCGCCATCAAGTACATGCGTGATTTGAACGCGTCCGCACCCGACAAGCCGTTCTTCGTCTATTACGTGCCCGGCGGCACGCACTCGCCGCACCAGCCGAAACCGGAGTGGATTGAAAAGTTCAAAGGCAAGTTCGACTTGGGATGGGAAAAATTGCGCGAGCAGATTTTTGCCAATCAGAAGCGGCTCGGCGTGATTCCCTCGAATACACAGCTCACTCCCTGGCCGGCCGTCCTGCCGAAATGGGACTCGTTGACCCCCGTGCAGAAAAAACTCTATGCACGCGAAACGGAAGTATTTGCAGCGTACGTAGCGTATACCGACTATGAGATTGGCCGTGTCATCCAGGAAGTCCAGGACATGGGCAAGCTCGACAACACGCTGATCATCTATATTAGCGGCGATAACGGCACTAGCCCTGAAGGCACTCCGTCCGGCACCTACAATCAAATGACCGCTTACAACGGTATTCTGGATGCTCCTCACGCGCTGCAGTTAGCGCATTATGAGAACTGGGGCTCGGCCAAGACCTATCCCCATATGGCGGTGGCATGGTCTTGGGCGTTTGACACACCCTTCAAGTGGACCAAACAGGTGGCGTCGCATTTCGGCGGAACCCGGCAGGGGATGGCTATTTCATGGCCCGGACACATTAAAGATGTTGGCGGCATTCGCCCCCAGTTCCACCATATGATTGATATCGTTCCGACAATCCTCGAGGCCGCTGGAATTCAGGCGCCCGAGGAAGTCAGCGGGATTAAACAGAAACCGATCGAAGGCGTCAGCATGGCTTACACGTTCGATCAGGCGAATGCCAACGCGCCTTCGACGCGTATAACTCAATACTTCGAGATGTTCGCGAACCGGGCTATCTATCACGACGGTTGGATCGCCGCTACCACTCCGCCATTCCCACCTTGGCTCATGGGAACGTCCAAGATGCCGGACGTTAACAATTACCAGTGGGAGCTTTATAATGTTGCCAACGATTACTCGGAATGCGACGACCTCGCATCCAGGAACCCCGACAAGCTGCATGAGTTGCAAGCGTTGTTCCTGACGGAGGCGGCGAAATACCAAGTCTTACCGTTGGATAACTCGATTCTCACGCGTTTCCTCACGGCGCGGCCGAGCGCGATCGCCGGACGCACTGAATTCACCTACTCGGGTGAGAATCCCGGCATTCCCGTCGGAAATGCTCCCAGTATTCTGAATAAGGACTACACCATCACCGCTGATGTTACGATTCCATCGGGCGGTGCGGAGGGCATGATCGCGACACTAGGCGGCCGATTCGGCGGTTACGGGCTATTCCTGAGTCAGAGCTTCAATGGGTGGTTCAAGGGCCGGTTGTTTACAGTGGCAGGGGTGGCGTTGTTCGTGTCGGGTTTGCTTCTCACCTGGCTCGGAACCAACAGAAGTTGGCCGGCCTGGAAGATGCGGGTTGGCTATTCCATGTTGACCTTAGCCGCACTCTGGGTGGCCGCCATGTTTGTCACCGGCCTATTCGGCATAGGCCAAGGCAGGCCGGTGTTCGTTTACAACCTTCTGGATCTGGAGCGGTTCAGGTGGGAGAGCCTCAGTCCGCTCAGGACCGGCCAGCACACCATCGTCTTTGACTTCAAGTACGATGGACCCGGCCCAGGCAAGGGTGGCACCGGCGTGCTCTCGGTAGACGGCAAGGAAGTAGCGCGCAAAACGATTCCGCACACGATCCCGATGATTATGGCCATTGACGAAACCTTCGACGTAGGCGTTGATACTCGCACTTCGGTAGACGACTTAGCTTATAAACTCCCGTTCCGCTTCACCGGGACGATCAACAGGCTGAACTACAAGCTCGGGCCGGAGCAGTTGTCGGAACCCGACAAAGAGGCCGCCGCGAAAGCCATCGCCAGAGCCAAAGACTAGGCGGCCGTATCGAAACATAAGGCAAGTATGCGGTGCGCGCTCATCTGCATCAAACTACTCGGCTCCGGAATGAGAGTTACTGAATGCGAAAGCCTCGTTCTGCCTCTCTTTGGTTGAGCATCACCGTATTGTTCGGTCTCTCGCTGCGGTCGGTCGTGTTATGCGCAAAAGGTCCATCCTTTGAGGGAACGATCGACTTCATTATCCTAAAGCTGTCGGGTGTTTCCGTGTCATCACGTGTCGAATGCGACAAGGTTCGAGGCTGCGGGGGCACTATCAACACTGCTTGGCAAAGTCGGATTGCGCCGTCGCTTTCGTCCTGTTCGATTGAAGTCATCCAAACTGTCGATGTCACAAAGACACAAAATGCGATTTGCATTTGGACGGGCGATGTTATCGGTGGCAGACGCTGGAACCGCGTCACGTATCAACGTGAGTATCGCTTCCGGCTCGACCTTGGCAGCATCGCTCGTGACGGCATTACCCTAGAGCGGCCTACGCCAGAAAACTCACACTGCGTTTTCATAAAATCGGATCTACAGTCTTTCGATCAAGCAGACCTGCCGTACTCCGTTCATCTCACGTTCACTAAGGCCGTGAATGTGAGTTTTAGACTGAAAGCGTCTGGATCCGGAACTGGAGAGGAAACGACTAGCGACCAAAAAGGGACAGCCACTTGGAACGATACCAGTCTTGAGGTAGGAAGCAAAGAAATAGCTGAAAGGCTAGCACGGGCTTTTAAACATGCGGCCAGCTTGTGTGGCTCAAAGAAAGAGGTATTTTGAATTCCTAGCAGCTCGCGCGGCCAGGCAGTAAGTTCCACAAGAAAAAGAGCCATCTCAACAGGGGCCCGGTCTAAATGGCAGGTGGATAAAGAAGAGCGGAAAGGAGAGCGGAACGATGCGCGATCAAATTGAGTGCAAACCATTGAGACGGCGATTCAAAAGTGCATTCTTCTGCGGTCTGTCGGTGATAGCGGTGTCGAGCCTCGCTCCGGCACGAGCGGCCGTCGAACCTTAGCCTGATCGCGGGCGATTATGATGCGCCTGGCAGAATTCCTGTCGAGCGCCCAGCGCGTGAGCGTCGCCGTCCACGGTGCCTATGACGCGGTACAGCAGGAAGGTGACAAAGTCGAGTGGAACGAAGTCCGCAACGTGACCTTGAGCCGTCCCGACCGGCTGCGCATAGATTCCGAGCGAAGCGACGGTGCGCGTAGTCTGGTCCTTTTCGATGGCAAGGAGATAACCACGTTTGATGAGTCCGGCCGCGCCTATGCACAGACGCCGCAACCCGGGGGTGGCAGTAAGCCGCGACTTGCCCTTTGGTGTGTCAGAGCGCCTGGCCGACGGTGACTACCACAACTGGAGGTCTCCGACACCGGCCGCGGCATGACACGCGAAATGCAGGCTAAGGTTTTCGACCCGTTCTTCTCGACCAAGCTCGCGGGCCACGGGCTGGGGCTTGCAGTCGTCCAAGGGATCGTTCGGAGTCTCAGCGGGACAATACGTCTGGTGAGCGCACCTGGCAAAGGTACGATCTTTCAGATTCTGCTGCCTTGTGCCGAAGAAACAACTCATGTTAGCCGCATCACGATCTCCAGTGCCTTCGAGAAAACACCCGGGTCTCGGGAGGCAACCATCCTAGTTGTGGAAGACCAAGATCTAATACGGCAAGCTGCCTCCAAGATACTCCGAAAGAAAGGGTTCTCTGTTATTGAGGCAGCCAATGGAACAGCCGCCTTGGAAGTGATTCGAGCAAATAAAGACCCCATAGATTTGCTCCTGCTCGATATCACTCTACCTGGGGCATCCAGCCGGGAGGTCTTGGAGGAAGCCAAGCGTCTAAGACCCGACCTGTCGGTGATTGTTACAAGCGCGAACAACGAGGAAATGGCCGCAGCAGCGTTATCTGGCAAGGTGGAGCACTTCATTCGGAAGCCTTTTGGACTCGACGACCTTATTGGCTTGGTTTGCGATAGCCTTTCTTCCTGAGCCCGCACGCATCTGGGCGAATGCGGCTCCACCGTCGCTCAGTCGCCTGAGACCCGGGTTCCCACTGTTCACGCGCTTATCAATCCCGACTTGCCAAGCTCGGAAACATGCTAAGCCGTGTAGCGGGTCGCGAACATCAACTGTAATGAAGCAAAGAGTCGAAATGAAAGCGATGACCGAGACACGCGACTTGGCACTGTCGATCGTTGAAACAGTGGCAGAAACAGTCGCAGAGCCTCTCCTGGTTCTCGACAGCACGATGAGGATTAGAACTGCGAACCAAGCGTTCCACCAAGTGTTCAGAATACCTCCGCATGAAGCCGAAGGCAAACAGCTCTTCTCACTTTCTAGCGCCCGCTGGGACATTTTGGACCTTCGCGCCATGCTAGAGCACGTTCTACCCGACGACAAGCCGTTCCAGGACCTTGAAATCGAGCAGGACTTTCCCGGTATCGGAGACAGAGTTCTTTTGCTCAGCGGTAGGCGGCTTGACGGTTTCCCGTTGATCCTTCTCGCGATTGATGATATTACCGACCGCAGGGAGCGGGAACTCCGGTTGGCCGCCATCGTTGAGTCCTCAGACGACGCTATCCTTTCCAAGACACTGGATGGAACGATTGTTAGCTGGAATTCCGGGGCAGAAAGAATCTACGGGTATGCTGCCCACGAGATGATTGGCAGGCCAATAGCGACCCTGGCCCCATATGGCCACGAGGAAGAGATGGCGGCAATTATGGAACGCATCCGGCGCGGTGAGAAAGTAAATCATTTCGAAACAAAGCGACGTCGCAAGGACGGCGAGATCATTGATGTCTCGGTGACTATTTCCCCAATCCAGGGCCGCAATGGCGTAATAACCGGGGCGTCGATGGTGGCTCGTGACATCACGGAACTAAAGCGCAGACGTGAGGAGGACCTTGCAAAGCACAAGCTGGAAAGCCTGGGAAGGCTGGCCGACGGCATCACCCACAACTTCAACAACCTGCTGGGCAGTATTCTTGCTTCGGCACAACTTGCGCTGACGGAGAGTGATAATGGCTCGCCTGTTGTAGATGGACTCCAGAAGATCAGTACTGCGACAATTCGCGCTGCGGAAATCATCCGTCAATTGATGATCTATAGCGGGAGCGAGAGTCTCACTTGCGAGCCGGTCGATATTTCGCTCCTCATTGAAGGGATGCTTCAGCTAGTGCAGGTTTCGATCTCGAAACACGCGACCTTGAAGACAGACCTCGGTAAGGACCTTCCTACTGTGCAGACTGCCCCCACACAGATCCGGCAAGTAGTTATGAACCTCGTCACCAATGCAGCGGAGGCAATCGGAGAGAGGGATGGAGTGATCCGTGTTACCACAGGGCGCGTGAAGGTAGGTCGGAACTCAGATGTGATTTCTGCGGAGAACCTGCCCGAGGGCAACTACCTGGGGCTAGAGATCTCCGACACAGGCTGCGGGATGACAGCTGACGTGCAAGCCAAGGTCTTCGATCCGTTTTTCACAACCAAAGGCGCTGGCCGCGGCCTCGGCCTCGCACTTGTCCAAGGAATCATACGAGCCCACGGTGGCGGGATCAGTCTCAGGAGCGCGCCCGGCCAAGGCACGACTTTTCAGGTCCTGCTACCTTGTGTGGAAAAGCGGGCAGAGGCTCATAGCGAGATCGCCCCTGCTGCGGCGGAACAAATCGAATCACGCGGAGCGACGATTCTCGTAGTGGAGGATGAAGACCTGCTAAGGCTCGCCGTCGCAAAGACTCTCCGCAAAAGAGGATTTACCGTAGTCGAAGCCAGTGATGGATCTGCCGCCATGAATCTGATTCGCGCGAACACAGAGAGCATCGACTTGCTTTTGCTCGATGTCACACTACCGGGACTATCAAGCCGCGAGGTCCTTGAAGAGACCCGTGGCATTCGACCGGACCTGACGGTCGCCCTCACCAGCGCCTATGGCAAGGAAACTGTCGATGCCACCTTCGCCGGACTGGGCGTCAGGCACTTCATCCAGAAACCGTTTCAACTTGACGACTTGGTGGCGTTCCTGCAGGGGGCGTTGGCATCCCGAGAAGTATAAGGAGCAAGTGCTATGCCGGCATCTTCTATGTTGATACGCATACTTGTGATGTGGTCCGTTCCGGTCCTCATCTACGCCGTGCTGTTTTTCCCAGAACTTAAACAGGCCGTGGGGAATGGATTTCCTTCCAGCTTCGGCAGACACGTCGAGACCGAGAACCCCAGTAACGGATTGTCGTTCGAATGTCTGCTGCCCATGGCGCCGGGGGCAACGGTAGCCTTGGTGTTCGGCCTCTTAATTGGGGCTAGCTGGCCGGTGTGTCTCATGCTAATGGCCGCTGGCGCCGCGCTGCTAGGCGGAATAGCTTATACGCTTCTACAAATGCATAGGAGCTAAAATCTCACGGAGGTTTGTAGGCCGCATCCGCCGAACTCGACGCCATTCTTCGAGGAGTGAGTCTGAGCTAGCTGGGGTGCTCGCTCTGATCCTGTGGCGTGGCTATCATGCTTGGCGTGCGTGGCACTACCCGGACACCCGCTGGTGTCAATACCAACGATCGGACCTCACCCCGGGCGCCTGTCAATGCGACCGGCTTTCCGTTCACAGAAACTGCCAGGCCACCCGCATTCCCCACCAGAACCGTCATTTTGGTGGATGCATCGAATTCTTTACTTTCTTGGCCTTGGAGCGTGCCGCTAAAGGTGTTAATTCCATCGGATTTAATCGCTAGCCAAACCGGCTCGCTTGCGACGAACATCACGCGCATGACGGCCTCGCCCGACGCGATATCGAGATGGCCCGCATCGCGGGCGGGAGCCACGTCTACCGCCTTGTGACCCTCGGCGTACTGAGTGGCTTGCGCAGCTCGAGAGGCCTTTTGATTTGATGCATCACGTCCTCCATGCCCCACTTCCCGCTGGACAGTCACGTCGGTTTCCACTAGACTGCGCCGAACATTTTCCCACATGGCATAGATGGCGCCACAACCGAACACTACCACTACAAACCAAGCGATAGTGGGCATGTGCGGAAGGTGTGATGGCTTGTACTGGCGAGGCGGTTCTGGCACAGGAATGGTTGGTTCTTCGAACTGCTTGAGCGACGCTACGAGATCGGCTTCGTTCAACTCGAGTGCATGCGTGTACTGACGAAGAAAACTGCGCGTGAAGAGACCGCCCGGAAGCTGGTCAAATCGATTCTCTTCAATCGCCCGCAAAAGGTGTGGTCCAATCTTGGTCTGAGCAGCAACCTGCTCCAGTTTCAAACCGCGGCGCAAACGTTCGCGGCGCAGAGTATCACCGATCGAATCCATGACGGTCTATCCCGGGCCGCTCTACAGCCATAGTCAGAGATCTCTGTTTCGGTTTCTGGATTCATTAAATTGCACGATCGAGCGTAGTTTCGTCGTCGCCTAGGCGCGTTCCCTTTGAAAGCGGCGCATGAAGCGCAGCACGCGAAGCACGTAGCGGCGCGTTTCACGAAAGGGCGGGACCCCGTGATAGCGGTCGACCATGCCTGGACCGGCGTTGTATGCCGCAATCACTCGAGGTAATGAATTCTCGTACCTGTGGTATTTATCCATCAACACGCGCAAGTAGTGCGTTCCGGCATCGACATTCTGCTCCGGGATGCTCGGGTCGGCTCCGTATTCCCTGGCCGTGTCCGGCATCAATTGCATGAGACCGATGGCGCCCTTCGAGGAAATGGCGGCGCAATTAAAGTTCGATTCGGCGGCTACAATGCTCTTCACGAATGCCGCAGGCACGCCATGCTTCTTTGCGGCGCCACGAATGAGGGCGTGGGTATCCACAAGCTGAGCAAATTTCGGGTCACCCGCCGAGGGCGCTGGCACGCTGCCGGCGGGTACTGAGAAGCCGCGATCGGGCAACACCAGACCTATGTTTGAAAGGAAGAGAGGCTCGTAAGCAACCGTTGGGCACACGAGTAGCAGCCAGGATATAGCAAACGTCATCCATTGTTCCAGTTCTAGATTTTGCGGTTACAAATTACATGACGTTCGTAGCGGACCATACGTGCAGAGCATGAGGATAAATCCTCAGAAGCCCTTGCGATTGAACCACTAGGCCGCCCACCGGAGTCGACTTAGCCTCAGGCAAAGCAAATAATCTACGCCTCACTTTCTCCGACGTCCATCGTTGCTTTCAGACTGATTCGAACGCAACGGCGTAACCGGGTCAGCGCAATTCGGGAGACGTCAGATGTACCAACCGGTTCCGTTAGTTGCACTTGTTTTGTTTGGACTGATGCAAGATGCCCAATCCCAAACCCAGTTAGCGATGAATGAACAAAAGCCCTGCGAAATCTGGGGCCAGGTTGCAGGAGATACGCGCCGGCTTCAGGACGGTCTGGACATCGAGCTTGTTGGCCGGGATAAAGGCGCCAAACAGCGAGTTCATGTATCAAGCAACGGTAATTTTGACTTCCAGCCCGTGGCGCCAGGAGGATATCAATTCCGCGTAATCGATCGCACTGGAACGCTGATCCACGAACAAACTGAGTCGCTGGGTGGCAAGCCGACCTTTGTGCTTCTTCTCATTCCAGATTCAAGATCAGAAGACTCCGCCCGAAACACCGTGTCTTTCGCAGCGCTGCAACACAAAGCGCCCTCTCGGGCATGGGACGCGTTCCGAGCGGCTCAAAAAGCGGGCAGCGCCGGTGACACCGAGAAATGCATTCAGCGCTTGAATGAAGCGCTCTCGATCGATCCCGACTTTGCGGAGGCCCAGAGCGATCTCGCCGCTAGATACGCAAAGATGGGCCGAATCGACGAAGCACTGCAGCACGCGGAAACGGCGTTCCGGCTGAACTCCGCACTTCCCGAGGCCGGCTGCAACTTTGCCCTGTTGCTGGTGAGCTTGAAAAGGTATCCCGAGGCCGAAACCGTGGCGCGACGTCTACTCAATGGGCCGTCCTACCTTCCGGAACTCCATGGCGTGCTTGCGATCAGCCTTATCGGTCAGCGACGGAACCTTGACGAGGCCCTAGATCACCTACGACAGGCTGCGACGGAGATCCCCTTTATTACGTTGCTCGCCGCGCGTGCCCTGGCCGAGATTGGCAAACCCATGCTCGCGGTGGATCAAGTTAAGGCGTATTTGCAATCTTCCGCTCACGAGTGCGAGCGGCAGGAGTTGGAAGCGTGGGTTTCCTCCGTCCAATCACAGCTCGCATCACAAAGCCACCCCGAAGAATGAGGGCTCCAACGCGGTCGCCGCTACATCATTGATCACCGAATCCGAAATCTAAGGGCCCAACCAGCCGCTGCAGTCCAACTGAGCATAGCACCGGCGCCATAGGTGGATGGGTGAGGCACCCACTCCGACGCGCCAACGTAAGGGGGGTAACTCCAGCCTGTACCGTAGACAACAACGTTGTCCCAAGAAACCATCGTGCCAAAGTAGCCGGAAGTATAACCCATGTAAACAGTAGTCGGAGTGTAGCCGTAAACACGAACATAAGTGACGTAGTGAATCGGAGAACTCGGTGGTATTGTGTAAATCGCCGGAGGAAGAAACGTCGCCGGGGTCCAAGGGCCGTCGGCATTCCCCGATGTAAACCACACAGCATTCCGGACTGCGTAGTACATGTGGCTGCCCGGTATGTAAATGACCGGCGTTGTGGTGTTAACGGCGTAACACAGGTGCGTGCCCTCAAGAACCTGAAAATCAGGTGTACCGTCATACTTCAGGTGGAGCTTAGCCGCACTTCGTGAGATTGCGGCTATGTGTGGAGTCTGGTTTGCTATCAAGGCTTCTCTGGCTTGCAGCGTCCCGGGAACAGAAGCCAAGACACTTGCTTTCGGACTAAAGGTAGGAATTCTTGCGAAGTCCGACGGCAAATCAGCAGCGGTCACATAGGCCCATGAGCCTTTCTGCAAGGAATTCGACTTGAACCACCGGCCGGATACCAGAATGTAAAATACCTGGGTGGAGCTGTCCAGGAAGATGTCGTTTCCAGAGTTTTCGACGTACAGAAGGCTCGTGCCTATGATCGGCGTGAACTGTGGCGGTCCTTCCGACAGTATTAACTCAGTCGGAACCGAGCTCACGTACACCGTCGGAGATTTCCGCTCTTCGTAGGCCTGCTTGAGAGACTGCTTTGGATTACCGAGCACGTGATTCCG